>JDSF01000167.1_pt1 | contig 46317 bp, 59 predicted proteins | sample 199441 | NCBI WGS metagenome assembly JDSF01 (sample SAMN02592751, study PRJNA231836) | bioreactor metagenome | isolation source: continuous culture bioreactor denitrification-DNRA | place: Germany: Bremen
GTGTATTTTGAAAATGTTGGAGGTGCTGTTTTTAAAGCCGTTTTACCCCTTCTCAACCCGAATGCCAGAATTCCGTTGTGTGGTTTGATTTCCCAATATAATTCCTCATCACTACCTGATGGACCGATTTCTCAGGGGCAATGATGGGGGCATTTCTCGTCAAGAAGATCAAGGTTCAAGGATTTATTATTTTTGATGACTTCAATCATAAATATGAAGAGTTTTCTCAGCAGATGATCGCCTGGATCAAGAATGGAGATATCAAATATAGAGAACATCTGATCGAGGGATTGGATAATGCTCCAGATGCATTCATCGGTTTGTTGGATGGGAAGAATTTTGGCAAGTTAGTCGTTAAGATTGCAGATTGAATGCCTTGGTAGAATGTCTGTGAACATGTCTGCTGTGTGAGTGTCGATCAGAAATTGAGGTGATGTTGATATCCATGTGATCTGACTGTTCCGATTGAAATGTCAGATCACATGGAATTTTCATCTCCTGTGTTTATTGTCTTTGGGCTTTACGTTGTAGATAACCAAAAATAAGTAAAGCCAGAGAGACACTCAGTCCAAAATAGAGCGGAGGCAGTAACTCCAGATGCATTAATCCGGCGATAATGACACAGGCTGGAGCAATGAAGATTGACAACGCCCCTGAACGACGCAATTCATATTTGCGCAGAAAAACGGCAAACAGTAATGGAAAGAAGATCGTTGCTCCGCGCAATCCCATCGACAGAAAGCTCCAGTCCATAATTGCCGATCCAAGGTTTCCGAGCAGCAAAAAGCATGCAAACAATACGACGATGGCAGTGAGTCCACGGAAGAAAAGCAGGCTATTTTTCAGGTTTGGCAGACTCTTCTCGATAATGTCAATTTTCAGGGTTGTTGAAACCCCTAAGGCAAGACCTGATGCTGTACCAACTGCTGCAATCAGCAGCGTAGCAAATGCTATTCCTGCGAAGGTTGACGGGAAATTCTGAACAATAAACATGGGGAGTGCCAGGGCACTATCCAGGTTAGGGTCTAACTGACGCATATAGAGACCGACCAGAATGCCCAATAATCCGAGAGGGGGATGATTGCAGCATTCAACAGTGCACCGCGGCGGGCGCTCTTGGTGTCAGATGCAGAAAAGACTGCTTGTAAATATGTCTGTGTTGAAACGACCCCAACGATCATAGAGAGTAGATCCGATAATCCCTCTTTAACACCATAGCCAAACATGCTGAACCAGGGAAAATTGGGAAAGGTTGTCCGTAGTCCATCCCAGCCACCCGCCATTCGATACGCCAGCCAACCAGAGGCAAGCATGGTTATATAGATGAGAGCCATTTTGATCAATCCAGTCACACCCGCCGATTTCATTCCTCCACCGAGTGTGAAAACAATCACCATCAGAGCTGAAATTAAAGCGCTCCATAGCATCGACAGATCAAACAGAACCGCGAGAATAGCGCCACAGGCCAGGAGTTGAGCGACGATCTGGATAAACATCCCTAAGGCTGAATAGAGACTGGCTGCAACACGGCAGGTTCACCATAGTAGCGGGAAATAAATTGGGGGATGGTTTCAACGCCACTCTGGCGTAGAGGTATTGCGAGGAATAGCCCCAGAAATAGACAAGCAAGCCCTGCTCCAAGAGTAAACCACCAGGCAGACAGGCCATACATATAGGCAAGCTGAGCAGTTCCTATTGTTGATGCACCGCCAACCAGAGTTCCACTGATGGCTCCGAAGACGTTCCAACTAGACGCTTTTCTGCCTCCCAGGGAAAAATCGTCGCTAGTTTCAGCTTTCGCTTTCCCTCCCCAGGCAAAATAAACAATTCCTGCCAGAGTAAGAATGAAGGCCAACATGAATGGGATATCGACAGCTAATAGTTCTTTCACGATAATTTGGACCTAGATACGCCTGAAGATAGAGTTGATGTATGCGAAACAGAGATCAGCCAGAACGTCTTAAGAATGGCGGATTCCTAAGACGTTGGTTCCTTCTTTAGTCTTCCTGGCATGGGAAGGCAAGTTTCGAAAAGGGAACTATTTCTTGCGTCGGAATAAGTCTGTTTTTAGACTCGAAACACGATCAAGAAAGAGGTGCCCATCAAGGTGATCCAATTCATGTTGGATTGCAATAGCTTCGAATCCATCGGCACTGATGACATGATGTTGTTGATTCTCATCGAGATATTCGACAACAATAGATTCTGCCCGAGTGACATTCCCTGTGTAGTCGGGAACCGACATGCAGCCTTCGCGAACAACGCAGGAACCTTCTTTTTGAATAATCTCAGGGTTAACCATTTGCATCAAACCATGATTTTCCTGCTTTTTACCCAATTTGCTTTTCGAGACATCCACCACTGCTGCACGGCGCAAATCACCAATCTGTGGAGCTGCAACACCGACTGAGTGCCCGGCATCAACCATTGTATCGACTAAGTCTTCAAGCAGTTGTTTGACGGAATCATCAAAATTGGCCACTGGTTCACAGACTTCTTTCAGTTTTGGATCGGGATAAACAAGGACTTCTTTTACGGCCATTACTACAACTCCATGGCGATCAAAGAACGCACGGAAATATCAACTTGTAATTCTTTCTTCAGATCTTCCATCCACTCTTCAACCGTTTCAATTTCGGTTCCTTGTGGGAGCATGGCTTCCAGCATCATGACGTAAATCGGTTTTGTGTCTTCTCCGACCAGTTTGGTATTGAGGTCAGTGATGTTGATTTTTCTATTTCCAAGCTCTTTGGCGACCTGGAACACAATGCCTGGTTTGTCTGATCCATAGACCGAGATCATGCAGAGTTCACCTTCCATCTCAGGTCTGATTTCACCGCCCGGTTTAAGGGTGCGAATAAAGACAGAAAGCTGACTTTCCTCGAGTGTAGTGAAGGCATCGCTAAATTCGTCAGCAGAAGATATTTGGGGGTTGGAAATGATCAGAATCATGGAGAATTGACCACCCAGAATCGAACAGCTGGAATCGGCAATATTAAATCCCTGTTGGAACAGGATTTCCGTGACCTGAGAAACGATACCGGGACGATCCCGGCCAATAATTGTCAATGCAAAGTATGGCATAGCAACTCCTGACGAAAAAGATTGATCCAGGCTGAGATGTCAATGCTCGGCCCAGTTTTATTTATATGGAAATTTTATTCAGCTTAATCTTGCAAATGTTGCCTTAAATTGAAACGTTTTGCAAGAAAGACTGTTGCCAGAGAAGCTCTTATTCGGCATTTTGGGATGGAGAGAGTTCTGCACCCATCCCATGATTCCAGGATGGGCGTTGATGATCTGTTGTCAGAAGAGGAAAAAGCGATCCAGAATAAGAACGGTCAGCAGCAGAGCCATGGAGATGTTGACCAGGTGGAACGAATGTCCAGCTGAGCGATGTCCACTTCGCTGAGACGTTCTGTAGATTCCAGCAAAAGTTATCACAAGCCCAATAATGAAAAGAAAGCTAAGAGTCGGGGCTTTAATATAGTTAAAAAGAGGAAAGAGGAGGTAGCAGAGAAATAGACTCATTAACCAGCAATTGTTGATTTTCAGCAGCCGTTCGGTTGGGATTGCCGTAAAAAGATCTGGCAGCCCGCTTTGTTTTAAATCATCGCGGTAGCGGCATAGAAGCAACCATGTATGGGGAATTTGCCAGACAAAAAGGGTGCCGGCCAGGATGAATGACTTTTGAGTTAATAGCACGCCGCCGGCCGCTGTCCAGCCGATCAGTGGAGGCAGCGCCCCGCAAACTGCACCGGGAATAGCAGCGAAAGGTGTCTTACGCTTGAGTGGTGTATAAATTGCGTTATACCAGATAATGGCAAGCACGCCGAGCAGTAGTGGATATTGCCCCGGCAGGAGTGACAAGGTCAGAATTCCACCAGAAAGGCAGAAGGATGCCAGAATCAAAGCGAGCCTAGGTGTGAACAGGCCTGTCACTAATGGACGTGACTGAGTGCGTTCCATGCGTTGATCAACATCTTGTTCTTGCCACTGGTTCAGGGCAGAGCAGCCTGCTGCCAATAGTCCGGTTCCAAATGCTGCTAAAAATGCTTCAACTTGCCATAGACCGCCAGCAAAAAGATATCCTGCAAAAGCAGAGAGCGCAACCATAGAGGAAAGTTCAATGCGAAACAGCAGGCGCAGGGCTTGCACTCGTTGTTGCGTCGAAGCGACCTCGATTGTTGCTGCTCTACTGGTTGATTTCAATTGGGGCACAGACTATCCTCCTTATTGTTCCAGAAGATGGTTGATAATAGCCTCGACCTCTTCCTCACTGAGATAGTCGGCAGAAGGCATCATTGGAGCGAACCCTTTAACGATTTCGGCCTCTGGATCCAGGAGAGCCCGACGGAGGTAATCGGCATCAACTTTGATGGTTACTTCTTTTCCATCACGTTCAATCGTAATGTCGCGACTGCCAATCCCCTTGAAGGTAGGGGCGATATCTTCGCTGCCGTCACTTGAATGGCAGCCAACACAACCGTTCTGCTCGAGCAGTTGCCGACCATCAAGTCCGGGAACGACTGCGACCGCTTTGCCGAGCAGATAATCAACAACCGCCTGAACGTCATCATTGTTGATGGTTTCTTCGTCATAGGCTGGCATCATCGGATCGTAGCCTTTAACGATTTCAACTTCTGGGTTGCGGATGGCGCGTTTCAGGTAGTCTTCATCAATCGTGATTTCTATTGTCTGTCCATCTTTTTCGAGTGTCCTCGGTTGTCCAGCCAGTTCAAAGAAGCTGGGGGCAATGCCATCGCTGCCATCAGTGCTATGGCAGCCCAGGCAGCCCTGCTCTTCAAGTACGACTAGGCCGCGAGGATCTCCACTTGGCTCAAGCTTCTTGGACCATTCGGCGTAGTCTTCTTCGCTGAGCGCCTCAATGGTTGTGATCATGTCAGCATGGCCCAGGCCGCAGTATTCGGCACAGAAGACGTCGTAGGTACCCGGCTCAGTCGCTTCAAACCAGAGATAGTTATCCATGCCCGGAACGGCATCCCGCTTGATCCGGAAGGCCGGAACAAAGAAGTTATGCAACACATCGGTTGAATGAAGATCGACCTTGATCGGTTTGTTGACAGGTACATAGAGTCTGCTCTCGCGGCGACCGTCTGGATACTCAAATTGCCATGACCACATGCGAGCCGTCGCTTTGATCTCCATGGCTCCTGGCGGGATATCTCTCAGGCCGACATAATTGACCCAGCCATACCAGAACATGGTCAGGACAATCAGGGTTGGCAATACCGTCCAGATGGTTTCGAGCAGGAAGCTGCCGTGAACCTGGGACGTTGGTTCAGGGTGTTTTGAACGTCTGTATTTGATCACGAAATAGACCGTGACGACGGTAATCCCCAGCAACAGGATTGCCGAGAATCCGAAGATGTAAATCAAGACATTGTCGACAGCTTGAGCGGTTGGATTATTTGCTAGACTCACGGTTTCTCCTAACGATAGAGCACATCGGTAAAGGTCAGGCCGATGAAAACTGCCAGGATGACAAGCAGAATCAGAATGCCGATTTTAAACAATAGTGATTCCTGTTTCAGGTGCATGAAAATAAGCAGGACAAGGCTTGATTTAATTGAAGCAACGGTTAGCGCAACCCAGATATTTAAAGCACCAAGGTCAACGCGTGAAATCGCAACGGTAACACCGGTCAAAAACAGCAAGATGACCCAAATCAGGATGAATGTCCGGTATGGAACCGGTTCATGGTTATGTTCTGACATAGTTCACCTCACAGAATCAGATAATAAAGTGGGAACAAGAAAATCCAGACAAGGTCGACCAAGTGCCAATAAAGTGCGCTATTCTCCAGCAGAGTGTAGCGGTCGCTGGTGACTTTACCCTTGGCAACCATGATGGCGACAACACTAATTAATACTCCGCCGATCACAACATGAAAGCCATGTAGCCCTGCTGTAAAATAGTAAAGATTAAAAAAAGATGTGATTCCAGGACCCATCTCGGCTAAATGTTCTGAACCTGGATAAATACCGTGACTGATTTCGGCTGACCATTCAAAAAATTTATTGACCATGAAGACCCCTGCCAAAAGAACAGTGACAGCACAGAGAGTCAGGGTTTGCTTTATTTTGTTTCTTTGTATCGCTGTAATCGCCAGAGCAATGGTCAGACTGCTGGTCAGTAGTACCAGAGTGTTCACTGTGCCAAAGTAAATATTTAGTTTATGGCTGGCTTCAGAAAACTGCTCCGGGTAATTGGCTAGCGATACTGCATAGAGGATGAACAGGCCACTGAAAAGAATGACCTCAGTGTACAGGAACAGCCACATGCCGAAGCGGGCACCAGTGTCATCGCGATGTTCAATACTCATCGGCTACCACTCCTTTATACTCATAGGGCCCTTTCGTGACGATGGGATCTTCTTCACCGAAGTTCTCCATCGGTGGAGGGGAGGGGATATCCCACTCTAGCGTTGCTGCAGCCCAAGGGTTTTGGCCAATTGGCTTTCCGCAGCGAATGCCACGCCAGAGGTTGTAGAACATCAGGAATATTCCCACGGCAAGAACCCATGAGCCAACGGTTGCCACCATATTCAGCGGCATAAATTCTGGCAGGTAGTCATAATAGCGTCGTGGCATACCTTGAATGCCAACCGCCTGCATTGCCATATAGGTTGTATTGAATCCGACAAAGAGGAGCAACCAGGCCCAGAATGCAACCTTGTGGTTGTACATGCGGCCAGTGAATTTAGGGAGCCAATAGTGTAGTGCTGCGAAGAAGGCAAAGCCGGTTCCGCCAAACATCGTGTAGTGGAAGTGACCAACGACAAAGGTTGTATCGTGCAGATGGATATCGCTGGCAGCAGCACCCAGTGCCAGGCCACCCAGCCCACCAATCGCAAACTGAAGAATGAAGGCCAGAGCATAGAGCATAGGCGGTGCCAGTTCGATTGAGCCTTTGTACAGAGTTGATACCCAGTTGAAAATCTTGATCGCACTGGGGATGGCAACAATGAATGTCAGGAGTGAGAAAACCAAAATAGCAAAGTCACTCATGCCACTGGTATACATGTGGTGTGCCCAGACCAGTGATCCGGCAAAGGCAATCGCCAAGCTTGAAATCGCCATAGCCCAGTAGCCGAATAGAGGTTTGCGAGAAAACGTTGGAATAATCTCAGAAATAACACCCATGCCGGGTAAGATCATGATGTAAACAGCTGGGTGTGAATAGATCCAGAATAGATGTTGGAACAGGACAGGATCACCACCGCGTGCCGCATCAAACAGACCTGCACCGAAGATTCTTTCGAGCATAACCAAAATCAGAGTGATAGCAAGCATCGGTGTCGCCAGAATTTGAATCCAGGCAGTGGCGTAAAGAGTCCAGATGAAAAGAGGAAGTCGGCCCCAGCCCATTCCTTTGGCGCGCAACCTGTGGATTGTTGTAACAAAGTTAATGCCGGTTAGAATTGAGGAAAAACCGAGCATAAAGCTGCAAGAACTGCCAGGTTGACGTTGGTATTGGTCTCTGTGCTGAATGGTACATAAAAGGTCCAGCCGGTGTCGGGGGCGCCATCGCCAGAAAAAATGGCAAATACCGCCAACACTGCACCAGCGATATAGCAATACCACGACAGCAGGTTAACCTTGGGGAAGGAGACATCCCGTGCGCCGATCTGGATCGGCAGAACCAGATTTCCAAAAGCCGCCGGAATACTGGGAATAATAAACAGAAAGATCATGATAATGCCGTGGACTGTAAAGGTGGCATTATAGGTCTGCGGGCCCATGATGTCTTTGCCGGGAGCCATCAGTTCCAGGCGTATGGCAAGACCGAGGCAGACTGCAACAAGAAACATTGCGACGATGCAGCACAGGTACATAATCCCGATGCGTTTATGATCTGTTGACAGCAACCAGCCAAGAATGCCGGGACGTGGGCTTTCACTGTAAAAGCCTGTGTACTTAAGGGGCGTTTTGGTCATTTTTTCTTCTTTCTCCCACTCAGGATCAGAAAGAGCAGAAAGCTCCCGAGAGTTAATAGAATGACGGTGCCGCTAACGCGCATCAGGTTGAAGACATAGCGTCGTCCTTCCGGATCATAACTGAAACAATATTGGAGTGCGGTTTGGATCGGTTTGCCGATTCGGCCTTCGCTGGCTTCGAGCAGGGCCATGGAAATGTCGATCGGGGAAAATCTTTGTCCAATCAGATAGCGGATAATGGTTCCATCCTTGGCGACAACAAATGCTGCTATGGGATGGAGGAATTCATCGTCCTCTTTAGCAAAATAGTACCCGGCTTTATTGGTTACTGTCAGGATATCTTCTTGAGTACCGGTTACAAAAGTCCAGGCGTCTCTGGGATAGGAGGGGTCTCTTAAGGCCGTCATGAAGGTCTTTTTACTTCTGGCCGCCATCTCTGGTGTTTCGGTTGGGTCAAAACCGAAGGTAACAACTTGGTAGTCTTCGCCTGGAGTTAGTTTGACCTGAGGAAGGACAGCAGACAGTCCACCGAGCATCATGTTGCAAACATTGCGACAATTGTAGAAAACCGGAACCACCAGGGTTGGTTTGTCAATCAGTTCTTTCAGCTCAACCTTTTGACCGTCGGAGTCAACAAAGCTCAGGTCGAGAGGGATCTGTTGTCCTAACTGTTCGATCAGTTCGACCCGTTTTTCCGTTGCAAGGACAGAGCTCGGCAGTAACAGCATCAAAATAACAAGGAATTTCAAATACAAAATATCTCCTGTAGTTGTTGTTGGTCATTGTCAGAGTATATTTGCAGCGTAAGAATACTTAAGTTTACAAAAATGGTCAAGATTATTGCAGTGCTGTGGTTTTAATTGAAAAATATGATTGGAAGTATTATACCAGCAAGATAAGGTTTATGCTGTGTTGGTGGGCTGAAAATATGCCTCGAAATTTTAAAGATAGATAATTCTCTGCCAAGCAGAAAGATATTTTATGAGCGAAGAAATTGAAGAGCGGTTAACTGAACTTGAAATACGTTTCAGCCACCAGTCGGTTCTGGTCGATGAACTGAACGACGTTGTGACCGATTGTAATCTGCGGATTGAACGACTCATCCGCGAAAATCAACGTATGCGCGAGATGATTAAAAGTCTTCAGCCACAGTTGGAAGAATCTCCAGATGAGTAATCAGGATTTTCCTGTTGTTCAGGGAAGGACGCTTATTGAAGCACTGATCCTGTGCTTGCTGGCAATCACTGTTGGATTATGTCTGAACTTCACTACGGTCTACAACGCATTTACCGGACGCTTGGTGGTGGCAGGCGAAGTGGCCAAAGATATTGCACCTGCAGACACAGCTCCTGATGATGCCATTGCCAGCCCCGCTCTTGATCCTTTCCCTGTTCCTTTGGAAGAAATTGATGATTTATTGGCCGAAGGGGCTCTTCTGATCGATGCACGAAGTCTGAAGATTTTATTGCTGGACATTTGGCTGGTGCTATCTCTCTTCCTCTCGGGCAAGCGGAACAGATGCTTAGTGATTTTAGCACATCGGTTTCGCTCGATAGCCCTCTGATCCTTTATTGTAGTGGTTATGGTTGTCCCGATTCTCATAAAGTCGGGATTCTGTTGATCCAGAAAGGTTATACGGATGTCCTGGTCTATGAGGGCGGTTATCCTGAATGGCGTGATGCTGGGCGTCCGATAGTTGGGGGGGCCGAATGAATCGTTTTAAGAGTGTTGCGTATCATGTGAGTCGCTTGAGTTTGGCGGCCATTTTTATTTATGCTGGTGTCATCAAAGCGACCGATGTGGTTGCTTTTGCCGGACAGGTTGCAAATTATCAGCTACTTCCTTACGCTTGGAACTTTGTGGTCGCTGCGGCATTGCCCTATGTGGAAATCTTGTGTGGATTCCTTTTATTGCTTAATAGAAAAGTTCGGCCTTCGCTTCTGGTTCTTTTGTTTTTGAACTCAGTTTTTATTGTCGCTCTAGCTTCCGTAATGATGCGTGGTTTTGATATCGATTGTGGTTGTTTTAATCCAGACTCTAATACGTCCACTCCACCCATTGCTGCAATCATGAGAGATTTTGTCTTTGTGTTATTAATTTTGACGGGTTGGTTTTTAAACCTGCATCAGTAGGAAATGAGAGTGACTAATGGCTGTTGAAGCTTGGCAGCAAATGTTGAAAGAGAGTGTGACCTCTGTTTCTCAGCTTGCTGAACGATTTGATTTTGATCCTCAGGGGTTAGCTGCCGTCGAAGATAAGTATCCCCTGAAGATTACACCTTATTATCTGAGCTTGATAAAGCATGTCGGTGATCCCATTTGGAAACAAGCTGTGCCTGATCAGCGTGAACTGGATGTCGATGGTCTTATCGATCCTCTGGGGGAGGAAAACCTTTCTCCTGTTCCCGCTGTGATCCATCGCTATCCCGATCGGGTGATCTTCCTGGCCTCTGGCAGTTGTGCTGGTTATTGTCGTTTCTGCACCCGTAAGCGTAAGGTTGGTTGCCCCAGTATGGCCGTAAGTTTTAGAGAACTACGGGAGGGCATTGAGTATATTGCGGCAACTCCTGCTATCAAGGATGTCATTTTTTCTGGTGGTGATCCTTTGATTTTACCCGATTCAGTTCTCGAAGACTTGTTGACTCGTGTTCATCAGATTCCCCATGTCGACATAATCCGCATCGGATCACGGGTTCCTGTGACTTTGCCGGAACGGATCACAGAGCGCCTGTGTCGCATGTTGAAAAAGTATCATCCCCTCTATCTCAATACGCATTTCAATCATCCGCGAGAATTGACTCCACAGGCTGCGGAGGCGTGTGCCCGTCTCGTTGATGCGGGAATCGTGATGGGAAATCAGACCGTTTTGCTCAAAGGGGTGAACGATGATGTTGAGACAATTCAGGAGTTATTTCGTGGTTTGTTGAAAATGCGAGTGCGTCCTTATTATCTCCATCATATGGATTTAGTCCAGGGGACCGGGCACTTCCGTACTTCAGTCGATTCTGGATTGAGAATAATGTCTTCTCTGCGTGGCCCGGTGTCAGGCTTGGCATCCCCATATTATATAGTCGATCTTCCTGGTGGAAAAGGTAAGGTCCCACTGCTACCTGAACAAGTCAAAAGGCAAGGGAATATGCTTTTGATTACCACGGAAGATGGTTCTGTTGTGGAATACCCGGATTTGCCTGGGGTGGGCTCTTATCTATGAGTTTTACAACGCTTTCAATCTTGATCCCAACCTTTTTACTTGTTTCTCTGACTCCCGGAATGTGCATGACACTGTCGATGAGTCTCGGTATGACAATTGGACTTCGTCACACATTATGGATGATGTATGGCGAATTAGTTGGCGTTGGTCTTGTTGCTACGGCATCCGTTATTGGCGTTGCCGCTCTGGTTCTTCAGTATCCCGAAATCTTTACATTTGTGAAGGTTGCGGGTGGATTCTATCTGGCCTGGCTGGGAGCTCAATTGTGGCTCTCAAAAGGAAAACTGGCATTGAGCAACGATTGTCAGAATGAAAGACAGATGTCTGGAATCCAATTGGCTATGCAAGGATTTATGACGGCTGTGGCGAACCCCAAAGGATGGGCTTTCTGTATTGCTTTGCTTCCCCCTTTTATCGACCACCAGCAACCATTATTCATTCAGTTGGTTGTTATGTTGATTGTCATCCTTTCTATTGAGTTTTTCAGTATGGTTCTTTATGCCGGTGGAGGGCGAACGCTGAACCGTTTGATGCAAAGAGGAGGACATGTTCGTTTGTTGAATCGAATTGCCGGAACAGCCATGCTTCTTGTTGCTATCTGGCTTGGAGCTTTTTGAAAAATAAGCTTGCTATCAAGCCGAGGTGACCTTTCTTTTCCTGTTGTTTTGCACCTCTTGTTTCTCCTCTTATTCGCTATTCTGAAAATAGTCGTAATTATCTTCACTTAGCAATATCGATCCACAAGAAACCCACAGCATATTGACAATATGTGGTGCTGTCATACGAAAAAAGCTACTAGATATAGTGTTTTTTGTCTTTGGCCTCAACTGCTCTTGTGGTAGTGTCGGCGGGTATGGGCGCTGAAAAATTGCCCCTGTTCTTATCTTGTTTTTTATCAATTATTAATCTTAATGACATGTAAGAGGGTTGACCATGCCGGAGTATATCCGCAAGCGGGACGGACGTCTTGTTCCGTATGATGAAGAAAAAATTGCCCAAGCTATTATCAAGGCCGTTCAGGCTGTCGGCGGACAGGATTTTTCCAAAGCTGTCGAAATTACCCAGCAGGTTGGTGGTATCCTTTCCGTTCTCTACAAAGATGATCGGGTTCCAACGGTAGAGAATGTTCAGGATCTAGTTGAAAAAATCCTGATCGAAAATGGTCATGCTCAGACAGCTAAGAGCTACATTCTTTATCGTAAGCAGCATGAGAGTTTACGCCAGACAAAAGAATTCATGCAGGAGTCGATTGAAGCGATCGATTCATATCTGGTGCGTGAAGATTGGCGTGTTAATGAAAATGCCAATATGGGGTATTCCCTACAGGGGCTGAATAATCACATCGCTGCAAATATTACCAGTCACTATTGGCTTAATAAAATCTATCCGGACGATATTGCTCATGCTCATCGCGAGGGTGATTTCCATATCCACGATCTGGGGATGCTGTCGGTTTACTGTTGTGGCTGGGATTTAAAGGATCTTCTCCTCAAAGGTTTTACCGGTGCTTTCGGTAAGGTCGAAAGTGCACCACCCAGACATTTTCGCACCGCTCTGGGGCAGATCGTAAACTTCTTCTATACGTTGCAAGGGGAGGCCGCCGGTGCACAGGCTTTTGCTAACTTTGACACTCTGTTGGCTCCTTTTATCGCGTACGATGGCCTCACTTATAAAGAAATTCGACAGTCCTTGCAGGAATTTGTCTTTAATATGAACGTCCCGACCCGGGTTGGTTTTCAGACGCCATTTACCAATATCACCATGGACATGATGGTGCCGTCGAATATGGCTGCTGAAGCTGTCGTGATTGGCGGTGAACTGCAAGATCGCTGTTTCAGCGAATTTCAGGAGGAAATGGACCTTCTTAACAGAGCTTTTTGCGAAGTATGATGGAGGGTGATTCCTCTGGTCGCATTTTTTCATTCCCGATCCCGACCTATAACATTACCCGCGAGTTAGACTGGGAAAGTGATCGTTTGCAGCCGGTTTGGGAAATGACCGCAAAGTATGGAATCCCTTATTTCAGCAATTTTGTGAATTCCGATATGGACCCAGAAGATGCCCGTTCCATGTGTTGTCGTCTGCGTTTGGACAACCGTGAATTGAGGCGTCGCGGAGGTGGCTTGTTTGGGTCCAACCCAATGACCGGTTCTGTCGGTGTGGTCACGATGAATCTCCCTCGTGCTGCGTATATGGCGAAAGATAAGAGCAGCTTCTTTGCTCGTATCAGCCAATTGATGAAGTTGGCTTATCAGTCTCTGGAAATAAAGCGCAAGCAGTTAGAGCGATTCACTGAAGAAGGTCTTTATCCTTACAGCAAATTCTACCTGTCTGCAATCCGTGAACGCAGTGGAAGTTTTTGGGATAATCATTTTTCAACCATCGGATTGATCGGTATGCATGAGGCCTGCCTGAATCTGATAGGCGAGGGGATTGAGAGCGAAGAAGGACAGAAGTTTTCCCGCGAAACTCTGGAATATATGCGTAAGCAGCTTGAAGCTTTCCAAGAAGAAACTGGGCACCTCTACAACTTGGAGGCAACACCGGCCGAAGGTACCAGCTTCCGTCTGGCAAATCGTGATCGCCAGTGTTATCCCGATATTGCCTGTGCTGGAAATGATGAACCCTATTATACCAACTCAACGCAATTGCCTGTCGGTACGACCGAAGATATCTTCGAAGCTCTGACACATCAGGATGGCATGCAGACTCTCTACACTGGTGGAACTGTGTTCCATGGTTTTTTAGGCGAGCGGCTTGAGGATTGGAAGAGTGCGCGTTTGCTGGTTAAGCGGATCGCTGAAAATTTCCATTTGCCTTACTTTACTGTCAGTCCTACGTTTTCTGTCTGTCCCGTTCATGGCTATATTTCGGGAGAGCATTTTTCATGCCCGCATCATCATGAGGGGAAAGCGGCTTGACAGAACAATGTATGTCTATTAATTTTATAGTTTACAAAGCCTGGCTCTAGGTATCAGGCTTTCAACTGAGAAGTGAAAAGAGAGGAGGATTACAGTGATGGCAACAAAATGTGACGCAAAAACCGAGGTTTATTCAAGGGTTTGTGGTTTTTTTCGTCCAGTACAGCAGTGGAATCGTGGTAAAAAAGAAGAATTTAAAGATCGTTCGGAATATGTTGTTGTTCCGCAGGAGCAAAAACGCTGAAAACTATTCGTATCAAAGGTTATCAAGGAACCAGTCTTCTGGACTTTCCTGGGCGGGTCGCTTCTCTGGTTTTTACCGGAGGTTGTAATCTCACCTGCCCATTTTGTCATAACGGAGGGTTGGTTTTAGATTCAGGCGCTTATCCTGACTATCCTCTCGACGAGTTGCTGGCAGACCTAAAAAAACGTAACGGTTTTATTGATGGGGTTGTTGTATCGGGCGGAGAACCGACCATCGATTCTGGTCTGCCGGCATTTTTAACTCAGATTAAAGAGTTAGGACTGCAGGTGAAACTTGATACCAACGGACTTCTTCCAGAGGTTGTTTCTGATTTACTGGAACAGCAACTACTGGACTATGTCGCTGTTGATATCAAAACCAGTCTTGAGCGCTATGAAGAACTTCACACCATGCCAGTTGATACCGGTGCATTACGCAGAACGGTCGACTTGCTCAGACATTCGAACATTGAGACCGAATTTCGGACGACATGTATTCCACACTTAGTGGGGAATGTTGAGATGGAGAAAATGGGTGAATTACTCAAGGGTGTCTCGTGCTGGGTGCTACAGCAATATGTTCCTGAGCATGCCATGATTGATGATTGGCAACGATTCGATGCGTATTCTGCAAGCCAACTTCAGGTTTATGCTGAACAGGCCCAAAAATACGTTGATCGGGTTCAGGTTCGAGGTATTTAGTGTTCGTAGGATAGTGTCCTTTACGGATGGTCGTAACAGGTTAGATCGAAACGCCCCCGGTTCATGAGAATGAGCCGGGGGCGTTTTTTTATCGAGTGCTTTTACCAGGCATCATAGATTGGTGCTGTGTCAATTCTTGAGATGCTGGCGACTCTTTTCCCGCCAGACAAGAGCATGACCTTCTCGGGCGAATGTGGAATAGTGCTGTCCCGCACAGCTAAAGTGCAGATTTGATTCTGTAAGCCATCCTTTCAGGAAAAGACGGTTTAAAACTTTACTTTGTGGCAGAAAAGACAACGGAACTTCGCAGGGTGTTCTTCTGGAAAAGGAACGTTATCTGCGTTATGGCATTCGTCACAGAATTTCTCTGCGGCCTTCTTCCCATCAGCTTTGACAATATCGTAAAACTTGAGATGAATCTCATCTTTCGGCACTGGTTTAGTGGATTCCTCCGGGGCCATCCAGAGAAAGGTGAGGATAAGTAAAGCTCCGGCCAGTAACAAGATGTCACGCTTTTTCATTAATTGCTCCGATAGGAAAAGCAGAGAGTGTGCTCTGGTTGAATTTAGGGGGTTACTCCGATTTTATAAATAGCAGATAAATGAAGAGTCCGACAGCGGCGGCTCCACCACCGACGAGAATCCACAGACCACCTTCTGCAATTCCTTCTGTCCCGGTCCCCTTCCCTATAGCGAGGGAAAGAACGATTGCAAAACCGCCAATACCGACGAGAAAGCCCGCCGTGGCCTTCATTCCCAAAAAATAGAATAGTAGGATAATAACGGAAAATCCGCCGAGAAACCACGGGTTTGTCGCTAACTCTCCAACGTTCCATGCCTGGAGCTGTTCCATGACCTGGTCGGTACGTAAAAAATCGAGATAATATTTAATGTCGGCCCAGGCCATAGTGTTCTCCTTTAGGAGGGACGCCGTTCAATGAAGAAAGGTTTGTCCACATATCTGCGTGATATTAGCAGATTGCCATTGTGGAAGAAAGGGCTAAAACCCCGTTAATCTTGACTTTGCTGTCATGCTTCACTAGGATGATCTGCTTGTTTTAAGTTGTTAGAATTAGCAATCATGACCAATTGTCTGGTTGTCCTTATGGGGATTAACTGGAAGGAATAGTAGAAAGAGATCAGGAGTTCTTTTGCGTAACAGTGCTATAGGTGTTTTTGATTCCGGTGTCGGGGGATTGACAGTTTTTAAAGAGATATCATCCCTTTTGCCCGAAGAAAATTTGATTTATCTTGGAGATACTGCCAGAGTTCCATATGGGACGAAAAGTGTGACGACAGTTCAACGCTATGCCGAGGAAGCTGCTGGTTTTCTCGTCGATCAAGGGATCAAGCTACTTGTTGTTGCTTGTAATACTGCTTCAGCAGTCGCCCTGCCTGTATTGAGAGAGAAGTTTCATCTGCCAGTGATTGGAGTTATTGAGCCGGGAGCGCGAAAGGCAGCTCAAAGTCGAAATCAACGGGTCGGGGTTATTGGAACTGAGGGAACAATCAATAGCGGCCGCTATCCTGAAGCTATATTAAAATTATTGCCCGATGCACAAATCTTTACAGCCGCTTGTCCTTTATTTGTTCCTTTGGCTGAGGAGGGCTGGGCCGAACATGAAATTGCTCGACTGACAGCATCTGAATATCTCCAAGATCTGATAGCAGCGCAAGTCGATACATTGGTTTTAGGATGTACCCACTACCCACTACTACGTAAAACATTACGACAGGTCGTTGGTGAACGGGTCATGCTGGTTGATTCGGCAGAAGAAACCGCAAAATCTGTCGCCGAAATGATTATTCATAAAGATCTGGTTCGTTCCGAAAATGGTGGGCAGCGACAGTTTTTTGTAACAGATATCCCAACCCGATTTGAACGTGTCGGTCGCTCTTTTCTTGGTGCTGAGCTGGATGAAGTCAGTCAAGTTGAAATCGGATAGGGATTGTCGACCGGTGGACCGACGTATTGAGTGCGATAAAATAAAAAGGTGAAGTGTATGAAAAAGATACTGACGGGGTTGGTTGTTATTCTGGTGGTTGGCGTGCTTCTGGGATATGGAATCACCTGGATGACACAGAAGGTTCAAAAAACTGAAGACGAACCGATCAGATTTGTTATCGAAACCCTTCCTGAGCGCATGGTTCAGGCCTATTTTACTGCACCCGAAGGGACATTTTTAATAGCTGAAACTGTCACAATCCCAGGTTGTGAAGAGGATCGAGATTGTGTCATCGGTCTTTTACAGGCCCTTGCCAAAGGATCGCAAGCAGGGTATTTACCCGTCCTTCCTCAGCAGACAACTGTCCTGGGGGCTGAAATTGAGAATGATTTGGTGCGGATCAATTTATCCCAAAAGACGGTTGATTTTCATCCAGGAGGGAGTTTGACAGAATTACTATCAATTTACAGTGTCGCCAATAGCCTGAGTGAAAATTTTCCATATATCCGTCAGGTTCAACTGCTAATTGAAGGTGAAGTCAGGCAAACCTTGAAAGGGCATGCTCGCATTGATCAACCGATCTATGCCGATTTAAGTTATAACCGATCTCCGAATAATCAGGGAGAGAATGTTGCTGAACCGGGTGATCAGGGTGGTTTAAGCATTGAGCAATTGATTGAGCAAGTCGTTCCTGATGAACGGAACTGAATCTTCAGGAATTCCGTCAGTGCAGAAGGTGGCAACTCGCGGTCACTCGTTGCTAAAGATGACGCTTTAGGGTATATCTGGAGAAGTTAGTTTTCGATCGAAAGAGCCGTTTAAACATCCTTTGAGCAATCTTAGTGTTAATCTCCATATTTGATGTGTGGCTGAAAGGACAACCTCTTATTAAGCTTAGTGCTCTCGGCTGTTTCGGGGATGCCGCCCGTAATATCAGAAGAGGCTGCTGTCTCTCGCTAAAATCTTAAAACGGTTACGCGTTAGCATAACTGTATGAGGAATGATCATGATCGTTGGTTTTAATCACAATATCACCTACAAGGGAGTTTCTTTCCATGTCCAGACCGAGGACAGCGGGATCCAGAAACCTCATCTGGTGACGCTCCTTTATCACGGTGGGACGATCATTACTTCGCAGAAGACGGTTTATGCCGATATCGTTAAGGTTGATAATCTGGAACAGGTTGTCGAAGAATTAGCTAAGGAACAGCATAAGGGGATGTTGAAAAAACTGACCCATGGCGAGTTTGATGAACGGATTGTCGAATTCGGTATTCCTCTGGGAGGATCTTCTGGGGCGGTTCATTCTCCACCTGTGCCAGCAGAAGAGGTTCCCGAGTTTAAAGCGCAAGAGACTCCAGCGCCACTGGCAGAGCTTGAAGAGATTATTGAAAAAGCACCCGAACCGGTTTCGATTATCGAAGAGCCGATCATTGACAAGTTTAATCAGCCAAGAGTGACTGATGAACCGACCCTTGATGAACTGATTTACGCATATTTAACCGCAGGACAGAAACGCTAAATTTTCTGTCATCCCTGTTTCGCCGTTGTGATTTATCTCTCGTCTGATGTTATCTTCTCCATATTTTCGTCGTTCATTTCATGCATATAAAGTGTTTGACTTGGGAACGCAATTTCCAATCCTATATTGCTCAGCGTTTCCATGATCTTTAAGCAGACATCCTCGCGGGCATCTAAGTACTCTCCCCAAACAGTACTGGTCGTGAAGCAATAGACCATGATATCGAGAGATGAAGCTCCGAAGTCAGTGAAATTGACCAGGAAAAAATCCTGATGGATGGCAGGGTGTTCTTTCAGCATGGTTTTTATTGATGCGACAGCCTGCCGCATCTGCTCTGGGGTTGTGTCGTATGTCACGCCAACATTCAACTTGATGCGTCTCTTAGGCATCTGGCTGAAATTATCAATCGACATATTCATCAGGACGCTATTCGGGACTGTAATCAGAGTTTTAGCGAAGGTTCTTATCCGGGTCGAGCGGAAGCCGACCTCTTCAATCGTCCCTTCCATGTTTCCAGCTTTAATCCAGTCTCCGATTGTGAACGGACGATCAAGCAGAATCATGATTGAACCGAAGATATTGGAAAGACTGTCTTTTGCCGCCAGGGCGACAGCGAGACCACCCAGGCCAAGCGATGCAAGAAGACCAGAAATCGAATATCCGAGGTTTTGAACCAACATCAGAATCGCAAGAAAGACGATGAATATGCGCAATGTCTTTCGGATGAAAGGAACCAGTTGATCATCCAATGCAGACTCTGTCTTTTCGGCCCAATGGGCCAGCCAGTGCTCTAACAACGAGACCATATTGTAGCAAAACCAGGCCAGATTAAAGGTCAGGAGGATTTGGACGAGGTGACGAGCCATGCGATCAATATTGGTCGGTTCCTTTGGTAGTTGCAGAATTTCCACCACCAGATAAACCCCAAAGACAACTACCAGGAATTCAGCTGGTTTGTTGAGATTTTTAAGAAGGATATCATCCATCTCACTGGATGTTTTTTGCGTGAATTTGAATATTGACTTGGTAAAAATATGGGCAATGATGCGTTTCAGTATCAGCGCAAAAAAGATCAGTGCAAAGGCGCTGACAACGCGCATAAAACTGATGCCAAGGATCGTTTCGTCAATCATTTGCTGAAGAGATGATAAAGTTTCCATGAGGGATTAATCTCCTGGTGGAATGATTATTGCGACCACAGCCCGCGTTTTTTTTGACGAGCTTTCTGTTCGAGTTTGAGAAATTCTTTTTTATAGCGAAAGTCATAGCGTCGAAAAACTGTCGCCAATCCTTTCTTAAGCAACAGGCGATTAAGCATTTCACCATTAGGCAGGTAAAGATAGGCTAGCAGGCGACCATGTTTATCTCTTTCTTGCTTTCCTGTCACAAGCCTGACCCTTTTCCCCTTCGCGTTTTTTATATTAAACGTTTTGGATTGGCGCGATATCGTGCGGAGTTTGTCTGCGTTAATTGCAAAATTCTTGTGGTAATAATTGTCGCGCTTTGATGCCTTGTACTCCGGTGTGTCGATACCGATCAGACGGACCTTGCCGATATTTTCAACTTTGAGGGTGTCGCCATCGTATATCCAGGTGACTCGTCCTTTCAGCTCGATTGCATGTAAATGAGTTGTGATCAGAAGAAGGAAAAACAGCAAACTTGCACAAGTTTTTATCATCGACTAACGACCCCAGAAAAGGCGAGTGAAAAATCCGGTGAAAAAGCCCCAAATCAGATTGGAAATGATAATCATCAGGGGAGCAAACATACCGAGATCAAGAGCCGCAACTCCCTTATGGTAAACATTTGGGTAAAGATAGAAGAGGGCAACCAACGATGGAATCAGTGAAAACCAGAGGCCTTTGCGAATCCAGTGACGCCGATGACGTGGTATTCCAACAACAAAAAAATAGAGAAGGCCCCATAATCCACCCACAAACATTTTGGGATACATAGATTTGAGCTTCAGTGATTGAGTCATTTGAATGCTAAGAAAGCTGGTTACGCCCCATTCATTGCAGGACCAGATAAATAAGGCACTGACAATTGCTGCAAGCAAACCGGCGACAAAACAGACCGCAAATAATGCACCGCTCTTTGGCATGCTTCCTCCTGGCAGGATATCAACAGCTGACGCTGCATCTCACCTGAATCAATGAATGTTATTTCGGGAGTGTCTCGTTCATACTCCCACTGCGATATCCTTGCAGATCGAGAGTAATATAGTCAAATCCATTTTTCTTAAAGGCAGTGATAAGTTGTTGTCTGAGTTGCTCATCAAGCAATTTATTCATTTGTTCAGGGGCTATTTCGATTCTTGCAATGTCGTTATGGTAACGAACTCTGTAGTTGGTGAATCCCTGTTCTCGCAACCAATCTTCACATAATCCAACCTGGGTCAGTCGTTCCTGAGTGATTTCTGTCCCATACGGAAAACGTGTCGCCAGGCAGGCAAAAGATTGCTTATTCCAGGTTGGCAGGTTGAACTGCTGACTTAATTGACGGATGTCCTGTTTGGTGAGTTGTGCTTCAAGCAGTGGCGAGAGGATTCCCAATTCTGTCAATGCACGCTGACCGGGGCGATAATCGGATAGATCATCCAGGTTTGATCCTTCCAGAATGACAGAGATATCCTGCGCCGCAGCATGATCAATCAACTGAGAAAAAAGATGATGCTTGCAGTGATAACAGCGTTGAGGAATATTGTGAATAAATTCTGAAAGGCTAAGCTCATCTGTGGCGACAAGGTGGTGTGTTACCTCCAACTGTTGTGTCAGGAGGCGGCATTGATCAATCTCAAATGCTGGGAAAATTGGGGAGGTGGCCGTAATCGCCAGAACCTTGTCCGAGCCGATGGTGTCAGTGACGACCTTCAGTAACAGGGTTGAATCAACGCCACCTGAAAAAGCAACAGCAGCTGTATCCAGTTTGGATAACAACTGCTGAAGTTTTTTATATTTGTCGTTCAGGGTCATTAGATTTAGATGTAGTACATGAATCTATGATCTAACTCTTTTTCCAGTCCCATCTCCTGTCCTTGATCACAGAGATCTTTAAGACTGATCGATGAAAAGTAATCACCCAGAAGGCGACTCCCCTCGGCCCAGATATGTTGAGTCAGGCATTGATTGTCAAAATCACATGCTGGAGGGGATTCACCATCTTTGCGTAGACCTTTAACACAATTGACCAGCAACAGTTCTCCCTCTGCAGCTAAAACGATTTCCTTGACCGTAATCTCTTCGGCAGAACGAGACAGGCTGTAGCCACCTTGGGGGCCACGACGGCTTTTCAGTAATCCAGCTTTTTTCAAATCTTGAAAAATTTGTTCCAGATAGCGCGGGGAAATATTCTGTCGCCTTGAAATATCTTTAATCTGGGCAGGCAGGTTTCCTGCGTGATAGGCCATGTCAAACATTGCGCGAACGCCGTAACGGCTTTTTGTCGAAAGTTTCATAGATGCTCCTCCATAGTATATTCTGTCGATCACTATAGGAATCTCTACTTATCCTGTCAAGAATAAACTACCCTTTTCGTGGGAGATAAAGAGACAGGCTGTTCTAGTGGAATGGTTTCAACAATCGTTGCAATTTAGAATGGACTATGGCTACATGTCAGATAACATTTAGCAATATTTATTGTCCGGTTTGTAGGGAGGAAACGCTTGAAAGAATATCAATTTACCAAAGAACTTCAGGTCCGGGATTACGAATGTGATATGCAGGGGCACGTCAATAATGCTGTCTATCTGAATTACTTGGAACACTGTCGCCATGAGTATCTGAAGGAGCTAGGGCTCGATTTTTCAAAGCTGGTTAAAAATGGTCATCACCTGGTTGTGATTCGGGCAGAAGTTGATTATAAGCGGTCATTAGAGAGTGGGGATCGCTTTATGATCGGTGTGATTTTGGAGAAAGTTTCTCCATTGCGTTATCGTTTCATTCAGGATGTTTACCTGCTCCCGGAAAAGAAACTTGTGCTGAAAGCGAGAGTGGTCGGAACGGGAGTGAATGCCAAGGGCAGGCCGGAATTGCCACAGGAAATTTCCTCAGTTTTACAGCAGATGGCTCTTGATCGGTAATCTGTCTTCGGATCGTTTTACTGCAGAAATAGTCTGGCGGGCGAGGTTGTCCCCTCGCCCGATGATGTTGTAAATAATCAGATCAGCTTGATCCCATTTTCATCAAGACTGATGACTTTGTCTTTGTAGAGCCCACCAACTGCCTTTTTGAAAACTTTTTTACTCAGGCCGAGGCGACTCCGGATCAATTCCGGTGGGCTTTGATCGTGGAGATCAAGAAATCCTTCCTCTTCCAGAGCTTCCAATATGACGCTTCTGGCATCCTTAACTCCAGCAGCTCCCACCCGGCTAAGAGCAATATCAATTCTTTGGTCATCGCGTATATTACGAACATAGGCGATACGCTTATCCCCTCTTTTTAAGTCTGAAGGGACGTCATCACGGTAGAGTAGCGCTTCGTAGCGATTATTGACGATCACTTTGGCACCGAGATCTGTAAATGCCCAGACCAGGATTTGGACTTCTTCACCGACTTTAAGGTCGCTGTTTTCCTGCTCCAGAAATCTGTCCAAACGACTGGACGCAATGGGGCGGCCGCTATCGTCACAGCAGACACGGACCAGATAGCGTCGGCCTTCAAGCATCTTTTGGTCCTGCATTGGATGAGGGCAGAGCAGATCTTTTTCTACTCCCCAGCTGAGAAATGCACCATGTGGTCCAATGCTTTCAACTTGTAAAAATGCAAACTCGTCTACTTGGGCAAATGGAATTCGGGTTGTTGCCTTCATTTCATTGTTGCGGTCGATGAAAATAAAGACATCAAGGTTTTGGCCTGTTGCAATATCTTCGGGACATGTTCGTCTGGGGATTTTCAATTCGGTTTGATCCGCTTGGACGATGACGTCATGTTGACTGACCTGAGTCACAGGCAGGGTGTAACAATATCCGGGTAATAACATTAATTTCTATCTCTCAAGTTAGTTTCTGTCCTAAAACGCTCTTTTCACAATTTTGGATTGAATCAAGATATTGGAATGTGCGAAGTCAAGGGCGACATCTGCGCATAACTATCTGGTTTTCTTGGCCTTGTGTGGAAATGCTGGTTTCCAGATCTGAAACGGTCACTGTGCTCAAATATCAGTTCATGAGGCACAGGTTAGTTGTTGATTCTGACATGTCTGTTTCTACTGATACAAAAATACCCGAAAAGACAGATTAAAATAAGGAAAAAAAGAAAACCATTCCAACCATAGTCGCGATAGATGATGCCTGGTGCAAAAGATCCGACACTTCCTCCGGCGTAATAAAATGACACATAGAGACCGTTTGTCAGGCCTCTATGCTCATCTCCAGCCATTTGGTTGACCAGGCCAGAGGCGGTTGAATGAACGAGAAACATGGCCGCACAGAAAAGAAATATCATGCCGAAGAGCACCCAGATTTGTGTTCCCGCCAACCCGGCTACAGTCAGAGCCAGTGCGATCAAGCCGATTCTGATCGTCGTAATTTCACTCTTCACCCAGCGGACAATGCGAGGGGCACCCAGTGAGGTGACTATTCCCATCATGTAGCCTGAGTACATTAAACCGATACGTAATTCATCGGCCTGATTGCTGAGTTCAGTAAGGCGAAAGGGGAGGAAGTTCATCACCGCAGCAAAGACTAAAAATAGGCAAAAGACACAGAGATAGATTGGCAGAAAGCCAGGGTGACGTAGAACTTTCAGAATTGCTCTCGGCTCTGGACGGGTCATTTTAAATTTTGTTGCTTCGGGAAGACGGAAAAGGGTTAGAAAACCGATGAACAGGCTGACAGCAAGGATCAAGAAGCTGAAGCGCCAGCCGAACAGATTCGCAATCAGTCCAGATGTTGCTCGGCCAACAAATCCGCCTAAAATTGTTGCTGCAATATAGATCGCCATTGAGCGTTGAATGGTGCCTGATGTCGATCGTTCCGACAAATAGGTCATCAGGGCTGTCAAAATTGCGGGAACGAGTAACCCCTGAACTAATCTGATCATCATCAGTGATGAAAAACTGGTGCTGGTCGCGAAAAAGATTTCAGTGAAAGCGAGAAGAGGAACTGCGACTTTGAGCATCCTGACTGGAGAGATGGTTTCCAGCAGGTAACCGTAAAAAAGAGGCGCCAGAGCTAATGGAATGAAAGTAATCGTCGTCAGAGCTGCCGCTGCTTCTCGGCTGATTGAAAATTCATGAGATAAAACAGGCAGTAGAGGTTGTGGAGCATAGAGCGCTGATAAAACGAGAATCGTATTGAATATGATCGGCAGAATTTCAGAATATTTTCGTAATGGCATTGTAAAGCCTGAAAAGAAAAAGTCGTACATTCATATTATTGAAGTAACAGAAATTATCAAAACTGTACAGTGAAATGAGTTTGAATATCCTGCCTGAATTGCCTATTTAACTGCTGTTGAAAACGGATAAGGTTGATTTTACTTGGTTTAATTGTTGTGTCTCCTCGTGGGGGGGAACGTTAACTACTTGCTTTTTGTGGTGTGACCCTGTAGATTATGAAAAGAATTATCAATATCAAAGAGTCTCTTAAAGACATTGAGACTGGATCAGGGTGTGAAAACTATGAATAAAAATCAAAATAAAGCCATTCAAAAACACCCTGTGTGCGATGTCTGTTCCGAGACCAGGGCGTCTCTTGATGCATCCGGACGGGATCTGACCTGGGTTGATGCCGTCAATCTATATCCTGCACCGAAAGAGTGTCTGGCTGCTTTTTGGTGGCCTCTGCTGCAGAAGTTTTAGCTGGTGTAAAACCAGCAAATCTTATTCGTATGCTGAAGCGTGAACTGCCCTGCGGACGCTCTATCTATAAACTATGGCAACGTTATGGAGCGGAGTTGCTGGAACAGTCGCAGCTCAGTGCTTTGGAATTACGTGAAGAAGATGATGCTTTATTGTTCTTGTTTTATCGGCCAGACCTGTTGGAGCGAAGGTTGTCAGGACGAACAATGCAGACTTTTCTCAAACGGCGCGGATATCCTCAGGCATTGAATCTTGAAACGGGTCTGGAATATTTACGTCAGGCCTTTTCCCATCAAGGCAGCCCAGATGAAGTTGGTATGTTTCTGGGCTATCCTCTTAAAGATGTTCATGGCTTCATCGATCAGCGGAGCCCGTGGCAAGGGCGTTGTCTCTGGAGGATTTACGGGCCTCCGCAACGCAGTTTGCGTCTTTATCAGCGCTATTTCGATGAGCGAAAAGCGTTGACAGAAAAACTGGCAACAGGATTAAGGCCGGCCGATCTGCTCAATGCTGCGTAACCATTTTTGAGGATTCTGACTCAGGATCAGGGTTCTTCATGTCTCATCTCTCCGGTATTTGTACGTCCAGTATCGCAGTGAAAATAGTTATCAATATCATCTATGTGTGATCATGATCACAGACGGCAACACCTTTAATAAATTAACTTCCGCACAAAATAAAACTGGAACGGTCATGCATTTTGCTGATTATTCATTCAGGACTCACCGCTATGAGTGTCTCCTGGATTTAGTTTCAGTTGTCCATTTGTCTTTTTTAAGGGAGTTTGGTTATGTGGAAGAAGATTGTGTGTTTGTTTCTGTGTGCTGCATTTGTTCCTGCGCTGGCATTTTCAGCCGATGGAGATCTTGCTCAACGGGTCAGTCAGCTAGAGGAGAGGGTTGGTCAGGGTTGGTTTGATAGAATCGAGCTTTCTGGAGCTGTCGAAGCTGAGGCCAACTATACAAGCTCTGATGATGAAAATTCGAGTGATATCGATCTGACAACAGTAGAACTGGGTGTTGATGTCGCATTGACCAAAAACTTCTCAGGATTTGTGCTGGCCAAATGGGAAGATGATGAAGGAACCTTATTCATTGATGAAGGTGGAATTGTTCTTGGTAATGTTGAAGAAAATGGTCTGGCACTGACGGTTGGAAAGCTCTATGTGCCGTTCGGTGTGTTTGAATCGAATTTTATTTCCGATCCCCTAACTCTCGAATTAGGGGAGACGCGAGAAGGTGCGGCTGTCGTTGATTTTTCTGCTCAAGGTCTATATGGAGCGGCTTATCTATTTAATAGCGAACTGAACAAGGCTGGCAGTGACGACAAGATCGATGCCTATGGTGCCAAGCTTGGTTATGCTTTGGAGAGTGAGAACTTATCCTTCGATGTTTCAGCTGGATATATCAGCAATATCACCTCTTCAGGTGGGTTTGTTGACGGTCTTGGGGGCGGAACAGAAATTGCTGATCAGAGTGCCGGTGCAACCGTTTCTGCCATCGTCAGTATCGCCGATTTTACTTTTGTAGGTGAGTATATGGCCGTCCTTGACAGTGATTATTCTGAAACGAACAACTCAGAGCCAACGGCATTGCAACTTGAAGTCTCCTATGGTTTCGATCTGCTAGAGCATGAATCTAGTGTCGCAGCGACTTACCAGCAGACAGATGAAGCCAGTGATCTTGGTTTGGCTGAAACCCGCTATGGTGTCGCGATCGCTTATGAAATTGTTGAAGGTCTTGGAACCACTGTTGAATATGTGCGTAATGAAAGTTACGATGATGATGAAGAAGATTCTTTAACCTGCCAATTAGCCTTGGAGTTTTAAAAATATTCTGAAGAGTCTTGGTTGTTCGTACTGGCAATAACTGATTATTTTATTGATAATTATTATCATAGATGGGATATTGCTGGTAATGAAAATCAGTTTCAGTTTTTCTGAGAGGTCCTGCTTATGGAGCGCATCAAGTAGTTCGAAGAATATCTCAAGCAAAGCGGTTTGAAAGTAACCAAGCAGCGGTCGACAATTGTAAAAGAATTTATTGAGGCGGAAAGACATTGTACGACTGATGAGCTTCATCATGCTATGAGAGGACATTCAAACCGCGTCGGCTATGCAACTGTTCATCGTACCTTGAAGCTACTTGTCGCCAGTGGACTGGCATGTGAGCTTTATTTCGGCGATGGGCAGACGCGCTACGAGATGAACAGATACAATCAACACCACGACCATATGGTTTGTCTATACTGCGGCAAGGTGATTGAATTCGAAGAACCTCAGATTGAACTTTTACAGAAGAATATCGCGAAGATTCATAATTTCCATATGCAAACCCATCGCTTGGAACTGTATGGCATCTGTTCACTCTGCCATGGGTGTCTCGCGGTGGAAGAGTAAAAAAATTTCCGGAGATATTGATAACGACTATCAATATCTCCGAGGGTTTTACATAATAGTACTGCAAGGATGCAGAGGATTTGAGGCTCAATTAGTTGTTGTTTCATTCCCTTTTGCAATTGTTAAAGGTGGCGTAAATGCTTGATCAAAAAGTAATGAAAATGTTGAGGGAATCTCCTCTACTGAAAGATCTTGAAGAAGATTTGATCGTGCAGATAGCGAATAGTGGTCGTCAGCTGACCATGAAGGGCCGCTATGGACGGATTGATAAGTCCGATTTGTCACGCCGTCTTTATTTTGTCGCATCGGGCGAGATGCGAATGTTGAGAATGGCGCCCGATGGCCAGGAACATCTTCTTCAGCGCTTTAAAGCCGGAGAGTTTTTCTGTCTTTCAGCGCTTTCATCGGGACATGGCTGTAATAATGTAATGGTCAGTTCTGGTCGGGTTGAGTTGGTTTGTTGGGGCATGATACGTTCCGTTCCTTTATTCAGGATAATCCAGGGTTCCACCATAATGTTCTAAGCCAAATGGCTTGGCAGATAGAACAGGAGCGGGAGATGCGAGCACTGTCGCGCTGCTGCAAGGCCGATGTCCGCGTCGCTGCTTATCTTCTCCATAAAATCAAGCATGGGTGCTGCCTCCGCGAGTGTCTTCGCATGCTCGATGTTCGTCCTCTTAGTCTGACTGCTCAGGAGCTTGGTATTGCCCGCGAGACCCTCTCACGCAGTTTACAGCGTCTCGTCAAAAAGAATGTTATCAGTTATGACCATGGTCAGGTTCGGGTCGCCGATATCCTTGCTCTTGAGGCGGTTATTGAAGAGTCAGAATGTGCTTGTCAACGTGTTGCTGGATGAGCATAAGACGAGGTTGACTGCTGTTGATTGAAGAAGGTTCCAATAATTTTGGAACTTTTTTTTTGCTTTTGTTTTCGTTCTCAGTAAGTTTTTTACTGAAAAAAAGCTTGTTGTGACAACTGTCACAGATTCAGATCCGTTGTTGGTCTAAATTGATATTAGTTTTCAATATCGAAACATAAAACATGACAAGACCAAATGGAGATAAAAGTATGAGGACAGGAATTTTCTACGGATCGACAACAGGGAATACAGAAGCCGTTGCCAGCCAGATTGCATCTCTTATCAGTGGATCGCAAATGTGTTCTGCTGAGAATTTGACCCGGGTTGAATTGGAGTCTTGTGGCTTGATTATTCTTGGTGCATCAACCTGGGGGCTTGGTGATTTGCAAGATGACTGGATTGATAATCTCGAAAGTTTGAGGCTGTCAAAGCTAGAGGGTAAAAAAGTGGCGCTCTTTGGGTTGGGTGATCAGGTCTGCTATCCAGACACTTTTGTCGACGGAATAAAAGAATTACATGATGCTGCGATTGAAGCTGGAGCGACTGTCATCGGATGGTGTTCCGATGATGGCTACGACTATTCCGCTTCAGCGGCAGCGATTGATGGTCAGTTTTGCGGGTTGCCCCTTGATCAGGAAAACCAGGGTGAATTGACCGAGCAACGCATTCAGGACTGGGTAGAGCAGGTTCTGAAAGAAGCCTCTTAGTTATGACCATTCTTATTGTTGGTGCGGATAGGATAGGTGCTTTTGTTCCCAAATTAGAAAAAATAGGGGTTGAGGAGGTTATCCATTGGAGTGGGCGTAGTCAGAAAATTGCCAAGAATGATATTCCATCACGTGCTGAAATGGTGATTTTCTGCACTGACTTCTTACATCACAATGCCGCCCGAACATTAAAAAGGAAAACAAAAGAAAAAGGACTTCCCGCTGTCTATTGTAGACGAGCCTGGAGAGAAATCGAGCCTGCGGTGACTCGATTGATCGCTTCAAGCGATAAAGGGAAGAAGCAGAAAAGCTGTTGTGGACAATGTAAAAAATGTCGTCGCAAGACTTTGCATTGACACTACAGTACAAAATTTGCTGCTAAGAGAAAAAGTAAAGACAACATCGATGAACGGTCGTTTGGAAAAACAGTATTAACAATCTCCTTCGACAGGTCTTGTGCTGTGGCAGGCTGGCATGAATGAGAGAAAAAGAAGCAGTCATGATATGGCGAGGCCTATACCTCCTGAGGCCTCGCATTTTTTTATCTTAAATACCATCTATACGGCTGTTTTAAACTTTGGAGTGAACGAAAATGAGATAGGTCTTTCTTCTCTATAAAGTGCGGAAATTGTGGTCGTTGTCTGTTGGGGCGTTAACGTTCTGCCGACGCTGAAAATTGGAATGGGGGATGTCTGCATGACATTACCCCCCCCCCTTCCACATTGTGTTGTTATATTTTTATCGAATGATAAGGAATAAGTTTAAAAGTATCCCATTGAGTCTGAGAGAGCCTGATCGTTTTCGATAAGGCAGTCAAAGACTGCACTCATACTGTTCTTTGGCTTGTTCATAGGCCAAAGTTGCCCAGTCTGCTGCTGCCCGGCAATCTTCGACATCGGGGTGGGATGAAGCTGACTGCCAGCGCTTGAATCGTTCTTCATTCGGGGAATGGGGATGCTCGGGAGGAAGCTTGCTCATCCATTCGATCAACTTTGGATCGATCGATCCCTGACAAATGAATCTATTGATAATTTGACAGTCGGGAACCAGGTTTTCGGCATTGTCAAGACTCTCAGTGGCATGGACAGAATCGGGATATGCTCCGAGTGTGGCAAAGAGGGCGACATTTTGATTGCCGATTTTTTGCATATAACTCTGGGCTTTTTCATCTGCTGTGCCTTTGTCGACCCAGAACCCGATGTAGAGTAGGTCAAAAGGTTCTGGATCAGGCGCATTGTCAATATCATAGAGCGCGGCTTGGGGTATTGCTGTATGGATTGCTTCAGCAATCTTTCGAGTATTTCCGGTCTTACTGGAAAAGGCGATCAGTATTTTCATTATCTTCATCTTTCCGCAATCATCCAGATGTCGTCACAGCTGGTTTTGATCAATTCACTATCATGAGTGATCAGGGCGACAGTCGCCCCTCGCTCAGCTTCTTTACGGACCCGTCGGCCCAATAGTTCCATGTTGTAACCGTCAAGCCCACTGGTTGGTTCGTCCAGGATGAGAACATCAGGTTTCTTCAATAGGGCGCAAGCGATCACCAGCCGTTGGCGTTCTCCGCCCGAGAGGGATTGCGGATGGCGCTGTTGTAGCCCGGATAGATGGAATTCATCCAGAGCTGCAGCGATATCAAGTTGGCTTCCTGTTGATTCGCAGGCACTCTCAAGTTCTTCTGCTACACTGCGCATGTAGAGCTGAAGTTCAGTGTTCTGAAGGACCAGACTGCTGCATCTTAAGCGTTCTTTAGCGCTCAGGGGCAGGCCATTAAAGTGAATTTGCCCGGCGTGCAGTTTTTCCAGCCCCATTGTCAGGCGAGCCAGGGTTGTTTTGCCTCGGCCATTAGCTCCGCACAAAGCAATGACTCGGCCTCGTGGAATCCCGCCATTGAAAGAGTTGAACAAGGGTTGTTCGGCTTTGTAAGCGAAGTCGATTCCTTCAAACAATATCCCGTCCATCTGTTCGGTCTGGCACTGGTTGAGTAGGGGAACTGTTGGTCTCGATTTTCGACTGGAACGCAAGCCGAATCTCTGACGGTAGGATTCAAGATCGTTGAAGGCGCATTGTTCAGCAATGCGTCCCTGTTCCATCAGGTAAACACGATCAACCAGAGATTCAAGCCAGTACAGCCGGTGGTCAAAAATGACGATGGTCATGCCGCTCTGTTTCAGCTCAGTCAGCAGATTTAACAACTCCTGGGTTGACTGTGTGTCAAGATTTGCCGTCGGCTCGTCGAGCATCAGAATTTTGGGATGGAGGGCCATCACTGCTGCCAGCGAAACCTTTTGCTTTTCTCCTTCGGAAAGGGTGAAGAGTGAACTGTCAAGCTTATGCTCCAATCCCAGCCTTGCAATGATAGGTTCAAGCCTCGACTTAATTTTGTGCTCACTGTAGCCGCGCCACTCCAAAGCCGTACGGAGCTCATCTTCAACCGTTGTCGATAGAAATTGTTGCTCAGGGTCCTGGAATAAAGATCCGATGATAGAAGTCATTGCGTGGAATGGAGTGTTCTGGCTATCGAGTCCGGCGATTTGTGATTTCCCTTTCAAATTGCCAGCAAAATAGGACGGGATCAGCCCGTTGATCAGTCGACCAAGGGTTGACTTCCCGCAGCCGCTACGCCCGCTGATCAGAATCGCTTCTCCTGCTCTGGCATGGAGGTTGATCTCTGTCAGTGCCTGGATTTCCCGGTGGGGATAGGCATAGCTGATATTTTCAAAATGGATCATTGTGAGCTGTTGCCTTTCTCCGGGTCTGTCGTCTGAGATGAATGAGCAGAAAAACTCATGCCTGACTCAACGGTGATACCAGGGATATTCCAGGCAATGAACAATGCCAGCAGAGCGGCAACGAAAAAGGTTGAATCGCACCAGCGGAAATGCTTTTTAGCAGCATGCATATTGCGGCCGTAGCCAACCCGTTTCATTTCGGCGGCGATAGCCAGTTCATCAGCCAGGCGTAAGGCACGGATCAGCATCGGAACGACCATCAGGCGCAGAGTGCGATTGGGGTGGCGGATCAGGGTGAAAAAATTCATAGAAATTCCCCGGATCAGCAGGCAGTCGCGCAGTTGTTTGATGTCGTTGATAAAGCCTGGGATAAAGCGTAGGGCAACCATCACGGGAAGGTAGATAATGCGGGGAAGGCGCATGTTTTTAAGACAAATGAGAGCGTGACCTATTTCCATCGACAAAGATATGGTTAATGCCATGTTGATCAGTGGCCACATGCGTAAAAAGGGAATCAGTGTTTGAAGTAGGGTCTGATCCTTCATGTTGGGTAAGAAAAGACTGATGAGCCAAGTGAATCCAAGTGAAAAGCACCAGGACACGGAAAGAAAAAGGTAGATAATGGCCATCAAGCGGTATTTTTTCAGGCTCAGTAGACATAGGGTTGAAATGCATCCGAGAAAAATCAAACCAATAATGTTTTTAAGAAAAATCAACGAGAGCGACAGTACGAAAAGAGTCAGAACCTTGGCCCTGATATCCAGCCGATTGAGCCAATGAAGACTTTTCTGTCGATCCACTTTAGTGTCGGATAAAGCCAGCATTGCGGAACTCCTTGACAAATTTGACACCGGTTCCAAGTCCGATGATACAGCCGATATAACCAAAGGCAATGATAGCCGTTGCCGCCAGAAACAGGCCGATATTTTCCCGCATGAACAGCCAGCTCATCCCCATGGAAACAGATCGTGAAGTGAGATCGTAACAGCCGACCGCCAGCAGAATTGCGGCCGTTTTCTGATAGCCCCCACCGAGCAATGCCAGACTCTCTGCAATCAAAGCGGCAATAAGGTAACCGGGTAAAATAATCATGCCGCTACCCATCATCATCATCATGATGATCGCTTGCTGTAGGACATAGAGGATCAGAACCCCGGCTCGTGGAACCTTATGCAACAGGACTACAAGCATGGAGGTGGCGACGACATTTTTCAGCAGCAGGGTGAGGGGATTCATCCCACCGCCCAGCAGTGAAACCGTGAGAGTGATGATTTTGATTAAAGCTGCAAATGTTCCGATCAAAACCAGCTCTTCGGTGTTCCAGCGAAATATCGATTTCAGAGCCATACGTCTATTCATGGTGACAGTCCAGGTCGGTGACACCGCTACGATGGTCAACCTTGATCCGCAGGACAGGAAAAATCTTTCCTTCGTCCCGACACCGTTGCTTCTGCTCCAGGTAGCGATTTGGACTGTTCAGCCGTTGCTCCAGTTGTTCCCACAGGCAGATCATTTCAGGAACATCCTGTGGTTCAACAAAGGCCGCTGTGCCAAACAGGGATAGCGCTCGAAAACTGCGACTGAGGCGATTTGATTCACACACCTTGAAGCAAACGCTGGGGCAATGGCAAATGCCGTCACCGGTCATGCCTTGGGAGTGGCTGAGGCAGATGATTTCGTCGTTCTGGCAAAAATAGGTGACTTCAGCTGCATAGGGAGTCCCTTGCGGGAGAACGCAACAAACCGTTCCCCAGGTCACGTCGTTTAGCAGACGGTCGATCTCCAAAGAAGTCATTGGGCGCATAAGATCTCCTTCAGTTTGGTGTCGATAAGTTGTTGCAGGTTCACAACCCAGAATTCTCCTGCTTCAGTAAGGATTGCTCGGCTACCACGGTCGAGAAGGAAAAGCAGACCCGCCTTTTGCCACTGTTCGAGCAGCGGCTGAAGCTGGTGGCGTAGCGGTTGCCCCGCGAGTTTTTCCAGGCGGAGCAGGTTGAGATGTTGCTGCTCAAGCTGACCGACAGCCATCGAGGTGACGGAGTAATAGTCTGGGACAGCGATTGCCGTTGCTAACGGTTTTTCTTTTGAGTTGATGCGCTCAAGGTAACGTTTGAGATCGTTATCCTGGAAAAAGCGGGTTTTTCCCCAACGGCCACCGGCTCCACATCCGAGAGGAAGACAGTTGATTCCTTGTTTATTCCAGAGATTATAGCGGTTTCTCTCACATGAATCTCGCTGCCAATGCGCGGTAGACAGACGTTCGAATCCTGCTTTATACATCTTTCGCCGTCCTGCAGAGAACAATTGACTCTGTTGTTCGAGATCAGCCATCGGCGGCAACTGTTCCTTCAGCCGGTCCAGAGGAGTTCCGGGGATCATGTTGATTTGATAGAGATCGAGGCCATGGATAGCTGTCTCTTCAATGGCACAGTTGATATCGTCCAACCAATCTTGTTTGCTTTGGCCTGGAAGGCCGTAGATCAGGTCGATAATAACTGCAGCCTGATTGGATGTTCCTAAATGGACGATCTGGTTAAGACGCTTAATGATGTCTTCACGGGCCAGTCTGCGCCCGACACGGCGTCGGATGTCGGTGTTGAAGGCCTGGACCCCAAAAGAAAAACGGTTGATACCACCATCCAGTGCTGCCTTGACTTTATCATCGTCAAAGCCGAACAGACGGCCTTCGACGGTCAGTTCACAATCACTGCTCAGGGGGATTTCTGAGCGTATGGAATTCAACAGCAAACTCAGGTCGGTTGCACTCAGGTCGGTTGGTGTTCCCCCTCCGAAATAGAGAGCCTGAAGTTCACAGCCCGCGTCCTTGAGAAGGCGGCCACTCATCCTGATATCTTTTATCAGGGCCGTGGTGTAATCATTCATTACTGTAGGAACAGAAGATTCTGAATAGAAACCGCAAAAATGGCAGCGGTTGGTGCAAAAGGGGACATGAATATAGGCCATAGACGGTGTGTCTGGTTTGGTGGCAGCGATTTCTTGGCACAGCCAGTCGAATGGGGCTCCTTGACGGGATTCTCCGCCCATCATCCCCGCATGGATAGCATATTTACGAGGAAAGGCATTGGCCAGAGGGTTGCTTGTGACTTTTGGAGCTGGCGTTTTATGGTGATGAGGGGTGGACTGTTTTTTTACAAAGCTGCTGTCGATACAGGGCAGGTTACAGCGTTGTGCCTCTCTTTCTATTTTTTGACGCAGACGTCCACTGATGAAATCGGGCACATCCCGCAGTAACTGTTCCGCTTCTTTGGTCCAATTCATACAATCCTCCAACAACTTTGTTAATATCAAAGAAGACTGAATATAGAGGTTGGGGTTAGATCGTGTATGTGATCAGTGTCACGATAATGAAAATCGTTATCTTTTTCGGAACGGTTGTTTCTGTTTGTGCCAGAGCCAGTCATAAAAACCGGTCAGAAGGTTAAGTAGAAGGAGACAGCCACCAATAGGGATCATCAACCATGTGTACTGTTTCAGCCATTGTGTGAAAATCCGGCCGTTATGAAGTTCAAAGAGAAAGTGCCATAGAGACATGGACGAGGTGGCGATCTCTTCTGGTACTCTGATCTCCGGGCCTTTGCCGAGTGGCGTCACCCCTTTGCGGTAATCAATAGCAACGGTTGGTTTCTGTTGGTCAAAGATTGCTGCCGTTGCTCTGATTCGGTCTCCTTGCTGGTTGCCGGTGCCTGGGGCTGTGATTGATGTGGTGCTGTTGTTCCGTAGTGAGTAAATATAGAGACCGCGAAAAGAGCCGATCAATATGGTCTGGTCGGGTAGGAAAGTAAATATATTGGTCCCCATTGCGCTGGTTGGGGCTGCAATATCTGCTCGTTTAAAGGGGGTTTTCAGATTGGCATCAGCAGTGAAAATACCGCTGCGGGTCGCCAGCCAAAGTTGATCGGTGCCGCTGTGATAAGCCGCTTTGTCGAGCCGTGGATGCCACTGCTCGTCGGGGCTGGAGAGTGCCAGCAGTTGCTCTGGAAGTTTGATCTGACTTAAGGGCCTGATGAAGGGAGGGCGGATCAGTATGCCGCTGAGGGTGATCAGGGTAATAAAAAAGATGCTGTAAAATCCGACATTGAGGTGTTGGCGATAACACCATTTGCGGGCAGTGATTGCTGCAACGCTTCTTTTTCCGGAATAGAGACTGGCCCAATAGTAAAGTCCACTGAGGGTTAGAAAAATCATGGCGACACCGATCAGGTCGACGAACAGTCGACCTGCAAAGCCGAAAATTGAGCCGTCATGCAGTTTGAGTAGAAGGTGGGTCAGGCTGACGGTTTCTGGTCTGCTGTTTTGGCCGAAGCGCAGTGCTTCTTCTTTGAACTCCATTGTCCCGAAGCGATTCTCTGCGCTGAAAATAGAGTCTCTGGTGACAGCCAGCAACTGATTGTCGATTTGAATCAGGTCGACGACATCCTGCTTCCCGATAATTTCTCTGGCAACAGGGACCCAGATCGCTTTGGTGATGTCGTAACTGTAGAGGCCACTTCTGGTCCCGGCAAGCAGGCGGCCGTGGGCCGGGTCGTAGTGCAAGCTCAGGGTGTCGCGATCGTAGGCAGAATCAGGAAAGCCCTTATCCAATGGTTGGAAGTGGAGCCCTTTGTCACTGCTTTGCCAGACCCCGCCACGACCTGCGATAAAGAGCTGGTTAGCGGTAGAGATGCTGTCTCTTATGGCCATCCGACGTCCGTTCACCAATTGGTGGCTTTGAGGGACCAGGGCGGAGGGAACCGACAGCTGACTGATCAGTTTCGGGTGATTGAGCAGGGCACCACTGAGACCCATGATCAAAAAGTAAAGCAGAAATAGAATTCCGCTGTACTTATGCAGCAATCTTGAATATTTGAACAGTTTTCGTTGGACCATTGGAGGATAGTTTCCTATTCGATCGATGTGCTTTTTTCTTTAACGATATGGCCGGGGCCTGCGTCAAAAATGACCGTATAGGGAACCTGGGGTCGTGCAAAGTTGTATTCACCAGTATCATCGACGGTACTTTTGTGAAGTAGCTCTCCGTGGCTATCTTCGACCCGGATCTGGTTGCCTGCAGCTGAAGAACCATCCGAAAACTCAGCATAGCAACTGATGCTATCGTCGCCATTGTCATAGCAGGCCATATAAGGCGTGTGGGCGTTGCAGGTCAAAGGTGCATGGAGAGTCAGGCAGATTATACTGACAATTAATAGTATCGGTCTCATAGGTCCGTTTCAATTGTTAAGAACACCGGCTCAAACTATGTTCGAGCCGGTGTTCGATAGGTTGAGTAGCAGGGGGTTCTTTGCAACCAGGTGGTTTATTCGACCCCAAAGGAGAGGCTGGCGCTGTATTTCATCTCCAGGCATTTCTCTTCGAGTTCTTTTGGTACAGGTTTGCGCATTGTTGTTAGCAGAATCCATTGTCCTGGTTGTAATAGTTTGATCGATGCAATGCCTTTGCCATTGGTTTTGTTGCTGAAGGCGTACTCCTCTTTCTCGGAGAATCCGACAAAGGTGGCATTGACCGGCACGTAGGGGGCTGGTTTGCCATTAAACAGCACCTGAACTTTAAGCCGGTCTCCCACGCTTTTCAGATAGGGGTTTTCAAGTGGAACGATTTCGATATTGTGTCCGACCGGGGTGGCAAAGTCCTTATCTGCACTGGTTCCGACATTAATCAGGGCTTTAGTGTAGTTTTCAAAATAAAGGCTGAGAATCAGATCGTCCAATCCTTCTTTGCTGCCTAATTTGTGGCGAATGCGGCCGTCTTTTCTGTACATGGTGTAAAAGCCTGTGTCTGTCGCCGCGGCAATGGTATAAGCTCCCGCTTTTTTCATAACGACCGGTGTCGCGAGAAAGCCACCTTGTCCTGCTTCCAGATCCTGGCTGCTCTGATTTGGTTTAATCAGGCGAAATTCGCGTAATTTTGATCGATCCAGAAAATCCGCAACCGGAAAGCGGTGGCCGAATCCGAAGTAGATCTTGCTGTGTGCACCGGCTCTTTTCGACAACTCAGGGCTGAAGGCAGTGGCGTTGAGCCACAAATTATGTGCCTGGGCCTGGATCGGTAAAAAGGCAAGTAGGAACAGAGCCATCAATAGGAAGCGATTTATTGTTATCGTAGATTTTATGTGCTTCATAAGGGTTAGAACCGTCCTTTCAGGTTAGCGTAGATAAAGCGACCACGTTCTTCGTAGGGGTAGAGGTCCGACTTGTCGGCCAGTCTGACATCGCCGATGTTTTCGACACCGCTCTGTAGTTCGAGCCCATGCCCGAGTTGTTTTGTCAGACCGAAATGCCAGAGGTTGTAGGCATCGACAGCTTCATTCTCATCGGTAGAGCTGAAATACTGCTCTCCGACATACTGGTAACGGATGATGCTTTTCAGTCCCAGCGAATCAAAGTTGTGCGCAATTTTAAAATTGACCGTATGTTCTGGGCGACCCGTCAACTCTTCGTCATTTTTAGTGTCTTTGGCATCGAGATAGTTGTAGCCGGTGCTGATGTCAAAGTTGTGAGGCAGTTTTGCCGTCAATTCCAATTCGACCCCACGCAGACGAGCTTCATCTATATTGTCGGCCTGATAGATGCCGAACCTTCCGCCTGGGCCGGTATTGCCAATACGGTCGTAGGCGATCAGGTCTTCGATGTCATTATAAAAATAAAAGACTTTGGCAGTTATGCTGTCACTGAAATATTCAACGCCAGCTTCATAACTGTCAGATTTCTCTGGCTTGACGTCCGGATTGCCCAGGAAGTTGTGTGGACCGGAGCTGGCATTGTATCCTGGCGATACCTGTTTGGCTGTCGGGGCGTTAAAAGCATGGCCGTATCCGGCCTTAATGTTGATCTGGTCGGTTAGCTTGAAGAGGGCATAGAGTCGTGGAGATGTTTCTGAACCAAAAAATTCATGGTCGTCGAAGCGAACACCGGGGGTCAGGCGCAGGCGATCATTCAGCAGGACGATCTCGTCCTGAAAGAAAACCGCCTTGTGGGTGATCTCTTCTTTTCCGCCGATGTTTGAAAGAGAGTCCGCCTTTATCCCCTCAATTCGATATTCGCCACCGAGTGTTGCCATCGTGCCAAACAGATTGAAGCTGGTCTGGGCATCAAGAACTTCGTTGGTCGCAATATCAGGTGATTCTTTAACGGTGTTAGTGGCGAGGTAGGTTTTGATGCTCAGCTTGTCGATGCGCGACTTATAGAGGTTAATTTTAGAACGGGTCTGGCCGATCTCACCATCCCAGCCAAGGCCAACCATGTATTTCTTGAGTTCATACAGAGAGTCAACGTCACGATCCCGGCTCTGGCTCAGGAAATCACGCTCTTCGTCGATCAGGTTGGCGTACAGCTCAAAGGTATGGTTATCGTTTGGAGTTAGTACAAGTTTAGGGCTGAAGGAGGTGATTGTGCGACCTTCGATTTCCGAATAACGTGGATTGTCTCCATCGGGAATGGCGCTTTCCTGAACGTGCTCGAGAGAGAGGGACAGGCCCAGGCGGTTTTTTAACAGGGGTCCACTAATGTTGGCTCCGACATTGGTGCTGTTGCCACCCTTGCCTTCAGGGGCACCACCCCCGATTTTAAACCCACCATGCCACTCTTCCGTCGGAGCTTTTGTGATGATATTGATAACACCACCGAGTGCTTCAGAGCCATAAAGTGAAGAGAGAGGGCCGCGAACGACCTCAATGCGTTTAACATTTTCAATCGGAATCCAGCTGTTTTCAAAGTTGGAATGTCCCATGATGGCATCGCTGGCTGCGATACGACGGCCATCAACCAGAACCAGAGTGTGATGGTTATCGGCTCCACGAATAGAGATGGTCTTGCGTCCACCGACGCCTTGGCCCAGTAAGGAAATCCCAGGGGTCTCGCTGAGAATGTCGATAATATCGCGAACCGGTTGTTCGGCAATCTGTTCTTCAGTAATAACACTGATAGCTCCAGGAGCGTCCTTGAGCAAGGTTTCAGTCCGGGTTGCTGTCACCGTCATGGTTTTATCATCCTGAGCCTGTGCTTGAAAGCAGAGCAGGGACAGGGTCAGCATGGAAAGCAGCCCCGTTCGTAACATTTTTGTCATCATTGACCTCATATGTTTTTGATGTTGGAAGGAGAGCCGGGAGGATATTTTGTCGACCTGGCAAATTTGTTTTAACTCTGGGCAGACATATATCTCTGTTTGTTCTCTAGCGTCTGTGACTCTGATCACTTGATGAGTATGATTTTCAATATCGTTGAAGTGTGTTCTAGATCATTCTGTTGTGGGGTGACTGAATGGGGCGTGATGAACGGGCAGCTCATTCTTCTGTGAATCATCGATATGTGATTTCTGTCACAGCTTTTTAGGACTGTGCTGATGTAGGGTCCTTGAAATTGATTACCAAAATCTATTTATATGCGGGCAAATGCAGAGTTTTATGAGTAAGAGGATCGGTAAAAATGTCATATCGTTGGAGGTTATTTCTATGGTGCTGAAGGTGAGGTATCCCTTCCTGTTGTTTATGGTCGTATTTCTACCAACGCTGTGCATGTCAGCCGAAACGCTTGAAGGGATGGCGGTCGATGACATAATAAATCATCAGCAGATTCAAAGGATGCAGGACGATTGGAGTTTGGAGGAGCGGCGTCAGCTTGATGACATTGCCAGGTTGGAAACATCGCTTAAGGGTCTGAATTTCCAGATTCAGAAGCTGGATCGGCAAATCGCTGGAGAAGATAAGCGGATTGCCATGAACAAGCGTAAGCTGGTTGAGACAGAAAAGATACGTGACGGTTTACAACTTTGGTTGTTGGAGGCATATCAGAATTTAAAAGATTCCTATGCTGCTGGACTGCCCTTTTTGATGCAGAACGAAAGTCCCGATTAGATGAACTGGAACTTGTGCTCAACGATCCTTATACACCTGTCTACGAGCAATTCAGACGTCTGTTTGAGGCGTTGCTGGTTGAATCTGAATATGGCTACAGCAGCGAGGTTTATCGTTCTGAAATAGAAATAGGCGGGGAAAAGACTCAGGTTGATCTGTTGAAAGTCGGACGGCTGGCTCTGTTTTATCGCACTCTCGACGGTCGCAGTGCGGGGGTTTTTAATCCGGCGTCCGGAGTATATCATTCACTTTCTGACGACGCTGTAGACGATATTACACATGCCTTTACTATTGTCCGTCGCGAGTCTGCGGCAAAAATGGTTGCACTGCCGGTCGGGAGGATTTCACTGTGATGAGCGTATGGAAACGAATCCTGCCCGCCCTGATCATGGTTGCTCTGCTGCAACAGTTTGTCTGCGCTCAGCCAGTTGATATCCGGAGGGTCTATCAAGCAATAGCCCACCAAAAAGAGGCCAGTGATGCTTTGAAGTCTGAAACAGCTCAGGTCATTCAACTGAAAAAAGGTGATTTAGGCAAGCGACTCAAGGCCTTGCAGAAAGAAAAACAATCACTTCAGAAGCTCCTCAAAAAAAAGCAGGCTGATTTAAACAAACGACACCACGAATATCTGAAGCTCGAAGCAGATCAGCAGAGCGATCACGAATTGATGACGAATCTGACGGCTGCTGTGCGAGTGAGTGCGCGACAACTTCAGGAACTGCTGGTCCGTTCTCCTTATACCGCTCTCGATGCTGAGCGCCCTGAGCGGATGGATGAAGTGCTGGACGCCGATCATTTTCCTGGTCTGGATGACATGCAAAGCATGGCAAAGATCTATTTCAATGAAATTGAACAGACTGGAAAAGTAATCAGCCCAGCCCTGGATTATCGCAATAAAGCCGGTCGCCATCAGCAGGGATCTGTTTTGTTGGTGGGGCCCTTTTTGGCTGCGGTTAACGGGGGCGATGGTTTTGAGCTGCTGCAATATAACGATAGCAGTCGCAGTTTCTCGGCGGTTGCAGCACAGTTCCCTTGGCGACTTGGGCGGATGTTGGATGCTTATCTGGATGGTGAGAGCGACAGTGTCCCGCTTGATCTATCCGCCGGTGCAGCACTGGAGCAATTAACCCGCCGCAAGACTCTGCGTCAACGGATCGAAGAAGGGGGTGTTCTGGTCTGGCCGATTCTTCTCTTGGCTGTGGTTGCCATCCTGATCGGTATTGAACGGATGATTTTTCTCAAGCGGGTTCATGATAATACCGACCGGACGATGAATGAGGTGCACCGTTTCGCCGCTGAAGATGATTGGGAGGCCTGCCAGGGAGTCGTCGAAGGGTGTCATTCTCCCGTTTACAATGTCGTGCGTGCCGGTCTTCTTGCCCGCCATGAAAATCGTGAGGTTTTAGAGAGCATTCTGCAAGAAGCCATTTTAAAGGAACTGCCGCGTCTTGAGCGGGCTCTTCCTCTGCTCAATATTATGGGAGCTGTGGCGCCGTTGCTGGGATTGCTGGGAACAGTGACCGGAATGATCGGCACCTTTGAGGTGATCAATATTTATGGGACCGGAGATCCGCGCATGATGTCGGGCGGGATTTCCGTGGCTTTAGTGACGACTATGCTCGGCTTGACCGTCGCCATACCGATTATGCTGCTGCACACCTTTCTGAACCGACAGGTTGAGCATATCATCGGTGATATGGAAGAGAAATCGGTGACCTTGACCAATGTCATCCATCGTTGCCATTGCGGGAGGCCCCGTGAGCGCGCTGCTTGACAGTCTTCTCAGGCTCGGATCAGGGCAAGGCGTGGTGGCTGATCTGTTGGCCTATTTCAATAGTGGTGGGCCGGTTATGTACCCGTTACTGTTTGTGTCGGCGTTGATGTGGACGTTGATTTTTGAGCGTGTGGTTGCTTTCCACCGCTTTGAATTTCGCGATATAGGTATGACCGATCTGTTGGACTGGTATCGCCAGCGAGAGGTTCGCCCTGTCTCCAATGGTCTGCGGAGGCAGGTTGGGGAGTATCTGCAGAATCATCGCAGTGATGACAGTTTTCTTAACAGCTGTTTGATGGAAGAGTGCTATCTCAAACAGGTCAGCGGGATCGACCGAAACATTGCCGCTATCACCATATTGGCCATGATTTCACCGCTTCTGGGATTACTTGGGACAGTTACCGGAATGATGATGACCTTCGATGTTATTTCTCTGTTTGGAACCGGTAATGCTCGTGCTCTGGCAGGTGGAATTTCAGAAGCACTGGTCACGACTCAGAGTGGCTTACTGGTTTCAATCCCAGGGGTATTTGCCAGTGCTGTTCTCAGCTTGCGTTCGCGTCGCTTGCAGGAACGTCTGGAAGAATCAATCATGATGCTGAAACGTTTTGCCTGAGAGTTGTCAGGCATCTTAAAACGGTTTTGGTAAACGATAGGATTATACGTTGTTGTTATGAAAAATGTCAGACAGAGCTTGAGGCGCAGCAGCGCACAGCAGAAATCAACATATCTCCATTGATCGATCTGGTTTTTTTACTTTTGATCTTTTTTATGGTGACAACCAGTTTTGTTCGGGAGACCGGTGTTGATGTCGAACGGCCTACGGCGAGTACCGCCGCAGCTTCTGAAAACAGTAATATTCTGGTTGCCGTAACCGATGATGGAGAGGTCTATTTCGATAGCCAACGCGTTGATGTGCGCACGGTTCGCAGTCATATTGCCCGTGCCATTGCCGAAAATCCGGGAGGGGAAGTGATTGTTGTCGCAGATAAAGACAGCCATACCGGGGTGGTCGTTCAGGTGATGGATCAATGCCGACTGGCCGGTACCGAACGGGTCAGTCTGGCGGCAGCAGACAGCGGAAGCAATCAGTAGATGAAGCGCAATAGCTGGCCGGTTTTAGTTTCAGGATTTGTCTTTTCAATAACAATCAATATTGCTCTGTTTGCCCTGATCCCGCATTTTGCCCGTGTTGATCTGCCGCGCGAACTCCCTTTTCGACGCCAGACGATTCATTTTTTTAAAGAGTTACCACCACCCGAACAGGTTCAGAAGAGTGAAGAGATTGTCGAAAAAGAGACACCTCCACCGGTTCCACAACCGCAACCTGCACCTTTGTCTCTACCCCAGATGATTCAGGAGCCGGCCCTGAACCACTCAGCTCTACCGCAACCGACGTTAACCATGACCACCGGATTTAATCAGGCTCCTCTGACTGGGTTGTCCGATTTTTACTCACCAGAAGTCCTTGATCGCAAACCTCAGCTCAGCTATCAAGCCCCACCGCTCTATCCCTATCGAGCCAAGCGGATGAACACCAGCGGCTTTGTCCGTATCCGTTTTGACGTTGGCGCTGATGGAAGAGTGTCGAATATCCATGTGCTGGATTCACAGCCTGCTGGAGTTTTCGACGACGCTGTTATGACAGCGGTCAAGAAGTGGAAGTTTCATCCCGGTGAGCTTATGGGGGACAAGGTTGTGACCCGAATGACACGGAAGATTGTCTTTAATCTGGAGGAATAATCGATGACAGGCTGTCGTATTACTTTGTGCTGCCTTCTCTGTATCCTGGTGTTCAGCACCATCAATGTTAACGCGTCCTGTCGTCAACAGTATAGTATGCGGGTGTCCCGAATTTTACATAAAGTGGGTCAGCAACTTGAAACTGGCGCATCGAAGCAGGCATTGGCGCTGCTGTCTGAATTTCGTGAGAATTATCCTGCCGAAAAACATTTCATCCTGTTTTCCCACTTGGGCAATCTCCATGCCGAAAATGGCAATAATAAGGATGCTCTGGTGGCCTATACTCAGGCGCTTGATCTGTGTCGAGATGAAGCTGCACTGTGGCAGAATCAGGCCCGTGTTGCCTGGGATCTGAAAAACTATGAATTGGCTGAAACATCATTGCTTGAGGCTTGGCAGATTAAGCCATCGGATGAATTGCTGTTTAATGTGGTCCTGGCCAGGATTCATGCTGGAAAAAAAGCGCAAGCGCTCGATACGCTTGAAGAGCTTCTGAATCGTTCAACTCAGGGAGGGCGTTTGAACTGGGTTGAAGCTTATATCGATCTGTGTCTTGATCAGAAGAGAGTGAAACGTGGTCTTTTTGCGCTACAGAATTGGCGTCAGGACTATGAGCATGAACCTCAATTCTGGTATTTGCAGACATTGCTTCATGTCCGCCTTAATGACTCTGTTCAGGCCGCTGCTTGTCTTGACATTATGGCATCATTTCGGCCTTTGCAGGAGAGTGAAAAAAAAACTTCTGGCTGATCTGTTATTGCAGGCGAAGGTTCCCCTGCGGGCAGCAGAACTCTACCGGCAGTTATTGACGCTTCAACCACAGAATATGGAACTGCTACAGCAACTGGTTATTGCTTATCGACTTGGTGGGCAGTTGCCGCAGGCACTGGGGGTGATTAATAAGGCCCCGACCCTTCGTAATACGGCTGATCTCTTACGTCAAAAAGGAGAAATCTGTTTTGAACTTCAGTCTTATCAAGAATCCCTGGATGCTTTCTCGGCTTTGATCGAATTAAAAGGCGATTCTGGCCCTGTCTATCTCTTCCAGGCGTATTGTGCCTTGAAGTTAAAGAAGAATAGCTTGGCCCGAAAAATTTTGAAACGTGCCATGGCTTATAAAAGCGAAAAGAAAAAAGCGGTTCAACTGCTGGCCTGGTTGGATCGGTCTGGTTCGACTGAGTAAATGAACGCATCACTAACTTTAGCTGTGACGACAGTCGTGATATCGAACGCAGGAGAATTCGTATGGCAAAGAATGGTTTTGAACGGCTCTTTATCAAGATGACAGTCATCGGCTTGATGTTGCTATTTATAGCTGCTCTGCAAATTTATGGTGACGATGGATCGATATGGACCGATTTGGCAGAACCGATTCCTGTTTTAAAAGATGTTTGTTTGTTGTCCGGTGTCTGGTGTTTTGAATCATAGCGGAGAGGACTGGTGAATGTTAATTGGAGTAGATTTTTTATTGTACTCTTACTCTCTTATCCTGTGCCTTTAGCGGCCCATCCCCATGTGTTTGTTGACAACCAGATTGAAATCGCTTTCGACACCAAGGGGCTTGCAGGGATTTCGGTGCAATGGACCTTTGATGAAATGTTCTCGGCGGGTATCATTTTTGACTACGATGATGGCGATGGTGTTTTCTCGTCCAGGGAGATAGCTCTCATCAAAGAAGAGTGTTTCAGCAATCTTAAAGAGTATGGTTTCTTTTTCGATATTCTGATTGATGGAAAGCCCTTTCCTGTCGTTTTTGTCTGAGATTTCTCTGCCGAAGTCGTGGGCAGTTTTTTGGTGTATCACTTTTTTGTGCCTTGCCATGTGTTGGCAACCGCCCATCCCAAGACGATGAGGGTCAAGGTGATTGATGACAGCAACTTTGTCGCTGTGATCGACACGCAGGTCGGATGTTCTGTCTGCTAGGAGGCATCCCT
>JDSF01000168.1_pt1 | contig 45983 bp, 66 predicted proteins | sample 199441 | NCBI WGS metagenome assembly JDSF01 (sample SAMN02592751, study PRJNA231836) | bioreactor metagenome | isolation source: continuous culture bioreactor denitrification-DNRA | place: Germany: Bremen
CTTCTCAATAGGAAAGAGTCAGGACTGCCTCCCTTGGGTTCCGTATGAGCGAAACAAGCGCTAATATTGTCCCATGAAAGACTTTTTCACGATCGGGGAATTGGCAGATCTGTTCGCCATTGATGTGCAGACGCTACGGTATTATGACAAGATTGGCTTGTTGGTTCCTTCTCATAGGAATCAGGCCAATGGGTATCGGCTCTACAAGTTTGACCAGATCTACCAGGTAGCTTCCATTCGGTATTTGAAGCGTTTGGGGTACTCCTTGGAGCAAATCCGGGAGTATTTGGATAGCAGAACCCTCGACCATACCATTGAACGATTGCAGGGGCAGTCTGCTCTCCTGAGACAACGATGGCAAGAACTTATTTCCATCGATTCTGCAATCCAGCGAAAGATTGAGTTTATCAAGGTGCAGCTTCCTCAGGTGAGTCTGCAGGAGGTACAGGTGAAGACATTCCCTGACCGGTACTATCTAGACATCGGTTCAGAGGAGACTCTTTACGGCTCGGATGTATTCTACTTCCATCCAACCTTGGTGTTTTATCGGGAAAACACGAAACAGTTTGGGGCGTTTCTTTTCGAGTACACCCCTGAAGAATCAGAGATTTCTTCAGTTCATGATGTGTCAGTTATCAAAGGTGGAGCTTTCCTCTGTGGGTATCATCAGGGTTCTTATGAGACAATAGGAACAGCAATAGACCGGATCAGGGAAGAGAAGGGGGAGTATCGTCTTGCTGATTGGGAGGTCAACTTCAACATCCTTGATCAATTTGTTGAGCGAGATAGCAGTAGATTCATTACTGAGATTCAGATTCCGATTATTGGAGAAGAGTAGATCTATAGGTATCTGAATTCTATGTTGAATTCACATATTTATGGCTAAAGTGAATGTTGAGATCAACAGAAAGAGTCCCCATAGAACAGTAGGTCCTATAGAAATTGGCGTAGAAGAGTAACTATCTATTATTCGGTTGGTTAAGGAGTAGTGAAATCTAGAGAGACTGTCTCAGGTGTAGTGCTGTCGATCGTGACAGATCTGGTTATTGTCTTTGTAATATTCAAATTGTCTTCACCACCTTCTTCATTTTCGACCGTCTCATCAGACATTGTGTGTTCAATGACTGTGATCTCCCAATCTCCATAAGGGACTAAAGATATCGGAAAATAATCATTAGCTATGAACCAATCATCAGTAAAATATTCGAATGCTTCCTCGTTAGTAACATCTTCTGATGTGCCACTCATGGTAAAATTCTCTTCCGCGTAAGGGTCATCGTTGAAAGTTCCAGTAATGGTATATTGGGTATCAACGTTAGGAGTGACATATACCCAAATCTCCCCTTGAGATTCTATGATGATCTCCTCCTCACAACCGATCAGGAACAAAGTCATTGCAATCAAGCAACCGGCTATAAGTAGAGAGCGGATAGGTCGTCTCACGGGAGGCCTCCAAGAGGGGTTTTTTGTTCTAATAGAACGAGTATGTCAGTATGATAAGTCACCTTTCTTTTATAACGCAAGGCGAAATTCAATAAATTATGATGGTTCTAGGAAAACTGTGTGGTTGCTATCAATTTGGTGAATAAGGTAAAAAATTCGGAAAAAAAATTGTAGAAATGTACACCCGATTCTGAGATATGTATCGCTTTTTTTGTGTGCAATAAATAATTTTATACTTAAAATGCACAACAAGGAGGTTGTCATGAAACTTAAATGGAAAATTGTGAGCGTCGTGTTCTGCGCAGTATGCTTGATGATTGCTCCTATAGCAGCACAAGGAAGTTCTGAAGCAAAAGCTGCACAGCAAGAGAAGGTATTGCTATCGGTTTTCAACAACCAATCACAAATAGCGATTGGCGTGTTGGAAGAAATTACTGAGAATTTCATGAAGGAATATCCCAATATTGAGGTGGACTTTCAGTCTGTAGGGAAAGACTATGAGAGCATGATGAAGGTTAAGATGGCCTCAAATGATCTTCCTGACGTGTTTGCTACTCATGGTTGGGCAGTTCTTCGTTACAACGATTATCTTCTTGACCTAAGTAATGAAGATTGGGCTCCTAGAGTAAAGTCTTCAATTCGGGATGTAGTGACCGATGATACGGGAAAGCTTTGTGTCCTCCCGATGGATGTTGATATCACGGGTATGACGTATAACAAAGGCATGTTTGAGGAGTACGGGCTTGAAGTTCCAAGAACATTTGCTGAGCTGCTCGATGTGTGTGAGCAAATCGTTGTAAAGAGCAAGGGAACTGTTGCTCCGCTCCATTACGGTGGTGGCGACTCCTGGCCTCTTGGTGGATACTATGACTTCTTCTCCACCTCCTACTACGTTAGTGATCCTGACCATGACTATCGAGAACAGCTAATTGATGGATCCTTTGATTGGACTCTGTACGACTTGATATCGGAAAATCTCTTATTGTTGAGAGACAAAGGATACCTGAACAAAGATATCTTGACCGCAAAATATACAGATTCAGTCCAAGCATTGGCAACGGGGAAAGCGGCAATTGGAGCTTGTTATGGTGCTATATCATCACAGAAATCAAGAAAATCACTCCTGATTTTGAAGCGGGAATGATGCCCATCCCGGCATATTATCCTAATGACACCCCTACCTTTGTTGGTGGTGAGCGTACCACTTGGGGAATATGGAAAGACTCTGAGAATGTTGAGGCTGCAAAGCAGTATGTCGCCTATTGTGCGCGCCCAGAAAACCTGAAAAAAGATTGCAGAAGCTAATGGAATCCCAGCAGGTTTGACAGGTGTAGAGCCTTCCCTGGGTGATCTGGAAGACGATTACAAGGAGTATGAGGATATTCGCGTATTCCCATATTTCGATCGTGATTTCTTGCCGAATGGAATGTGGGACGTAATGTGTAAAAATGGCCAGGATTTGCTGGCTGGTGCAATAACTCCACGTCAGTATTCCCTGAACATGGAGAAAGAATACAACCGATTGAGAAACTACTAAACAAGTGATCATGCCGGTAGCAAGCGCTACCGGCATATTTGGAGATTCTTCTGCGTATGAAATTCCAGTCCCATTCTAGAAATAGAATCAATACCACCGACCTGCTCTATCTACCGGCATTGCTATTTGTCTCAGTGTTTATCTTCTATCCATTCATTCGAGGACTCTACGTGTCATTCACCAATTGGAATGGTTACTCGCAGACTTTTCGATTCATTGGACTGGAGAACTATAGAACAATGATATCTGATCCGGATGTGGGACGTACCATAAAAAATACATGCATCTATGGATTAGGAAGTACCTTCTTTCAAACCTTGTTGGGACTTTCTCTTGCCATATTTTTTTTAGAAAAGCAAACACGGGTAAATTCATTCTTACGTACCCTTGTCTATCTTCCTGTGATTATCAGCCCTTTGATTATTGGCTATATCTGGTATTTCTTTTTCCGGTATTCCGGTGGAGCAATGAATGACATTGTTGGACTTTTTGGAGGAGAACCTGTCGATTGGTTTGCAAATGGTCCTCGTGCAGTTTGGATAATTACCGGAATTAATGCATACCAATTTGTAGGGGTCTCAATGATCATATTTCTTGCAGGTTTGCAGAGTATCCAAAGAGAGTACTATGAGGCCGCAGTTATTGATGGAGCAAAAGAGTCACAAAAAAAATTGGTGCATATAACGTTACCACTCTTGGCTCCCGCTTTTACCTCAAGCATCACATTTAACGTAATTGGTGGAATGAAGCTATTTGATGTTATTGTTGCCACTACCGCGGGGGGGCCAGGATATGCATCTCAGTCTCTCTCGACAATGATGTATGCTCTGTATTTCTCTTCCCAAAACGCAGGTTATGCTGCTGCACTTGGCAATGTGATGTTGTTGCTTATCGTTTTAATCACCATAGTCTTGTTGCAATTCTTCAAATCCAGGGAGGTTGATTTGGTATGAAGCGGGTTTTCCGAATTTTAATTCAATTCAGCATAGGATTACTATTTGCTGTTCCATTTTACCTATTGATTTCATTAGCCTCCAAAACGCCATCTGACATGTCATCCATGTGGGTTCCTGCAATGTATTGGAACACTAATAATTTTATGGCAGCGTGGGAAAAGGCTCATATCGGCAGGGCTTTGCTGAATACTACCATTATCACCACTGGTACTGTCATCATTATTGTACTGGTTGGCTCTTTAGCTTCCTATCCCTTGGCAAGAAGACCCCACCGTCTGAATCGTGCAGTAAGCATGATTCTGGTTAGTTGCTTGGTCGTGCCACCGCTTACGGTGTTGGTACCGCTCTATAAATTCATTGTTGATATTAAGGGGCTCAACACTCGTTGGGCTATGATATTGATTCTTGTCACGTTTCAACTACCGTTGAGTATTTTTTTTGTTCACCAACTTTCTACGGACACTACCAACAGAATTGGATGAAGCTGCAATGATTGAAGGGTGTTCTTCACTCTCAATATTCTTCCGAATACTCTTTCCTCTCCTCAAACCAGTAACCTCAGCCATTGTTATCCTCTGCGGAATTCAGATCTGGAATGATTATCAGTTCTCATTGTTCTTTCTACAAAGATCGCCCGTACACACCCTTGCAGTAGCATTATTCCCAGTTTGTTTCGCAGTATCAGAATGATATTGGCTTGGTTGCAGCTGGATGTCTGGTTGGAATCTTGCCCATGACGGTAATCTACTTGTTTTTTTGCAGAAATACTTTGTGAAGGGATTATCTGAGGGAGCATGAAGGGGTGAGTATTTGCATTGTTGTAAGGGTTGTTACCAACTACAAGTAGTTCAAATGAACCAACAGAGTTCAAGAATTGTATGATAGGATTGAGTATCATGTTGCAGAAAGCTTCTTTGCAGAAACAAATCATTATACTTTTTCTATTTGCATTAATGATTCCTGTCCTTATCCTCTCCACACTTTCATCAGTTGCAAGTTATTCAATTATCACCCGAGAAATGGATCGGCATAATGAATCAGTTCTTTCAATGATGGTTGGTTCTATTGAATTGTACCAGGAAGATCTGCAACGATTGACTATCATTCCATATCTTCATGACGATGTGTTTTACGCAATCAAATTAAAGGCGAATGGTCAGTACGAAAGTTCTGATGACTATACAAAGCTATTAGCAGACCGAGCTCTCTCAACGATACTCCCTCGTTACTTACGAGTTACTCGTGACGATGTGCTGGGATTCTCTATATACATGAAGTCAGGAGACACCTATACAATTTCAAAAAAAACAACAATTCAAGAGACTGCAGCAACTCCTTTTTCCACTTCGACTGAAACAGTTACCTCTTCATGGATTCAGGCTGTACTGGCTGCTGATGGTAGGGCTGTACTGCTTGGAAATCGTGAACAAGCGAGGGAATTGTATGGAGAACAGTCTGAATTGGTCTCTGTAGCACGTATGATCAAAGATCCTGATTCCCAAGAATTTCTTGGGATTATCGTGGCAGATGCTGATACACGAGTACTCGATCGATCAGTGAAGAATTTAGATTTTGATGTATCTTTCAAGGCATGCATCATGGATCGTTGGGGGGGCAACTGTCTATACACATGGTTTTGAGCCTGATGAGATTACACAGGTCGGTATCCCTATAGAAGGCTACAGAATGTCTTCAACGGGTGTAGGGAACTCAGGGTGGAACATCCATGTCTATCTATCAGAATCAGAGTTGCTTAGACGTACTGTTTGGATATTCCTATTTGGTGTATTGCTGGTTCTCTCAGGTTTGATAGTTGCTATGCTCTTGTATCATCGTCTCAACCGGTCAGTCGTACACCCTGTGCATGATTTGCTAGCGACTATGAAGGAGGTGGAGAAAGGGAATTTACAGATACGGGTAACACACGAAGAGAAAACAGTACACGATATAGTCATTATCGGAGATCGTCTGAACCAGATGATTCAGTCATTGGACTTTCATATTAAGCAGGAATACATCAGCAGGATGAAGCAACAGGAAGCGGAGTATCAGTCACTGCAATCACAAATAAAGCCTCATTTCCTGCTCAATACACTTAACGGTTTTTTTTGGAACTCAATCGTTTTGGAGAAACAAGCTTATTGGAAGAATCTATTCAAAGCCTTGCGATGATGCTTCGATATATCCAGCAACGACAGACAATGACAACAATAGGTGAAGAGTTTCGGTTCATTGAGAGTTATTGCCAGCTCCAGCAAATGAGATTTTCTGATCGTATGATTTATTCAATTGAAATCGATGATCAGGTCAGAGAAGTCCAGATTCCTAGGCTTATGATACAGCCGTTGGTGGAGAATGCTGTAATCCATGGAATGGAACCAGTTAATCGACCTTGTACAATAGTAATTACAGCAAAGCACCAACTGGATGAAAATGGGAATCCCGTCGTTTTAATAGTTGTTCGAGATGATGGTGCAGGGTTCAATGTAGAAAATATTGACTTGCATACATCCATCGGACTAGGCAATTGTTTGGCAAGATTGCAATTGGCATTTCCTGAAGCGACCTATGAGATTCATTCAGAGGCTGGTAAAGGTGCAATGATCAAGATGACTGGTATTCCTCTGCAAGGAGATGATGATGAATATTGTGCTCGCTGATGACGAATTCAGAGCAAGGAAATATCTCTCTCAATTATTGATCGATTATTCCGAACAGTTTTCAGTTGATCTTGTCGGGGAAGCTTCTGACGGTAATGCACTCATAAAAGTGGTAAGAGAAAAGAGACCTGATATAGTATTTGTGGACATCAGAATGCCTGAATGTTCTGGTCTTGAGGCAATAAAGCAATGTGTTCAAGATTTCCCAGAGATTATCTGGGTTGTGGTGTCTGGATATTCAGAATTCGAATATGCACAGAATGCTTTACGGTTGGGTGTATTTGATTACCTCATCAAACCGGTTTCCCATGACGAAGTAAAGAGGATCCTTCAAAAAGCGCACGATTTTCTCGAACAAACTGCACAACAACAGAAGAGGTATCTGAAATCCTTGGTGATGCATCTTTTTTCATTCTGATCAAAATTTTGTATATGAAGAGCTTTTATGGAATCGAGATGATCAGGTTGTATTGGGATATTGTATTGGTGATGAGAACATTGAGACAAGAAGGAGTGATTCTCTTGCTATCTGGAAAGAGTGCTTGGAGACTACCAGAAATTTGATGAGGAAGGAAACTGAGACATCTTTCCGATTTACAGTAATCGAGTTTGATACTTTGCAATTCTGTATTGTGTGTACTTCTGCACCACATAAGAAGAAACAAAACGATTTTAATAAGCATTATGAAGCATTACACGGATTATTTGTTCAAGCTCGTAATCTGTTCCGCGAACAAGGGTTTCGGCTGACAACGTTTTTTTTCCCAGCCAATCAAATTCAATGAAATAGTGAAAACTGTTGAGAACTTGCAGAAACAAACCTCCCATAGACTATTCTGGGGTACTGGGTTGGTTCATAAGGCTGGAGAGTCCTTGGCTCCAAGTGATGAAAAAAAATTGGAATCATTTGAACATTACTGTTTTGCAGGTATTGACGCATATAAAAAAGGGAAATTACCTACAATTTGTGCATAGTTATAATCAATGCAAATTGCTGCTCCCACAGCTGGAGCTATCCTCAGCCGAAAAAAGAGTTTGGACTGCAGTATCTTGCTCACATATTTGCTGTAGACAGACAAGATTGCTTCACACTCTACACTATGCTTGAGAGGATATGTGAAATAGCCAACCAAACTCTTAAAAAAAAGAATCAAAATGCACATGCCACTATCCAACAGATGATTGCTTACATTGATGCCCATTTCTCCGAAGATATCGGTATCGATGTGGTGTCAGGATATATCCAGATGACGCCTAATTATCTTTCGACAATATTTCATGCTCATACTGAAAAGACCTTTACGCGGTATCTTACAGATAAGCGGATTGAAGAGGCTAAAAAGCTTTTATTGGTAAATCCAAATATCCCAATTTCAACGATTGCTCAACAGGTTGGGTATAAAAGTGCACGATATTTTTCTAAGAAATTTCACCAGACTACAGGTATATATCCACATGAATACCGGCAAGGAACGGTTGCTGAAGTAACAAACTGATATGGTGAGATTGTTACTATACCCCAAACATCTCCCCACATAACTGCTTGCCTGACTTTGTCTTGAAAATCTCCTCATATACCTTTCTAATTGCTTCAGTGTTTGTTTTTATTTTCTTGGAGGTTAACCAAGAAGTCGCTTTCAACGAGTATTTGGTAGTCGATTCCTTCGATATTTGTGTAGGTGTGATGATGTCCCACCAAGAACGCAACTCTTTCAATCATTGACGAAGGAAATGAGAGCTTAGTCAGGAGATTTCTAGAGAGAGGAGGTCCTTCTTTTTCCTGTAAATCTCCTCTACTGCTTCCATACTTTTCTAAGGACACCTTTATACCAATATCATGCACAAGTGCGGCTGCTTCCAAGGTTGCTAGCGTTTCCTCATCAAGGCCTTCAAGCAAACCGATTGTTCTAGCATAGTCGTGGACCTTGGCAAGGTGAGCAATACGCTCTGGATTGCCCTTTTCATAGGCGAACATCTGCTCATGGAGTAGGGCGATGAGGTCGTTGGTGTTTTGCATGACAATAGGTTCCTTAAGGTATTGGATTACAGGGAGTATTACTTCCAATTAGAGTGATTCTATCATCGTTTTGCAAGCCAATGCATCGCATTCTGCCACATCAGCCGATAGCCTTCCCATTCGACAAAATCCTGAGGACACCAATGTGGCCCGATATCAGACATCCAAACCAATGATCGCCCTTTCCCATACTCCATCGTAGCAAGAAGGGGATGTCCGTAGCCTGTCTCAAGAATGAGATGAGCATCCTTTTTCAGCGGTGCTTCTTGATAACCCAAGAGGATAGGCCACTGCTTTGGAATGTTTGCAATAATTGGATGTATAGGATCAAGGACGCGAATACTTGTTCCTTCCGGCGTCTCAACACGGTCGTCAAATGTATAAATATCGACAGGTAGAACCTCTTCAATTGGTGTTCTGAAATACTTGGCAGAAGCTTGGATACCCGCGAAAGACAGGTATCCTCCACACATACAAAGTGCCCCACCTTTTTTTTACCCACTCCCTGATCAGTTGAAGCCGATTCACCGAAGTTTTGCCTTCAATAAATACACGTCTACTTAGTAAAAGCGAATTTGCACCAATGTCACTAAGGATTACCACATCATACTTGGATAATTCTTCAATACTGGAAGGGAATTCTTCTCCAGCAAGATGACCGGCAAGATGCGTGTATTCAATCTCCTGATCCGCTTCTAGGACTTTTCTCATATGCTCTTGCCCAGTTTCATAGATACCGGAACTGAAGTGGTCAAATCCTTTGTGATGAGAACTCTCGGAAAACCAGGATTCACCAACTAACATGACTTTGATAGGTTTCATTTGGCAGCCTCCTTCTGCAGGGTTGGTTGAGTAGGCTCTCGGAATACCACTTTCTTGTGTTCAGTAAAGTAATTCATAACCATGACCAAGATAAGGACACCACCCAGATAAGGGAAATATAGTAACTACTGATTCTTGGGAAGCGGTTGAGACCAGTCTCGAGAAGACGTAAGAGGATTATTGCTAAAACAACCCCGCTGATTCGTCCCCGGCCGCCATAGGGATTTACCCCTCCCAATACAACTATCAAGACACATTGCAGGGTATAGACTGTCCCATAGTCAGCTCTTGCAGAGTTGTAGTTAGCAAGCATTATCATTCCACCAAGTGCCGCACAAATGCCTGAGAGCATATACGTTTTCATGTACAGTCTATCAATATTAAGACCACTGAATTTAGCTACATTTTCATTGGTGCCCAACATGTAAATCTTTGTCCCAAAGACGGTCTTTGAAATAAGAAACCATATAAGGGCTGCCATCACAATAAAAATGATCAGTTGCACTGGTATCAGATCGAAGAGACGATTATTAATGGTCTTGGCATACGTACGAGAAAATTTGCTTACAGCATTTCCATTCGTCAATGCTAGACAAATACCAGTAAACAACTCTCCAGATCCCATTGTGGCAAGTATTGGAGGAATATGGAATTTTGAAACAAGCAATCCATTGAATAGCCCCAAGGATCCTCCAATAAGAATTCCCAGGAGAAATACCAAAGGAATGGCAAAAGCTGGAAGTCCTCCAGCAGCATCAGTAAGGCGAAGCAGGAGGAATCCCATAAGGATAGAGGTAAGGTTAGCTGTCCCAACAACCGATAAGTCAATGCCTCCTGTAATCATACAGAGCATGACTCCCAGGCTCATGATACCAAACTCTGGGAACTGTGCAGCCATCGTCTGGAAATTAATCATGGAGTAGAACTTGCTGAAACGAGTAATTGCCATGAACAACAGCCAGACGACAATCATCAAGATCAAACGCCAAAGATGTCGGTCATTGCGATAAATCTGTTGAAAACGGTGAATTGGCTGTATTTTTTTTCCTGGGTCATCATGCAGCCTCCTTGCTTTTCACTCTTTTGCTGCGAACTTTATTCATGTGCATAACCTGATAGGCGCTGACCCCTGTTCCAATGATGATCAGGGCACCAGTGAAAACACTCTTGTATGAAGTTGGTATTCCAAGCAGAATCATGGAATTTTCCACAATTACAATAAGCAAGGTACCAAGCATACATCCCAGTAAAGTACCGCGTCCTCCCGTAATAGCTGTGCCACCCAAGACGACACCGGCAATAATATTCATTTCCATACCGAGCATATTGGTTGGATGTGCTTGTTGCATCATACAAACCCTGATAACACCAGCAAGACTTGCAATCATTCCTACCATTATGTACATGACCACTTTTGTCCGCACTACGTTGAAGCCTGCTCGGTGGGCACTGACCTCACTTCCTCCAATCGCATAAATTCCGCGGCCAAACATAGTGTATTTCAATAGGAAAAAAGACAAAGAGCAGCACAATAACGAAGGCAATGAAGGTAACTGGCATACGGCTGGTCAATCCAGAAACAGGATTACGCGCGGTAAAGATTGCAGAGGTGCCCCAGTCCCGCATTCCTGAAGGAATGATGGTCAACTGTCTGGAATTCAATGCCCCTTGCATAATACCCTTGAATACACTTGAGGAACCGAGCGTTACAATGAGAGCCGGAAGCTTGAAATATCCGATGAACAATCCATTAAATGCACCAAGCAAGGCACCGATAGCGAGAGCCATCAAGATTGCTACCCAGACCCCACCTTGGTAGTTGATATCCAACAGATATTTTGTTGTTGCATATACACTCAATGATGCGAGAGCGGGAAATGAAACATCAATACCTCCAGAAATGATTACCAGGAAAGTACCTATTGCAAACAATCCAGGGACAATCAACGCTGACGCAATGTCAACAAGGTTGTTGGAAGAGAAAAATTGCCCAGATCGGAATTCTATCAACAAGCATAACGCCAGAAGCACCAGGAATATATAGGGTTCATTCCGACGAGAGAGTTTCTTAAGTAACGTACGTGTTGTATCCACCGTAATGCCTCCCTACAACATATGTGACAAAATCAGCTTCTCATCAGTCTTCTCTGCTGAGAGCTCAGTAACAATTCTTCCATTCTTCATGACCAGAATACGGGAACAATTTTCTATCACTTCAGGAAGATCGTCACTGAAGATGATGATGCCAATCCCTTTCTTTGCCAAATCTTGGAGAATTCCATGGATATCATGTTTTGACCCAATATCTACTCCAACGGTAGGTCCGTTCAGAACCAGAATCCTTGGATTACATGCAAGCCATTTTGCAAGTACGATTCTCTGCTGATTACCTCCGGAAAGAGTCTGGCTCGCGTTGTTTGCATCCGGTGTAGCAATTGCAAGGTTCTCTACCCACCTGGAAACCTCTTTGGAGCGTTTCTCCTCGTCCAGAATCCCTGCTTTTTTGGTAAGTTGGTCAATCTCAGAAATGACAATGTTATCTGCAATACTCTGAGAAAGGAAAAGCCCTTCACTCAAGCGGTCTTCGGGGACATATCCAATCTCGTAATTAATGGCATCTCGTGGATTCTGTATTGCTACTGGTTTCTCGTCTACGAAGAAGGATCCCTCATTAATCGGCTTGATACCGAACATGGAGAGAGCCAATTCTGTTCGTCCTGAATCCAGAAGTCCTGTTATGCCAATGATCTCTCCTTGGCGGAGAGAGAAGGAAATGTCGGTGAAATGATTGGATAATCCTGCTTTTTTTCAGCTCTGAAAATTGGATTCTCGGAGACATTTTTTTTGCTTTAAAGTTTCTTTTTTTTCAAATTCTCGTCCCGTCATATAGAATGAGAATTTTCTATCATCAAGATCAGAAGTTGCTCCGGATGCAACTACCTCCCCACTGCGTAGAATCGTAAATTTTTTTTCTGATATCTCGAACACCTCATTCAATTTGTGGCTGACAAAAAGTGTAGCTATGCCTTGTTCCTTTAGTTGGGTGATAATCTTGAAGAGATTGGTTACCTCTTTCTTTGTAAGGGCAGTTGTGGGCTCATCCATGATGATAAGCCTTGCATCCTGCATCAATGCTCGACTGATTGCAATCATCTGTTTCTCAGCGACGGACAGAGTACCTACATAGGCATCCAAGTCAATTGAAACATTAATTTTAGAAAGGGCCTCTTCAGCAATGCTTTTCATTCGTTTCCAATTGACAAGACGGCGTCCTTCAGCAAGCTCATTGTTGAAAGCGAGGTTTTCCATGACTGTTAGATTGGGGAAAACAGAAAAATCCTGATAAATAACCTGGATTCCGTTGTTGATTGCATCAATCGGACTGATTTTTTTGTATTGATTTCCCTGGAATTCTATATATCCCGCGTCAGGTGTATATACTCCACTGATAACCTTAATCAGTGTGGATTTTCCACTCCCGTTTTCTCCAGCGAGGCAATGAATTTCTCCGGGTTGCATGCTGAACGATACATTTTTGAGCGCCTGTACTCCCACAAATGATTTGTATATACCTACGGTCTTGAGTAGGCTCTCCGACATGGCTCATTCCCCCCCCTTCTTGTACAGTTCTGGTTATAGATATAGTACCATTAAATGAAGATTGCCCTGCAAAATTTCGAATTCAGCAGGGCAAACCTTCCTAGAAACAATCCTTAGAAACCGAAGTCGTAGACATTATCAGCGTTGATAACAATCCAGCCTTCTCCTTCAAGAACAGTACTGCTGCCAGCTCTGAACTGCAGGTTGGTGTAACCGTCTACATCCAGATTCACTGGTGCAGTGATTTTCTCACCATCCAATACCTTGACAGCGAGAGAGATCATTGCTTTTCCTGCAAGAGCAGGATCCCAGAGTGTAAGAGACTTGACGACGCCACTCTCAAGAAGTTCAGCGTTATCAAGAGGCATACCGGTACCGGATGTAAAAGCCTTGTCAACCAGACCCAATTCCTGAATGGCTCGGGCAACACCCGGAGCATCATAAGAAGAGGTTCCCATTACTCCTTTCAGATCGGGATACTTCTTGAAGAGCTCTTTGGATACATTGTAAGCAACATCACCGTTATCATTAGACTCAACTCTGGGTTCATCTTCCAGAAGCTTCATCTTGGGATACGTTGCTTTCTGATGTGCGACACCTGCATTGGCCCATTCGTTGTGGGATCCATTGGTAAGGGATGCAACCATGGTGGTATACAGGCCTTCACCGCCCATAGCCTCTGCAAGGTTGTCCATGATAAAGGCGCCATAACCAGCGTTGCTGAAAGCTTCAATATCGTAATCTACGTTTTCGAGATCAGCACCTTCATGTGCAATTACCACAATCCCAGCATCTCTTGCCTGAGCAAGAACTGGTTCCAAGGACTCAAGATCTACTGGGACGACACAAATAGCATCTACGCCCTGTGCAATCAGGTCTTGAACCAACTGGGCCTGCAAAGTTGCATCAATCTGAGCAGTTCCTCTCTGGTATACATTCAAGCCGGTTTCTTTGGCATACTCATCTACCCCGACTTTCATTCGTACGAACCATGGGTTTGAAGCATCCTTAGGTACTACTACAATCTCATAGCCTGATTCCTTTTCTGCTTGTCCTGCAGCAAACAGAGCTGGTACTAGAAACAAAACAATCAATACGAAAGCAAGTAATTTTTTTCATTCTGTAATCCTCCTTTACAGTACTTATTTGAATTCTAACGCCGCACTATTGAGAAGTCAAATATAATTAACTTGTTTGCATAAAATGGCAAATATTATCCATAAGTAGAAAAAAAATAATGCTAAAAAAAAGTCATATATCATGGAAAAAAAAGTTATAATAATAAAAAAAAGTTTAGCAAAATTTAATAAACCATTTGACAGGAATTTCTCTGCATGATACTCCTTTATATATGGGAATAAAAGAAATTGCTGAGAAGGCTGGAGTATCAAAAACGACCGTGTCCCTTGCTTTGAATGGGCATCGTGGGGTTAGTCATGAAACGCGGATGAAGATAATTGCCTTGGCGCGAGAAATGAATTATCGAGTGCCAGGGGATCGGCCTATGAGTAGTCCCAGTAATGGCCCGATCTTGCTGGCACGATTAAGAAAACACGGCCTACTGCTCAACCAAGATCAGAGTGTTTTCATCATGGATTATATCGACAGTATTAATAAAGCAGTCAGCGCTGAAGGATATCAATTCGAAATATTTGAGAGTCCGTGCGGGACACTTCAAGGTTGCGTTGAAGAGATTCAGAAAAGGCATCCCAAGGGAGTGATATTGATAGGTACGGAATTATTCGAATCTGACCTAGAGATTTTACACTCCCTTAGTGTTCCCTTTGTAGTAATCGATACCTTCTTTGACCATGTCTCCTGTGATTTTGTGGATATGGCTAATATAAATGCAGTATACCAGGTAATAGATCATTTGGCCTCCTATGGCCACTCGAAGATACAAATGGTCACCAGTTCCATGAAATCTGGGAATATTGTAATGCGTGAACGAGGGTTCTCTTTGGCAATGAACTATAACCATCTCGTAATGGATGAATCTTCCTTCATTTCCGTGGAGCCTGGCTTTGGTGGAGCGTACCAAGCAATGAAAGACTATCTTGATGGTGAGCCATTACTCCCACAGGCATTGTTTTGCTACAACGATGTAGCTGCATTTGGCGTTATAAAAGCCTTGAAAGAAAAGAAATATAGTATTCCAAGGGATGTCTCAGTAGTCGCTTCGATGACTTGCCGATGGCCGCGATGATGGATCCCCATCTTACAACCGTGAAAATTCCAACACGACGTATTGGAGAAAAGGCAGTACACGTATTACTAGAAAAAAAATAACAACAAAAAAAAGGTTGCTGGAACCATCCAGCTGGCTCGTCCAAGGAAACTTGGTGGCTAGGGATAGTGTTATGAGAAGAACATGACAAGGAGGTGCACGTCATGAGCAAGTATTCAATTATTCTAGGAAATTTGGGAAATACCTGTGACAGGTTTCTTTCTTCTGGGTACAAGGATGAGGTCCCCAAAGCAGAGCTGATCAAACAGGCATCCGAAATTGAAGGTGTCGAAGGTGTTGAGCTGGTGGGAACTTGGGATGTTGCTCCAGAGAATGTCGACGAAGTTGGTGAATTACTCGATAAGTATGGATTGCAGTGCGTATCCATTATTCCCGACCATTTCAGTCAGAAACGATGGGGTAAAGGCTGTCTTGCTGCGAAGGATAGCGAAATACGCAAGCAAGCATTGGACTATACGTTCGATTGTGTGGAAATGGCGAGAAAACTCAACTGCAAAACGCTGAATATCTGGCCAGGACAGGATGGGTACGACTATACGTTGCAATCTAACCTCATACAGGAACGCTCTTGCTGAAAGACGCCATCCAGAGTGTTGCAGCATCTGCACCGGATATCAGATTCGCACTTGAATATAAGCCAAAAGAACCACGTAATTTCAGTTTCATGGCTCGTGCTTCAGATACCCTGTTGCTTGCAAAGGAGACGAAGCTGGATAACGTGGGAGTCTGTATAGATACTGGTCATGCGTTTGTTGCAGGAGAGAATGTGGCTGAATCCATTGTTATTCTCCAGGAGTACGGAAGAAAGCTTTTTCACATGCATTTCAATGACAACTATGGAACATGGGATGATGATATGATTGTCGGATCGGTGCATTTTCCCAGATTCATTGAGATGCTTTTCTGGCTTAAAGAGACCAAGTATGATGGGTGGCTTTCCATGGACCAGTATCCGTATAGAGAAGATGGTCAGGGTGCATTACGCGAAAGTGTAGAGTTCCTCCAGATGATCGATGAAAAGTTGAGTGACCAAGTAATGCAAGAGATCAGGGATTTGCTAGTAAAAGGAAATGCTGTTGAGTCACAACGCTGGATTCGAAAGACATTCTTCAAATAACCACGGTTCGTTGATTTTCTTTGGGTTTGTAAGGCAGCCTCCCGATTGGGAGGTTGTCATGTATTTGTTCTTGGATGCACGCATAATCTCTCTGCCCAGTCTACAACGATGTAGAGCAGCAAACCAAGAAGACTGAGCAGCATGATCGCTGCATACATACCGGTGTACTGGGCCATGACCCAGTAATTCATGATCGAGTATCCTAGTCCATGGGATGCAGCATAGGTCTCACTGATAAACAACACAGAGAGAGAAATACCCAGTGTGATGCGCAGGGAAGAGAAAATACGTGGCAGGATTGCGGGCCAGATGATATCTTTCAGGACCTGTTTTCTGCTTAGGTGATATGCTTCTGCCAATTGGAGAAATTCAAACGGGATTTCCTTAACCCCATCCCGTATGGTTACTGAGGCAGGAAAATAGATGATGACAGAAATCAAGATGATCTTGGAGAGGTCTCCAATACCCAGCAATACCATGAACACCGGCAGAAAAGCAATCTTCGGTAGTGGATAGAGTAGATAGAGAACCGGAGAGATCAGTCGGTCCAATGCAGGGACTCTCCCTGCGATCATCCTGTGGGAATGGCAAAGAAGAGTGCAATGAACAGACCCGAAAGAATTCTGTAGAGGGAATAGAGCAGATGCAGATGCATCTCTTGAGGGATAAATTGCCCAATGGCATACATGAGGACAGTATGGGGGGGGAATGGGATGACTGGAGATGCAACCAGAAATGCTGCTATGTACCAGAGTACAAGTACTACTAACATCCCTCTTAGGTACTTCATCGGGAAGCCTCCATGTGATGGCGTAACGTCTTCTGCATAGTGAAGAATTCATCACGGGTACGTAGGTTGGCCTCTCCATGGAGCTGGTTATGCAACTCGTAAGAAACCCCTTTGTTAGTCATCATAACAATCCTGCTTCCCATAAAAAACTGCTTCCTGGAGGCTGTGTGTCACAAGGAGTAGTGTTATGGAATGGTTCTGTACATACTCCTTGATATCATTCTGGAGGACCTCTCTCTGCTGTTCATCGAGGCTGGCAAGCGGCTCATCAAGTAGTAGTATGTTAGGCTTCCTAATTAATGCTCTTGCCAACGCTACTCGCTGTCGCATCCCTCCGCTGAGTTCGTGGGGATAGTGTTGCATTACAGATGCAAGTCCCATGGACTGTAACAGTTCAGCAGCCTCCTCCGTCTTATCCCCAGGAAGTCCGAGCAACACATTGCTGATGTTTCGTTTCCAGGGAAGGAGCCTATCCTGTTGGAACATGAGAGCGATCCCCTCATTGCCAACGGTCCTCTGCATGGTTCCACCAGAGAGAGGTAACAGGCCGGCAATTGCATAGAGCAAGCTGGTTTTACCACACCCGCTCGGCCCGATGATGCTGACCATCTCTCCTGCCTTTACACTCAAGGAAAAGTGCTGAAAGGCAGTGGTCTTGGGATAGTCAAGCTTGGCATCGGTGAGGGAGAGTATCATAAGGCGTCTACAAACCTTGCATCATAGAGATCCTTGATTCCAACAGCATACTCGGTTCCGGTTATACCCTCAGTCCATGAGATGATCTCCTTAGTGAAAGCTTCACTTGGAAGTGATGGAGCATGGTACTCGGGGAGTCCCATAGTTGTGCGTATCGCTTCCGGCAGCGCTGGAATTGCATTCATGAGAGCCGTGCGAGCAAGCTCAGGGTCATTCTGGAGATCCTTGACTGCTCTACCGTATGCCCGATGAAATCCGGCGATCTGGTTTTCTTTCTCTTGTATTGCCTTTTCGGTGAAAGCAATGATATTCAGGCTCTCTTCCGGTATACCTTCAAATGTGAGCTTCTCCAAATTCCTGAGTGCCCCGATGCTGGCAAATGGTTCAGGGAAGATGCCTGTATCCAATTGAGAGGAGACGACAGCTTCCAAACGGGCAGGAATTTCATTGATGAACACCTTCTCAACGTCATAGCGATCCGACAAGTATGCATCAAGGAGATAGTTGGTCACGCTGATCTCCATCGTTCCGGCTGTTATCTTGGTCCCCTCTGTGAGAGGGCCGGTGGCAAGCAATGGGAAAGCTCCGTCTGTAGAAAGTGTGCCGATCAGGCGAAAATCGCTGGTGCTCTGGGTTATAAGGGCAACCAGATCACTCATTGCACCATCAACCTGCTGTGTCTGCAGTGCTGTCTGACGATGCTGGCCGTTGGTAAAGAGCACCAGTTCGACATCAACCCCTTCCTCTTCGTAGTAACCTGCTTCCAATGCATGTAGAAGGGGGCTGCATCAACTGCACTCATCATTCCAACTTGCAGAGGGGCTTCTGGTTCCGACTTTTCTACTGTGCTTGTTTGCACAGTGTTTTGTTCATCTTTTGTGCATCCAGTGGTGATAAGCACCAAGGAAAGGATGAGCATGAACATGATTTGTTTTCTAAGTAGTTTCATAAGTGAGAAAAATGTATCACACCTGTCTAAACTCTTGCAATGATGGTGCTGTATTTAGATTGTAGTTGTTCATTATGTGAACAAAGGAAATGGTGAGAAATTATATTATGGGTCCTTATAAACATCCAAGATAGGAATAAAGAAAGGATAAATAATAAGATTTGGTGTAAAGAAAAGGCAACCTCCTTCTGGAAGTTGCCCATATACTCCTCAGACTATTCTTGGATCAATATCTGCTTTGTAGTCGATTTCAGGGAAACCGAATCCATGGATATGCTCATACTCCTCCAACACTCCGTCCAAATCCCCTTGCTGGAGCGGTTGTCCTTCTTTCTGGAGAGCCCATCGGCGTTCCACCTCATTCTGGACTTCTTCAAGCATCTCCCAATCATCTACCCTGAGTCGTCCTTCCTGATCGGTAGGAATCTCTCCTTTGGTATAGAGCTGGTCATGGAACAAACGATAGATCTGCTGTGTGCAGTGCTCGTGGATGTTCTTTTCCTTCATTACTTGATAAAGCAGTGCCATGTATAGTGGTACCACAGGGATTACTGCGCTTGCACGGGTAACAAGAGCTTTGTTTACAGACACAAATGCCTTGCCTCCAATAGCTTCGAGCTTATCGGTCAGGGCACTCGCACTGTTCTCCAGGTGTTCCTTAGCCTTTCCAATGGTTCCTTCCCTGTAGACGGGTAGGTGATCCTGGGGCCAATATAGGAGTATGCAACAGTCATTGCACCCTCAGCGAGCAGGTCCTGCTTAAGTAGATAGTCAATCCAAAGCGTCCAGTCCTCTCCACCCATGACCTTGATTGTTTCCCTCACTTGGTCTTCAGTGGCAGGTTCTATGGTAGCCTGTTTGACCACATCATCACCCAAGTCCACAGAGAGGGCAGTGAAAGGCTTTTCTATGGGCTTAAGCACTGAGCGGTAGGTTACACCCGTAGTTGGGTCATTCCTCAAGGGACTCGCAAGACTGTAGATAACCAGATCCACTTGTCCAAACTCTTCCTTGATTTTCCGGGCAGTCTCTTCCTTGATTGCAATACTGAATGCATCACCAAAAACAGAACTCGCCTTCATCCCATCTTTTTGGGCTTGCTGCTCGAATGCAATGGTATTGTACCAGCCAGGGGTTGCCGTTTTCTTCTCAGCTGGTTCACGTTCGAAGGACACATTGATAGTGTCAGCTCCTCCGGTGTAGGCAGCTACGATTCGGCTTGAGAGTCCATACCCCGTGGATCCTCCAATGACGAGCACTCGCTTTGGAAGTAATTCCTCAATTGGATTGGGATAGCGAGTATCCTCCCCGGTCTGTGCTTGGTTTTTTTCACCCATGCAATCTGTTGTTGGACATACCGCTTGCACCCAGCAGGGTGAGCGGTAAGAGAGACATTACGCATTACTTTTTTTCGTGATGATCACAACTAAATCCTTTCTTGCTGGCTATTGACGATGCACATCCAGGATGCTTCAGCAGCAACATTCCCGTTGACAGTTATGGTTCCTTTCTGACGAACCATTATTTTGCTTACTCTAACATTATGTACATCAATAATAGCACAATCGCCAGGGCGTACCTGATTGCGGAATTTGGCCTTTTCAATGGATGCCAGTACAAAGAAAGCACCATGAGGGAGAATTCCTGTCTGGATAAGCCCAGCACCACCGCACTGTGCCAAGGTCTCGACAAGAATGACTCCTGGTACCACTGGGTAGCTTGGAAAGTGCCCCTTGAAGAAGAAGTGATCTTCAGTGAATACACGTTTTGCTACGGTGTGGTTCTCATCAGCCTCGATCAGCTCATCGAGGAACAAAAAATGGGTCTCGGTGAGGAAGTAGTTCCTCTGGCGTGTCAAATTGCTCTTGCATTATTTCTCCTCCTTAGTTTTCCTGATAGGCTTTAAAAAACAAGCACACCATTATGTCCACCAAAGCCCAAAGAATTGCTGACAGCATAGCGAATTGTACCATTCATACCTTTATTCGGTACATAGTCAAGATCACACTCACTGTCTGGATTGGTCTGATTAAGCGTACAGGGGAAGTACTGATCCCTGATGGCAAGCAGGCAGATGATAGCCTCAACGGCTCCTGCTGCCCCAACCAGGTGACTGGTCATGGATTTGGTCGAAGAGACCTTGAGCTTATACGCACCATCTCCAAATACTCGCTTGATCGCCTTGGTCTCCATGGAGTCATTCGCTGCCGTGCTTGTGCCATGGGCATTGATATAATCCACCTCATCAAGGTTTGCTCCTGCCATCTCGATCGCCTGTTTCATGGCTCTGGCGGCTCCTTCCCCGTCTGGATTGGGAGCAGTGAGGTGAAACGCATCACAGGTCATGCTGTAGCCCGCAATCTCACCAAGGATGGTTGCTCCACGCTTCTTTGCATGCGACAAGGACTCAAGCACAAGCATGCCTGCTCCCTCTCCCATGACAAATCCATCGCGGTCCTTGTCGAACGGTCGGCTGGCAATCTTGGGTGTATCGTTGTATTTGGTAGCCAATGCCTGGAGGCGACAGAATCCAGCCACGCTGAGTTCTGTAATTGCAGCCTCAGTTCCACCGGCTAAAGCCATATCCACCAGACCAAAGCGGATTGAGTTGAACGCATCCCCAATCGCATCGGTACCGGATGCACAGGCAGTGACGGTGGTGCGACAGGGGCCTTGTATGCCGAAGTGAATTGCAATATTACCTGCAGCCTCATTGCTGATAAGCTTGGGGATGGTAAGAGGAGCTACTGCGTGGGGACCCTCTCAAAAAAAAGCTTTGCAAGGTTCTCCTCAGCAACTTCGAATCCTCCAATACCGTTTCCGACATAGACGCCGCTTCTATAGGGATTGAAGGAGCCTTTCTCCAGCTTTGCTTGATTCATTGCCTGTACGGTGCGTGGGCGGCAAACTTGGTGAAATCAGCCATGCCTCTCAGTTCCTTACGGTCAAGTAAATCTGAGGGATCAAAATCCCTGACTTCCCCTGCAATCTTGGCTGGGTAGTCGGTTGTATCGAACCTGGTGATCTTATCAATGCCACAAGTGCCTGCCTGTATCTGCTTCCAGAACTCTTCTACCTCCCTGCCCAGTGGATTGACAGTTCCCATACCGGTTACTACTACACGTTCCATCCTATTCTCCTTACATCGCCATCCCGCCATCGACCGCCAGAACCTGACCGGTGATGTAGGATGCTTTATCGCTTGCGAGGAACGCCACACACTGGGCAACCTCTTCCGTGTTTCCAATTCTTGAGAGGGGAATCTGATCCTTGATCTGGTCCTTCAACTTCTCAGAAAGTACCTCGGTCATGGCAGTCTCGATGAATCCAGGGGCTACCACATTGACCCGTACGTTTCTTCCAGCAAGTTCCTTGGCAAGGCTCTTTGAAAATCCAATAATACCGGCCTTGCTAGCCGCATAGTTGGTCTGACCCCCATTGCCGACAATACCGACGACACTTGAGATATTGACAATGGCACCCTTTCTCTGGGTTGCCATCAGGCGACCGATACGCCGGCAGGTGAGAAATACTGAGGTAAGGTTGACAGCAATGACATCATCCCAAGCTTCATCCTTCATTCGCATGATCAATCCGTCACGGGTTATACCTGCATTGTTGACCAGGACATCGACGTATTTTGCCTCAGAAACCACGGCTTCCAGCGCAGTGGCAACGCTCTCGCGGTCTGCCATATCGCAACTGATGTGGTTCGCTTCCAGACCTTCTGCCTTGCTTCTGGAGAGATACCAAACTTCATATCCTTCAGTTAGCAACGACTCTATGATAGTTCTTCCAATTCCCCGTGACCCTCCGGTCACCAGGGCGTGTTTCTTTTCATTCATGTTTTCATTTCCTCTCTGTATGCCCAGATTGCATCCTCAGTGCCGAGATTCCGACAAGGGATTTCCATACTACTGTTCTTCCACAGACCACTGAGTACCGTTCCAAACCCGACCTCAGAAACCTGTGCATGCTGCCTCTGTGCCAGGGAGGAGAGCTGCTTCATCGCCTCTGTCCAACGCACTGGCTTTGCCAGTTGCATTGCCAGATGCTCCTTTGCTTGTTGCGCGCTCCCCACTACATTCCCATCCACACTGGAAATTACCAAGGAGTGGGCTCCTTGAAGTTGAGCGTCCCTAAGAAAGCAGAGAAAGGCTTAGTTGCTCCCTCCATGAAAGGCGTGTGGAATGGGCCCGAGACCCTCAAGGGGATGACTCTCCTTGCTCCTTTAGCCTGTAGTACTTCCTTGCCCTGTGTGATACTCTCCTGCAATCCAGCGATAACCACCTGCGAGGCGCTGTTGTCATTGGAAGCGTACACCCCTGGGATCTGCGCTTCTCTCAGGGCTTGTTCAACGGTTGCATAACCCAACCCAATGATCGCCGCCATGCCCAGCTTTCCCTGTGCCTCTTCAATCTTTCTTGCTTCTTCATCCATCAAGGCAGCACGTTTGGTGACCAAGGAGAAGAGGGTTTCATCATCAAGTATGCCACCTCCTGCAAAGGCGGAAAGCTCACCAAGGCTGAACCCACTGTGGGCGGCAAAGGAGAATCCAAGCTCGGTAAGCCTCAGGTATGCACTTCGACTGGCAAGGGTTACCGCAATCTGAGTGGCCACAGTCTGTTTCAATTCTTCTTCGCTGCCTTCAGCAAGCAATTGGTATAAGTCCAGACCACTTACCTCACTTGCAAGAGCAAAGAGATTTCTTACTTGCTTGCTTGCATCATAGAGATCCAAGGCCATCTTTGGTTTCTGGGACCTGTCCGGGGTAGAGAGCTATCAATACGTCCATGTCAGTAGCGTTCCTCCGTAGGTCAATCCGGCTCCGAATCCCACCATCAGAATTCTTTGGCCTTTCTTGAGCAGTCCTGCTCTGTCCATCTCCCGTAGTGCGAGTGGGATGGATGCTGCCGAGGTATTGGCAAAGCGATCGATATTCATATAGAACTTCTCTTCTGGAATCCCGTACCGTTTGGAACAGGCTTGGATGATCCTCTGATTGGCTTGGTGAGGAACAATCCAGTCTATGTCTTCCATAGCCAAATTATTTCGTTTTACCAGTGTCTCAATGGTTGATCCAATCGTTCTTACCGCAAAAGAGTAGACTGCCCGGCCATCCATCTCGATAGCATGCTTCTCAGGATGTATGGTAAGCGCCTTGGTTCCAGCCGCTTCAGCTTTGAGCAGGGTGTCGATAAAACCTGTTTCCTCTTCTTTTGAGGGTTCAAGTAGAGCACAGCCAGCCCCGTCTCCGAAGAGTACGCATGTGTTTCGATCTTTCCAGTTCACTACACTTGAGAGTTTTTCTGCACCTACTACCAGTGCATTCTTCATGGAACCTGTGGCGATCATGGCACGGGCTACCTCTAGGGCATAGATAAAGCCTGTGCAACCGGCGCTTACATCCAGAGCTGGTCCGGTAATACCGAACTGCTCTGCGATCATACAGGCAACCGAAGGAAACCCAGGGTAGTCCGGGGTAGCGGTTGCGCAGACGATGCCATCAATATGGGATGCTTCAAGGTTATAGCTTGTAAGTAGGTCCTCTATAGCTTTATAGGCGAGATTGCTGGTTGTTTCTTCCTCATCAGCAATATGGCGTTCTCTGATTCCTGTGTGACTTTGAATCCACGCATCACTCGTGTCGACCATGTGGCTCAGGTCGTTATTGGTTACCACCCTCAGCGGCGCGTAACTGCCGAGGGCGGTGATGTGTATCGATTGTGGAGGCTTCAATGGCTCCCTCCTTGGTTACATAACATAGGTATATCATTATTACAATTTAGAGAATAATGTCAATATTGACACTATAACTCCTTATTGTTATGATTAAATTCGTCTGGATGCACTTTTTTTTAAAGCATCCTATCCCCATCTTGTTATGAGGAACACTATGGATAGTATTGAAAACATGGACCTCCGTGAGGTCCTTACCCTATTTGATTCCAGTACCCTAAGCGAGCTTGAGCTTTCCTGCTCACGCTTCTCACTTAAACTTAAGCGACCAGTTGCAGGGGAGGCGACCATCCAGCCTGCCACTTCGATAAAACAGACCGTTCAGAAAGATCAAGCGGATGCAGCACCTGCTACAACCGACAGTGCAGATGAAGTGGAAACCATCAACAGTCCGATTGTAGGAACTTTCTACTTGACTCCAGCCCCTGATGCTCCTCCGTATGTACAGGTAGGCAGCAAAGTGGAAAGCGGGGACGTTATCTGCACGATCGAAGCAATGAAACTTATGAATCAGCTTGAGAGTGATTACTCCTGTGAAATTGTGGAAATCCTTGCCAAGCCTGAACAGCTGGTGGAATTTGGCCAGCCCCTTTTCAAGGTTAAGAAACTATGATCAAGAAACTGCTCGTAGCAAACCGTGCAGAGATCGCAGTACGTGTTATCAGGGCTTGCCGCGACCTGGGAATTAAAACCGTTGCTGTCTATTCCACTGCCGATGCCAAGAGTATGCCGGTCCTTATGGCAGACGAAGCCGTCTGTATAGGAGAGGCTCCGAGCGACAAAAGTTATCTGAATGTACGTAACATTATCACAACCGCCTGTGCGCTTCGTTGTGATGCCATCCACCCTGGGGTAGGATTCCTCTCAGAAAATGCTGACTTTGCAAAGCAGGTGGAGGATGCAGGACTTGTATTCATCGGTCCTGAAAGTAAAACGATCGCACTGTTAGGCAACAAGGTTGCTGCCCGCCAGGCAGCCCTTGCTGCAGGGATTCCCATCACCCCGGGCAGTAGTGAAGCGCTTGTAGATCTTGTTGATGCAAAGAAAACCGCTGAGCAGATTGGTTACCCCATCATCCTCAAAGCCGCCGCAGGGGGGGGTGGGGGGGGAAGAGGTATGCGTATTGTCAGAAAAGAGGAGCAACTCGAACAGTCCTTGCAGCTTGCCCGAAAAGAGGCTCTTGCCTTTTTTTTGGGGATGTCTCGGTGCATATGGAGCGGTTTCTTGAACAGCCACGGCATGTGGAAATCCAGCTCTTGGCCGATGGCCAGGGCGGGGTGGTACACCTAGGTGAGCGTGATTGCTCAGTACAGAAAAACCATCAGAAGTTGCTCGAGGAGAGCCCCTCCCCAGTTCTTGATGAAGGCCTGAGAACGGCGATGTGCAATGATTCTGTGAGACTCTTTAAAGATTTAGGTTATCGTGGTGCAGGAACCGTGGAGTTCCTCGTTGAGGGAGATGCATACTACTTCATGGAAGTGAATGCACGCCTACAGGTCGAGCATCCGGTGAGTGAGCTGGTAAGTTCCCTTGATCTGGTCCAGGCCCAAATCAGAATAGCCCAGGGCAAGAAGTTGCCCTTCAAACAAAAAGATATTCGTCTTGACGGGTATGCCCTTGAGTGTAGGATCAATGCACTCTCTGCCGGGGTTATCACTACGCTTCAACTACCTTCAGGCCCCTTTGTACGAGTGGACTCCCATCTTGAGGCAGGATCCATTCTCAGTCCCTACTACGACTCAATGGTGGCAAAGATCATCATCTGGGCTGTGGACAGGGACCAGGGTATAGCCGTAATGCTCAGGGCCTTGGAGGAAGTGAATATCCAAGGGGTGACCACCAATCTGGAAGAGCAAAAAACGCCTCATCGCCTCCAAACAGTTCAGGAGTGGTCGTTTCACAACCGACCTCTACCAGAAGGTTTGTGAACAGGAGAAATAACAGATGTCAAACGAAGTTTTGAAACGATGCCCCCAGTGCCAGAAAGATGTACAGGTAGGGGAGCATAAGATCTGCCCGTATTGTAACTTTCATTTCCCGCTTACCGTTGTAGAACGTCTTGCTCTTTTTGCAGACGAAGGTTCATTCAAAGAGATGAGTAGTGGGATGCAGTCAATGAATCCCATCTCCCTAGCAGGGTATGAGGAGAAGCTGAAAGAGAACCAAAAGAAATCCTCGCTGAGTGACGCTGCCACCATCGGCCGTTGTACGGTTGAGGGAAAACCTGTGGTTGTCGGAATCATGTCCTTCGCCTTCATGGGCGGCAGTATGGGTTCGGTAGTAGGTGAGAAGGTCACGCAGGCCATGATCGAGGGAGCTCTCACTGGAGACCCTGTGGTCCTGTTTACTGCCAGTGGTGGTGCCAGAATGCAGGAAGGTATCTTCAGCTTGATGCAGATGGCAAAGACTGCCAGCGCTGCCGCTCTCTTGGAAGAAACCCGTACCCCGCTTTTTCTTGTCTTGACCAATCCTACCACAGGTGGGGTGACAGCCTCCTTTGCAATGCTAGGGGACGTCATACTCGCAGAACCTGGGGCAATTATTGGATTTGCTGGACCGAGGGTTATTGAAGGAACCATCGGGGAAAAGCTTCCAGAAGGGTTCCAGCGTTCAGAGTTCCAGCTTGAGAAGGGTTTCATCGATTCCATCGTCGAGCGAGATAAGCTGAGAGAGACCCTATCCTTCCTGATCGAAACCCACACAAGGAGGGCATAACCCATGGCAGACAAGAAGAAACCAGTACTGCAAGAAACGGTAGAACATATTGAATCCATTTTAAGTACCAGCCATAAGTGCGAACCAAAATCATCCTGGGATTGTGTGCTCCTCTCCCGCCAGAGCGGAAGACCCGGTGCAAAGGCCTTCATTTCCATGATCTGTGACCAGTTTATGGAGCTGCATGGGGACAGAACCTATGGTGATGATCCTGCCATGATCGGTGGCATTGGATGGTAGGTGGTAGGGCTGTCACCTTCATCGGAAACAGAAAAGGTGCCAATTTCAGGGAGAACGTCTCTTGTAATTATGGAATGAGTAATCCTGAAGGGTATCGCAAGGCATTGCGTCTGGCCAAGCAGGCAGAGAAATTCGGCCGTCCAGTGGTCTGTTTCATTGACACACCAGGAGCATATCCGGGTCTTGGCAGTGAGGAGCGGGGAATTGGAGAGGCCATTGCACAGAACCTGAAGGTATTCTCAACACTAAGGACTCCTGTTCTCTGTTTTATCATCGGAGAAGGTGGTAGTGGAGGGCCTTGGGTATCGGCATTGGGGATAAGCTCTACATGCTGGAGAACGCAGTATACTCAGTCATTACCCCTGAAGGCTTTGCCTCCATCCTGCTTCGTGACCCATCGAAAGCCCAAGAGGCAGCTGAGGCCATGAAAATGACCAGCCGCCACCTGAAAGAGTTCGGGGTCATCCATGACATCATTGAGGAGAAGAGCCCGGAGGAAACGGCTCAGTTGATCAAGGAAACCATTATTCGTGACCTTGATAACCTCTGCAGCAAGCCACCAGAACACTTGGTCCGCTACCGACTGAAAAAGATTCGTGGTATCGGGGAAGTAAGCGGAGGAAAGGAGTGGTGGCAACCGCTTCTTGAGGTTTTCACCAAGACAAAGAGCTTCCGCTAAATAGAGCGTGCATTCTTCTCAAGGTCCCGGATGCCCGGGATGAAGAAGATGGCGGTCAGTAGGGACGAGAGCAAGTCGGAAACCGGTGCTGAATAGAGAATTCCCTGCAATCCGAAGAAGTGTGAGAAGAGTAGGATGGAAGGAATGAGGAAGAACCCCTGCCTCGAAAGGGTAAGCAGGAGTGCAATCCTACTCTTTCCGATAGCCTGGAAAAAGTTTCCTGCAATAATCTGAAACCCTACCAATGGGGTAAGTAGGAACCAACGTGTAAGAGCAAACGTTCCGAGCTCAAGGAGTGCTGGGTCACGGTTGAACATCGCCACCATGGTGGTCGGGATAAAGCGTGTGGCTAGGTATCCTACCATGATTACAACGGTGGAACTGATTATGCCAAGCTTGGTAGCTTCCTTTACCCTGTCATACTTCCTTGCCCCAAAATTGAAACTGATCAGAGGTTGTACACCTTGCTTGATGCCGATAACCGGCATGATAAGCAGGGTGTGCAGGCTGTTGACGATTCCCATGGCTGAGATGCCAAGGTCCCTCCATACTGCAATAGGGATTTATTGAGTATGATGTTCAGGAGACTGTTGGTTATCTGCAGTACAAAACCGGGCAACCCCAGACTTATGATCAAGAGCGTGTTATGCCGTTTTGGGCGGATGGTACTCATTTTGAGCTTCACCCTGCTTCTCTTCCCTAGGAAGTAGGAGAGTACCCAGGTAAAGGAAACCATCTGGCTGATCACTGTGGCGATAGCAGCTCCTGCCATGCCCCAATCCAAGGCATAGATGAAAATGGGATCGAGTACAATATTGGTACCGGCACCAAGGAACATTGAGAGCATGGCAATCTTCGGATTCCCATCTGCTCGAATGAAGTTGTTCATTCCCATATTGGTCACTTGAAACAATGCTCCAAAGAAGATAATGCGCATGTAGCTGGTTGCGTAAGGGAGTACCTGTTCACTGGCTCCGAAGAGGGTGAGTATATCGGTAAGAAAGATCTGGCCCAGTACAAGGAAGGTGAGCCCACTGACCACAAGCAGGAAGAAGGCGTTTCCCATCACTTCCTGTGCTTGATCCTTCTCTTTTTGTCCAAGACGAATGGAGAAGAGTGTTGCCCCCCCTATTCCAAACAACACTCCCATCGCCATCAGGATGATCATAATGGGGAATACAATGGTAATACCGGCAATACCGTTGGCTCCAAGGGATGGGCTGTTGCCGATGTAGATCCTGTCAACAATATTGTAGAGTGCATTGACCATCATTCCCACAATGGCTGGGACACTGAAGCGTACCAGAAGCTTGAAAATCGGTTCGGTGCCGAGAGGATTCTCTCTTTCGAGGGTAGTGGTGCTCATTGTGCCGGCTCCTCTTTCAAGGCCGTGAAGATGGACTCCAGGTCACCACAGAGCTTGTTGTAGGTATCTTCACCTGCGAGCTTGCTGATGTGTTCGCTCCAAGAACGGACCACTGGAACCACTGAAGATTCCAGTGCTTTTCCTTTCTCGGTGAGATAGATGCGGTTGCATCTACGATCCTTTTCATCATGCTTGCGTATGATGATTTCCTTATCTTCAAGGGTATGTACCGTACGAGTGGTTGCTGCCTTGTCGATATGTAGCCACTGGGAGAGTTCTTCTTGGGTTCTTCCTTCTTCTCTGTATAGGCTCATAAGGATGCCTACCTCAGCGCTGGTGATGCCATACTTTTTCAGATGGGTGTTGAGATACATTTGGTTGTTTCTGTGGAGAATGGCGACAAGGCGCCCAAGACTGGTGTTCATAGGGAGATGTATAAAAGATAATGGTTGATTTGTCAACCATTATTTACGAGCCAATCTTTTTTTTGGGACGCCCAGTTGGGAGACATTCAGATTATTTTTTTTCTGGTGCATCGCTCGCTTTCGAGCTTGCCTTCAATTATGTTCCATGTTTCATCACTGTTCTCAAGCAATGCTAAGGGGAGCAGGAAGGCCCTGTCTTGCGTGATAAAAAAAAGGTAGATACTGTCCTTTTCATAATATGCATGAAAGATATCTTTCCAACGATATGCTGCTTGTTCCTGGTCATTTGAAACTTTGAGCACATCTGAATCTTCTGAAAATTGCAACGTATAGACCAGACGGGGAGGATCCAGGTTCTGTTGTTTTACTTGTTTCTGGAGGGAGGAGAAGAAGTTGATGAAGTACACAACTGGCACTCCCAGCCCAACCAAGAGAAGGACGATCCCCAAAAGCACTGCACCGTCTACGCTATGCATCACAAAGCTGATGATGGCTGAAAATGTGAGAATGGAAGCAAAGATGACAGGGCTCTTATAGAGTTTGAGACGTTTGAGGATATTGAAGATAAGAAAATGCCTAAAGTTGCTCTCGCTTAAGCGTACTGCTATGGTCATGGAGTTACTATAGCATAAAAGAGTGAGGTTTCATTTGCTTTTTGGGTTTTGAATGATAGTATGAACTCAAATATACATGGAAACAAATACCAAAAAAAGGGTTTCATCTGAATCTCTTTCACAGAATATTTCTGTTTCTCATCGTTTTCGTCCTCTGCATCTTTCTGCAGTTGGGCATTTCTGCATATAAAGAAAATTATATAATGGACCCAATACAGAAGAGTTCAGGGAATGTGCAAACGATCAGCATCCTGCTCAACTCTGTGGGGCAGACCCGGGATTTGCTTTCCTCCTACCGTTGGGATTTTGGGGATGTTGCAGCTTTGGTAGCCAACTTGAGAAGGGAAAAGGATGTAGCAGAGAAGAACCTCGCTAGGATTGATACATCAATTGCGAGTATTGGGGTAGAGCAGTACCTTCTCGTAAGTGCGGTGAATACCACGTACAAGAACTGCAGCCTCTATCTTTCCCAGGTGCAGGACCAGCTTATCAAGAACAATATTGACAAGGCCTCAGAGCTGTATTACTCAGATCTTGAGCCCTGTCTGAACCATCTGTATCGCTATATGCAACAACTCATAGAAAGAGCGATCATGGACAATCAATATAACTACGACCGTCTTATCCGGCTTAATGAGAAGCTCGATAACGTATACGCCTTGACGGTACTGGTGATGCTTCTCTTTGGTTTCGCTGCTTTCAGGGAAGTGATTAGGATGCTCTCTATCGTACAGGAGATGGCACGATCCTCCAAGGCAATCACCGCGGGAGATTATGACAGGCCGGAGATTCTGGAAAATCGGGGGGATGAGATTGGGGATATGGCTCGGGCTTTCAATGAGATGAAGCATGCAATGAGGAACCAAGTGCAATTGTTGACGGCAAACAATGAGATGGAGAAGGAGATCTACAGAAAGGATACAGAGGCCCTGGCAATGCAGAACCTTCTTGAGCGAGAGAAACTCCAACTGTTAAGAAGCCAGATAAACCCCCATTTTCTCTTCAATACCATCAACGTAATCAAGTATACCGCGCAGGAGGAGACAGCAGATAAAACTGATGCCTTACTCTCTTCCCTGTGTCGTATTTTCCGGTATTCCCTGGACGATAATGAGGTATTGGTTCCGCTCTCCAGGGAGATCCAGATTGTGGATGAGTATTACAGCCTTTACAGAGCCCGGTTCAAGGAGAAGGTGTCGCTTGTATGGAATATCTCCCCATCCTTGGTTCTAACGGACACGCTCGTACCTTCTTTCTTCTTCCAACCTCTGGTGGAGAATTCCTTCAAGCATGGTCTTGGCCCAAAGGAACTGCCAGGCAGTGTCTCTCTTTCGCTGGAGGAGAGGGATGGAATGCTATGCGTGCTCGTTGAGGATGATGGGGTGGGGATTGAGGAAGAGGAGTTGCACAAAATTCGTTCCCAGCTTCTCGACCCCCCCCGATATCTGGAGAGCATATCGGGCTGTATTCTGTAGCCGCCCGTCTGAAACTGATAGATAACCGTTGTATATTTGAGGTGATCTCTGAGAAAGGAAGAGGTACAACAATTCAAATCAAGATGCCTTTGATGCTCAACGATGAGGAGGAAGCGTATGATCAAGATCCTGATTGCCGATGATGAAAGCATCGAGAGGGAAATTCTCTGCAGGATTCTCTCCGGAAACCCTCTCCTGGAGCTCTATCAGGCGGAAAATGGGCGATTAGCCGTTACTTTTGCAGAGCTGTTTGATGTGGATATAGTGCTCATGGATATTGAGATGCCGGCCCTGGATGGGCTTGAAGCCTCCCGTCAGATATTGAAGCAAAGCCATCTTCCCGAATTATTTTCATCACAGCCTACAGTATCTTCTCCTACGCTCGTGAAGCGGTGAAACTGGGAGCCATTGATTATATTCTCAAGCCGGTGGACAAGGAAGATGTCCTCAGGGCCATCAAGAGAGCGGTTAGTCAGATTGAGGCTGAACGTCAGCTCAAGGCTGTTGTTCCGGAGGTGAAAGACATTGAGGACGATGAAGGGACCGAAAAAAAGCGGCCTTGATGATGTCCAAGGTAAAGAAATATCTTGAACACAACTACATGAACTATGATCTTTCCTTGGATACAGTGAGCTCTCTCTTGAATATCAACGCTTCATATCTGAGCAGTATTTTCAAGCGCTGCACAGGTATCAATTTCATCGATTACATCACCAATCTCAGGATCAGCGCAGCTAAGGAGTATCTTGCGGATCCCTTCAAGACTGTTTCTGAGATTGTTAGCATGGTGGGCTACGATAGTTCCAGTTACTTCAGCCGTGCCTTCAAGAAAAAATACTGGGTATACCCCAACCGAATACCGAAAGCATATAGGAGGGGGGGGTGGAAGCAGATGAAGAAGGTGGTGTTCATCGCATTGATCCTCATTCTTGTCTTCTTCGCCTGTCGGAAGGAGGAATCGAGCTATCCAGAGCTGGTACTCCGCTATGCAGATAATCAAAGCGATGGTTACCCAACGGTAGAGGCTGCAAAGTACCTGGCAGAACTGGTGAAAGAGAGAACCGAAGGGAAGATAGAAATCAGGATATACCCGATAGTACCTTAGGCTCAGAGAATAGTGTCATGGAACAGATGTTCTATGGCGGTATCGATATGTCGCGTTTTTTTCCTTAGGAACCCTCTCCCAATTCTATCCCGAGCTTAGGACGCTCCACCTACCTTATCTCTACACCGATAGTGAACACATGTGGAGAGTCCTGGATGGAGAGATTGGTGATATGTATCTGCATGAAATGGTGGGTAAGGGTTTGATTGCCTTGGCTTGGTATGATGCAGGGGCAAGAAGCTTCTATACCAGGACTCCTGTTTCCAATATCGATGCTCTCAAAGGCATGACTATTCGTGTCATGGAGAATGATATGATGAACCGCATCATGGCGCTTCTTGGTGCTGAAGCTGTTCAGATTTCCTATGGGGATGTCTACTCCGCGTTGCAGAAATTACGCATTGATGGGGCTGAGAACAACCTCCCAAGCTATGTCTTTACCGGCCACAATCAAGCTGCTCCATATTTTTTTATCAGGATGAGCATTTCCGGTTACCAGAGGTTGTCATGATGAGCGTACATGCCCAGGAGAAAGTGAGAGAGGTGGATCCTTCCTTTATTGAGGTCATCAAAGCGTGCGCCAAGGAGAGTGGTCTGTATGAGCGAATGCTCTGGAGGGAGGAGGAGAACCGGGCCTATGAGGAGGCGGTAGAATCAGGAGTGAAATTCACTATTCCCAGTGAAGAGGATTTGCTTGCCTTAAGGAAAGCCATGGACCCGTTGTATCAGGAGCTTGGCGAAAAGGAGCGGAACATTGTAGAGAGGATAGGAGATACCTAGGGTTTTCTTTTCAATTTTTTTTGATAGTTTGCACTTTCTTTGACTGCATCTTGCGCCCACGGTTTTCCTCCCTTACATTTTTTTTATGAACCTAGGAAAAATAGGTCGAATTACTTTTAGGAGGCGACTATGAAACGTGTATTGTTTGTTCTCTTGGCACTCTTGCTCTGTTCATCAATGGTTTTTGCAGCTGGTGGAAAAGAAACCGCGGAAGCTGGGGTTGAAAAAAAACGTAAAGCTTGTATATGCAGAAGTTAACCCACTTGATTCCATCGTTGGAAAGACAGGTCTTTATTTCAAGGAACAGGTGGCAAAACTTTCCGATGGTACGGTAACCATCGATATTCAGGCTTCTGGTGTTCTTGGTTCAGAGAATGACGTACTTGACTCCATTCTTGGTGGCGGTACATCAATCGATATGTCAAGAATCTCTGCTTTTGCACTTACCAGCTATGGTGCTGAAAAGTCAAAGCTTCTGTCCATCCCATTCACATTTGAGAACAGGGAACACTTCTGGCATTTGCCAATTCTGATCTTGCTCCTGAATTCCTGAATGAACCCCAGGAAATTGGTCTACCAATTCGTGGTGTCTTCTATGGTGAGGAAGGTTTCAGGCATTTCTTCGCGGCCAAACCTATTTCCAGCATTAAGGATCTTGCTGGCATGAAGCTTCGCGTGTCCAACGACCCGGTTATGACCGGCATGGTAAAAGGCCTTGGAGCTTCTCCTACGGTTGTCTCTTTTGGCGAGCTGTATTCTGCTCTCCAGACCGGTGTTGTCGACGGCGCTGAGCAGCCGATTGCCAATTACAAGGCCAATGCCTTCCAAGAAGTTGCTCCAAATCTGATTCTTGATGGCCATACCCTTGGTGCTATTCAGGTAGTAATTACCGATACCGCTTGGGCAAAGCTTTCCGAGAGACAGAGAAGTGCCATCATGGAAGCTGGTAAGCTTGCACAGGCGTACAATGCTGAGATCAGCGAGAATGCAGAGAACGAAGTGCTTGCAGGGCTCAAGGCTGAAGGTGTGAATGTGGTTGATGTTGCTGACAAGGCCCCATGGGCAAATGCTACCAAGGCTGTAATCGATGAGAATACAAAGAGCCAGGCAGCACTGTATCAGAAAATCAAGGATATGAAATAAAAGTTTTTAGTCAGATATTGGTGGGATTGCAGAGTCAATCCCACCTTTTTAAGTCTCAGGAGATGAAACATGCCAAAGTTCTTTGCGAGAATGGATAAAATCAAGCTGGCGTATGACTGGACCGATAAGATTGTCATGGTAATTTGCAAAGTATTGCTTATTGTCGACATCCTCATCACCAGTTATGCAGTAGCCGGGCGTATGCTTAATGAATACATACCGTTCCTGAAGGATCCTTCTTGGACGGAAGAGGTGGTCTTGACCTGCATGGCCTATATGGCCGTTCTCTCGGCCGCCCTTGCTATCCGCAGGGGTACTCATATCAGAATGAGGGCCTTTGACAAATATCTCCCTGAACTTACGATAAAGATCCTTGATATCCTCTCGGATGTCGCGGTTTTTAGTCTTGGGGTGGTAATGATTTATGTGGGGTGGCGATATGCCATTACGATCGGGAGCAGGGGTTTTTACGTCTCCATTCCTTGGCTGAGTCGTTTCTGGATGTATTTCCCAGTACCACTAGCCGGACTTGCCATGATCATCTTTGAGATTGAGGCTATGTATAACCATCTAAAGTCCTTCTATGTGAAGGAAGAGGAGAAAGCATAATGGACGCGAATAGTATTGCAATTACGATTCTCCTGGGAAGCTTCTTTCTTATGATCTTCCTTCGTTTTCCTATCGCATACGCGGTTGCTCTTTCCTCTATTTTCACCATGCTCTACCAAGCTCCAGTCTTAATGATATCAGCCGTCTCATGGTTAAAGGCATAAGCTCGTTCTCCCTGATGGCGGTTCCTTTCTTTATTACGATGGGGGGTTTTGATGGGTTCAGGGGGGTATTTCCCAAAAGCTCATTGCTCTTGCCAATGCCTGTGTAGGTTGGATGAGGGGAGGTCTGGCTCAGGTGAATATCGTAGCTTCCTATTTCTTTGGAGGTATTTCCGGGTCTGCCGCCGCCGATACTGCATCCCTTGGTTCCATCCTCATTCCCATGATGGTCGACGAAGGCTATGATGCTGACTTCTCTACCGCTGTTACGGTTACCAGTTCCTGTGAAGGACTTCTTGTTCCTCCAAGTCATAACATGGTCATCTATGCCACCACGGCAGGTGGTATCTCTGTTGGAAGTCTCTTTCTTGCCGGCTACCTTCCCGGCGCACTGCTTGCCATAACCTTGATGATTGGCTCCTATATCTTCTCGGTAAAGAGGGATATCCCAAGGGAGCAAAGTTCAGTTTCAAGAACTTCATAATCCAGCTTGGAAAATCCATCTGGCTCTGGCTGCGGTTGTCATTGTTGTCGTCGGTGTTGTTGCAGGTGTATTCACTGCCACAGAATCTGCTGCCATAGCCGTAATCTACTCCTTGATTGTCTCGGTCTTTATCTATAAGGGCTTGAATTGGAAAGGTGTTTGGAAAGTTCTGGATGATTGTGTAGGTACCCTGGCTATAGTGCTTATCCTTATTGCTACCTCTTCTGTTTTTGGTTACATCCTTACTACACTCAATGTTCCGCGTCTTGCTGCTGAGGCGATTACAAATCTTACCAATAATAGGATTCTCATTATCCTGTTGTTGAATGTAATCCTATTGGTCCTTGGAGCTATCATGGACATGGCACCGATCATTCTTATTGCAACTCCGATTCTGCTTCCTATTGCTACCGGAGTCGCAGGACTTGACCCCATTCAGTTCGGAATCATGGTGGTGCTCAACTGTGGTATCGGCCTCTTGACCCCTCCGGTCGGAGCTGTTCTGTTCATAGGTTCAGCTGTCGGTAAGGTATCTATGGAGAAGGTGGTAAAGGCGACCTTCCCGTTCTACCTCTGTATGATCATCGCACTATTACTGGTGTCGTTCATACCTGAGATCAGCCTAATCTTACCGAAGATCTTTGCCGGTTATGTACCGACAAATATGTAGAAAGATACCGATAATCCCTTCCTTTGAACCAGAGTCTCAACTCTGGTTCAATTTTTTGGCCTTACCGTAGCCTTTTGGCTGACATTACCCCAACGAATTATGGATTATCGGTACTCTTATCAAACTGATCCATCAGGTTCGTGATATACTTACAGTATGCAAAGACCAACGATTGCCATCATGTATGATTTTGACAAGACCCTGAGTACCAAGGATATGCAGGAGTATACATTTATTCCCAAGCTTGGGATGTCTGCCGAAATATTTTGGAAGAAGGCCGATAAACTTGCTGGAGAACAGGGTATGGACCGGATCCTTGCATATATGAAGCTTATGCTTGATGAGTCCAGACGCCATGAACAGTCGATCAGAAGAAGTGATTTTGTTTCTCTGGGAGGGAGCCTTGAATTCTTTCCAGGTGTACTTTCGTGGTTCGATGAAGTGAACAAGCTTGGCTCATCGATGGGTCTGGATATACAACACTTCATTATCTCCTCAGGCTTGAGAGAGATTATTGAGGGCTCTGCCATCGGGAAACAGTTCAAACGTATCTATGCGTGTGAGTATTTCTATGATGAGAACGGGGTTGCCACTTGGCCTAAGCTATCGGTCAACTATACAGCCAAGACACAGTTCTTGTTCAGGATCAATAAAGGGGTGCTTGATGTGCATGAGGATGGTGCCTTGAATGCCTATACTGCTGAAAGTGAACGCAATGTACCCTTCAGGAATATGGTGTATATCGGAGATGGGCTGACCGACGTTCCCTGTATGAAACTGGTAAAACAGAACGGCGGAAAGAGCATTGCTGTCTATGCAAAGGGCAAGGAAGCAATCAGCTATCGGCTGATGAAAGAGGACCGCATTAACTTCTTCACTGAGGCCGACTACACCACCGGGGGAGAGCTCTTCTCCTTGGTGAAAACCATCCTTACCCAGATGCAGGCGGAAAATGCCCTCACTGAGTGCCAGCGAGTGATGAAACGCCTCGCCGGAATCTAAAGTCCCAGACCTTTCTGCATTAAGGTAGCAAGTACCTCCATCCCTTTCTTTGTCGGGTGCAATCCATCCGCGAGAAGCCCGTCTCCGGCCTTGATCGGAAAGCTTGCAAGGTCAATGAGGTGGGCTCCTTCATGCCCTGCAACAATCTCACGAATAGTACTGGCTAGGTCTTTTTTTTGGCTCCAATGGTGGATATTCTCTTCATCGAGGGCTCTGTCTGTTCTCTGCAACGGGGTGCAGAAGTACAGTGTGCTCTGTTTGTGTCTTGCCAGCATATCTCTGACCAGTGTTTGATATGCTTCCTGGAACACCTCGATAGTGGTAGGTTCTTCAGCCTGCCCCCAGTCGTTGGTTCCCCCGAATACAATGATGATATCACCGGCTAGCCGCTGTTGTCTTTTCTCGTCCAAGAAGGAAGATGAGCGTGGACGGACGCCTGTTCTACTTATCCTGCTCCCTGAGTAAGCCTCATTCATGAGGAGTTTCAGCCCTGTGTGTTCTTGGAGGAGATACCACCAGGTATGCTCCACACATGTTACATCTACTCCCTCTCGAGGGTAGAAGAGTTCATTCTCCTCAGGGACATACCCTGCAAAGGTGGAGATGGAATCGGCGAGGATGGAAAAGGTCTGTGTCTTCATGCCGGTAGTGTATCCTACAGCTTTTCCCGCTACAAGAGTCTATGGTATGCTGGGCAGGGAGGCTTGCATGGATACGAAGATTTCAGTAGTTGAGGAAGGGGCTCTTGAACGGGTTGGATCAGTCTTTGTCGAGGCATTTGGTCATACCCCAGCGTTGTTGGTTGCAGACGGAATAACACTCAAGGTGGGTGGATTCCCGGTTTCCAGATCGCTTGAGAAGGCTGATATTCAGGTCAGACAGTTCATTTTTCCTTCTGAGCCGCAGCCGTATGCTGATGAGCATGCAATTGCACAAGTTAGGATGAGCCTGGAGATGGACAACAGCATTGCAGTGGTTCTTGGCTCTGGAACACTCAACGATATTACCAAGCGTGCAAGTGCTGAATTGGACCGTCCCTATATGGTTGTCGCTACCGCTCCATCTGTTGACGGCTACACCTCCTATGGAGCAGCAGTCTCGATAGGTGGCTTCAAGCAAACGCTTCCCTGTGCTGCCCCTATGGTGGTACTTGCAGACACCAAAGTGCTCCGCGAAGCTCCCATGGATATGATTGCAAGTGGTTTTGGTGATTGCATGGCCAAGTACACCGCCGGTATGGATTGGATTCTTGCTGATCTGCTAAAGGTTCACCCAATCCGCAGTGATGTCTGGGATATGGTCCAGATTCCACTGAGAAAGGTATATGCCCAGCACGCGGGGATCGCCCAGAGAAGGGGGGGCGTTCCATCGGTCTGCTCTTCGATGCACTCTCAGCAAGTGGGTTTGCCATGCAAGTGATGCACGATTCTCGCCCAGCCAGTGGTGCTGAACACTTGATCAGTCATATCTGGGAGATGGAACACTTGAGCAAGGATGGACTTCCGGTAAGCCATGGCTTCAAGGTCTCCATCGGTACCCTGACCATTACCTACCTCTATGAACAGCTCAAGCAGTTGGATCTTGCCAATATCCCGCTCACCGGTGCAGAGAGTTGGGAGGAACGCGAGCAATCGATAACGGCATTCTTTCCCAATGAAAGTGTAAGGAAACAGACCTTGGCCATCGCAAAAGAGAAATTCCTTGATGGGGACGCCTTGCTTACCCGAAGAGAGAAGCTTGTCGCACTGCTCCCTACCTTGATCGAGAGAATGGAAGAGCAACTACCCCCCCCGTACCAGGAGCTGAAGGAAGCAATGGCGGAGGTTGGTTGTCCGGTTACTCCTTCTGATATTGCAAGTAATCTGGAAGGCTCCGCCATGCAGTTGCTGGTGCTCAGATGATCCGTAACCGCTATACCGTGCTAGATCTCTACTATGAGTTGGGACTGTTTGACCTAGCCTTGGATATGCTCTCAGGAATGTAGAGCTTCTTCAGCGGAAAATCATCGTACGGCAAAGTACTTCTGATGTCTGCTGGTAGGCTTGTCTGGTATGGTCCTCTGTAGTTTTCCAGATGCGAGTAATGGTGTGAGGAACGTCTTTCGAAAATGTTCCCTGTGTTCTATGCCAATATATCCCTGCATCTCTTCCCTGGTTCTTGGAACAGAGCAAAATTCTAGCAACATTTGCAAACGACTATCTTGCGCGGTGTCTTTGCTGGCTGGATATAGTTGATATTTTTTTTAATACTACGCGAAAATCTGATGGAGTGGAGAAAAACCGGCGGTCATGAGTTATGCCTCTATTACAGATAAGGAAAGGAAAAAGAGTCAAAAAATTGACCGCGGTCAAAAAAAATGTTGACCTAGCACAAAACCCTTTTAGGATAGAGAAAAAGAGGGGAATTTTCATGCATAGTATAGTTCTAATCAAGCAGGTCCCACAGACCAGTGATGTACAGATGGACAAGGAGACCGGTACCATGATCCGTAGCGGTTCTGCTGCCATCCTGAATCCATTGGATGTGTATGCCTTGGAAACGGCGTTACGAATCAAAGACAATAGCGGCGGACGAGTGACTGTTATCACCATGGGACCCGTGAGTGCTGTTAAAGTACTCAAGGAGGCCATTGCCATGGGAGCAGATGATGTCTATCACCTTAATGACCGAGCCTTTGCAGGCTCAGATACCTGGGCAACCTCCTATGTACTGGCAAAAGCTATACAGAAAATCGGTATTCCCGATCTAGTCATTACCGGGGAGCGTGCAACCGACGGTGATACTGCCCAGGTTGGACCGGCAGTGGCTTCATGGTTGGATATTCCGGTTCTCTCCTATGTTGCATCAATTGAGCATATCTCCAATGACTCCTTGATAGCCGAACGTTTAATTGAGGAGGGGTACCAGCGAGTTAGGTCTCCTCTTCCAGCGCTTCTAACCGTGGTCAAGGAGATTGCTGAACCTCGTCTTCCCACCCTCAGGGGCAAAAAAACGCGCGATGGCCACTGATATCATCACCTGGAGTGCTGCCGACCTGGATGCAGATCCAGCTTTCATGGGGCTTGGGGGGTCTCCAACCGGGTTGTAAAAATTGAGACGCCCAAAGTCAGTAGGCAATGCAGAATGGTGAAGGTAGAAGATGATGAATCCCTTACACTGGCAGTCGATCAATTGTTCACCTTCCTTGAGGAACGTGATTTGTTAGGAGGTCGCCATGCATGAAGTTTGGACAATAAGTGAGTGCCATCAGGGTAGGGTTAAGGATGTCTCACATGAGCTGTTGGCACGTGGGAGGTCCCTTGCTGACACACTCAAGGTAAGACTAGGGACAGTAGTCATCGGTAGCAATGTCAACGCAGATGACCTGAGGCGTCTCTCCGCTCAGGGAGCCGATATCATCTACCTTTCAGATGATCCTTCGCTCTCCTCGTTTGTTTGTGAACGATATGCTGAACAACTTCTCCGCCTTATTGCTGAGAAGGAGCCACAGATCATCATTGCAGCAGCAACCACCTCTGGAAGAACCCTGATGCCCTATGTGGCGGTCAAGGCTCACGCTGGCTTACAGCTGACTGCACTGAGCTCGCTATAGAAGAGGGAACGGGGAACCTCCTGCAGACCCGTCCAGCTATAGGTGGCAATATCATGGCAACCATCAAGACCCCGAATCACCGGCCGCAGATGGCCACCGTTAGGCCACGCTCTACCAAGCCGCTTGAAGCGAGAAATGACCGTCTTTTCGTGGTTGAAGAGGTATCTGTATCTCCCAAGCGTGAAAAGCCCTCTGTTGAGGTTTTGGGACTGCGGGGCCTGGAAGGCCAGGGTGGGTCTATCGAAGAAGCAGATATTGTTATTTCAGGAGGAAAGGGCCTTAAGAAACGGGATAACTTTGTCCTGATCGAGCGTTTGGCTAAAGCATTTGGGGCGGAGGTTGGTGCAAGCCGGGATGCAGTGGACCGGGGATGGGCTTCCTATCCTCATCAGGTTGGCCTTTCAGGAAAAAAACCATCTCTCCCCGACTCTATCTCGCTGCCGGTATCTCTGGTGCTATCCAGCATCTGGCAGGTATCAAGACAGCCAAGTGTATTGTGGCAATCAACAGCGATGAGCAGGCCAATATCCTTGGTCTTGCCGATTTCGCCATCATTGGGGACCTGTTTCAGGTACTTCCTGAGATTGAGAAGCGCCTTGAGCAGAGGAGGAAGGCATGAATACCAGCTATACAGCAATTACCCCATCCATTCTTGAGGAGCTGAAAGCAATCGTAGGGGAGAGTAACCTATGTACCGACATTGAGCGAATTGAGAACTACAGTCATGATGAGACCAGCAAGGAGCAATTCAGCCATATGCCGGAGGTAGTACTTACCCCCGTCTCCACTGAGCAGATCAGTGAGGTCATGAAGTTGGCTGACCGGTACACCATACCGGTAACCCCACGGGGTGCTGGATCTGGTCTCTCTGGTGGTGCGATTCCAATCCATGGGGGGATCGTACTTTCGGTTGAGAAGATGAACAAGGTGCTAGAGATTGATGAGGCTAACCTTACCGTGACCGCTGAAGCAGGCATTGTAACCAATGAGCTGAACGAACAGCTCAAACAGTCAGGCCTCTTCTTCGCCGGCTATCCAATGAGTCTGGAGACATGCTTTCTTGGGGGCAATATTGCGGAGAATGCAGGCGGTGGAAAAGCGGTGAAATACGGGGTTACCGGGCGCTATATACTTGGTATGGAGGTCGTCACTCCCCAGGGAGAGGTGGTCCAACTGGGAGGGAAGGTGACCAAGGATGTCAGTGGCTATGATCTCAAGCAGCTGTACATCGGCTCGGAGGGTACCCTAGGTATCATCACCAAGGCAACCATCCGTCTCCTAGGTGTCCCAAAATTTGCCTCAAACCTCTTGGTTCCTTTCGAGACTGCCCAGGATGCCATCTCCGTTGTCCCCCTGATCATGAAGCAAGGAATCATTCCTACCAGTATTGAGTTCATGGACAGAAGTTCCCTTGAGATGTCCTGCTCGTATCTTAATGAGAGTCTGCCTCTTGAGGGAGTGGAGGCTATGTTGCTTATTGAGATTGACGGTACTGATGAGCATCAGGTCGAACATGACCTTATCCAGGTTGGCGATCTCTGTTCTGGGAATAAGGCAATGGAGGTCTATATTGCAGAGGACGCCACGACCAGGGAGAGAATCTGGTCCATCCGGCGGAATATTGCCGAGGCCATCAAGGTCTACAGCCCGATCCAGAGTCTGGAGGATGTAGTTGTTCCCATCGGCTCCATTCCCTTGGTGATTCCCCGTCTTGAGCAGCTCTCTGGAAAATACAATATACGAATTCCTTGTTATGGCCACGCGGGAGATGGTAACCTGCATGCAACACTAGTGAAGAATCCTGAAAGCACCATGGAGGAGTGGTTGGAAATGGAACCACACTTACTTACCGAGTTCTATGCCTTCATCGTCGGGGAACTTGGAGGGAAAATCAGCGGAGAGCATGGCATTGGGTTGAAACGACGTTCATTCTTCAAGGATGTGACGCCCTGTGCAGAGTACCAACTCCTGTGCGCCGTCAAGCAGGCGCTTGACCCCAAGAACATCATGAATCCTGGAAAGATTCTCATATAAGGAAGGGCAATGGCCAAGAAATCAAAGGGAACAAGCAAAGCTGAGGCAACCAAGCGCCTGATATTTGAAAGCGCCCTGACGCTCTTCAAACAGAAGGGGTTCAATCAGGTTTCCATCCAGCAGATAACCGACTATGCAGGCACTGCAAAGGGGAGCTTCTATACCTACTTCTCCACAAAGAGCGATATAATTGTGGAGGAGTTCTGGGCCATCGATGCCTACTATCGAAGTATTGAGGAAGAGGTATTAAAAGAGAAAGATGCAGCTCTCAAGCTTCTAAAATTCACTGAGTTGCAGCTTTCCTATGTTCGGGATGTAATCGGTTGTGAGACACTGAAGGTCCTCTATGCCAACCAGGTGAGCAATGAGGTTTCCCCCAAGGTCATTACCGACCAGTCCCGGTTTTGGCACACGTTCATCAGGAGTATCATTGATGAAGGACAGCAAGCAGGTGAGTTTAGGAAGGATAGGGAGAGCTCCTATTTGGCAGTGCTTTTCAATAGAGCCATCAGGGGGGGGCTCTTCCTGGATTGGAACATCAGTTCAGCAGGATTTGATTTGGTCGAAGAGGGCTTGGCTTATTGCAGGAACTTGTTGATTCCTGCTTTGTTGGCCAACAAATGATACCTCAGCATCTTAGGGTGCTGCTATATCTCATTTCCAGTTAGAGAGCATATAGTGTAAGGAGAAAGGGGAGAGCATATGGACGAAATTGGTGTAGCATCATTGGCTCTGGTGGCATTGCAAAAGCACACTTGAAGGGGTTCCTTGCGTTGGGGAATCTCTGTGAGGTAAGGGCTCTCTGCGATTCCTATCCGTCGAAGGCTGAAACGTTAGCGCAACAATATGATCTCAGTGGTTCAGTTGCCATAACCAAGGACTATCATGAGCTTCTGGACTCGGATGACATTGATTTGGTATCGCTCTGCTTACCTCCTTCCCTGCACTGTCAGGTGACGGTTGCTTTCCTGGAAGCAGGAAAGCATGTCATCGTTGAGAAACCGATGGCTCCCTCCCTCGCTGAATGTGACTGTATGATAGAGGCACAGAAGAAGAGTGGTAAGATTCTATCGGTAATCAGCCAGAATCGATTTAGAACTGCTCCCATGCGCGTGAAACAGCTCTTGGATCAAGGAGTACTGGGCAGGGTGCTTCTAGCCCGAGTGAACTCGATGTGGTGGCGAGGATCTGCCTATTACGACCTCTGGTGGAGGGGGGGACGTATGAAAAGGAAGGTGGGGGGATGTACGCTCAACCATGCTGTGCATCAGATTGATATGCTCCAATGGCTGATCGGTGTCCCTGACCAGGTTGTATCGGTTATGGGTAATGTTGACCACAGCAACAGTGAGGTTGAGGATGTCTCCCTCTCAATCCTTTCTTACCCGAATATGGTGGCTGAGGTAAATTCTTGCTTGGTCGATCATGATGAGAAACAGGAGTTCTTCCTTGCCACTGAGAAAGCCTCAGTAGGTATTCCTTGGTATGTGAAATCAGCCAAACAGTTACCTAATGGATTTATCCAACCCAATCCTGAGACTGAAGTGGAGCTGAATGCATTATATGAATCACTTCCTTCTCTTAAAGCGGAAGGCCATGAAGCTCAGTTGGAGAATATCCTGCTGGCTATACGAGAGGGAACAACTCCATTGGTAACTGGAGAAGAAGGAAGAAAAGCTGTTCAGCTGATTAGTGCAATGTATAAATCTGCAACTGAACACAAGAGCGTCACATTACCTCTTGCCAAGGATGACCCTTTCTATACCACTGAGGGAATGCGAGCAAGGTTGGTGCGGTACCATAAAAAAAGCTCAAGTCAGTAGAGAATCTTGAGGAGTCTAGCGAGATCAGTCTCGGTACGATGGGAAAATAAGGAGTTCGCACATGAATAAGATGGATGGACAGCAGTATGCTCCCGAGGGTAAGCCCCAACCGGTTTGCAAGAGAGGGGAGTTCGTTGTTGGGGTCATTGGTCTTGATCATGGCCATATCTATGGCATGTGTAACGGGTTACTTGAGGCAGGTGCAGACATTGCATTTGTGTATGATCCAGATGACAAGAAAGTGAAAGCCTTTCAAGAAAAGTTCCCTTCGGCAAAGCAGGCAACTTCCAAAGAGGAGGTGCTCGAGAATCCATCAGTCCATTTGATCGCCAGTGCCGCAATTCCCTCAAACCGTGGTCCTTTGGGATTAGAGGCTCTTGAGCATGGAAAGGATTACTTTTCAGATAAACCTCCTTTTACCACACAAGAACAGGTAAACATGGCCAGAAGCAAGGTTGCTGAGACTGCCAAGGACAGCTACGTTAGGGTAGT
>JDSF01000169.1_pt1 | contig 45976 bp, 53 predicted proteins | sample 199441 | NCBI WGS metagenome assembly JDSF01 (sample SAMN02592751, study PRJNA231836) | bioreactor metagenome | isolation source: continuous culture bioreactor denitrification-DNRA | place: Germany: Bremen
GGTCTGTATCCCATTTCTCTTTTGATTGAGATAATAGTGTGGTCAGGATTGGTGATTGCTTGACGCTTTGCTGGTTCACCAACAACTCTCTCACCATTTTTTTGTAAATGCAACAACAGATGGTGTTGTTCTAGCACCTTCTGCATTGGCGATAACAACTGATTTACCACCTTCCATAACTGCAACACATGAATTTGTTGTACCTAAATCGATACCTATAATTTTACCCATTGATTCGTCCTCCTTGATTTTTCATATTCGTCTAGTTCACTACTTTGCTAATTGACTACTTTAACCATACTATATCTAAGCACGGAGTCTTTATACATATAACCTTTTTGATACACATCCACAACCACGCTCTCATCATGTTCATCTGAATCTTCATGTTGAACTGCGTGATGTAAGTCAGGGTCAAAAGGTTGGTCTTTTGCTTCAATTTCGACTACATCTAGGTCATCTAACATTGCCATAACCTGTTTGTAAATCATATCAATTCCTTTTACAAATGGATCATCTTTGTGCTCATCTGTTGCCGCGTCAAAAGCTCTTTCAAAATTGTCAACAACCGGTAATAATTTCTCAAGAACTTCTTTGGCACCACTTTCATACATTGATGATTTTTCTTTAATGGTTCTCTTTCTGAAATTATCAAACTCAGCCATGTTTCTTAAGACTTTGTTATTAAGTTCAGTTATCTGAGCATCTTTTGAAGCTAATAATTCTTCAACTGTCGGTTCTTTCTCTTCGACAACTTCAGCTTCAGCCTCTTCAACCGTATCAGCCACAGGCACATCTACACCATCTAGAGCGTCAACTTGGTCTGCCTTAACTTCTGCTTCTGTTACTTCTTCAGTAACTTCTGCCTGATCTTCTACTTTAGTTTTTTTATCCTTTGCCATGTTACTTTCCTTTCTATTACAAGGTATCAAAACCTTATATCTGATTTATCAACCATCGTTCATCTTACGTTCTATTTCCTTAATCAAACACTTAAGAGATGTAATTGCATTCTCATAATCCATCCTCTTAGGACCAATGACCCCAATAACACCTAGAGGTTTACCACCTATGTGGTATGTGGTAGTTATAAGACTGCAATCTTGCATTTCTTTTATGCCTGTTTCTGCACCGATTCGAACACTGACACCATCATCTTTATAATCTGCTTCCTCATAATTGCTCAGCAATAAGGATCGTATCTGGTCTTTCTTTTCTAGCGTTTCCATCAATGTTGTTGCCTTCTCAAGGTTGCTAAACTCTGGTAATCGCAACATATTCAGAGTACCAGATGTATAAATATCAGTCGATTCATTGTTTTTGACCGATTGGAAAATAACTTCAAGCACCTTCTGTATTACCTCGTCTTTATCACCAGCAAATGCTTTCATCTGTTCGATAAGGGGCAAATTAATTTCGTCCACATTCAGACCATGGAGTTGCTCATTAAGGATATAAGACAGTCTATTAAGCTCTGGCTGACTTATAGCTTCATTGACTTCAAACACATAATTATTGGCTATATTACCATCCGTTACAATAACCGCCAAAACTTTTTCTGACTCAAGTTCAATCAATTGAATATTCTTGACTTTTGACTTGGTATATTGTGGTGTTGATACCACAGCAGCCAAATTAGTTTCTTTGGCTATAACTGAAGCAATCTCTTGCAACATATTCTCAATACGTCCTGCTGTTCCAACAAGAGCCTCTACATACTCCAAATGCTTATCACTATTGTTTCTAGCACTCATCAACATATCAACGTAGAGTCTATACCCTTTATCCGATGGAATTCTTCCAGCTGAGGTATGAGGCTGCATAATAAATCCTAGCTCCTCAAGATCAGACATCTCATTACGAATTGTTGCTGGGGATACACCCAAATCATAATTCTTAGAGATGGTTCGTGAACCAACTGGCTCTGCCGTATCAAGGTAATTGCCAATAATGGCTTCTAGTATTTTGAGTTTACGTCCATTAAGTTCCATACAACCACTCCACTTCTGTTAGCACTCAAATGTATGGAGTGCTAACATCTGAGTCTATAATATGATCTTTTGTCATTTTTGTCAACATAATTTCTATATAAAAAGTATTAAAACTTTATTAATCAAGGTTACGGTGTCAAACCTATTCCAACAGGAACCTAGATAAGATTTGATTGCTTATATCAATCCCTCTTTTGCTTAGCTTAATATTTTGCGCAAGAGGCTTCAATGCACCTTCAACTGCCAGCAAAAATACCCCCTCGCCTATTAGCAATTCTTCTTTAATCAATTCATTAATAACGTCGTAATAAGCAGATAACAAATCACTGCCATAAGCCTTAGCCAATGCTTGCAAATTCAGCCCTTCCAATTTTCGTAGACCAAGAAAAAATAGTTCTTCTACTTCTGTTTCCAAAGTATTGGTTTGTTCTTCATTCCTAATTATAGACCAATCACCTTTAGCCTCTATATATGTAGATAAATTATCAATATTCTTATAACGCACACTATTATAGTATGACGATGCACCAAGTCCAACTCCAATGTATGGAACCAGTTCCCAATAACTTCTATTGTGTTTTGATTCGAAACCTTCTATAGCGTAATTAGAAATTTCATAATGCTTATAACCTGCTTTTTCTAGAACTTTATGAGTAAACCAAAACATCTCTCTTTCTAAGTCTTCATCAGGTAATGACAATTCACCTTTGTCATATTTCTCTTCATATAAAGTACCTTCTTCAATAATCAAGCTATAGGCAGAGATATGCTTAGGATTCAACTTTATTACTTCTGACAATGTTTTAAGCCATCCATCCATCGTTTGTCCTGATAAGCCAAACATAAGATCAATGCTTATATTGTTAATACCTACTTCTTGAAGTATACCGTATGTTTCAACAAACTGACTATAACTATGAATACGTCCAAGTTCTTTAAGTGTTTTATCATCTGTCGACTGCAACCCCATACTTACACGATTAACGCCATTATTAACATATGACTGAGCCAAAGACTTTGTTAGTGTCCCTGGATTCACTTCAATGGTTAGCTCTTCAACAGTCCCAACATCAAAAGAACTTCTTACACTTGCCATGAGCTTATCAAACATCTGCACAGACAAAATAGACGGTGTACCACCGCCTATATATATTGTAGTAAGTTTATCCACTTGTGTATGTTTTTTTTCAGATTTTCTATTTCAAGACATAGGGCATCCACATAAGCAGTCATAACCGATTCGGTTTGCCCACCAAAAGACAAAAAATCACAATAAGCACACTTTTTTGATACAAAATGGAATGTGAATGTATAGCCCTAATGGTTGAATCATCTCGTCACTTCTTTCTATGAGTCTAACTTTAGAACACTCATAAATGCACCTTGTGGTACTTCAACACTACCTACTTGACGCATACGCTTTTTTCCCTGCTTTTTTGCTTTTCAAGCAACTTTCGTTTTCTTGAAATATCACCACCATAACACTTGGCTAGGACATCTTTACGCATAGCTTTAATTGTTGATCTGGCTATAACCTTATTCCCAATAGCCGCTTGAATAGGAATCTCAAACTGATGTCTTGGAATTTCCTCTTTTAACTTCTCAGCCATCTTTTTACCACGATCATAGGCTTTCTCTTCATGAACAATAAAAGATAAAGCATCCACAATTTCCTTATTCAGTAGGATATCTAACTTCACTAGTCTTGCTTCTTTATAGCCTATAAGCTCATAGTCAAAAGATGCATAACCCTTCGTTCTTGATTTTAGGGCATCGAAGAAATCATAGATAATCTCGTTAAGTGGTAGCTCATATGACAATTGAGCACGTGTATCCTCAATATATTCCATACCCAAATAATCACCACGTCGATCCTGACATAAATCCATAATTGTTCCTATGTATTCAGAAGGCACTAGAATTTCAGCCTTAACCATAGGTTCTTCCATCATTCGAATAACAGATAAGTCTGGCATATCTGCCGGGTTGGCTAAATCTATTACACTGCCATCTGTTAAATGTATTTTGTAGATTACACTTGGCGCTGTAGTAATGATATCAAGGTTGAACTCTCTTTCAATTCTTTCCTGAATTATTTCAAGGTGCAATAGACCAAGGAAACCACATCTAAAGCCAAATCCTAGGGCCAAAGAAGTCTCTGCTTCGAAATGAAGCGCCGCATCATTTAGTTTTAATTTATCGAGGGCATCTCTAAGGTCATTGTATTTGGAACCATCTTGAGGGTAGATACCACAATATACCATAGAGTTTACTTTTTTGTAACCTGACAAAGCTTCACTTGCAGGGTTGTCTGCATGTGTAACAGTGTCACCAACTCTTGTATCTTGAACATCTTTAATCCCAGCAGTGATATAGCCAACATAACCTTCTTTCAGGACCTCTGTTGGTCTAAATTGACCCGCGCCAAAATACCCAACTTCAATCACTTCAAACTCTTTGCCTGTTGCCATTAATTTAATTTTGTCACCTTTCTTCACATTACCTTCTCTAATACGACAAAAGATTATGACACCTCTATATTGATCATAAACAGAATCAAAAATCAAAGCTCTAAGTGTTTTACCATGTACAACTGGTGGTGCAGGAATCTCGGTCACTATCTTCTCAAGAACTTCTTCTATGTTAAGGCCATCCTTAGCAGAAATTCTTGGTGCGTGAGCTGCTTCAAGGCCAATGATATCTTCAACTTCTTGAATAACTCTCTCAGGATCTGCACTTGGTAAATCTATTTTATTAATAACAGGAAGTATATCTAAGTCATGTTCTAAAGCCAAATAGACATTGGCAAGGGTTTGAGCTTCAATACCTTGTGCTGCATCAATAACAAGTATTGCACCTTCACAAGCGGCAAGAGATCTTGAGACTTCATAATTGAAGTCAACATGACCAGGTGTATCAATTAGGTTAAAAAACGTACTCTTCACCATTGTTTGCTTTGTAGACCAATCTAACCGCTTGAGCTTTTATTGTGATGCCTCGTTCCTTCTCCAAATCCATGTTATCAAGGACTTGTTCCGACATCTCTCTTTCAGTTAAAAGACCTGTTTTTTGAATTATACGGTCAGCCAACGTTGATTTCCCATGATCTATATGTGCAATTATTGAAAAATTCCTTATGTTTTCTTGTTTTATCTCAGCCACGATGTACTTCCTTCCTTCATTCACTTCTTCGGAGGCTATTATAGCATAGGGCCTACATATATTCAATCTATTTCGCCTTGAGTAATATAGCTACTTCTTATATAATGATTAAAGCGTTACTATCACACAGGAACGTAATTATTGCCACTATATGACTAAACGAGGTTAAGATGAAAATAATTATCTCTCCAAGCAAAACCCAAGACCATACGAACCCACTTTCAGTGGCTATGCATACACCATTTTATAATGAAAAAAGCCATGGTACTCAATAAAAAGCTAAACACTCACACACAAAAGTCCCTTAAGAAGATTATGAACATTGACGGCCAATTATTTGATGAAACATGGCATAATATAAAGAATTTTCAAGATAATGGGTATTCACCCGTGATTCATACCTATACTGGACTGGTATACAAATATTTGAACCTGAAGGACTATGACCCTTCCATGCTCGCCTTTATGGATCAACACTTAGTTATCTTATCAGCAATGTATGGCGCCTTAAGACCACTAGATGGCATAAGACCATACAGACTTGATATGAAAATGCAGATTATGACCAAGACATTGTATGAATTCTGGCAAAAGGATTTGGAGTCCTATTTCAAAGGTGAAACAATCATTGATTTGGCTTCTACTGAGTTTTCCAAAATGATCTCACTGCCCAAAACTACTATTGGCTTTAGAGATTTCAAAGATGGCAAATACAAAAAATCTAGCCACTTATGCAAAAATGGCTAGAGGCATCTTACTCGACTTAATCATCAAGCAAGAGATTGATTGTATTGATGATTTACTTAAGCTTGAATTTGCCGGCTATCATTACAATGAGGCTCTCTCGAAAGAGAACCTCATTATCTATACACGTTATGATTAATTAAACAATTCAAGGAATTCACTATACCCTTCTTCCGCCATATGTTCCTTTGGAATAAACTTCAAGGAAGCGCTATTCATACAATAACGTTCTCCTGTTGGGTTTGGTCCATCCGGAAAAACATGACCTAGATGAGCATCACCATAGCGACTTCGTACTTCTGTCCTAACCCCGTAAATACCTACGTCCTTTTTGAATTTCAAGTATGATGAATCAATAGGTTTGGTAAAACTCGGCCATCCAGTACCTGAATCATATTTATCCAAGGATGAAAATAGGGGTTCTCCCGAAAGATGGTCAACATAGATCCCTTCTCCCTTAAAATTCCAATAAATATTGTCAAAAGCATGTTCCGTACCTTCTTGTTTGATGACTTTGTACTGAAGAGAAGTTAATACTTCTCTCGCTTTCTCGTCACTTATAGGTTCATAGGCTTTAGCCATAATATCATCTCCTTAATCAAACCACACACATAATTGATAATCTTTATCACTAACTCCATCATAAACCTATTATTCCAATAATTCAAGTCAAAAGACAGCCCCTAAGAGCTGCCTTGATGAATTCATATTAACTTAAGCCTCCAAAACTTCAACAAATGTATCCATATCTGAAAAATCTCTTTTATACATATAATGAGTAATTTCATAGTTATCTGGTAAATCCTCTTTCAAATCATCCAGTTCACTTTCAACCCCAGTAATGACCATGAGATGGCTATTATCAATAACATGACACTTTTTATAAGAGTCTTTAATGTCATCAAAAACCTCAGCTCTATCAAGACAATTGTTCGCCTTATATTTTATATGGAATACATGCAATTCCAAATCAAAATCATCACAATCATTCATCTCTTCAACCAACTGTTCCTTAAATTGAACAGAACCATTAGCCACATAGATTTCTTTGATTTTTTCCATTTGGCCTAACTGGTACCATACAGGTGCAATAGCATTTGATACAGATTCAAAAAAATAAGTTGGTTCTCCGTATCACCTATGATTTGATTATCAACATCAAATATGCATATAACACCTAACATTTCAATTTCATACTTATCAAGGAAAATTGGAATGATTAGGGCTCCAGAATATTTATTTTCAATATGTTTAGTAAAATCATGCCCTAGTATATCATCAGCTTCAAGTATACTATGGGCAACAACCATCTTACCTTCTTTTAACTGATTTTTCACCTTGTCCAGTGTAATAACTCTTGTGAAATCACTACATTCAATGGTTTCTCTGACAATAAACACTTCTTGACTCTGATCATATTGTCCGATAATACCACATTGGACCCCAAAAGATAGATTTAGGGTATCTCTGGTAATCATCAGGAGGTTTTCAAAACTTGATGATGTGTTGATATTCTTAATCATCAAATTCAGTGTCATAAGTTTATTAAGTTTAGAATCAATTTCTTTCTTTTGCTCTTGAATCGTCTTAACTTGCATGGCATTAGAAATAGACACATATAAAGATGAAGATAAACTCTCTACCAACTCAATAATACCTTCATTATAAACTGAATCATTAACACGTTTGCCAAGTGTAATAAAGCCTAGAAGGTGTTCACTTTTATAAACTGGAATGACATATGCAGGCTGTAATTCCTCTATTAAGAGCTCACCATTATGAAAAGCACCAAGGAATATATCCTTTTCCTCAATATTCATCATATTGTAGTAAGATTTATAGGTTAACTTTACAAGATCACTTGTTTGATATGCGGACATATCACTTTCCTGATTAAGGGCATATACATTCTGAATAGACATCATCTTATAAGCTTCTGATATATCATCATACATAAACATAGATGTTATGGCAGACTGTGTCAATTCACTAAACACACTAATTGAGAGACTACATATATCCCCAATTTCCAGTGTTCCCATTAGAACTTTCGAAGATTGATTAATGGCAAAGAGATTAAAGATTTTCTCATCCAACTTCTTTTTTAATCCTAATAAGCTCATCATAAGATTGAAAATTGGTCAATGCCGTATAGTATAGATTCATTAGTGCTGTTGCAATAATTTGATCATCTGAATTGAATTCACCTTGCTTATCCAATAATATGAATCCATATAACTTCTTATCCATAATCAAAGGAATACCTAACTTACATGGAAACTGTTCATACAAATCTTCTGGAAACAACCTCAAAATATCATCAGGATAAAACAAACCTGCATGCAAAACAACTATGTCTTGCAAGTCAGCAGAAGCTTCAATTGAATAATTCTGGTTACTATAAACTCTTTGCTTAACAGGAATATAGTGGTCATCTTCCATTATAAACACAGCCACTTTATCAACAATAATTAACTCATCGATGAAATCAAGGGCATATTGAACAATCTGTTCAGTATCAAACCTTTGAGAAAAGAATTCAATGGCGTGAATAAGACCCTTAAATCGGTATACCATTGAATCATGTCCTTTATCCGTCATTTCCACACCTCCTATGCTGTTTCAATTTCTCTTCCATTAGTATAATAAGTCACTGGAGCCAATTTCTGTTCCGTGGTCCAAAATGTATCATTCTTAATTGTCACTTGAACTTTAGGGTAAACACCTTGAGAAATAACAAGTTCACCTTCACCTTTTGCCCTAAGATAGGATATGCTCCTCTTTTGCTTTTCATAAAGCATTTTAAGGTTTTTTCTAAAGAAATCAAATTCTTCTTTCGTTTTGTAGAGTTCTTCTTTCTTTTCTGGTTCAGAAGCTGCAACCATTTCAAGCAATGACATTTTTTGCTTTAGAAGATTGATTTTATCCTTTACTTTATCAATGGTGTCATTGATGAAATCATATTCTTCTTTAACTTTGTCTCTTTTGAAGCCGTTAACTTTGATAATGGTTGGTGTTTCCATTCTATTGCCTACAGTACCAACTTGCACCCTAATCTGTGCCTCTATGGAACCACCTATAACTTTACTGTTATAGGAGTCAAATATAACTTCCTTGGCCTTAATATTAGTGTTCATTGCATAATAACCAATATGTACAGCACCATTACATTCAATATCACAATCTGCAGCGAATTTGGTATAAATATCACCATCACTGACAATTTTTGCTTTGCCTTTACCTGCAATACCTCCTCGAATGTATATGCTTCCTTCTTTACTTTCTATTTGATCCACACCACCAATACCCATATCACCAAGAATCTGTATATCTTGATTGGCTGTTACTGAGAAGTTGTCCTCAACCACATCCTTGATATCAACAAAACCGTCAAAATCAACATTTCCTGTTTTAAAAGAAACTTTACCTTCAATTTCTAAGTAATTGCAGACACTTATGATGTCATTTTCTGCTACAACTGCTCCCGTTTTAGATGCATACAAAAATGTTCGGTCTTTATCCTTATCGTAGATTTCATGAATGGTTTTTTTGTCGTATTTGAGTGTCTCCTGATTCCCCTTAAGTGCTGGAATGATATCTCCAGTGACAGTTTTGCCTGGAATACCTTCCTTGGGTTCAATACGCTCTCCTACCCAGTCATTTTTTATTAACTTTGTTAATTAAATTAAGTTCATAATGGTTCACATCACCATTCTGGTAAATCTCAGGTTTGGCTTCTTCTAATTTGTAATATTCAACAACAGCATCTTCACCTTTGATAGGTAAAAGACCTTTTGCAATGGTTATTTTTGCCAAAGGCTCTAAAGCCCTAACAATCTCTTGAATATCAAAACCAAAGACAATACCTCTTTCACTCATGGCATGCAGTATCTTACTCATAAGATCTTTTTTACCAATTGATTCTAAGGTATCAGCTTTGATATTAAGTAGGGCAGTAGCTTCCAATTTATCTTTGGATAATTCAATTTCAATTAGTGGTTTTTTGTCACCTAGAGCGATTACTTCGCTATGACCAGACATTAAGGCAGATTTAATAGAGACGAACTGAGTTACCTTTAGCCTAGGTATCTCTTTTACAAGTTCATCCAATTGAGACATGGAAAAGCCATTGCTCTTCACTTTGATATAATACTGATCGCCTTCGTCAATAATATCTAAGTACTCATTGGAGAAAATTACGTTCTCGAACAACAGTACCCCTCCTAATACACATAGTTGTTCTCATTATACCTTTTACTTTACTTTCTTACAACCATTTATTAGGAAATATTAACGAAAAATACAGGTAAGAACGTTAATATATCATATTTTTCACTATATTATGACAAGTGACATGACATTGGTTCTAGAAATATTACATAGATCATAGTAAATCTATCAACCATTTTGATAATAATTGCTTACCCACCAAAACAATGACGATACATATATATATAATGAACACTGTGTAAATATCTATTCCCTCAACCACTATACCCATCGCTACAGCTGCTGCTGGTGGATGTTCTGTATTGGTAACAACCATAATAAAAATACATAGACCAACCGTTACACCAACTAAAACACTTTGTATATACGTCGTGGACATAGTCGAAATTATATAGCAGAGTGTTCCTACAACAACGCCTATGGTGTAACCACCTAGTATATATCTTGGTCTAGACCTTTTTGTATGTGGCATTGTGAAAACAATAAATACCGTTGCCCCCACAGATGCAAGAATTGCGGTCTGCAAAAATATATCAAGTAATATGGCAATAATAACCACAATTGTTGCAGCTAGCAAGCATTGTAGAATATATTTTTGCTTATTTTTCTTGAATTTCTCATCTATATATCTCATAAACTTTGCCTTTCTGACCCATTTATTGCTCCTACTATATTATAATATAATTTGTCTTAACATTACAATAGGTCATGATCTTATATTCGTAATAGACCACCTTCTAAAAGACTTTTGTAAATATCTTCACTTATTTTGCATTTAACTGTTGACATACAGACTTCTATCGAATAGAATATTAGGGTATGTTTAGTTATGCGAAAGCATTTATTCCCCGCATAAACGATAACAATTAAGAAATGTCGGAGGTGAAGACATGGCAAATATCAAATCTGCAAAAAAGAGAATCAAAGTGGCTGCAACAAAAACTTTAAGAAATAAAGGAATTAAGTCACGTGTTAAGACAGAAATCAAGAAATTTGAAGCAGCAGTTGTTGCTGGTGATAAAACCGCGGCTGAAGCACAACTTGTGGTAACAGTTTCTGAAATCGATAAAGCACAAACTAAAGGTGTATTCCACAAGAAAACAGCTTCTAGAAAAGTTGCAAACTTAAACAAAGCAGTAAACAGAATGTAATTCTATTAAATAATTAAGCTCCGACTACGTCGGAGCTTTTCTATTGCTTATTTTTATTAACATCACCTAACCACTATATTTAATAATCAGTTGTTCAACAGCTAGGTCCGGTGAAAACACACTTGTTCGAATATCAATCTCCGTCTGTAGACAATCCTCTAATGCGCCTTCTAAGGCTGCTATTGTAAAACCTTTGCTTTGATCTAGACATTTTCTTGCAATAAATGATTGAAGTTTCAACCGGCTTGCAATCCCATTAATACTAAGACCCTCACCTTGTAGCAGCTTGGCCTTATAATTAAGTCTAAATTGTCTCGTTAACATAAAGAGTACTCTATTCGCTGGTTCTTTCGAAGCCAACAAATCATGATATAACTTAAGGGCTCTAGCTCTTTTTTTTGTACCCATACAATCAACCAATTCAAAAATCTTGTTCTCTACACTTTTTTGGCATATTTCGTTGATGTCATCAACTTCTATTACTTCCTTAGTACCTACATAATTGGCTAACTTCTCTATCTCATTATTGAGTAGTGTCAATTGATCCCCAACATGATTAATGAGGTAAGAAGCCGTTCTTGAATCAATTTTCTTATCAAACTGACCTAGGCTTCTGGCAATATACTTTATCAATTCCCCTTCGCCAAGATAGGCAAATTCACAGATTGTTCCAATTTTCTTTATGGCCTTATATAACTTAGTTCTCTTATCACAACTTTGTTCAACAATAATGACATAAGTTGTATCTGGAATCTTACCAAGCACTTCACTTAGCTCAGTAGCCAGTGTACTTTTTTTTCTTCTCAAACACACCCAAATTGCTAATGACTACAACCCTTTGATCAGCAAAAAAAGGAAGGGTATCCATACTATCTTCTAGAACATCAATGCTTGTTTTCTTATCTGAGAAAAAATCATAGTTCATGGTCACTTCACCATCCCCTATAATCATCTCAACGGCTTTCTTCAAATATAAATCTAGAAGAAAAGTCTCGTCACCATAAAAAAGCATTATCTTACTGAAGTTGTTTTCTTTAATCATTCTTTTCACTTGTTGCATACTATACCTCTTAATTCATATTATACATATTTGCTTATCATCTTATATGCTTATTATTCTATCATCGAATCTACATTCATAGATTCTCCATTAGTTCTTATTCTAATTGCACCATTATCAATTGTAGTGAATACGGACTCACTGTATTCTATTAGAGTTTGAATAGCAGATTCACTTGGATGGCCATAGCTGTTATGTCCTACTGAAATGATACTGACAATTGGCCTAATATAATCAAATAGCTCCTTGGAAGTACTGGTCTTAGAACATGATGGGCAACTTTTACAACTTCCATTTGCCCATCTTCTGTTACTATCTTATCCCTTAGATCTATTTCTTGTTGCTTATATATATCACCTAGAAATAAGGCATCAAATGAACCATAATTCACTGCCACCACCATAGATGCCTCGTTTATTGTGGCCCAAGTAGATTTATTTGAAGGTCCATAACATGTGAAGACTAAATCGTCATACACAACTCCATCGCCTTGACCAACCACTTGGATATTAGCAGTATCATTCAGAGTATCTATAAGCCTGAGAATCTGATCATTCTCTTTATCTGGGATGTACACATTATGAATTGGTAGATTTGAAGCAAGCTCAATTATACCATAAATATGATCAAAATCACCATGAGATACAAAGACCCCCTCTATCTGATTTACCCCTTTACTTTTCAAAAATGGCAGTAGGACTTCTTCACCGACATTGACTTGAGCTTTTTTACCAACAAGTCCTCCACCATCGATTAGAAAGGCCTTACCTTTATAAAGCATAACACAAGCATCTCCCTGACCCACATCCATGAAATGAAGGACCAGATGCTGGTGATTATAGATATTAATAGCCAATGTACCTACAATCAGAAGCACAATTGTAATCCTGGTGAGTTTTTTGTTCTTATTCCAAATCCCAAAAATAACACTTATGCAATATAGCCCAATTAGTATGACACTCACACGTCCAATTATCAACACGCTATAGGGTAATGTTTGAATCCACTCACTCATCACTACCATGTAATTGATTAACCAAAACAATGCACCACCTAGAATCGAGGCAAGTAGTATTGATATGTATGAGAACACTATACACAAGATTCCAAGAACCAAGACAATTGGAACCACCGGTAAGACTAATAGATTAGCAACTATGCTATACGTAGGTATTTCATAGAAATAGTAAGTAAGTATAGGAATTATTGTTATCTGGACGGCAATCATCGTTATAATGCTGTCAACAACAAAGTTATCCCATTTGATGTAATCTTTTAACTTTGGCTTAACAAAAAATATACCCAGTACAGCAGCAAATGACAACATAAAACCTACATTCATCATCTGATATGGATTGACCATTAGAATTAGCCATGCAACAAAGGAAATAGAACTTTCAGGGTTATAACGTCTACCGACAACATATTTTATAAGGTAGGCACTAAGCATTAACGATGCCCTAATAGTTGATATGTGCATACCTGTATATAAACAATAGAATACAATCAATACAATTGAGCAAATGGCGCTCAGGCGCTTCTTTAATACGACTGATAACATGTGAAATACTGCTAAGCCAATAATAGATACATGAAGTCCTGATATGGCAAGTACATGTAGAAGACCAGCACTGCCAAATGCTTCTCTTGTAGTCTTATCCACTTGATTTGTACCCAGTAATAAAGTGCCCAGAATTTTTGACTCTTTGTCTGGTAGGTAAACACCTAACCGCGCTTGATGATCTTCCCTTAATTCAAAAATTGATTGTGCCCATGAAAACTGCTTACTTTTCTCAATCTTATAGGTATCACCGTAAACCACGCCCACTATTTGCTCTCTTTTATAAAAGACCTCACCATCAAAGCCACCTTCATTACGTAATGGGCTGATACCAAGTGAATCACCTGTTATACCAACCTCATCATTGATTTCAAGGTAATCATTCGTAATAAACTTAATTCTAAAAGATAGGACTCGCCCTTTTATTATGACGCTATCCAGTTCATAGTGGTGGAAGCCATTACCATTTTTGTCATAGTTAACCTTACTGACTTGGCCAGTCAATTGACCCTCGTAACTTGACTCAAAAAAACTTTTGTCATTTTCATATTGATTGTCATACAAAAGAATTCTAACAACAGAAATAAAGCATATACATGCAATTATGAGCATATGCTTTGTTTTAATATCTTTATTTGACTGGATATATAGGATGTATAACAGAACTAGCGTCATCAGCAGGTAAATAAAGCTTGATGTACCAATTGACAAACCAATGCTCCATATCAGCAGCACAAATACAAAAGGACGTTTCATATTCTCCCCCCACAGGCAATATGTTATCTATTAATCTATGACTTGTACCTCTTTGCTTATTAAATTAATATCGTTTTCAAATAGTGCACCAAAATCCAAATGGCCTTTAAAGTTATCTGTTTTGACCCCTTCAATAAGGAATTGAACCTGGCTAATATTTGGGAGTTCAGTAAGACTATTCACTATTGAGTACACAGTCATTATTTCACCAGTGGCCCCTCCATAATGTTTAGCTTTAAAAGCTTCGTTAAAGTCTATGTAACATATACCGTCACTAACTTCTATGCTCTTAACCTCCGCCTCAATAGGTAAGGCACTTGTAAGTCCATACCCAGTAGGGGCTTCCTTTAAGGCTTCAACAATTTGGTATTCAATACTTACATTGCTGTTTATGGTTATTTCTCTATCAACTCTTACCAAGTGTTGACCTTGATCATCTGGAAAATAAAGGATTATTTGTTGACTTTCTTGTGATGTTTCAATAGTCATTGTACTTGTAACAACGTCATCTCCATAAAATGAACCATACACTTTACCTTTGGCGTCCTTCATAGGATATCCATCCAAATAGAATTCAATTGAATCAACACCGTCAATGGCAGTAAGACTTTTTATTAGTGATGAACGGCATAATATAAAATCAACTTGGTCCATAGTGTCAAAACCTTCACCTACATGCAAGATCACATTACTGCCTTCCAAATTCACTGCATCAACCAGCAAATTCTCAGGAATAGTAGGCTTAAGTCCTTCATCATCAACGCCCTCTTTCAACACACTAATAACAGACGTAATCTGCTTACCCAGATTCGTTTTATCAACTTCAATACAGTATTCAACCAATGAACTGTTATCCCCATCTGCAAGAAAGACATATAACTCGTCTTCACCAAGTACCATTTCGTCTTCAACTGGTTCTTGAGTCTTGCCACAACTACTAAGGATAAGTGTTGTCGCTAATAGAATATAAAAGAATTTACGCATCGAATCACCCACCAAAAACTTTTTAAGTTACTCTTTTATCATATAGAATACTTATTTCATTACTACTACTAAGTCTTTAATAATATGTGAATTTTCTTATAGTGGTTGGGTCAAGGGAATTCTAAGGGTAAAGGTTGTACCAATATCTTCACCACTATGACACCTTATACTTCCACCATGCATTATAATTGTTTTATGAACAATACTAAGTCCAAGACCTGTTCCACCTGTGTCTCTAGACCTTGTTTTATCAACTCGGTAAAATCTTTCAAATATTTTCTCTAGTTGATCTGATGGTATTCCAATACCTGTGTCTGTTATTTTTATTGTCATGTCTCTATGGTCAGAATTAATTGACACCGTTACTTTACCACCTTTTTGATTATACTTGATGCCATTTTCAATCAAATTCATAAAGACCAAATAAAGTTTTGTTTCATCTACTTTGGCAAGCACTTCTCTAAAACTCTTAATCTCAAGTGTTATCTCTTTCTTCTCGGCAACTGGCTTTAACATACGCATGACTTGCTCAATTAACTTGTTAATGCTAAGATCTGTCAAATTCAATTTGCTTTCTGTTTTATCCAGTGTAACCAAGGTCAGCAAATCGTTGATGATTTTGCTTTCTCTATCAATTTCTGAATTAATATCTTCCATAAATTCAACATAGAACTCAATGGGGGCATTGTTCATTGATAACAATGACTCTGCAAGAACTTTCATGGAACTAAGAGGTGTTTTGAGTTCATGAGATACATTGGCTACAAATTGTTGTCTGGAGTTATCAATCTCCTCTATCTTATCAAGCATATCGTTAAAAGCATCGCCAATTTCCTCTATCTCATAATTTCCTTTGATTTCAGCTCTCTCATCAATATGACCTTCTGAAACCCGGTTCAAATGTTTTAGAAACTGACTGAAAGGTTTTGTCAGTAGCCCCGAGAAGTAGAAAGTAAGTATCAGTATTATAAGGGAAATACCTGCAATCATGAGAAAAGCAATGCTGTTCATTCTTGCACTAGAGTTATTTATAGAATTATAGTTACCCATCAAAGCAGTTACACCAATGACATCATCATAGCTAGAATTGTAGATGGGTGTATAAATGGCTATATTAATCTCATCTTCTACAACAAGATACTTGTCATCACCCTGAAGTATCTTAATAATTGGCGTAGCAGTGTAGAGCTTACCCTCATCAAAATGATTTGAGTCAAATGTTACTTCTCCCTCACCGTTAAATATGAGAAAGCGATTCTCAAGAACAGATTGTATATCATCAAGAAACTCTGTACCTACACCTGTGTCAAAATAGTTCATCGCACTGAGGTTGGTGCTTATGGTATTGGCTTGACGAAGCATTGTCGTCTTCATATCTGATTTCTCATAGGATCTAACTGATGAAAAAATAGACAGCGTCAAAAGTAGCAACGGGACAATGCCTATTGCTACCAAAGATATGAATAATTTAGTTCTAATGCTGTTTAAGAGTTTAAATCTAATGTTGATAATAGTAACCAACTCCCCATTTCGTATGAATGTAGGTAGGCTCACTTGGGTTTGGTTCAACTTTTTCTCTTAGTCTCCTAACATGTACATCAACCGTTCTTACATCACCAGGATAATCATAGCCCCATACCACATTCAGCAGATTTTCTCTACTATAAACTTTGTTTGGATGATTGATAAAGAGCTCCAATAAATCAAATTCCTTAGCTGTCAAATTCACTTCAACATCGCTAACATATACCCTTCGACTCTCAACCTCCAGTCGTATTTCACCCGATCTTAGAATTTGATTTTCTTCCGATTGGTTATCACCAGCAAAAGTAGAACGTCTCATGATTGCTTTGATACGTGCTTTTAACTCTAGAATATTAAAAGGTTTGGTCATATAATCATCTGCGCCATACTCTAAGCCTAATATCTTATCCATATCTTCACCTTTAGCAGTTAGCATAATAATTGGTACCTTCGAGAACTCCCGAATTTGCTGACAAACACTTAAACCATCCATTTTAGGCAACATAACATCCAAAACAATAATGTCGTATTCGTTGTTTTTTTGCCTGATTCAAGGCTTCTTCACCGTCATAGGCCACATCAACTTCATACCCATCCTGAGATAGGCCAAACTTAATACCTTTTACTATTAACTTTTCATCGTCTACTACTAGAATTCTTTTCTCCATAAATATTCTCCATCACAAAGATATCTTATCTTTGATTTTTTATACATTGCATCCTTAATGCCTTCAACCATCATAATATCCTCGATGTTTTTGAAGAAGCCATTGGTTTCTCTATACTTAATAATTGCACCTGCTTTTTGTTCACCTATACCTGATAATTGCATCAATTCTTCTTTACTAGCAGTATTAATATTTATTTTTGCCTCTCTAATTGACCGCTTGTATCTATGGCATAATTGCCATTGTCTACTTCCTCTTGAGATGGTACATAAATTTTTTCGCCGTCAACGACAAGTCTAGCCAAGTTCAGTATCTCTTCATTAGCCTCAGTTGTGTAGCCACCTGCCATTTCAATTACTTCAAACAATCGACTATCCTTAGAAACTGTGTACACATCAGGATTCTTAATTTCACCACAGACATGCACGTAGATTAAGGCCTCAACTAAACCTTCATTATTAATGCTTTCAGTCGGTTTGGCCAAAACTTCAGAACTTGAATCCTTCTGACGCTCATCTAACTGCACACTCATCTGATTGGGTGATTTTTCACCTAATAAATACATAACACCTGATCCAATCACCAATACAATAATGAGTATATAATAAACATATTTGATATTGACCCTCTTATTCAATTAAACCCTCCCCAGAAGTTTTTTTTATTATAGCTTCTATTCATGTTCGAAACCACAATATGACACGTTCTTCTACATTTTACATAATCTTGTCATTAATTACAAGAATATTGAGGCTTTTTAACATCTGTGTAATGTTTTATGGTAAAATAGCCGTAAAATAAGAGTACTTGGAAGGAGTCCAATCATGACGGATGGATTTATACGTGTTGGCGCTGCATCAATTCAAACTCAAGTAGCCAACTGTGGACACAACACTGATGAAATAATAAAACTCATGTCACAGGCTATTGAAAACAATGTAGCTATACTGACATTTCCTGAATTAACACTTACAGGCTATACATGTAACGATTTGTTTTTACAGAATCATTTACAAGAAAGCGTTATCAAACACCTGATTACCCTTAAAGAATCTACTGTAAGCAAGGAGATTGTTATCATTGTTGGTGCACCTCTTGCTCTTACAAATGGACTCTATAACTGTGCTGTTGTTATCTCAAAAGGCTCTATTATTGGTATAACTGTCAAGAGTTACATACCAAACTATAGTGAATTCTATGAAAAAAGATGGTTTGCATCCAGTGCCTCTCTATTAGATGACCACATCCAAATCGATGGCGACCTAATACCAATTGGCGCACATATGCTCTACCAACACGCAGCCAATAGCAGTATAACTTTTGGTATAGAGATTTGCGAAGACTTATGGACGCCTACGCCACCAAGCGGACCTATGGCAATAGCTGGTGCTACATTAATCTTCAATCCATCTGCAAGCAATGATTTAGTTGGTAAAAGCGACTACCGTAAGTCTCTTGTTTCAAACCAATCTGCTAGAACAATGACAGGATATATTTATGCTTCTACAGGTTATGGTGAGTCAACAACCGACATCGTCTTTGGTGGTCAATGTATGATTTATGAAAATGGTACCTTACTTAAGGAAAACAGACGTTTTCAATTAGATGGTAGCCTTACTTTTGCAGATGTTGATATAGAACGTCTACAAAATGACCGACATAAGATGGTCACTTATGCAGATATGAACACTTTACATAGTCCTTTGTTCAAAAAATGTACTTTTGATTTAAGGTTTAAAAAAAATCGAACTTATGCGATATGTAGATCCCCATCCATTTGTCCCTTCAAATGAACATGAAAGAGATATAAGATGCGAAGAAATATTCTCACTTCAAACAATGGGCCTTGCCAAGCGACTTGACCATATCGGTGCAAAAAAAAGTTGTTGTTGGTGTTTCTGGTGGTCTTGATTCTACCCTAGCCCTTCTGGTATGTGTCAAAACTTTTGACTTGCTTGGTCTTGATAGACACAATATCATTGGTATTACCATGCCAGGTTATGGAACAACCGACCGAACTTATAACAATGCATTAGAGTTAATCGATCATTTAGGTTGCCGTTTAGAAGAAATCAATATTGCCAAAGCATGTGATCAACACTTTATTGATATCAATCACGACAAGAACAATCATAACATCACTTATGAGAATACTCAGGCTAGAGAACGTACCCAAATTCTAATGGATTATGCTAACAAAGAATATGCCATTGTAATAGGAACCGGTGATTTATCAGAATTGGCTCTTGGTTGGGCCACATATAATGGTGACCATATGTCCATGTACGCTGTGAACACCTCAATTCCAAAGTCATTGGTTAGATATTTAGTTGATTGGGTAGCAGGTCACCAAGTCATGGAAGATGCCAAAGAGGTCCTTCTTGATATTCTAGATACACCTGTTAGTCCAGAACTTCTACCACCTGATGAGAACGGTGATATTGCTCAAAAAACTGAAGAAGTTGTTGGTCCCTATGAATTACACGACTTTTTCTTATATTATGTTGTTAGATTTGGTTTTACACCTAGTAAAATATTCAACTTAGCTGTTCTCGCCTTTAAAGACACCTATAACAAGGCCACCATTAAACAGTGGTTGCTCATATTTACCAGAAGATTCTTCTCTCAACAGTTCAAACGCTCATGTTTACCTGACGGTCCAAAAGTCGGTTCCATCAACCTATCTCCAAGAGGTGACTGGCGTATGCCTAGTGATGCAGTATCAAAAACATGGCTTGAAGAAATTGAAGCTATCAAAGTATAATAACAAATAATAATCCCCCAACTTATTATCTAATAATTAGTTGGGGGATTTTAACTTGCTAAATAGTATATAAGCTTTTCCTAAGGGACTACTAGTTTACAACAATTCTAGATTTACCAGCCTTTTTAGCCTTATACATGGTTTCATCTGCCTTGGCTAATAAGTCCTCTGAATTGTTAATGCCCATTGATTTCATATAATTGACTATACCAATGGAACTGGACAATTTATTCTTACCAAGAATCTTTACATCAGCCTTTAGCTTTTTAGCCAATTCCTTTTTAAAGCCATCTCGACCTAGTATAGCTGCATGCATTCGCTCTGCAATGGCCTTTGCAATATCGTAATTACCCTGTCTAAGCATAATCACAAACTCATCACCACCATAACGGCCAACAATGTCATTTTCTCTAACGTTTTCTTGTAATATCTTAGCCACTTCCTGAAGTAAAAAGTCACCAATCTCATGACTGAATGTATCGTTATAGTATTTGAAGTTATCAAGGTCAATAAACAGCAATGAGAAGTTCTGCTCATCACCTACGTTGACAAGTTCCATAGTCTTTTGAAGATCACGTTGGAACTGATGACGGTTATAGAGTCCAGTCAGCATATCCGTAGAAGCCAACTCATGTAACTTGTTATTGGTTTTCTCAAGTTCTTCATTCATAGTTCCAAGCTCTTTATTTCTACTGACAATCTGATAATTCAAATCTGCAAGGACTTGAGTTCTTTCTTTGATCATTTCTTCAAGATTATCTGTATGAGCTACTATTGTATCCGCCATAGCGTTAAAGGAGCTAGCCAACTCACCAATCTCATCTTTTGACTCAATACGGGCTCTGATGCCTTTGACACCTGTTGTGAATTTTTTTTGTTACATCAATCAAAGTGACAATAGGATTTGTAATGTCTTTTGCCAAGAAGTATGATACCACGCTAGACAAAGCCACGATGACCACAAACAGAATTGCCATATCAATCAGTAATCGCCCAACAGTAGCATAAATTGACGAAGCATATAAGGTCACAATGACCTTCCATCCAGGTGAATTATCAATAGCACTGAAGCTAACATATTCTCTTTCTCCGTCTTGATTCTTAAAAGAACCTTCACCCTCTGTTGTAGATAATATCTCCTCACTTAAAGCATCAAGACCACTAAAACCTTTTTTCATCAGCACTTGTTATGGTCATATCAATAATCTTTTTTGAATCATTGTGACTTATCACTTGACCATCACCATCAACAATCCATGTATGGCCTTTGTCACCAATGGTATCAACCGAAATATATTCTGCCAAAGCCTTAAGCAGAATGGTTGAACCAAATACCCCTTCAACTTTCCCCTCTACCACTATTGGGACAAGAATTTTGAAGCTTGCTTGTTCAAACAAAGGGTCAATGGATGGTTTGGTTATTACAACCTCTCCAAGTCCTGCTTTAGCCTTATTAAACCCTTCGTCTGATGAGATGTCTTCTGTTATGCCATGTGTATCTTTCATAATACCATCTAAATTAACTACAAAGTAGCGCCCATAGAGACCAGGCTGATTATCAACAACTGATTTGAGAAATTCCATCGACTTATCTTCATCATAATTAGTGACTGCCTCTGTTAGAGCTAAAACTTCAACATCCGATATTCTTTCATTAATCCAACTCTCTATAACAAGACTTTTATTGCTAGACATAGCGAGGCTATAATCATCTGCTATTGCTTTCACTTCACCTCTGTCAATCATAATAACGATAGCAGAGAAAATAATTAGAATGAGCATAATGTAAGCAACGAATGCCACCATTATCTTATTGAGCAATGTAAGGTTCGATTTACTGAAAAAATTCATATATAGGCCGCCTTTATCTTCCTTATTTAAGTTTACATATCATACTTCATTATAAATGCTTCTACCCATAAAAACAAGAAACTTTACTAATCTAATAATGGCTGTTATGATAATTGTAGAAATCGGAGGTTTTACATGATTATACTAAACAATATAAACAAAAGTTATAACGAAAAGACTTTATTCAAGTCTCTTTCGCTGACTATAAATACCAATGAGAAAATACTACTAAAAGCGCCATCTGGCAGTGGCAAAACCACCTTAATCAAAATGCTTATGGGCTTTGAAAAACCTGATTCAGGACAATTAACAATCCAAGGCCAAAGCTTAAATAAGCACACACTAAAGTCTGTTCGTGAATCCATATCTTATGTCAGCCAAGATGCTGATCTAAATCTAGATACTGTCAAAGAAGTATTCGACCTGATATTTGCTTACAAAGTTAACCGCTATATAGACAATTATGAATCTCTATTTCAGGATTACTGTCAACTATTCTCTCTTGAGGAGGACATATACCTCAAGGAGATTAGCAGCATATCCGGTGGTGAACGTCAACGTGTTGCGCTGATCATAGCTCTCATTCTTGACCGACCTATCCTAATTCTTGATGAAATCACCTCAGGCCTTGATAAAGACCTCAAAACAACTATTAAGAACCACATTATGGGTCTTGAAAAAACAATTATTATTGTCTCTCATGATGAAGTTTGGCATAAGGAAAACAAAATAAGGGAGGTCATACTAAATGGAGACAGCTAATCTTATCTACTTGATATTCCTCATAATACCTGTTTTGGTATTTGGAGCCAAATATCAGCTAAAACTTAACAAAAGAACCTTGTATGTCATTTTTAGAATGGTCATTCAGTTATCATTTATTGGTATTATACTACAGTTACTATTTGATCTAAATAATGGTTTTGTTAATATAGTTTATATTCTATTCATGATGACTGTTGCCAGCTATTCAATGATTAAAACGACTAAGCTGCCTATCAAAAGGTTTGGCCTTCCAATATGGATTGCTGTGGTTATACCTCATATTTTTGTCCTATTATTTTTCAATTCCTTTGTAATTGATTTAAATCAGATTCTAGACGCAAGATATTTAGTTCCGGTTGGTGGTATGTTACTAGGCAATAGCTAAGTGGTAATATCTTAGCCATCAACACTTTCTATACACGCTTAAAAGACAATGAGAAACGATATTACTATACCCTTGCCTTATCAACCAATCGTAGTGAAGCCCTTAGACCCTACTTTGTCAATGCATTAAAAAGCTCCATCAACCCTACATTAGCGTCGATGGAGACAATTGGTTTGGTCGCCCTTCCTGGTATGATGACTGGTCAGATACTAGGTGGTTCAATACCAATTACAGCTATCAAATATCAGATAGCCATTATGATTGCAATCTTCGTCACAAGATATTTCACTGCAATACTAGCAATCAAGCTTACAACACGTACAGCATTTGATGACTATGACCGTCTAACAGCACTTTAATCTATTTAAACATTCTTCTTATAAATACTTTTTTCATCGTACATATTCTGATCCGCATAATGCAATACTTCATCAAATATCTGTCCATTTAGTGGATAAATTGAAGTCCCAACACTTGGTACCATGTCTATTTTATAGCCTTTAATGGCGAATTCTTTGATAAAAGCATCTTCTATTCTGTCTTTTAGAACCATAAGTTCATCTTCATAAACCAGACGAGGTACTATGATTAGGAATTCATCACCACCCAAACGAAAAACTGCCTCATTAACCCTAGACACCTTATTCATAAGCCTAGCTGTCTCAACCAATACCAAATCACCTACTTTATGACCATAGGTATCGTTAATTGCCTTAAAATCATTCAAATCTACAAGAACCATTCCAACCATTTCATTGTTACGATTGGCTGCAGACATAATCATTGTTTGGTATTCATCTAGGAAGTGTCTATTAAACAAACCGGTCAATCGATCATGATAGGAGTTGTGCTTAATTTGATAATTCGTTTTTTGTGCATAGTAGATTGTCACAGCTGATAAAAATAATATGAAAAGAGCCAATAGAATTGACAGTGACCTTTCAACAGCCATTGTTCTCCACCCATCAATTGGAACAGCATATACAGACCAACTCATCATATTAGTACTGATAGAGAATTCAAGTGGGTTTTTACTTTTGATCTCCTCATTCCCATAAACCCACAATCTGTCTTTACCTTCTGTCTGAATACCTATTTCCAGTTGATTGTCATAGGCATACCTTCCAATTTCTTCAATAACCTTGTCCGCTTTTAGGACAATACTAACTTGTCCCCAATAAGCTTCTTTTGAATCAACAATTGGTAGTCTGACAATAAATGCGTGGCCACCTTGCACCAATTCCAAGGGACCTTGAAACACAGGTTGTAACAAGTTCTTTGTCTTTAGTACAACCTCTCGTTGTCCTTCAATCTTAGACAAATCTATACCTATGGCATCTTCATTGCCTTCTCTTGGATAATTGTATATAATCGTCGTGTCTTTTAGTATCCCAATATTACGAATATAGACTTCGTTCTCTTTTGTTAGGTTTTCTAAATAAGTATACGTTTCATCCTCTGTTATATCTTCATTTGACTTTACATAAGCTAGATAACCTTTTAACAGTTGTACATTTGAATTAATCAGCCCATTAACCTTTTCTTGAAAACCAATATAATCCTTAGTCGTTGAAAGAACTTCCTTTTGAAGAGCATGGTTAATACCATTGAAAGTTACAAACAATGTGATAGACATAAGAATAACACTTGTTATGCAAGTTATTAAAAAAAGCCTTTTTCTTGTTGAATTTCATATGCCTATCAATCATACAAACCATCCTTTCAACTACAATTATAACATATACAATCTTAAACTTCACAATTAAACACCCCAGAAGTGAAAATTCCAGGGTGCTAATTGTGCTCAACAACTAAGTTATATTATAAAGGTATTGACTACTTCTTGGCATCCAGAATTTCTTTAAGCAAATCAATGACCATCTTAGGGTTTGCCTTTCCTCTTGTGGCTTTCATCATCTGTCCCATTAGAGACTGAATAGCCGCATCCTTACCACCGATGTAATCTGCAACTGGTTTAGGGTTATTGGCAATAACTTCCTCCGCCATGCCTCTTAGTTCATCCGTGTTGCTGTTTTGCTTTAAGCCATCTTCTTCAACAATAAGACTTGGTGACTTGCCTGTATCCCACATCTTTGCAAATACTTGTTTGGCAATCTTTGAACTGATAACACCTTCATCTATTAGATTTGTCAACGCACCAAGGTCTTTACCTGTAATCGGTAAATCTGCATTTTCCTTTTCATCTTCTGATAGACGACTAAATATCTCAGTAATAATCCAGTTACCAACAGCCTTTGGACTCTTAGCAACTCGGGCACCTTCTTCAAAGAAATCTGCCATTTTCCTAGAAGCCACAATAAGTTTGGCATCCACTGGGCTAATTTCATACTGAGAGATATACATCTCTTTTCTTTTATCTGGCATTACTGGTAACTCATTCATCCAGTCTTCAATTTGCTCATCTGTTGTAATAATAGGCATTAAGTCTGGCTCTGGGAAATACCTGTAGTCATGGGCTTCCTCTTTGGTTCTCATAGAAACTGTTACACCTTTAGCTTCATCCCAACGTCTGGTCTCTTGGATAATCTCACCACCAGATTCAATCACTTTAATCTGACGTTTAGCTTCATACTCAGCTGCTTTAACAGCAAAACTGAAGGAGTTGATGTTCTTCATCTCAGTTCTAGTCCCAAATTCCTTGGCGCCTTTTTTGCGAACAGACAGGTTTACATCACATCTTAGAGATCCTTCATTCATCTTACAGTCTGATACATCTGCGTATAGAAGAATGGTTCTAAGCTTCTCCATATAGATACCAACTTCTTGAGGTGATCTAAAGTCTGGCTCAGATACAATCTCAATAAGTGGAACACCACATCTGTTGTAGTCCACCAAGGTACCATTAGCTTCATGGTTTAATTTACCGGCATCTTCTTCTATGTGAATACGTGTAATCCCAATCTCACGTATTTCACCTTCTACTTCAATATCAACTTTCCCTTCATAACATAATGGCAAGTCAAACTGAGATACTTGGTAAGCTTTTGGCAAGTCCGGATAGAAATAGTTCTTTCTATCTTGTTTGCTGAACTTGTTAATTTCACAATTCGTTGCAAGACCAGCCTTAATAGCATACTCAACAACTTGACCATTAAGAACTGGTAAAGTACCTGGCATACCTGTACAGATTGGACAACAATGTGTGTTAGGCTCTCCACCAAACTCATTCTTACAATCACAGAAAATCTTAGTATTGGTCTTTAATTCGCAGTGGACCTCAAGGCCCATGACAATTTCATAATCTGAATAACTCATATCGTCCCCTCCTTACAACTCTGGTCTGTCTTTGGCTAGTTTTCGCTTATTCTCATAGGCATAAGCCACATTAAGAATTGTACCTTCGTCCAATCCTTTACCGATAAACTGAACGCCTATTGGTAAACCAAGCTTATCAAAACCACTATTGATAGACAGTGCAGGAAGACCCGCTATATTAATAGGAACTGTACATATATCATTGAGGTACATTTCGATTGGGTTATTAACTTTTTTCCCCAATTTTAAAGGCTGTTGTTGGTCCAGTTGGTGTCATGACCACGTCATATTGATTAAAAAAGTTGATCAAATTGCTGTTTAATCAAAGTTCTAACCTGTTGGGCCTTCTTATAATAGGCGTCATAATAACCTGAACTTAAAGCATAAGTCCCAAGCATAATTCGACGTTTTACTTCTGTACCAAAGCCTTCATCTCTGCTTTGTTTATATAAGTCAACAAGATTATCATATTCTTTTGCCTGATGACCATACTTGATACCATCAAATCTAGCCAAGTTAGATGAAGCTTCTGCTGATGAGATTAAATAGTAGGATGGCAGAGCATATTCTGTCATCTCCATATGCACCTCGTCAACGATTGCACCTTGACTTACAAGGTTGTCTATTACAGTCTTCATTGATTCTTTTATCTCTGCTTGAATACCATCACCCATAAACTCAGATGGAATGGCTATCTTAATCCCCTTGATATCACCTGTTAGAGCTTTAGTAAAGTCTGGTGTATCAACTGGTGCTGAACTTGAATCTAATCTGTCATGTCCACAAATTAAGTTAAGTGCTATGGCTGCATCCTTAACATCTTTAGTAAGTGGTCCAATCTGGTCAAGAGATGAAGCAAAGGCAATCAAACCAAAACGTGAAACACGTCCATAAGTTGGTTTTACACCCACTACCCCACAATAATGTGCTGGTTGTCTAATGGACCCCCCTGTATCAGACCCAAGGGTAAATGGCGCCAAATCTGCTGCAACTGCTGCTGCTGAACCACCTGAACTACCACCTGGTACATAATCTAGATTCCAAGGGTTGCTAGTCACTTTCACACTTGAATTCTCTGTAGAAGAACCCATTGCAAATTCATCCATGTTTAGCTTACCAAGGATTACTAGGTCTTGTTCTTTTATCTTCTTTATAACTGTGGCATCGTAAGGTGGTATGAAGTCACCAAGCATCTTAGATGCACATGTTGTAAGGAGCCCATCTGTACAGATATTGTCCTTAATACCTATTGGAATACCAGCAAGTGGAGATAAAGCCTCACCCGCTGCTCTTTTCTTGTCCACTTCTTCTGCTTTTGCCAAAGCACCTGCGTGATCTACTGTAATATATGCTTTGATTTTATCATCTACTGCATCAATTCTATCAAGATATGCTAAGGTTAGCTCAACACTTGTGATTTCTTTAGCACTAAGCATCTCTTGAAGTTCATGAACTTTCTTCTCATATAAACTCATGACATGCCTCCTATTCTACAACTTTTGGAACGCTAAAGCATCCGTTTTCTTGGTTTGGTGCATTGCTAAGTAGTTTCTCTCTATCTGTTGATGGTCTTGCCACATCTTCTCTGAACACATTATTAATTGGAATAACATGGTCTGTTGGCTTCACATCACTAATATCAAGTTCATTAATCTGGTCTGCAAAAGCAATAATTGCTTCCATATCCACAGTCATTTGTTCTTTCTCTTCTTCTGTCAAATTCAGACGTGCAAGATGGGCAACATGCTCAACTTGTTCTTTTGTTATTTTCACTGTGTTTCCTCCTGTTTCGTATTGATATAGACGACTCGTGTCTATTGTATACACATGTTCACTATTCTATCATAATCCCTAAAGCACTTCAAGATATTAGGGCACTAAAGCATAGCCATATAGTCTTCTTCACTGATAATAGGAATACCAAGTTCTTTAGCCTTCTTATTCTTGCCTGTAGATGAAGTAACATTATTGTTAATTAAGTAGCTAGTCTTTGATGTTACAGACCCTGTGACTTTACCACCTAGCGACTCAATCTCTGCTTGCAAGGCTTTACGATTGTCATAATGATTTACACTGCCTGTTACAACGAAGACTTTACCTTCAAATATCTGATCTGATGTATTTTCTTCTCTAGCTTCAAATGTTATATAGCTAAGCAATTCATCTAAAACTTGGCCTTTCTCATCATCTGTAAAATAGTCATTAATGGATTTGGCTATAATCTCACCATAACCTTCAATCTCAATAAGTTCTGATACTTCAGCCTTTCGGATATCGTCAATACTATAGTTGTATCTTTTACACAAAAGCCTTGCATTACTAAGACCAACATTTAAAATCCCTAGAGAAAATATAAAGTTCTCAAGCCTCACTTCTTTGGCATTATCTATGGCCTCTATTAGATTGGCATAGGATTTCTCTCCAAAACCATCCATTGTTTCAATGGCTTCCTTATGTTCCTCAATTCTAAAAATATCACTAAGCTTGTGAATAAAACCTGAAGCAATAAACTTCTCAATGGTCGCTTCTGACATACCATCGATATTCATGGCATCCCTGCTAACAAAATGTGCAAATGATTTGACTTGTTTGGCACTACATTTAGGGTTATTACAAAAGAGTGCTTGCACATCATTCATTTCTTTGATTTCAGTCTCTTCACCACACACTGGACACTCAGATGGTATTTCAAGGTTACTTGAACGGGTCAGGTTCTCAGCCACCTGAGGAATAATCATATTGGCTTTATAGACTTCTATGGTATCACCAATGCCAAGCTCAAGTTCTCTGAGGATACTGACATTGTGAAGACTAGCTCTTGCCACAGTTGTTCCTTCAAGGTCAACAGGTTCAAATATTGCCACAGTTGATAAGGCCTGTTCTTGATGCACTCCACTCTATTTCAATTAACTTAGTCTGCTTTATTTCATCTTGCCACTTAAATGCTATTGAATGCCTAGGGAACTTGGACGTAGCACCTAAGCTCTCAGAGTAGGCAACCGAATCAAATGTTAGAACCAAGCCATCTGAAGCAAAATCATTGCCTGTTATTGCCGTTTCAAAGTAGTCAACAGCTTCTAACATGGTAGCCTGAGTCACCTCTTTGACTTCAACCACATCAAAGCCAGATGATTTAAGCCACTCCAATTGATCTAATTTAGAATCAGCAACACCTTCTGTTGAAGATACTAGCTGAAAGGCAAAAAAGTTTACATGACGACTAGCCGTCACTTCGTTATTCAACTGCCTTACAGTACCTGAACATAGGTTCCTTGGGTTCTTATATTTATCTTCATCTTCAAGGGCCTCATTGATGCGCTCAAAATCAGAATACTTGATAACGGCCTCACCTCTGACAACAACAGTTCCACTTGCCTTTATATTTAGAGGAATATTATCAAAGACTTTGACATTATTGGTAATGACTTCACCTATTTCTCCATTACCTCTTGTAATCCCTTTAGTTAATACACCATCTTCATATGTTAATACAATAGTTAAACCATCCAATTTCCAAGACAACAAACCTTTGCCTTCACCAATCCATGAAACCAATGCCTCTCTATCTTTTGTCTTATCAAGAGACAACATACGACTTCCATGACGTTCTTTAGGTAGTTCTGTAAGCAGTTCATAACCTACCTTGCCAGTAGGACTCGCTGACAATACAATGCCACTCTCTTTTTCGAGGCTTTCTAGTTCATCATAGAGCTTGTCATAGTCATAATTAGACATTACTTCTTTATCTTCTTGATAATAGGCTTTGGCAGCAACTGATAACACCTCAACCAATTCTTTCATTCGATCCATATTCGCCACGTTCTTACCCCACTTCTTGATATTTTTCACCTCTAATATTCTACCATATTATAGGATAACTTGACATACATTTATTGGCCTAGTATACTTTAGCAAAATGAAGCAATAGCGTGCCAAGCGCTATTGATACTCAAAGATAAACAAGGAGAATAACAATGAGTGAATTCAAGAATGTAAGTGTCGTTAAAGCCGCCAATATCTATTATGATGGCGCCGTAACAAGCCGTACTGTATTATTCGAGGATGGTGAGAAGAAAACCCTAGGTATTATGATGCCAGGCGACTATGAATTTGGCACTGACAAGAAAGAAATTATGGAAATCATGGCTGGTAATCTAGAGATTCTACTTCCTGGTGACGAGGAATGGATTACCATAGATAAGCCTTATACATTTGAAGTGCCAGCAAACTCAAGCTTTAAGCTTAAGATTAAGACTGTTACTGATTATTGTTGTTCTTATGTAGACTAGGTATTGTTAGACATCTATCCAAAATAATCAAAGCGTTACTTCTACATGAGAAGTAACGCTTTTTTTTAATAACTATTAAGTTAATTTTATCTATTCTTTTACTTCCTTCACTCGACCAACAATGCCATCTTCTAACATTACTTTGATGCCATGAGGGTGGTTTGAAGATTTAGTCAATAACTTTGCCACAACACCTTCAGTCAATTGTCCTGAACGCTGATGATGCTTTTGAACAACCATCACATGTGAGCCAATCTTTATGTTGCTTCTATTTCTACCATCCATTATGATTACCGCTCCCAATTTGTGTACACATTTTGCACGTCATCATCATCTTCCAACTGATCAAGCATCTTCTCCATGTTCATTTGGTCTTCTTCTTCTGTGAGCTCTGTCATAGTTGAAGCAATCATTGTCACTTCTGCTGATATGAACTCATATCCCGCTTCTGCCAAAGCATCATGTACAGCTCCAAACTCACTGGTTGGTGTTAAGACTTCGAACATCTCATCATCCACTATCATATCATCAGCACCAGCTTCAAGAGCGACCATCATTAGCTCGTCTTCATCGATATCATCATTTTTCTCGATGACAATCTGACCACTCTTTTCAAACATAAAAGATACACACCCTGTGGTTCCAAGGTTACCATTATACTTTGAAAGTGCATGCCTTACATTAGCTGCTGTACGGTTTTTGTTATCCGTCAAACATTCAACTATAACTGCCACACCACTTGGTCCATAACCTTCATAAATAATTGTCTCATATGTCACGTCTCCAAGCTCACCAGATGCTTTTTTGATAGATCTTGAAATAGTATCATTAGGCATATTATTGGCTTTGGCCTTGGCAACAATTTCTTTTAACTTAGAATTAAGGTCAGGGTCTGGTCCACCTTGTCTTACAGCAACCATAAGTTCACGTCCAATTTTTGTGAATACTTTACCCTTTTTCGCGTCGTTCTTTTCTTTCTTGTGTTTGATATTGGCAAATTTGGAATGTCCTGCCATGATATACAACTCCTTTATTAAAGCCTCTCTAGGCGAATCTCTTGCTATTTTACCATTTTTGCAAGTTATCTGCAATTAGTCATTGATGAATAATTCGTTCATATGTATTAATCGTTTTCAATTAAGTTGTTTATCCACTTCTTAGAAAAGGTCCGCCATAGCCCTAGAAGGACCTTAACCACTTCTTCTGTTAGTGCCAACATATAGACATATTGAATCTCCCAATTCCATACTAGTCCACCAATCCACACAAGAGGAACTGCCACAAACCATACAGCACCACCATCAACATACATGCAGAATTTGGTGTCGCCACCACTTCTCAGTATCCCGACAATAATAAGCATATTCATACCCTTAATCACTATTGCAAAAGCCATTACCTTCAGACATAACCGAACATAATAGGACACTTCAGGTTCAATGTTAAATATACCTGTAATAGGCCCCGATGTAACATATAACAATACACCCATTATAAGTCCCGCAGTAAACACAATACGCATAAGCTTTTTGGCATAATTAAAGACTTGTGAGAAATCACCCGTTCCCATCTGGTTCCCAAGGATAACACCCGCCGCATTACCCAAACTGAATATTAGGAAAAAGCCTACTTGCTCTACGGTTTTGGTAATCCCCATGGTTGCTGTGACAACCTCACCCATTCTACCATAGACAAGGTCATACATGGTAACACCCCAAGCCCAGATTAATTCATTGATAATAACTGGGTTAACTGTTATAAAATATTTAGATACAAAGGCTTTTGAGAAATCAAACAGTTCTTTAATTTTGGCTGCTGGCACTTCATCTCTAGCATATATAACAAAAAGCAAAATACCACATTCTAGTGTTCTTGAAATAACTGTTGCAATTGCTGCACCTCGAACCCCCATTTCAGGAGCACCAAAATTACCGAATATCAGCGTATAGTTAAGGACAGTATTTAGCATTAGGGCAAAAATACTAACAAACATTGGCAACTTAGTTTTACCTGTACTTCTCATAATAAAGACATAAGCAAAGGTTATAGATGTTGGTATATAACATAGTCCAACAATACGTAGGTATTTGGCGCCTTCTTCAATGGTTCCTGGTTGATTGGTAAAAACACGCATAACAAGTGATGGGAACCCTACTGCAGCTATCGTAAAGAGGGTTGCACCACCTACACCTAGGGCAAGACATATACCAAGAACTCTTCTTATGTTCTTGACATCTTTAATACCCCAGTATTGCGCCGTAAGTATGGATGAACCACTACTAATACCAAATAATAAGAGAAAGAGTAGAAAGAACATCTTGTTTGCTAATGACACCCCTGCAATTGATGCAGTAGAAAGAGAACTAATCATAAATACATCAATTAGATTTAGTGATGATGTGACAAGGTTTTGAAGCGCCAAAGGCAGAGCTATTGCAAATAACTTCAAATAAAAGTGTTTTTTAATTTCCTCGGACATTGTATCTTCATGTACGATATTGTTTTCCATTTTTTTCCTCTATTTCAATTAACTTCATAAATCCATCGTAATAATTCTTAATATAAACTACTAGACATCGAATCTATGTCATGATTGCTCTATAATTATTTGCTGCAATAAAAAAGATATAAGCACACTAACAAAGTAGCAGATACCTATACCTTAGAACATGTATTATAACACGTTAAAATTATTTTACAATACTTGACTTGTTTATATAACAAATTCACCCTAATGTCTTATAGCACTATTTAGAAATAATCGATGGAAAACATTGGTTTACCGTCTATAGTATAAACTCTAGGGATTCTCTTGCCCAGTTGACATACCACTTCGTAATTGATTGTATTCATATGGTTTGCCACTTCTTCAACTGTTATACATTCATCACCTGATTGGCCAATCAGTATGACTTCATCGTTATCCGCAATCCCATCAATATGCGAAACATCCACCATGAATTGGTCCATACAAACCCTACCAAGTATCTTGGCCGACTTACCTCTTATTAAGACACGACCAACTGATGATAGTGACCTTGGGTAGCCATCACCATAACCAACTGGTATGGTCGCCACTTTAGTAACTCGTTCTGTTATATATGTACCACCATAGGATATTGGGTAGCCTTCTGGTAATTCTTTAAGCATAATTACATTGGATTTAAGTGTTAATACTGGTTCTAAGTCTATAGCATCCCTCTTCACTTCTGATGATGGGTACAAACCATACATGGCAATACCAACGCGAACCATGTTGAAGTCGGCTTCATTAAGGTCAATGAGCCCTGCACTGTTTGACATATGTAATTGAGAGTAACCTATGCCCTTATGATCTAATTTTTTGACAAATTCTTTAAATAAATCTAACTGTGTATAGCTAGCAGATTTATCAAGTTCATCCGCTCTGGCAAAATGTGTGAAGAAACCATCAATTTCTACCATTGGTAAATTAGCTATTGATTCAATCACATCAAGAGACACCTCATCCGGCATAAATCCAATGCGACCCATTCCAGTGTCTATTTTGATATGTATGTGGGCTTTTTTTGTTCAATCTAAGTGCCACATCCGACAAAGCTTTTGCCATATCTAAACGAAATACCGTCTGGGTTATATCATATTTGACCATATCAAAATAATCATCTTCACCTGTATAGCCAAGAACCAAAATAGGGCATGTTATGCCATTTTTTTCTCAGCGCGACCGCTTCTTGAGATGCAGCAACAGCAAAAGCGTCAATACCGGCTTCACTTAGAGTCTTGGCAATGGGTATTGCACCATGACCATAGCCATCTGCTTTGATGACACTGCATATTTTTTGTGTCTTTTGATATATATTTTCTGATTTCTTTGTAATTATGCTGCAGGGCATCTAGATTAACCTCTGCAACCACTCTCTGATAATGTCTCATCATGCCACCTACTTCTGTTATTTGTTTAGTACTTGTGGTAGTCCATCTATGATATCACTGGCAATCATACTATATAGGCCCTTATCATTGGCTGCAACATCTCCAGCCAAACTATGCACAGCAACACCTAAGCATGCCCCTTTAAAGGCGTCTTTCATCTGTCCTATAAGACCAACAACAACACCTGCAAGGACATCTCCTGAGCCAGCAGTTGCCATACCATCATTACCGCATACATTAATACAACAGGCACCTTCTGGATTGGTAACGACTGTACGAGCACTTTTAAGCGCAACAACCACATTATGTGATTTTGAAAATGCTTGTGCAAATTCAACAGTATTCTCAAGAACTGCACTATTTGGATAGCCAGTAAGTCTAGCCATTTCACCAATATGTGGTGTTAATACCACTGGCACAGTCACTTCTTCTAGGATCTCAAGATTACTTGCCAGTATATTAAGGCCATCTGCATCAACCACAACAGGAAGGCTCGTTTGTGATAAAGCAAATTCTAACCACCTTGCAGATGTTTCACCCATTGACATACCTGGGCCAACCAATATGGCATCATAATTGTCAATACGAAGAGCCAGACCATCCATGACCTCTTGTAGAGACTTGAAGTCTTCTGTGTAGGTTGTCACTATCGCTTCTGGTATTGTTGACTGAAGGGCTAACTTACAACTTTCATGTGTCACAATATCAACCAGTCCCGCTCCTACTCTGTAGGCACTTTTTGCAGCTAAATAAGCTGCACCACTCATGCCTTTTGAACCTGCAATGACTAACAACCTTCCGTAATTCATTTTATGTGCTATAGGGTTTCTCTTTGGCAATAACCTTAGAGTCGATTCATCTAAGGTTTCATAAGCATATTCAAAGGCTTCAAGGACTTTTTGAGGTATACCAATATCAACAATTTTGAGTTGTTTAGATGCTAGTGCCCCAGGATATAGGAGATTGCCAATCTTTGGCAGTGTAAAAGTCACAGTCACGTCTGCTTTCACATTAATCCCCATCATCTTCCCGTTATCACTATTAATACCAGATGGCATATCAACACTAACCACATAGGCCTCTGAATTATTAATAGAACTTATCAGCGAATGATAGTCACCTTTGATAACACGGTCACACCCAATACCAAAGATTGCGTCGACTATGAAATCAGAATCCATCATAAATGAATTAATGACTGCAATAGTGTCTTCTTCAAACCACTCTACATGAATGCCAAGTTGTACGACACTATCATACATTATTTTTGCATCGGGTTTGATGTTATAGGCGTCACCAATCATGATTACTCTGACATCCTTCCCTTGATGAAACAGCAATCTAGCGACAGCTAAGCCATCGCCTCCATTATTACCTGTACTACACACAACCATACCATTCATCAGTGATTTAGGAAGCTCTTTGACCACTTCTATTGCAGCATGTTCCATAAGAAGAATCCCAGGTATTTGATATGACTCTATAGCCATCTTGTCTATACTTTGCATTTGTTTACTTTTCGCTATTATCATCCATTTCTCCCACTACAACTACACTCACATAATCCTTAGAATGTGATATGGTGATATGTAGTTTTGATATATTGAGTTCACGTGCTAACACATCAGCTCCATTATATAGATTGATATAAGGTTTGCCAAGGTCATTTCTTAGGATTTCTACATCCTTTAAAGAGAAATCTCTTATACCAGTCCCAAAAACTTTACTCACTGCTTCTTTTGCCGAGAAATTACCTGCAATAGTTGAAACATTCATATGACGTTCTTCAAACAGTTCAATTTCCTTATTTGTAAAATACCGATTAAGAAATCGATCATTTTCTATGCTTGCCTACCCTCTTAATCTCAAGAATATCATTTCCGATGCCTGCGATCATTAGGAATCCTCCCCAAAATATAATTTATCATATTGTTCAATCACTTCAATTCCAGCAATATCATGCATATAGTGATAGAGTTTATTTATCTCACTATCCATGTCTTCTTTCTCGCCAATCATTGATTTGACCTTGTTATGCAAGTCATTTATTTCTGTTTCTAAACGATTAACTTCTGACTTATTCTTGACCATCTTCTCATAACACACTGCCATGCTTTCTTTTAGAAGTTCCCCATTAACGGTCTCAATTTTTCCAGGTAAAACCAACTTACTATTCTCCAAATGTTCTATTTTTCGATTTATCTCACGAATGTTTTTTTCGTTTTGCTTTAATTTGGATTTTGTCTCACTATCGTCATCATCAAATGCACCACTCATTCCATCGACAATCTCAGCCATCAACTGTTTCTTTAGGACGAGGTATGCTTTGTAATCGTTATTTGCCTTCCCTTGTTCCTTTAGCAATTTGTTTAACTTATTCTCCAAAGTTTTAATGCGAACAGATTTACTATCTTTAAAAAGCTCATGATAAGATGGGTCTAGCACAACAATATGACCAGTTTTTTGGATATCAATTGATTTTCTTTTCTTCAAAAAATCACCTCGACTTGTAGTTCATATATCTCGATATAGTTGCCATTGCTTCAGCCCTCGTCGAATGTCCCTCAGCCCTAAATGTGTTATCCTCATAACCTTCCATGATGCCAAGTTCATTTACCAACGCTATAGATTTGTCTCTCTCCAGTGGCTTATCAATTAAAATGACAATCATTTCCGCCATTTCTCCACGTGTTATAGCTTGGTGCCAGTCTTCCATCAAACTATATGGTTCTAGCCCCAAATCATTTGCTGCTTCTGCATAACCTTGATTTTCAAACCAATCATCGCCTATATTTCGACTAACCACTTCTTTGTTGTTGGCTCGCACCAAAATAGTCATATACTCCGCTGTTGTAATTGGCCTATCTGGTTGAAACTCACCAAAGGGATATCCTTGAACTAGACCACGCTTAGTTAATTCAAATATATAATCTTTGACCCAGTAATCAAAAGTGATGTCATCATACATGGTCATCCTATTATCGCTATCTGTGATTCTGAAATAAAAGGTATCACTACTATGCATTACCATGTGTCTATCAGACATTATGACTCTAGCCTCATAGTCACCCTCTAAGTTCTCTAGTATTGCAATGCCAGCTTCTTGATTGATTGCACTGCCATAATGTGCTATAGAATCTTCAATACCTGTGATTGTCTTTATAGGTGTAGGCGTCATCCAATTATCCACTTCGTTAATTAGTAAGGTATAGTCGTATTGCTGATCAAGTATGGTCTGCCACTCAAAGGTATATTGATTGTAGTCTTTGTAAATAGAACGAATATATGTCAGTTGTGGCTTCTCTACCAAAAACATTTGACCATCACCAATTGGCTTAATAGATGTTAGTTCATAAAAGAAGTCATAAAGACCCGGCACATCCCCTGCTAACTCAAGTTCAAGATTGTCTTGAGGTTTCACATTGAACACATTGGTATCATAATAATAGGGACTTGTGTTTGCTTCACTGATTCGCTCCCTAACATCAAGGAAATCTTTTTGATAACGTGCCTGACTTGAACCATAGAGTTGAACATAGTCATTAGCCAAGATTTCAGCAATATCCCATTCATACACATAAGGTTTTGATAAATCACCTTGAAAGGTAATTTGTGGCTTATCTGATAGCCCTCTTATATCTGAATAAGTAGATTTAACCCATTGTTGGCTGGTCATATTTTCTTGTGTAGTCATATAGTAGAAAGTAAAATGATGGCCATATTCATGGGATAAATACCTTGCCATATCATAGATAGATTCATAATATTTACAGTTAAACAGTTCAATATATCGGTCTTCATGATAAACAATGCGACCATCTTGGCTAGAGTAACTTGGATAATAACAAGAAGCCACACCATTAGGTGAGTCTGGATAGAGGTAGACAGCAGAAAGAAACTCAATCTCATCACCATGTCTGTTTTTAAGCAGTTCATTGTGTACCGACTCAAGTTTAGATAGTGTTGACCACTGTGTACAATAACTTATTATCTTAATACCAGAATCACCTTCGAAGACTGCCAAAGGTTCTCCATATTCTGTTCTACCAATTGCATGGCTCCAACCAAGTTCAAGGAAAGTTGAACATAAAAAGAAGACAGCAATCAGAAGAACCATGTTTTTTTTAATCTTCACGGTCATCATCCTTTACTATCTCCTATTATAGCCTTAGGTCATATCTAAGTCTAGAGACTTTCACTCTCGTCCTTAATCCGATAAGACAGTGTCATAAGACTTTCTGACAAATGGACATTCTCAACAATAACATGTGTGTCACGTAGTGCCAAGTCAATTGGTGCGAAGTTCCAGATACCCTTGATACCACATTCGCTCAAATCATTAGCGATTGCTGGTGCTTTGGTTTTTGGAACAGTCAAAACAGCAATGTCAATATTGTTGTCTTCCACAAATTGTTTCATGGAGTCCATATCTTGGACCTCTATGCCTCTTACAGATATACCAACAAGTCTTGGATTCACATCAAACAATCCTTTAACTACAAATCCACGTTTCTCAAAATCTGTATAATTGGCCAGTGCTTGTCCCAGATTACCAGCTCCAATGATAATGACACTATAATGATTTTCTAGTCCTAATATTTTGGCTATTTCACTATAAAGATATTCAACATTATAACCATAGCCTTGTTGACCAAACCCACCAAAATTATTAAGATCTTGTCTAATCTGTGATGCCGTAACACCCATTCTTTGACTTAGTTCTTTTGATGAGATTCTAACCACTTCGTTTTCAAGTAATTCTCCTAAATATCTGTAATATCTTGGAAGTCGCTTAATAACAGCGGTAGAAATTTTCTTTGTTGACATAACAGTACCCCCAGACGTACGTTTTATTACCTTTTATTCCCTTATCATTATATAGATTTGTTAAATATCTGTCAATTAGATAAAGACTAATTATCGCCCTATTCTTCCATTTATATGCTTTTGATGGTATGATATCTATGCAAAAACTCTGAAAGGACTCCACTATGATATTAAGTTGTAACAAAATCACTAAGTCTTTTGTCGTAGAAGAACTTCTAAAAGACGTGAGTTTCATCATAAATGAAAAAGAAAAAGTGGCCCTAATCGGTATCAATGGGGCTGGTAAAACCACCCTTTTTCGTATCATCACAGGGGAATTACTTGCAGATAGTGGCGATATTCTTATTGGCCAAGGTAAAAGCATTGGCTATCTCAAACAAAACGCCTTATCAGCCTCTGAACTTTCACTCTACGATGAGGTTTATCATGCAAATGAAACATTGATACATTTACAAAAAGAGCTTGAATCTATGGAGGAGAAAATCCACCTACACGAAGGTGATTCTTCCTATCTAGAAAAGTTGAATATCGATTATGACCGTCTACGACAAAAATTTGAGTCAATGGATGGCTATCAATATAACAGCCTTGTTTCTGGGGTCTTAAAAGGTCTTGGCTTTATAGAGGAAGATTATGGCAAGAATGTCTCCAAATTATCTGGCGGACAAAAGACTCGAGTGGCCTTGGCCAAAGAACTAATCCGCAAACCAGATATATTGATGTTGGACGAGCCTACAAACCATTTGGATATAGACTCTATAACATGGCTAGAAGGCTTTTTTTTAAAGTCTTATAGTGGTACAGTCCTCATTATCTCCCACGACAGATTCTTTCTCGACCAAATCGTTGGTAAGATTGTTGAAATTGAAATGGGTCAAGCCAAAGTTTATCAAGGCACTTACACCGATTTCATACATAAGAAGGAACATGACCAAATCATTCAGAATAAGCACTATGACCAACAACAAAAAACCATCAAACAACAAGAAGAAGTTATAAGAAAGCTCAAGTCCTTTAATAGAGAAAAATCCATAAAACGTGCTGAAAGTAGAGAAAAACAGCTGGATAAAATTGTTCGCATAGATAAACCTATGAATATTCAAGCTGATATGCACCTAAAACTTAAACCTAGATTTGAAAGTGGTTCGGATGTTATGAGTCTTGTGGATATTGGCAAGTCATTTGGCCACCTCAACCTATTTAACCAACTGAATTTTGATATCAAAAAAGGCGATCACATAGCTTTAATTGGTGATAATGGTACTGGTAAGTCTACCCTCTTCAAAATTATTAATAAAATCATTCCACCTGATACCGGCCATATAAAACTGGGGTCTAAAGTTAAGATTGGCTATTATGACCAGGAACATCAACTTCTTAGTCAAAGCAATAATCTTATTGAAGAAGTTTCAGATGCCTATCCCACCCTAACTGAAGGTGAAATCCGTAACATTCTTGCCTCCTATTTGTTTAAAGGCGATGATGTCTTTAAAAGAGTTGGTAATCTGAGTGGCGGTGAAAAAGGTCGATTGACATTGGTTAAATTAATGCTTAGTGAAGCCAATTTCCTTATACTAGATGAACCGACCAACCATCTTGACATTATCTCCAAAAACATATTAGAAGAGGCATTAATTGGCTATCAAGGGACGCTCTTCATCATTTCTCACGATAGATACTTTGTTAACCGTGTAGCAACTAAGATATTGCACCTTGAAAACCAGCAAATTGAGACTTATATTGGTAATTACGATTACTTCACCAGTCAAAGAGCTTACCGAACCAGCGAAGAAATGTCTAGCAATCCAAGTGTCAACGTAACAGAGAATAAGATGACTTGGATTGAAGAGAAGGCATACAAAGCCAAGAAAAGAAAACTTGAAACAGAATATGAAATATTAGAAAGTAAGATTCATGACACTGAAGCCCTGATAGAAATTCTAGACAATGAGCTCTTAGATGAAGCCGTGTATAGTGATCATGTCAAAGCTGAAGAAGTATCTACTCGAAAGTCAGATCTTGAAGATGGACTTATGGTTTTATACGAGGACTGGGAAGCCATTTCAGAATCTTTAGAGAAACTTTAGACAAGATAAAAGGATGTTACCGTAGTGATACATCACTATAGCAACATCCTTATTCTTATTCATTCATTTGAATCACTGATTATCTAATATCTCAGCAATTTTCTTTTCAATCACATTGTTAGAAGTATTTCGAATATGAAGATTGGTTAGTGCGCTAGCAAGATCACCATCACGATTCTTTAAGGCTTCAAGAATTGCTTTATGCTCTTCAATCGAATGCTTCGCACGTTCTTCTGAGGACAAAGAAGACTTTCGAACTCTTTGCACGTAATGATGAAAATCTGATAAAACATGCCTTAATATCTTGCTCTCAGATGCCTCATATAACATCTCGTGGAATTTGGTGTCAAGTTCATACAATTGTTCAATATGCCCTTTGGCCAAATGAAATTCTGACAAATAAACAATTTCTTCAAGCTCATCTAGCTGTTCTTGGGTGATTGTCTTTGCAGCCCATTTTGCGCTCAACCCTTCAATCATCGAACGAATGGCATAGATATCGTTGATATCTTTGGCATTGATACCAGTAACAACCGCACCCTTGTTAGGAATAATCGTAACAAGGCCTTCAAGTTCAAGCTGACGAAGTGCTTCTCTAACTGGCGTTCTGCTCACGCCAAGTTCTTTAGATATTTGTATTTCCTTTATGGCTTCGTTTTGTTTGTAATGACCTCGTAAGATATCTTCACGTATCTTATGAAAAAAAACTCTACCACGCAGCGAGAATTTATCATGAACCTCACTCTGAAGATTATAATTTTCCACAACTTCCTCCACCGTCACAATGTGACTTCTATAGACTATAGACTTTCGATAGTCTCCATTAAGTAGTTAGCATATTCAGTATTAGTAGCACCAGTGTCTCTACCAGTCATCACAAGCTTTTGCTCTGTTTGACCACAGATTTCTAAAGCTTTAAACAATTTGTCTGCTTGCTCAGTGTAACCGATATGAGCAAGTAACATTGCACCACCTCTAACTACACTTGATGGATCTGCATAGATATCTCTACCTTCGTCAACCATTCTTGGTGCTGAACCATGAATCGCCTCAAACATAGCATATCTTTTTCCAATGTTTGCTGAGCCAGCTGTACCAACACCACCTTGGAATTCTGCAGCTTCATCAGTCAGAATATCACCATAAAGGTTAGGTAATACCATTACTTGGAATTGTGTTCTTCTATTCTTATCAATCAACTTAGCTGTCATGATATCGATGTACCAATCATCTAGCTCAACACCTGGATAATCTTTAGCTACTTCTTTACATACATCTAAGAATTTACCATCTGTAGTTTTAACAACGTTTGCTTTAGTTACACAAGTAACTCTAGTCTTGCCATTCTTCGCTGCAAAGTCAAATGCTGCTCTTGCAATTCTTTCTGCACCTTGACTAGTAATAACTTTGAAGTCGATAGCAATATCTTCATCAATGTTAATACCTTTACTACCTAGAACATAAGCTCCTTCAGTGTTCTCTCTGAAGAAAGTCCAGTCGATATTATCTTCTGGTACTTTTACTGGTCTAACATTAGCAAAAAGATCCAATTCTTTTCTCATTGCAACGTTAGCACTTTCGATGTTTGGCCATGGATCACCAGCTCTTGGTGTTGTCGTTGGTCCTTTAAGAACAACATGACATTTCTTGATTTCTTCAAGTACATCACTTGGAATCGCTTGGTTTACTTCTGCTCTCTTTTCAATTGTTAAACCTTCAATAACTCTGAACTCAACCTTACCAGCATCTACATCAGCTTTGATTAGGTATTCCATTACTCTTTGTGCTTGTGCTGTGATTGCTGGACCAATTCCGTCACCACCAACAACACCGATAATAATTTTATCAAGTTCTTTGTAGTTGATAAAATCTTTCTGTTCTTTCATCTTGGAAACTCTCTCTTTTTGCTCAGTCACCAAACTTTCAAAATGCTTTAAATAATCGCTCATCTTAAATCCTCCGTTTGTAATATAGTTATAGGGCTAGTTCTATGCCCAGTTCCTCTGATTTTTCTCTAATAATCTTGATCAGTTCATTGTCGGCAATGGAAACCACTCGACCTGACTCATACTCATCGTCAACCCATTCCTTAACAGCCATAACAACTGGATGCTTCTTGTCAACAGCGCTTTCACCTGATAGTTTGAAATATGAATTAATCCAGTGAGCTACACCTGAGACACCTGATGTTTTTGTTACCGCTACAACAACTGGTCTATTCAGTAACTTATCTGTATCAAAAATATTGTAGATTTCTTCATTTTTTAAGCAGTCCATCTGCATGGATACCTGCTCTTGTAACGTTGAAATTCTTACCTACAAAAGGCATTCTCTGTGATATCTCTACCCCAAGTTCTTTTTGAAAATATTCAGCCATCTCAGTGATAATGGTTGTGTCCATACCATCTAAAGTACCTCGCACTTGAGCATACTCAAAAATCATTGCTTCAATTGGCGTATTACCCGTTCTTTCACCAATACCAAACATAGACCCATTAACGCTTGAACATCCATACAACCATGCTGTTGTTGAGTTCTGAACAGCTTTATGGAAATCATTGTGTCCATGCCATTCAAGTAGCTCAGAAGGTACACCTGCATGATGATGTAGACCATACATAAGTCCCGGTACTGAACGTGGCATAACAACACCTGGGAAACTTACACCATAACCCATCGTATCACATGCACGAATCTTAATTGGGACACCAGTTTCTTCCATTAATTTCATTAGCGCACCAACAAAAGGTACAACAAAACCATAGAAGTCTGCTCTAGTAATATCTTCAAGGTGGCATCTTGGTTTAACGCCAGTCTCAATACACTCTTTGATGACGCCAACATAATGGTCAACGGCTTCTTTTCTAGACATCTTCAGTTTATAGAAGATATGATAATCTGAACAAGAAACTAAGATACCTGTCTCTTCAAGTCCTATGTCTTTAACCAGTTGAAAATCTGACTTAAGGGCACGAATCCAACTTGTAATCTCTGGGAACTTGTATCCCTGCTCAAGACACTTATAAACAGCTTCTCTATCCTTCTTGCTGTATAAGAAAAATTCACTTTGTCTTATAATCCCTTTAGGGCCAGATAATTTATGTAGATAGTCATATACTTTTACAATCTGCTCAGTTGTAAAAGGCTCTCTAGATTGTTGTCCATCTCTAAAAGTTGTATCTGTAATCCATATTTCATCTGGCATATTCATTGGAACATGTCTATGATTGAAGGCCATCTTTGGAACTTCATCATATGGGAACAGGTTACGGAACAAATGTGGTTCGCTGACATCCTGTAATGGGTATCTGAACTCAGTACGTTCTAGAAGGTTACTCTTTTCACTAAATTCAATGGCTTGTTTCCTATTGAATTTCAAATGTTTTCTATCAAAATCGTTCACTGCTATTCCTCCTTTTATGACTCACACAATCTTTACATAAGATTGTTATATGCATTTTATTTTATATCTATGCAATTATAGTATTATTGTATACAATAATACCTTCTCTGTCAAGTTGGCATAAATACTAGAATTTAGGCCCATGTCCCTATCTTTATAGCTATTTTATACTTGTGTTAATTTTCTAATATTTCTGTAGTATTCTGACAATTAAATGATAGTTCTCCACATTATCCACATTTTTATACACAGAAAACCTTTTTTCGACTTTTTTACGGTCAAAGTTGTGACCACACTGTGACCATTCTGTTAACTATACCCAGGTTAATCATAATAAATAATGTATAATTGTTATAATTATACATTTCTTCCTAATTTAACAAATATACGATGGCTACTTAAGTTAGACTGGTATAAGTAACGCAAGCGAAAAATGGAGTTGCCTCGGACGATAGGCTATTGCTTGCAATCGCTGAAAGTTAGCCCCAGTTGTTTGATGAATGGTAAGCGTCAAATAAAAAGGTGTATTAAAAAAGCAAACCCCATTATATGAGAATTGCCTATTTGCATAATTGCTGTATTT
>JDSF01000170.1_pt1 | contig 45969 bp, 55 predicted proteins | sample 199441 | NCBI WGS metagenome assembly JDSF01 (sample SAMN02592751, study PRJNA231836) | bioreactor metagenome | isolation source: continuous culture bioreactor denitrification-DNRA | place: Germany: Bremen
GTATCTACCAGCCCTCAATTGAGGCCATGAAGAAAGAAGGGCGACCTTTTACGGGTATTATGTTCTTTGGGCTGATGTTGACGGATAAAGGACCTAAACTACTTGAGTATAATGCTAGATTTGGTGACCCAGAAGCACAGGTGGTTTTACCAAGATTACAGACAGATCTTGTGGATATATTTGAACATGCTATGGATGGAAAATTGGATGAGGTAGACGTTCAGTGGGATGATCAGTCTACAGTATGTGTCATTCTTGCATCTGGTGGCTATCCTATTCAATATGAAAAAGGATATGTCATTGATGGATTGGAACTTTTTCAAGAACATAAAGATATAACCGTATTTCACGCAGGAACACGAATAGATGGTGAGAAATATTTGACCAATGGTGGGCGGGTGTTAGGCGTAACGGCAACTGCTCATAGTATGGAATCCGCAAGAGAAAAAGCTTATGCTGCAGTGGATCGGATTCATTTTGAGAAGAAGCATTATCGAAAAGACATAGGGTTAAAATAATAAGCTCATACATCAGGTACGATAAAGGATTAGATATAGTTATTTCTTTATCGTGCTTTTTTTTATAGTTAAGAATGGAAGACGAGGCGTAGCCTCTTTTTTTTTTATAAATCTCTTAGTGACGTAATCCATCTAATTTTTGGATTTTATTTGCATAAATATAGTAAATTATAGTAATATTACAAGGGAGAAAGGTATGCAATTCTATAAGAGATAGGTAATAAAACAAAGGAGGATTATGATGGCAGAAAAAAAAGTATTCAAGTTCAATTTTCAAATACATTCAAAGGTGAGCTTATTACCCCTAATGACACGGTGAACATAGGGATGGAAAAAGGTTCTTTGGCACCATACGATATGCTTTTTGGTGGACTTGCTTCTTGTATGTATGCTACATTTCTAGAGATTGCAGAGAAGAAACGCATTCATTTTGATTCTGCAAAAATTGATGTTACAGGTGAAAAGCGAACAGAAATTCCCACCACATTAAAGTGGGTTAATGTTAAAATAAAAATTAAGAATGCGGAGAAAGAAAAAGGATTAATTAAAGCAATGGAGATTGCAGCAGATTACTGTTCTATTTATCAGACCATTTCCAAGGTGGCAGAAATGTCATGGGATATAGAGTTTGAATAATGATTAGAAAGATTGCTTAGAAGAACACCTTATTAAACCCATGGGATTAGTGAGGTGTTTTTTTTGCATCATTTTATGTTGTATAAAACTAGTATTTTGTACTAAAAAGTAAACTCATTCTATCTGTAAGAGTAATAAAGAAGTTATTACTATGTGTATAAGAATAATAATAAAAAGAAATTAAAACTTTTAAAACTGATAAAATAAGGGTTTTGGAGGGTTTTTAAAAGAAAACAGAATATTACTTTGACACAAAGAGTAATTATTGCTATAATAACTATAGCACATAGAGTAATTAATTAATTTTTTGAATTTTTTGAAATGGAGACGATAAGTAATGAGAAAATCAACAATCATATTTTCATGTATTGGCGCTTTCTTAACGATTAGCTTTCTAATCACTATTAATACCATCATTAATCCTGATAATCAATGGAGCATGTATCCAAGTTTTGTTATTATCTTTTGGCCAATTATCATTTATCATTTTGCTATGAAAAAATACAAAGCATTATCACTTGTTAGTGCAGTCATGCTTGTGTTTTTCCTTGGGATTATTAATTATGTAACATCCCCCGTACATCCTTGGTTTTTATATCCAGCATATCCTATTTTGTGGTGGCCTATTCTTATGTATGCAGGGAGATGGCGCAAAAAGGTTAGTTTTGCTATTGTTTCTAGCGGTAGTCTAATAGCCTATTATGTGGTCTTAAATGTCATTTTAACGCCAGGATATCCTTGGTTTATCTATACAACATTTGTTTTCCTATGGTGGCCAATTATACAATACTTCGTCACAACTAAGAAATTTATGGCCTTTTCAATTGTGAGTTCCATATTAGTTTCTGTCTTTTTTATCATCGTTAATTGGATATCAACGCCACATGTAATATGGGCTATATATCCTATATTTGTTGTTTTATGGTGGCCCCTTGTAGTGTATTGTTTTGGTTATCTGAGACGTAAGAATGATGATGAAACATATAAACACATGACCAGGTAGAAAGGTATGAAATCATGAGTGCAAATATTCCAAAATGGTTTCGATTGGATAATGCAGCCAAGATTTATCCTGCATTTGCTTCAAAAGAAGATACCGCAACTTTTCGAGTGTCTGCCATAATGTACGAAAACGTTAATCCGGAACAATTACAGAGGGCTCTAGAGTCCATTATAAAACGGTTTCCTTCTATGGCTGTAACCATGAGAAAAGGTATGTTTTGGTACTACTTTGAAGCTAATCAGAATAAACCATACATTCATCTAGAAGTATTAAGCCCATGCGGTGTTATTAATGAAGATGAGAATAATGGATTCTTATTCAAAGTGCTGTATTATAAACGAAGAATTGCAGTGGAATGTTTCCATGCACTGACAGATGGTTATGGCGCAATGGAATTTCTGAAAGCTTTGATATTTGCTTATTTGAAACATAATTATCCACATATAAAGCATGAAAACATGATTAAAGTACCAGAGGAGTCTATTCAAGAAGAAGAACTTGAAGATAGTTTTAAAGCTTATTATAAATCGGACACTAAGGTTAATGGAAGACCAAAAGAAGTGTGTGCCTGTCATATTTCTGCAACACCTAGGCGAAAAAATGGGCATCCAAGTAAGTCATGGTAGGATGAGTGCCTCTATGTTAAATCAAATAGCAAAGAAAAGGGGGGCTACGATTACCATCTATCTAACGGCAATCATGATTAAGGCAATTAATGATTATAACAAACAACAGATGGTGAACAGAGACTGCCCAATTGTTGTGGCGGTACCCGTTAATCTAAGACGGATCTTTCCATCAACCACCATGCGGAATTTTTTCCTATTTTGTAAATGTGGCGGTGAAACCTTCTAATCAGTTAACATTAGATCAGGTTATACACCAGATTAAGGAACAATTCCAAGAAGGGCTTAAGAAAGAGACCCTATATAATCATTTTCATCATAATGTTAAATTTGAAAAAAACTTGATCATGCGATTAGTACCAAATAGTATAAAAAACTTTTTACTCAAGCAAGTACGTGCTTTTAAGAGTAAGAAGGTCATAACCACAACATTAACGAATCCAGGAATCGTTCATATGCCAAATGCATTGAAAGCGTATGTGGAGCATTTTGAATGTGTTCTATATGCAGCAAAGCCACATTATATCAATACAGGTGTATGTTCATATAATGACAATTTAGTCATATCCGTGTCAAGAGCTATGAAAGAACAAGATCTAGTCCTTACCTTTTTTGACTATTTAGCGAAAGAGTCAGGTATGAAGATACATCACTATTCCAATGACAGGAGTGAAGTGGAATGAAAGCGGCGTATAGACAGAAACAGCAAGCCGATATAATGAGCTATGATGAACCCCTATATCCAAGATACCATGAGACTGCTAATAGTCATCAAGTAGATTATCCATGGATGAAATTATTGTGTTTTGGGCTAGGTGTCAGTATTCTACTTTGTTTCATTTTGTTATGGTATGTCTATGTTGTAGCAAGCTTATTAAGCGTTTGTTTATGCATTATGATTATGAGACATGAAGGTAGCAAGAAGTCTACAAAATTATTTTGGATTTTATGTAACATCATTGGCATGTTAGTACTTATTGATTTAGGTGACGGACAATTGAACTGGTCCATTGATTATGTCATTCCCTTATTACTTATTCTTACTATTGGAACAGTGATGATTGTCATGTTAATAAGGCATAGACGGTGGGAACGCTATGTAGGCATTCAGATATATAGCATTATCATAGCAATAGCCTTGAATATCTTACTGTTGATTAACGTATCTCACATTCTATGGCCCAGCATAACAGCATTAGGATTGGGATTAAGCACTTTAGCGCTTATGGCTATGGTTTTTGGTAGTGCTTATGCACGAACTCTTGAAAAGTTCTTACATCTCTAGGGAATCAATACTTAAAAGTGATAAATTACTTTGACAGCTTGAGTAATGGGTGATAAAATAATTATGATAGATAGAGTAATTTTGCTTGGAGGTGTATTATGTTAAGCAGTGATACGATACGAGGTCACTTGGATGCAATCATCTTACGATTAATTATCGAGAAGGATAGATATGGATATGAAATATCCAAGGAAATATTAGCACGAACGGATAATATGTTTGAAATAAAAGAAGCTACCCTCTATGCTGTTTTCCAACGTTTGGAGAAAAAAGAGTTGATTAAAAGTTATCATGGTGATGTAACCCATGGTAGAAAAAGAAAATACTATCGTATAACCACACTTGGTAGAGCCTATTATCGGGAAAAAATCATTGAGTGGGAAACAACGAAAAAGGTAATAAATATTTTTATGGAGGGTTGGGAATGAAGCAGATAAAGTCATATGTTCATCAATTATTTAAAGAAATTCCAGATAGTGATATAAAAAGAAATATGGAAGAAGAAATTATTCAGAATTTAGAAGAAAAAGTAATGGATTTGATGGAGTCAGGCAAAGAGGAAGAGGATGCTATTAATAAAGCTCTTATTGATTTTGGTGACATTGAAGATATTAAGCGAGAACTTCGTGAACAACAATCAATCAATCCTTCAAAAAACAAAATGAGACTGATATTTTCATTATGGGCTTCAGGGTTAACGATATCTTTGTTTTTGTTTATGAATTTCTATTATACACCTACCGTTATTTGGTTTGTATATCCCGTGTTTGTTATTATCTGGTGGCCTTTTATTATGTTTTATCGTTGGTATGAACAGCGAAATCATCATTTAAAATAAAAGTGTAGGTCGAATAAAATACAAGTGGAGGTTAGCAAATGAGCAAGAAAATAGCCATTGTGGCTGATACGACGTGTGATTTACCTAATCGATTTATTGAAGAGTATAATATTAAGCTTATGCCATTGAGGGTCATATATAAGGATAGAGACTACCGAGATCGATATGAAATAACACCAGAAGAGGTATGTGATAATCTTAATAAAGAGATTCCTACCACCTCACTACCAGTTGCAGAAGATGTGTTGCATATATTTGATGAACTTGTTGAAGAAGGTTATACAGATGCCATTGTATTAACGTTAACATCAAAAGTTAGTGGTACCTATAATCTAGCAACCCTATTAGCAAAAGAATACAAAGGACTAGACATAGAAGTTATTGACTCAAAGGCTGTTTCTATATTCTATGGATTTATGGTTCTAGAAGGGGCTAGATATGCACATACAGGGGATAAGACCTTAATCAAAGAAAAAATCATGACTGTAAGAAAAAGAGTTAAAGGCTGCCACCTTATCGATACATTAACCTACCTAAAAAAGGGTGGACGGATAGGGAAGGTACAAGGAACAGTAGCAGAGATTCTAAATATAAAACAATTATTGGTATTGATGATGAAGGGGTTTATCAAACGTTTGCCAAGATCCGGGGGAGAAAAAGAGCCATTAAAGCCATGATTGATATGGTAAAAAAACAATTTAGTCATAAGGCTTATAAATTGGTTATTGTCCATGGCAATGTAGAGGAAGATGCCAAAGCCATGTACGAAGAATTAAAAGATATCGGAGAAATGAAAGAGTTTTTTATGACCAAGTTATGTTCAGTTTCTTGCGTACATACAGGACCTGGCATCATAGGCTACGTAGCCTATGAGATATAAGGCATTGTATTTGATAAGCGAGTAAGGACAGTTACTATTGTATGAACCATCAAGACTGATAGGAGGTTACAGAATGAAAAAGATAGCTATTATTTCAGATTCAGCTTGTGATTTACCAGAACATATTATTAAGAAGTATAATATTAAGTTACTCCCTTTAAGAATTATTTATAAAGAGCGTGAATATCGCGATCGATTTGAGATTCAGCCACAAGAGGTATATGATAATATCCAACGTGAAGTACCAACCACATCGTTACCAACTGCTGACGATATTTTGGGGACATTTGACCAACTTGTAGAGGAAGGGTATACAGAAGCTGTTGTCATAACCCTCTCATCTAGCCTAAGTGGTACCTGTAACATGGTTAAAATGCTTGCAAATGATTATGATAAACTTAAAATTAGAGTATATGATTCCAAGACGTTAGGTATGTTTCTAGGTTTTGTGGTAATGGAAGTAGCTAAATGTGCGAGTAATCATAGCATGGAAGAAATGATACAACGAGGGAAAGAGATTCGGGGCAAATTAAAAGGTGGCTATGTTCTTAAGACGTTAACCTACTTACGTAAAGGTGGTAGGATTGGTAAAGTAGAAGGTACAGTTGGTGAACTGCTTAATATCAAACCTATCATTGGTATCAATGATGATGGTGCTTACTATACCATCACTAAAACTAGAGGTTGGAAAAAAAAGGCAGTTACAAAGATGAGAAATATGATTACGGAAGAGTTTAAAGATAAAAAAGTACAATATTGCTATTATTCATGGTGGTGCGGAAGAAGAAGCTAAAGCTTTACTTGATAGTATCAAAAAACATCGGTCAAATAATGGATGGATACGTGGCACAAATCAGTCCAGCATTGGGTGTGCATACAGGACCAGGCTTAATTGGCTATGCAGCTTATGAGATATAGATTCAGTTATAACTATTAGATAAAAGGAATTATTATATGGAATGGTTAATAATCATTTGAAAGGGCTGTTTCATAATTAAAGCATGATGTAGATGCTTTAATTATGAGACAGCTCCTTTTGCAGTTAGAAAGAACTTGTGGTAAGATGATGGGTATAACTAAAAAACTGTAACGTGTATAAAAGTTACTTACATAAGCATAGAGTGCTTTAGAAAAAGGAGTTGTACCAATGGCACAAATAATAAATAAGTCAAACCATCTAAGAAAAGAATTGATGATAGAATATATGAAATTAATAGGATGTTTTTTAGCAGCTATATTTTGTACTGTTCTAGCATTTTTTTACATATGGATTTTCGTTGATTGCTGCGCTGATACTGGGCATATATTGTAAAAAAATTAAAGTCAATATTGATATTGTCAAGTCGGGGTTAAAGGGTGAGAAAGAAGTATTGAAATTATTATCAGATTTACCAAAGCGTTATAAAGTAATTGCTGATTTACATATACAGGGCAAGAATACGTCCAGCCAAATTGATTACGTGGTAGTTGGTGCTAATGGTATTTTTTGTTGTGGAGGCTAAAAATATAAAAGGACATATAAAAGGTCGAGCCACGGATAAGTATTTAACGCAAGTTAAGGTTGGAAAAGGCGGCAGAGAGTATAAAAGAGATATGTATAATCCAGTGTTTCAAGTAAAAGGACATGTGATAGGTGTATCAAAGGTGCTTAGAAAAAAATAATTGGCATAATATGATTCAAGGTATGGTATATTTTTCACATGATGAGTCACAAGTGGACATGCAGTCCAGCGAGATTACAGTTTTAGCAAAGAACAGAGATGACCTTTTGAGATATATTAAACAATATAAGAAAGATGGGGTGAAATTAGCACCTCATGAGCAAAGTAAGATTGTTGAATTGTTGAAGAAACATGTGATGTAGGCATTCTAAATATCTAAAATACCCAATGTAAGTTGTGTAAATCATATGACCTGTTAACGATCGTTTTGTTAACAGGTTATTTTTGTAATATCAAAGAAATGTGTACCATAAGTGTATATATTAGGCATATGAATTGGATTAATTAGTGGTTATAATGAAGTCAAAATGATTATAAATAATTGAAAATTTAGACAAGAACGTTTGAAAAATATATAATGAAAATTTACTTATTTAAAGACAAACAAAAAGAATATTACCATTTAATCTAGAATATAAATAATTGAAATGCACATAAAACTTAATCAACATTGACTATACTGTTGGAACTATGCCACTTGAATCATTGCTGAATTACTCTGTTTGAGGGAACTACTCTTTTATTGTCTCAAATAGCTTTGTAATATACTAACACAGATATTTACTGGATATTAGAGTAGTAACAAGTAATTTTGTTATGTATTAAAAGAAAGGAGGAATTGATTTACCTGGCATGAGTATGGCTAAAGTTTAGACATAATTCATATACACATAATTTTAAAGAAACATATTTTAAAGGAGGCGTTTTAATGTTTAAAAGGATGTTTTGTTTTATGTTGACAACGGTTTTATTAATGGGATTGTTTGTAACGGGTGCTAATGCGGCACTTTTGGATCAGGGACCCATTGTGGCTAAGCCATTGGTAATACTTATGGATTATCCGGATTACAGGTATTCAGATTTTTTAAACAAAGAAGAAGCTTGGAGTATTCTCTCCTATAGTGATAATTATGAGGCATCATATTATCAGGAAATGTTGTTTGCACCAGATACTTATAAGGGGAAAGATAATCAAGACTTTATGACAATGAATAAGTATTTTAAGCTTGAGTCAAGAGGGCAGTACGCTGTGGATGGAGGTGTAGCTGGGTGGTATACTTCTAAGAATAATGCACTGTATTATGGAAATACCCAAGAAGAAGCAAGTTGGTTAGTAGAAGAAGGAGCAGATGCTGTTGCTAAGGATGCTAACATTAACTTATCGGATTATGATGTTATTGATAAAATGGATTATGATAATGATGGGAATTATTATGAGCCAGATGGCATAATTGATACAGTAATTCTTGTTCATGCAGGGAAAGGAGAAGAATGGTTTAGTGGTGGATCCATGGGAGAAGAAGCAGCAATTTGGCCGTTTCAATCAAGTTTATCTGGCTATAGAGAAGATAAATTGCCTTACGAAGTCGTTGATATGAATGGGAATACATATAAATTTGAAGATTTTGTTATGGTTGAGCAGGATGCGCCAGTTGGACTTATAAGTCATGAGTATGGACACTCATTAGGACTTCCTGATTTATATGGTAATTCAGAACCTGTTCAGAACTGGACAACAATGGCTGGAGGTTCATATGTAGGATATCCAATAGGGTCACTGACAGTGGGTTATGGTGCATATTGCAGAGAACAGCTCCAAAAAAGATCATGGAGGAGATTGGCAAAGACAAAATAGAATGAACCTAGAGGATATTGATTCCCAAGGGAGAACGATAACATTAATTGCAGCAAGTTCACAGAATCCAGGTACAGATGCTGTAAGAATAGATTTACCAGATAAGGTTACAACTATCGCATATCCATATAGTGGAGATAACACCTATTTTGGCGGCAAGGAAGATGGAGCCTATCACTATATGACAACAAGCTTAGATTTTACGGCAACTTCAGGCGTTGTCGGGAATAATGCTATACAATTAGCTTTCAAAACCCAGTATGATATTGAAGAACATTGGGATTATGCCTATGTTCAAGTTAGAGAAGACGGTACTGAGGAATGGATAGCCATGGAAGGAAATATTACAACCACTGAAAATCCAAACAAAGATGAGGGTGACTTCTTAAGAAACCCAGGTCATGCTATAACAGGAAGCTCTAGTAGAGAGTGGGTAGATGCAATTTTCAATCTAAGTGAATATACAGGAAAGAAAATAGATCTAAGAATAGGTTATGGTACAGATGGAAATACCCAAGGAACTGGATTTTTTGTGGATAATATTAGCGTCACAGTAAATGGTGAAGCGTTATTCTTTGATGATGCTGAAGGCGAGTTAGGGTTTGTGCTTGATGGGTTTGAGGAAAGTAATGGCGTTTTCATAGCCGAGAATTATTACTTGATTGAATGGCGTAACCATCATGGTTCAGATGAAGGGTTAAAGCAATCCTATTATTATTCGGATAAGACCCCATATGATCCAGGACTTCTCATTTGGTATGTAGATAGAACCTATGGTACCTTAGATAGACTTTCTCAAGATGGAGAGGCTAATCCAGGACATGTATCCGTAGGTATCGTTGATGCAGATCAAGAGCCTGTAATATGGAAATATCCAGATAGTTCAGAAGTGAATACTGATAAAGCTGAATATCAGATGCGTGATGCAGCATTTAGCTTAAGAAGTGGATCAGAGTATTTTATTCAATGGAATGAAGTTCAGACAATTGACCAAGATATTGACATGGTATATCCCATATTTAACGATAGTAGAGATTATACGAATCCAGCAAAACCAGCAGCTGGTTTGATTTTGCCACAACATGGAATTAAAATATTAGTAACTGAAGAGAACGCCGATAGAACAGAAGCTAAGATCCATATCATGAACGTTAATCATGTCGTACCACAAAGAGCAGAACCTACAGGAATAACCATTCAAAATATACATATTTCAAATAATCAAGCAGGGGATGTAGATAAATCAAGTGATGATGTAACAGATATAGACATATTGAATGATTTGGTTATTGTAGAAGCTAGTGGGGATTTAGGTAATAAAGGATACATTGGATACATTCGTGAGAATGAAGATGAAAAGGTTGTCCAATTAGAGCTTCAAGATAGCGGGTATGTAGGAACACTTAGTGATGAAATATTTGCTGATAACATAGACTGGAGGGTTAATTTTATTGCTTTAGAAGATTCTCAAGGAGGAATGAAGGCAATCTATAACTCAGAAGTACATGCCTATGGTGTTGATTTAAGTTCTGGAAACATATCAGGTTCAGCATCATTTGTTAAAAGCTTAGAAATGATAGCTGGAATTAATGAAAATACGAGTATTAATCTTGGATTAATTGGTACGCTTGATAACGGTAATATTGCCGAAGAAAGTGATTTAAGCAACGCTGTATGGTTAAGTTCAAATGAGACTGTTGCTACGGTAAATAACGAAGGTGTAGTTACAGGAAACTCAGAAGGAAGTACAACAATTACAGCTAAATTAGGAGGCGTAACGACTAGCTTTAAAATAATAGTTGTTTCAGAAAGCGCCAATAATCCTATAACCAATGAAAGTGAACCCAATAATACTTTTTCTGATGCAAATGGACCAATTAATAAAAATGAAATGGTATCAGCATCTTTTACAGAAGGGGACAACGCAGATTACTATTATTTTGATGTCATATCAGCTGGAACAATTAATATTACAGTAACAGGAGATGGTAACACAGGATTCAACTGGCTTCTTTATAAAGCATCTGATCAAAGCAATTATGTAGACTACCCGAGTACAGGAGGAAATATAAAGGAAGGTTCTTACGAAGCTGATTCTGGAAAATATTATTTAAAGGTATATAAACATACTGGTAGTAGTGGAACGTATACTATAAATATTGATGGAGCAATTAGCTAGTAAGCTGTTATCATGCACTAACCATATTCAGATTATTCATAGTAAAATTAAAACGTTATTATGAGTAATCTGGTAGTATGGGAAGTTTTTTAGAATGGAATAATGATTTGGAAGTATAAGGCAATACTAATTAAAGGATAAGCTTGACAAATAGACTATAATAGGATACATTATGTATGAAAATAAAATATGTTGCTAGGGGAGCCTTGGGCTGAGAAAGTAAAGTACTGACCCTTATAACCTGATTCGGATAATGCCGGCGAAGGGAAGCGTTAAGTTTATTCATGCAGTCTACTTTCGGTCAATGATTCCTCCTAGATGTTACACAAGGAGGATTTTTTTATGTTGAAACAATTTCAAGATGCACTTGCAAGTGGGGATATTCAGAATGTCATTACTTCCACACTTGGACAAATTATTTTAGTCCTTATTGCTCTTATTCTTTTATTAGGTGTTGTAGCTCTCGGTAGTCGTTCTAAAACCATGAAAACAAAAGAATTAGTCTATTCTGCAATTGCTATAGCAATCGCTGTAGCTTTATCTTATGTTAAACTGGTAGCGTTGCCTCAAGGTGGTTCCATCACACTATTTAGTATGCTCTTTATCGCAGTTATTGGTTATTGGTTTGGAACAGTACAAGGGGTTATTTGTGGTATTACATATGGTCTCCTACAACTTGCTCTTGGCGGATGGGTGATGCATCCCATTCAATTACTACTGGACTATCCATTAGCTTTTGGTATGCTTGGATTTGCTGGGCTTATGCGTAATACTCAAAATGGATTAATGAAAGGTCTTATTCTTGGTGCATTTGGTCGATTTATATGCCATTTCATCTCAGGGGTTGTGTTCTTTGGAAGCTATGCGATTGATTTAGGATTTGATCCAGTACCTTATTCAATTGGCTATAATCTTGCCTATATTGCGGGAGAAGTTTTCTTGACACTCATTATTCTCATGGTGCCACAGGTCACAGATACGTTTAAACAATTGAAAAAAAATGGCATTATCATAAGCGACTAAAAAAGTTTATAACCCATGGTTTTAAAGAGGTATATTGAAGTGCCTCCTATAATAGAATATTAGAACAAGGGCATAATAAGTAGAGATAGGTATCTATCTCTACTTATTTTATTTAGGAAAGTTTTCAATTTATATTGACACGTTGAAAGGATATGAAATGATGAAAGACATTAAAGGTTATCAATCATCCAATAGTACTGATCCAAGTATTAGTGAAAATTTTGAAGCATCGAATTTTAACGATCTTGACGGTGTACCCGAAGGCATTATTGAGAAACAACCTGAACATCAAAATGTGGATAGTGCTCATCCATATATGGGCGATTTAACGTCTCATGAAATTGGTATGATGGCTAAAACAGGTTCCCTTAACGGTGAAATGTTTAAACGTATGGTATCCAATATTAGACAAGATTCAGAAGATGGACCAATAGAATCATAAGATATCATTGGGGCTGATTATGTGGTTATAAATGTGAAACAGCCCCTATTCTTAATCAAAGCTACAGATTATAAAATACTAAATATAAATAAAAATGAAAAAATAAGTAGATTTAATTATAGCAATATAGTAATATACTATTATACACGTTGCTTTTTACTTATATAAGATGATCCATATAAGATCATATTGTTAGTAGAATAATGAATTAGGTTGTTTACATAGTTTAGGAGGTTATCATTTATGATTGGTCAGGAGTTAACCTATTGGGTAGCGCTCATTAACGGTTTTGCATCTTTTTTTACACCATGTGTTTTACCGTTGCTACCTTTATATTTCAGTTATTTAGCTGGAACGACCATCCAAGATATTGAATTTCAGAAAGATGCACGACGAAATATGATTATTAATTCTATTGCTTTTGTTATGGGATTATCCATCATTAATGTTATGTTAGGCTTTGGCGCAAAAGCTATTAATACCACGTTGATTCAATATGAGGAAGTCATTCGTAAAGTGGGTGGCATATTGATTATTATTCTCGGTTTGTACTTTATTGGTATATTTAAGATTCGTTTTCTTGACCGAGAACGAAAATACCATTATAAAAAAATTTCGACCCAATGTGTTTTCCTCACTTATTTTGGGGATTACATTTAGTGTAGGATGGACACCTTGTAATGGACCTATTGTAGGTACGATACTTTTTCTAGCAAGCTTTGAGAAAGATTATATGAGAGCTGGAGGTATGATGTCAATCTATTCATTAGGTTTTGCCATCCCTTTTTTTTATTATCAGCTATATTATTTGGTAAGTTTGTGCATCATTATAAGAAAATTTTTGCCCATTTTAATAAGATTAAGTGGGTAGCAGGTGTTTTGATGATTATTATGGGTATTCTGTTATATACCAATTCACTAAGTTTGTTGATTATTGGAGGAGCACAATAAATATTATATGGAGGTGATTGATATGAAAGTAAATAAAATTGTAAGTTTAATGGTTGTTTTATTACTCATGATTGTGATGGCAGGTTGTGGCACAGCTAAAAATGATAATCAGACAAAAGATCCTGATATTAAGAAGAGTGAAAATGATAGGGTGTCAGATACAGAGGAAATAGATGATGCGGATGTAGCCAGTAAAGATGCAGAAGACCATAAGGATTCTACAGAAGATAAGAATTCAGATAGTGAGAAAGAGGACGATAAACAGGACGAAGATAATAAGGAAGATCGTACGTTAGCTCCTAATTTTACCCTAGATGATGGCAAGGGCAATGAGTATTCAATATCGGATTATAAAGGTAAATTGCTATTGGTTAATTTCTTTACAACTTGGTGTACGTACTGTGTAGAAGAAATGCCTCATTTTCAGAAAATATATGATAAGTATCGATTAGACGATGTAGCCATCTTAGGTGTTAATGTAATAACAGATGCTAATGAAATGCCGAAAGAAGATGTATTAAATTGGATCGCTGAGAAGAAAATAACCTTTCCTATTGTTTTTTTTGACGATGACGAAGAAGCCATTAAGAATTATTATATTAATGGTTACCCAACCACTTATGTTATTGATAAGGAAGGCTATATTGTCGGCTATGTGAATGCTCTAGATGAAGAAATGCTTGAAAAAATAATTGAATTATACCGTTAACGCTTAGCGTCTTCTATAATAAGAAGGCGCTACTTTATCCATTTTTTTTGAAAGCTCGGCTAAAGGAATGAACACTTGTAAAACCCATCTGTTCAGCTATGTCCGTAATCGTAAGGTCTGTAAACTGAATGAGTTCTTTCGCTTTTTCTATACGAATAAGTTGATGAAAATGCATAGGTGTCATTTGATAAGCATCTTTAAAGAGTCGTATCAAATGATATTTACTCATATTAAACGTTGATGCAACTTCATCCAGCCCAATATCACCACATGCTCGTAAGGTAATATACTCTTTCACTTGAGATAATACTTGCATCTGAGAAGAGGTATGAGGATGATGTTGCCAATAAGTTTCTCGTACTAAGTATGTCCACAATTGTATAAAAAGACCTTTCATCTGGGTTTCATAAAAAGGCAATTTAGTCGTATTTTCTTTTATAATATCAAATAACTTTTTTTTCAAAATAGTCTACATTTTTAAGCCTTATATAGTTTGGCATGACCAGTGAAGCCTTTTTGGTTGGATCATATCGAAAGTCCTTTTTTTTCAGCTTCATCCATAGCTTCGTAAGGTTTAAAAGATACCTTTACACGGGGGCTATTTTCCTCGTAGTATAAATCAAAATGTAAATGAGGTTGATGGAAGATCTCTTTACCTATAATTTCGATAGAGTGACGTTCCATAGGTTTGAATAAAAAAAACATCACCAGGACGACCTTCATAGGTTGTATCTTCAATGGTGATACGTACCTGTCCAGCTTTAACAAAAAGAAGTTCATAATCAAAGATCACCCGTTCAGACATTTTCCAAGGTGGCGAAATAGAACTGTCATAGGCTACACGAATGTAGGGGGGGGATAAGTTATTTAAATAAGTTTCCATTGAGATCACCTTATGTTTAAGTTTTGATTCTATTATAGTGTATTGGGTTGGAGAAAGCAATTACGTTATTTAGTGCAAAAAGAATGACGAGATATTCTTATAAGCCAAAACGGCTAATTGAAAACAGATATACGATTAGATTTGTACGAATCATACAATTTTGCTTGACCAAGTTAAAAGACTGATATAAAATGACAGTGTTCTACACATTTAATTCAGAAAAAAGAAATGATGTGATCTATTGAAAGTTTTACATGAGAAAAACATACTTAATGAAGAATTTCCATTTGAAATGTGGATAGCTGGTTCAGTGGAGTATTGCCCCCACTGGCATGAAGGTGTTGAAATTGTTTATGTCATAGATGGAACTGCTGATGTTGGGTTAAATGGTGAGGTATATGCATTGAATCCTCGGGATATTTTAATTATTGGGGGGGTGGGGATGTACATTATTATTTACCTGAGGTTACGACAGGAAGCTTATTGATTGTACTGTTTAAGTTATCTTTATTTGAACCATATGTGTCCGTAATGGATAATAAAAAAAATCCTTAATCCATTGCAAAGATTGAGTTGTGACGTAGACAGTAATCATGTCCACAAGTTGTTAGAAAATCAAATTCTTTCAATGAAAGAGGAGTATATAAAGAAACTGCCAGGTTATAAAATGGCTTTAAAAGCTAGACTGTATGATTTTATGGTACTGTTGATTCGAGAAATCCCCATGATGGACTATTCCACTTCAGAAAAAACCAATCAGCTCATTTCAATAGAAAGATTAGGTCGCGTGCATGAATATGTTGAGCAAAACTATATGCGAGACATTACCATTCAAGAAGTAGCTGATGTTGCAAAGTATAGTACTTTTTTATTTTACACGCTATTTCAAGAATGCAACGGGTATGACATTTGGTCGTTTCTTGAGTAGTTTTCGTGTAAAAGTGGCAGAAAAATATTTGTTGGAAGAAGACCTAACGGTAACAGATATTGCCTTTAAGTGTGGGTTTAACAGCATTAAGACATTTAATCGTGTTTTTAAAATAATAAAAGGGTGTACACCCACAGAAATAAGAAAGCGCAATAATTGAGGCGTCATTCGCAATCTCTGACAAGACCTGTCAGAGATTTTTTTTATATAGTAAACCTATAAGATAATTGAAGGAGTGATCAATAAATGAAAATAGACTTAAACGGTAATTGGCAAATGAAGGATGTAGAATCCAATCAGTGGATAGAAACAATTGTTCCTGGGGATATGTACAATGATTTGTTGGTGAATGAAGTTATTGAAGACCCATTTTACAGAGAAAATGAGTATGATGCTTTAGAACTTTCTAAACATGATTATGAATATGAGAGAGATTTTCAAGTCAATAAAGAAATCTTTAATTGTGACCAAGTTTATTTAACTTGTCATGGACTTGATACCTTATGTACAATCACGGTTAATGATGAATTAGTAGGAAAAAACAGATAATATGCATCGACTCTATGAATGGGATATTAAGCGTATTTTAAAAGAGGGTATGAACAAAATTCATCTCTATGTTGCATCACCTATTAAATATGTTGAGGAAAAAACATGCACAGAAACCTTTATGTAAAGGAAAAGATTCTTTACAAGGTATTTATTATTTGAGAAAAGGACATTCCATGTTTGGATGGGATTGGGGTCCAAAATTACCAGATGTAGGGATTTGGAGAGATATAGCCATAGATGGTTATATGAGTGAGCGAATTGAACAGGTGTACATAACTCAGACCCATGAAGAAGAATCCGTGTTATTAGCCATTAAAATTAATAGAACACTCTATAGCAGTCATGATACAACACTTGAGGTAAAAGTCATTGATCCAGATGGCAACGTTATGACGAAAAAAGTCAAAGGTGAATCAGAAGAACAAACAGTTAACATGATGATTGATCATCCACAACTATGGTGGCCCAATGGCTATGGTGAACAACCTCTATACAGGGTAGAGGTTAATAGCATTATTGATGATAAAGTGGTAAGTACGAACACCAATAGAATTGGGTTAAGAACAGTGACAGTTAGGCAAGAGACTGACCAATGGGGAGAATCTTTTGAAGTTGTTGTCAATGGTGTCGCATTATTTTTTAATGGGAGCTGACTATATTCCAGAGGATAATTTACTTGCAAGATGTAACCCTGCTAGGACAGAACAGTTATTAAAAGGATGTATAAAAGCGAATTTCAATTGTGTGAGAGTCTGGGGCGGTGGTCATTATCCAGAAACTTACTTCTATGATTTATGTGACGAAATGGGATTATTAGTCTGGCAAGATTTTATGTTTGCTTGTAGATTATATGATCTAACGGACGAATTTGTTGCTAATATTGAACAAGAGTTTGTTGATAACATCAGAAGAATAAGACATCACGCTTGTTTAGCATTATGGTGTGGGAATAATGAAATTGAATGGGGCTTAAGTGACGACTGGTTACCAGATACGCCCCAAAATAGAAGTGATTATGTAAGACACTATGCGGAAATTATTCCGAATGTATTAAGAAAAGAAGATCCAAATACGTTTTATTGGCCTTCTTCACCATCTGCAAAAGGCGATTTCAATGATCCTAATTGCGATCATACAGGCGATATGCACTATTGGGGTGTTTGGCATGAAACAAAGCCTTTTACGGATTATAGAAAGTATTTTCCAAGATTTATGTCCGAGTTTGGTTTGCAGTCTTTTCCAGGCATTAAGACCATTAAAGAAGTAACCGTTGAAGAGGATAGAAATATATTCTCACCGGTTATGGAAAATCATCAAAAGAATCGTTCATGTAACGCCAAGATTCTTCATTATATAGCTGAGACTTTTCGATACCCAAAAGATTTTGAATCACTGCTTGATGTATCACAGTTGATTCAGGCAGAAGGTATAAAATATGGGGTTGAGCATTGGCGAAGAAATCGTGGACGATGTATGGGAGCTATCTATTGGCAATTAAATGATTGTTGGCCTGTAGCATCATGGGCGAGTATTGATTATTATGGAAGGTGGAAAGCTCTTCACTATGCTGCAAAAAGATTCTACAGTCCATTATTAATTTCAGCCTGTGAGGATGGAACCATGGTTGAATTACATGTTACCAATGAAACATTAAATAATGTTAAAGGTGTAGTCGATTGGAAGTTAAGAAAAATTACAGGTGAAGTGATTGAGAAAGATACTTTTGAAACAACAGTTGCATCATTAAGTTCTAAACCATGCATCACACTTGAATTTAAAGATGTGCTAACAACGAATGAGCTATTAAGAAATCATTATTTAGAATATGCTTTCATGACAGAAAAGGGTATAATAAGTTCAGGAACAGTACTATTTGTAAAACCGAAACATCTAGCTTTGAAGGATCCTCAAATAGAAACGGTTGTAAATGAAGAAATGGATTACTTTGAGATTCAATTAGAAGTGAAAACTTTTGCCAAATTTGTTAGGTTAGATTTTAAACATATAGATGGCATCTTTGATGATAATTTCTTTGATTTATCACCAGAAACCATAAAAATAGTTAAAGTGTTAAAAGAAGACTTAATTGAGAGCGTTACGGGTGAAGTTTTCAAAAACGAACTGATGATTACCAGTTTAAAAGATACATTTGAATAATATATTAGGATTAGTATAAGTTATTGTAGGAAAATAAAGGAAAATGATATAAAAGATTAGAATAGAAAGCACTTCTTTGTGTTATTTTGTGTTTATTCACATTAAAGATAACAATAAAAGACGGTGCTTTCTTCTTAAGTACTTTTCTTGTCTTTTAAAAGGAATATGATATAATGATTATATATTTTTAGATGGTAAATTTTGTATAGTTGTATATATATGGATTCTTGTTAAAAAAAATGATTGGATATGTCTTCATATGAAGGAATGAAAGAAGGAAAAAGGGCATACTATTAATAGATGTTAGGGGGCATGATTATGTTATGTGAGCGATGTCATCAAGAACCTGCAACGGTATTCCTGAATAAAACAATTGATGGAAAAAAGAAGGAAATACACCTGTGTAGTAAATGTGCCATGGATGTCAAAGATATTTATCAAGAAAAGGATATTTCAATTGAGAGCTTTTTAAGTAGTCTCTTGGAGATGAATCATAAGAAGGCAACACCTAATGTAGATCAACAAAAAAAAGAGCCATGTATTACAATGTAAACGCTGTGGCATGACATACAATGAATTTCGAAAAAAAAGGAAAGTTTGGTTGTAGTGCATGCTATCTGACTTTTGGTAACTTACTTAGCCCTGTTATTAAACGGGTTCATGGAAGTAATGTCCATACAGGAAAAATACCTAATCGAACAGGTGAACAACTCTTAACAAAGAAGCAGATTAGAGAATTAGAGAGTAAGTTAAAACAAGCTGTAACAAAAGAAGAATATGAAGATGCGGCAAAATACCGAGATGCTATTCGTGCCTTGAAAAAGGAGGGTGGCTTATGTTAAAATGGTATGAAAAAAAATGAAAAGAATAATGATGTGGTTATTTCAAGTCGGGTTAGACTAGCAAGAAATCTACAAGCCTATCATTTTCCAAGTAAGTTAACACAGGAAAAGGCTAGCAGAATCATTCATGAGATAGAAGAAATAGTGTTGAACGCAAGCAATAGCCATTACTTTGAGCGCGTTAATATGCAAGTACTATCGCCACTTGATAAAGTAGCTATGGTAGAACGTCATGTGGTAAGCCCTATTTTTGTAAAGTCGTCTATGCCTACTGGGCTCATACTGTCAGAAGATGAGAGTCTTAGCATTATGATTAATGAAGAAGATCATTTGCGCATACAATCCATTAGTAATGGCTTTAATCTAGAAGAAGCTCTTTTGAATGCTAATCATATTGATGATTTGCTTGAAGAGAAGATTACCTATGCCTATGATGAAAGAATGGGCTACCTTACAGCTTGTCCAACCAATGTGGGTACAGGTCTTAGAGCATCCTATATGATACATGTGCCAGCACTAGAGACAACGGGTAAGCTTCAGTTTATTCTCGAGGCTATAGGGAAGTTTGGGCTAACTGTTCGGGGGATCTATGGTGAAGGTTCCCAAGGGCGAGGTAGTGTCTTTCAGATATCTAATCAAGTAACCCTTGGACATTCTGAGCAGGAAATCATTGAAAATCTAACCAGTGTCACCAATCAGATTGTTGAACAAGAAAGATCACTACGCAAGAAATTATTAAGTGAAAAACGCATGCAATTTGAAGATGCCGTCTATCGCTCTTATGGTGCTTTAACTTATGCAAGGATTCTATCATCCAATGAAGCCATGACATTATTATCGGATATTAAACTCGGCTATGAATTAGGCATATTGGGATTTGAACATAAGGAACCTATTAATATCTATGGGTTAATGACCTGTATACAACCAGCAAACTTGCAAAAAAAAGAAATGAAGTGTGAACTGAAAATAGAAGAGCGAGACATGGCAAGAGCAACTTATATTCGTGAACACCTGCCTAAAATAGAGAGGTAATTTATGTAGCTGATGTGTAAGATTTTATAATACAATAAGACACATACTTATTAATTAAATGGGATAAAAATAGAAAGGATTTGATTGACGATGATGGGTAGATTTACAGGACGTGCCCAAGAGGCAATTAGTCTGTCACAACAAACGGCAAAAGAATTAGGACATGGTTATGTAGGCACAGAGCATCTACTACTAGGTCTTATAAAAGAAGGTCAAGGTGTAGCCAGTAAAATACTTGTGAGCCAAGGCATCACAGAGGAAGTTATTATAGAAAAAATTAAAAAAATAGGATTGGCAGGTAATGTAGAATTAAAGGATGTAGAAGATTTCACACCTCGAGCTAAAAGGGTTCTGGAATCAAGTTTACATGAAGCTGTTAATATGAAAACCAATATGATTGGTACGGAACACATTTTATTAGCTTTATTAAAAGAAACAGATTGTATCGCAGTAAAACTTATTAGTAGCTCAGGTGTAACAGTTCAGAAATTGTATCAATTAATCTTAAAGAACTTAGGTCAGTCACCTGTTGCTAAAGATGGAGAAAAAAAAGCAGATTCAAAGGGTACGAACACCCCTACGCTGGATCAATTCAGTCGGGACTTAACTCAGATGTCTAGAAATGGAAAATTCGACCTATTATTGGGCGAGATAAAGAAATTGAAAGGGTTATTCAGATTCTAAGTCGACGTACCAAAAATAATCCTTGCCTCATTGGCGAGCCAGGTGTTGGTAAAACAGCCATAGCAGAAGGATTAGCACAGAGAATAGCAGATGCCAATATCCCAGAGACCCTAAAAGATAAGCGTGTGGTTGCACTTGATTTATCATCCATGGTCGCAGGTTCAAAATATAGAGGAGAATTCGAAGAGCGTATTAAAAAAGCCCTTCAGGAAATAAAAGAAGCAGGTAATGTGCTTCTATTTATAGATGAGATGCATACTATCGTAGGTGCAGGAGCAGCAGAAGGTGCAATCGATGCCTCTAACATTCTTAAACCATCGCTTGCACGAGGTGAAATCCAGCTTATTGGTGCTACAACACTCGATGAGTATCGTAAATACATTGAAAAAGATGCAGCTTTAGAACGTAGATTCCAACCTGTAAAAGTTGAGGAACCTATAGAGGAAGAAGCTATTGAAATCCTTAGAGGTCTAAAAGATATGTACGAAGCACATCATAAAGTGCATATAAAAGATGAAGCTGTCATTGCGGCAGTAAAATTATCGAATCGTTATATAACAGACCGCTTCCTACCAGACAAAGCCATTGATCTTATTGATGAAGCAGCATCAAAAGTAAGATTAAGCACCTATACAGCACCTCCAGATATTAAAGATATGGAAAGAAAGCTTGAAGAGTTAGAAAAAGATAAAGAAATAGCCATCAAAACAGAGGAATACGAAAAAGCTGGAGAAATTAAGAAACAACAAGAAGTGATCAGAGCGAAACTAGAAGATTCCAAGCTGGCATGGGAGCAGAAAAAAAACACCATGTCAGATCAGATTGTAGATGAAGAGGAAATAGCGGATATCGTATCCAGTTGGACGGGGATACCCGTTAAGAAGCTAACAGAAGAAGAAGGCGAAAGACTGAAAAAACCTTGAAACACATCTTCATGAACGCGTTGTCGGCCAAGAGGAGGCTGTAGAGGCAGTGTCCAAAGCCATTAGACGTGGCCGAGTAGGATTAAAAGATCCTCGCCGACCTATTGGTTCATTCCTGTTTTTAGGACCTACAGGAGTAGGTAAAACTGAGCTTACGAAAGCGTTAGCAGAAGTTTTGTTTGGTGATGATGGTGCCCTAATACGTGTGGATATGTCTGAATACATGGAAAAACATAGCGTATCTAAGTTGATTGGTTCACCTCCAGGTTATGTAGGCTACGATGAAGGGGGACAAATCAGTGAGAAAATCAGAAGAAAACCTTATTCTGTCATCTTATTTGATGAGGTAGAAAAAGCCCACCCAGATGTATTTAATATTTTATTACAAGTACTGGATGATGGACATATTACAGATGCTCAAGGCAGAAGAATAGATTTTAAAAACACAGTCATCATCATGACATCCAACGTAGGAGCAAGAAACATTATTTCACCTAAGAAATTAGGATTTGTTTCTGTGGTAGATGAACAACGTAGTATGAAGATATGCGTAAAAATGTTATGGATGAAGTCAAACGCTTATTTAGACCAGAATTTTTAAATCGAATTGATGAGGTCATTGTATTCCATTCTTTAACAAAAGAGAATATACGCGAAATTGTTGGGATTATGTTAAATCAAGTATCAAAACGTTTACAAAAAAAATATTGGTATAGAGCTGGAAGTATCAGAAGAGGCCAAAGACTACCTTGCAGGGGAAGGATTTGATGAAGCATATGGTGCAAGACCCCTTAGAAGAGCTATTCAGTCAAAAGTTGAAGATAGACTTGCAGAAGAGTTACTAGACAACAAAATTAAGTATGGGGATCATGTTGTCGTTGATGTGACAGAGGAAGTTTTAACATTTACTGTAAAATAAAAATTACCTCTAGTCATAACTGTCAAAATAATATATAATGTATGTATTCAACTTTTTACGACAAAAATAGGAGGGTTTTAAGATGGCTGGTATAGAGGAGCTAATCAGGGTCGAAGATGATCAAACATTAAGTTTTGGAAATCACTTAATGGATGAAAAGAAAAAAATATTAGATTTTGAAGTCGATGGACATATATATAAAGTTAAGACGTATGATGAGATAACGAAACTAGAGAAAAATGGGAGACTTCTTTTTGAGTCAGTTCCGGGGACAACGGTTCATCATTTTTCATTAAACGATAAAGCAGTAGAGTTTAAAGTTGAAGGTTACGAAGATGCTCAGATCACCATGGAATTGGAAGCTGGGCAAGACTACAAAATTTACATCGAGCAAGTACAAGTTGGTAAAATGAAATCTAATTTAGCTGGTAAAGTAAGTTTCAGTGTTGATTTTACGAATGGTTCGCAAGGTGTTAAGATTAAAAAAGCATAATATGATAATGAATGGGGGATAGCTTAGGCTATTCTCTTTTTATGGTATAGGAAAGTACTGCGTTTTGCTTGCAAGGTACCATACTTTCCTATATCACCTGAAACGTATGCAAAGCATACTTTCTTGTGGTACAGGAAAAGCTCACTTACTATTTTCCTTATTCTTGTCATATGGCTTGTATTGTGCTATTATTTTGATATGCAAATGAGGAGGATCAACATGAATTATCTAATAGCATTTTTAATCGCTTTCATTATCGTGTATCTATTAATTCCGCAACTAAAAAAAATCGCCATAAAAATCGATTTTGTTGATAAACCAACATCTAGGAAAATTCACAAAGAGCCTGTTCCTGGTTTAGCAGGAGTAGGCATATTTCTAGGTTTTATGGTCACTTATTTGGTTTTCATTGGAGAAATAAACAGCAAATCAATAGCATTACTTGTGGGTTCATTCATGATCTTATCCATTGGTATCGTTGATGATTGGTTCAAAACAAAGAGAAAAGAATTTCCAGCGTTACCTAAATTTATTATCCAAGTGGGTGCAGCTGTTGTAGCCTATCAATCCGGTATGGTTTTTTATGGTTTTACGAATCCAATAACCCATGAATATATTTTGCTTCCTGTAATATTACAATTTTTATTAACCGTCACCTGGATTTTTGGTGTGACAACAGTTATTAATTTTATTGATGGATTAGACGGTTTAGCTGGTGGTATTTCTGCTATATCGGCTGTAACACTATTTGTTGTCGCATTAGCTAAAGGTCAATTAAATTCAGCTATGATGGCAATTATATTAACAGGTGTACTTATTGGGTATTTGAGATATAATAAACAACCTGCGCAAATCTATATGGGAGATGCAGGAGCAACTTTTATTGGATATATTTTAGGGGTTATTGCGCTAGATGGTGCTTTTAAGCAAGCAACAGTATTATCCTTACTTATACCAATTCTTGCTCTAGGTGTACCCATATTCGATAATATCTTTGTCGTTATAAAACGCTTTTTTAGAAGGTAAATCTGTATATAAAGCAGATAGAAGTCAAGTCCATTACAGACTATTGTCAGCAGGTCTAAATCAAAGACAAGTTGTAACCTTTCTTTGCTTAGTTAATTTTTGCATGGGTCTGGTTTCTATCATTATTTTGTTGTTAAAGATTTAGTTGTGAATGTAGCAAAACATAAATAGAGGAGCTCACTGAGCTCCTCTATTTTTATTCAGAATTTGTCAGAAACGGGTTGTTGAAGAGCTGTTTTTGAAATATTCTTATGCAAATTCTTCAGTTTTGATCTAAAAACAAACCCACTCTTCTTCTTTGAATTTATCTGTTATTAGACCATTTCGCTCCCATGAATCAATTTGAGACACTATCTTAGAATCATTCATTTTAATTGAATAAAAGTTCAAGCCATGAACAGAATACCATGTAAAAGTGAATAGTAAATAGGTCAACTGTAAAAGTTTTGTTTGACTTGACACTAAGTGTAAAGTTTATGATAAATATAACGGGATCACTTCTCGGAATAAGGAAGTATAGCATTAAATGGACTTTTTTACAATTGCCATTATTTGTTTTTTAAAATCAATAAATGGAATAAGTAAGAATCAGTAAGCCTTGTAGAATCAGGCTCAGAGATTCCGAGAAGAAATCTGAAAAAAAGGGAGGAAATATATGAAAAAATTATTAACTGGTAATGAGGCAATGGCAAGAGGTGCTTTTGAAGCAGGTGTTCATTATGCATCAGCTTATCCGGGTACGCCTAGTACTGAAATATTAGAAAACATGGTACAGTACAAATCAGATATTTATGCAGAGTGGGCTCCAAATGAAAAGGTAGCTCTAGAAAGCGCAATTGGAGCTTCCATAGCTGGTGGCAGGGCTATGGCATCAATGAAGCATGTTGGTGTAAATGTTGCAGCAGATCCTTTATTTACTTTCTCATATATGGGCGTAAATGGTGGTATGGTTTTGATATCTGCTGATGAACCAGCGATGCACTCTTCCCAAAATGAGCAAGATAATAGAAATTATGCAAGATTTGCAAAAATTCCTATGATTGAACCTTCAAATAGTCAGGAAGCAAAGGACTTCATCAAAATCGCTTTTGATCTAAGTGAGACATATGATACGCCGGTTTTATTTAGGGTAACAACCCGTATCTGTCATTCAAAAAGTATTGTAGAGTATGAAGAAAGAAAAGAGATAGATTTAAAAGGCTATGAAAAGAACATTCCTAAGAATAGCCCAACGCCTATTTATAGTAGGCAGATGAGACATAAGGTAGAAGCTAGAATGAATCAATTAAAACAATATTCTGAGGTAACAGACCTAAATTATGAAATAATAAATAATCCTGATTTGGGTATTATTGTCTCAGGTTGTGCGTTTCAATTTGCTAAAGAAGTTTTTGGTAAAGATGCTTCATACTACAAATTGGGATTTACACACCCACTACCAATTGAAAGCATTAGATCCTTTGTAAAAAAGCATAAGAAAGTAATAGTTATAGAAGAAAGTGACCCAATAATTGAAAATGAGCTTAAGGCAGCAAATATCAAAGTGACAGGTAAAGAGATTTTCCCATACTATGGTGAAATGACTTCGGATGTTATTAGAAAAGCATATTATGGTAAAACTTTAGAATCAATAGAATACGACAATGACTTGTTTGTTCCTAGACCACCAACTCTTTGTGCGGGCTGTCCTCACAGAGGCTTCTTCTATGAATTAGGTAAAAGAAAAAACACCTTTATATCAGGTGATATAGGATGCTATGGTTTAGCATTTGCAGAACCTTATAATGCTATGGATATGAGTATTTGTATGGGAGCATCTTTAAGTGTTGGTCATGGGGCTCAAAAAATATTCAACATGAAAAATGAGCAGACAAGAGTGGTTTCAGTTATTGGTGATTCAACATTCTTTCATACTGGCATAAATTCATTATTAACAGTGACATACAATAGAGGAAATAGTATCAACGTTATATTGGATAATAGAATTACTGGTATGACAGGGCATCAAGATAATCCTGGCACTGGATACACATTGTTTGGTGAACCAACAGAAGAAACTGATATAGAAGCTATTGTTAAAGCATCGGGAATTAAACATGTAAGAATTATCGACCAAACAATCTGCAACTTGTTAGAGAAACTCTAGATTGGGCTTACGGATTAGAAGAAGCTTCAGTAATTATTACACGTTTCCCATGTGTCTTAAAGAAGTTTTCAAATGAGGACAAAGCAGAATTTACAGATGCTTTCTCTGGGAAATGCTTTGTAGAATCTGATAGGTGTATCGGATGTAAAAGGTGTATTAAAACAGGATGTCCTGCATTATCTTTTGATCAATCAAGTAAGAAGGTATCAATTGATCACAATCAATGTGTCGGATGCAGTGTTTGTTTGCAAACCTGTCCAGTAAACGCAATCGTAAAGGAGATAAAATAATGAATAAAAGTATTTTGTTAGTAGGTGTTGGCGGGCAAGGTACCATTCTTGCGAGTAAATTATTGCTACACGGATTATTTGAAGCTGGATATGACGTAAAAATGAGTGAAATTCATGGTATGTCTCAGAGAGGTGGTTCAGTATCTTCTCATATAAGATTTGGTGAAGATGTTGCCTCTCCTGTAATTGAAATTGGTGGTGCTGATATACTTATTGCTTTTGAAAAGATGGAGGGTATGCGATGGTTAAAATATGTTAAACCGTCAGGGAAAGTCGTCGTTAATGACTATGAGATTGATTCTATGCCGATTTTAACTGGGCAATGTAGTTATCCGAAAGGTATTAATGAAACAATCAATAGTATAGAGAACTCTATGATTGTTAATGCAACACATAAAGCCAATGAACTAGGTAATGCAAAAGTAATGAATGTTATTTTGCTAGGAATCGTAGTTAAGTCTATGGGGCTTGAGAACCTTCAATGGGATAAAATCATTGAAGAGAATATTAAAACTAGGTTTATTGAAATAAATAAGAAAGCTTTTACAGAGGGCTTGGAAATGGTGGTGACAGCATGATTAAATCATTTGCAGAGCTAGAAAACGTTAATCTTGACCATAGAAAAATAGCAGTTGTTTGGCCATCAGACATACAAACCATTAAAGCTGTTGAAAAAAGCAAAGAATAGTAATGGTATTATTCCGTATTTAATAGGAGACGTAAGAACCATTCAAAGCTTAATAGAAGAAGATAAGGATACAATAATTATCCAACCAGCAGCTACACCAGAAGAAGCTGCAGAAATCGCAGTTAAATTAGCTAAAAACGGTGAAATACATGCAATAATGAAAGGAAAGATGGATACATCAATGCTATTAAAAGCAGTTATAAAGGAAATTAGAACCGATAGATTGATGAATCACTTTGTTATTAACGAGATATCTACTTATCATAAGATATTAGCTGTGTCGGATGGAGGAATGAACTTATACCCTTCACTACAGGAGAAAAAAGAAAATTATTGAGAATTCGGTTGCTGCCCTTCACAAACTAGGTACAAAAGTGCCTAAAGTTGCTGTACTTGCTTCTGTCGAAAAGGTAAATCCTAAGATGCCAGAAACAATAGAAGCAAAGGCTCTAAAAGAGATGAATGAATCAGGAGAATTACCAGGTTGTATCATAGAAGGTCCAATATCCTATGATTTAGCTATGAGTCAAGAATCAGCGGAGATAAAAGGTTACGAAAGTCCTGTGACAGGTGATGTTGACTTATTAATTGTTCCTAACATTCAAGTAGGAAATATTCTTGGAAAGTCTTTGGTATACTCTGCTAATGCTAAGATGGCGGGTGTCATTTTAGGTGCCAAAGTACCAATCATATTGACATCTAGAGGATCAAGTTTTGAGGAAAAAAAATATTATTCGATTTTATTGTCAGGAAAGGTGTAAGTATTATATGGAAAAAATATATATTGGTAATTAATCCAGGGTCAACTTCTACAAAAGTTGCTCTATATAAGGGGTTAGAGCAGATAGAAAGCAGATTGCTAGATCACGATAATTCTAAACTTGAGAGATTTCCATCGATTACATCACAATACTCCTTTAGATACGAGGAAGTAATGAAGTTTATGGATGATGTTTGTTTTGATCCGAACTCACTGGCTGCTATAGTCGGTAGAGGAGGTCTGTTGCCTCCTGTTAAATCCGGTGCGTACAGAGTTAATGAGTCAATGGTCGACAGACTAATGAATAGACCTGTTGTTGAACATGCATCGAATCTTGGTGGAATCATAGCTTATAAAATTGCTCAACAGATTGGCAAGGAAGCATATATTTATGATTCTATTGCTGTAGATGAGTTGTCGGATATAGCACGTATTTCGGGCCATAAAGATTTTGAAAGAAAAAGCTTTTCCCATTGTTTGAATATGAGGGCTGTTGCCCACGAGGTTTCAAATCAATTAGGAAAGATCTATAGTGATTCTAATTTTGTCGTTGCCCATTTAGGTGGTGGGATTTCAATTAGTGCACACTATAAAGCAGATGATCGATATAGTATCAGATGATGAAGGACCATTTTCACCAGAAAGGGCAGGCAGAATTCCTTGTAAAGACCTTGTAAAAGCGTGTTATAATGAAGGTGCTACCTTAAAAGAAATGTCCAAGAAAATTAGGGGCAAGGGCGGCCTGATTTCATATCTTGGCACGAATGATGCGCGTGAAGTAGAAGCAAGAATAAATCATGGAAATAGTTTTGCTAAATTAGTCTATGAAGCAATGGCATATCAAATAGCTAAAGGCATTGGTGATATGTCAACTGTTTTATGTGGAGATGTAGATAGCATTATAATAACAGGCGGTATAGCTCATTCACAGATGTTAACAGAATGGATAACAAGTCGCGTTCAGTTTATTGCTCCCATAGCAATTTTGCCTGGTGAGAATGAAATGGAAGCCCTAGCAAAAGGAAGCTTCGCGTTCTAAATGGTGAAGAAATTGCTCGCGAATATGATTTAGGGTAGGTGCATATGAAATTAGATAATATTAAGAATAAGAATAGTTACAAATGGATAATCTGGGGTGTGCTTGCACTAGCCTACGTTGTTGTTTTCTTCCATAGGTTGGCTGCAGGTGTCGTAAAAGAAGATTTGATGAGTAGTTTTGACATGAATGCAACAACTTTTGGTGTTGTTGGATCGCTCTACTTCTACGCCTATATGTTTATGCAGATACCCTCAGGTATTCTGGCAGATGCTTTAGGAGCGAAAAAAAACAGCGACTATAGGTACACTTGTTGCAGGTATTGGGTCAATTATATTTGGACTTGCTACGAATATACCTTTTATTTTTTATTGGTAGAACCATCGTTGGTTTAGGGGTGTCTGTAATCTTTATTTCTCTTTTAAAGATTCTTTCAGAATGGTTTGAACCTAATGCCTTTGGCAAAATGTCCGGTATAACATCATTTATGGGTAATATGGGAGGTATTTTAGCACAGACACCTCTTGCATTAATGGTTGCAGCATTTACTTGGAGAACATCATTTATAATAATTGGTGTGATAACTTTGTTTGTTAGTCTACTTTGTTATGTGTTCATTATTAATAGTCCAAGAAAAGTAACAAAAGCTAAGACGAAAGAAAAGACTGATATCATTGGAGGACTCAAGACTGTAATAGGTAATAAACATACATGGCCAGGTTTCTTTGTATTCGCAGGTATATTTGGTGCATTTGTATCTTTAACCGGAACATGGGGAAGATCTTACATGTCAGAGATTTATAGTCTTTCCAAAGTTGAGTCTGCTAACTATACGGCTATTATGATTTTAGGAATGGCTATTGGAAGTGTGATTATTGGTCAAATATCTGATCGTTTAAAGTTAAAGAAGATTCCTATGATAATTACTGCCCTGATTAACCTTATCAGTTGGGGTATCTTTATATTTATACCATTAGGGTTAAATCAAGTTGGTATTGTATTATTTATAATGGGGCTAACAACGAGTGCATTTGTATTAAGTTGGGGATGCTCAAAGGAAGTAAACCCGCCGAATATTACGGGGATTTCTACATCAGTTGTGAATATGGGAGGATTCTTTGGAGCAGCTATAGTTCCTGTTATTATGGGGAAAATATTTGATTCGAATCAAGATATGAGTAACGAACTTGTTTATAAATATGCTTTTATAGTGTGTATCATAAGCATTGCTATTGGCTTTATTGCAACTTTCTTTATTAAAGAAACCCATTGTGAGAATATATATGAATTAGAAATAAAAAAAGACTTTTTAATAGTAAATCTACATAAATAAAATAATTTTGTTTATAGCTTTACGCAAAAATAAGGGGCTGTCTCATAAAAGCAATATTGTAGGGCTAGAGGTTTTTGTAAACTATAAGAGTTAAGCTTTTCAGACCCCTAAACGTCCATGTTTAGAGGGCCTGCGCTTCGCCGTCCATGGCTACGCTTTACGCTTAACCTCTTATAGTTTACTACGCCATTGACATTATTTGCTTTTATGAGACAGCCCTTTAGCTATACATAAGATAAAATCAAGCTAGACTTAAAATACAATATCTTAATAAGATTATGTAATATTAGGTGCTTTTCCTTATTTCATCTAAATAATTATAAAGTGTGAATTTAGAAATGCTTAATAATTCACATAAACGCTCGCCAGATTTCTTTATTAAGAATACACCTTTTTCATCTAAGAATTTTAACAATTTCATTTTGGACTCTTTATTCATATCACTTACAGGTACGCCAATGTTATTTAGACCTTCTGAAATTAAAGATTCTAGTAGTTCGTGAATAGAAGCACTATGGATTTCTTTAATACTACTAGGTTTATATTCAAAATGATCTGTAGCTGCTAAGTTTTTGGTTGCTTTTTCAAGTAAAAGATAATCACTTATATCCTGATTAATGCAGATAGAACCGACTAGTTTATCTTCTTCAAAAAAAGTTTACTGTAGAAGATCGAAGTGTTTTACCATCGGGTGTTTGAGTGATGTAACGGAGTTTTTCAAATGTATTTTTACTTTGGATCTCTTTCAAAAACAGAGTCGTAGGACAGCCCCCTTTTTTTCTACCTGTTATATATCCATTTTCAATATGGACAATCGTATTTTCGAAACCGTTCCTAAAGTCATGGACAACAACTTCAGTGCTTGGTCCAAATTGTGTTGCTATACAGTGAGCAATAGATTTTAAATGATCTAAGTTATTTAACATATCTTCACATCCTTTTAACTTATAATAACAAATAGTATAACATAATAATTGAAAAATATAAAAAAAAATTAGACTTTCAAAATTCTAGTTGAAATGGCTTAATTAGTAATAGCGTAATTTGATAGTTCAAAGAAAGTTAATCTACATATGGTAAAGAGTCATGATTACTATGAGTTACTCAATTAGGGCATATAGTAGCCGACAAATAGTAAATTTAGGAATTGCAGATAAATATAAAAAAAAAGTTTGATAATCTAAATAAAAGATTGACAAGCTTTTAAAAAAGGGTTACACTAAATATGAAAATAAATAATATATTCAAACTAAAGTTTAGATTTTCGGTATTTCAATTACTTAATAGGAGGTTTGGATGACAATGAATGCTATAAAAACTGAGACAGGTAACAATGGTAAACTATCAATCCTTGCAAAACTGGGATATGGTATTGGAACATTATGTGACTCGACGACAGCGAATCTTTATAATATCTTTTTTTTCTTGTATTCGCAATTGATTTTGTCGGACTAAATCCGGCATTCGCTGGAGCAATTTCTGCTATTGCGATATTATGGGATGCAATTACAGACCCAATAGTTGGCTTTATTTCTGACAAGTTAAAAAGATCAGGAAAGGTATCAAGAAGGGGTCTATTAATCAGAGCAATTGGTCCTTTATGCATTAGTTTCTTTTTCTTATACAGAATTATCGAAGCTGATCATATTGTTCAAAATGGATATTATTTGGTTTTGGCACTTATCTTCTGGACATGTTATACAGTTTTCATGATCCCTTATTCCGCACTAGGTGCAGAGATTACTAATGATTATAATGAAAGAACATCATTAAGAATGTATGCTCATATTTTCACATTAGGGGGTCTGATCATTGCAAGTTCATTAACAATGAGTATTGTAGAGGGTATCCTTATGAAAGGTGGTACACCCATGGAAGCATGGACTCGAGTGGGATTGATCTACGGAACAATTATCTTGGTAGCAGGAATTATTACAATAGTCTCAACCGCAAAAGTAGAACGATTCGATTCAACAATTGCTACAATTGAGAATAAGAATATTTTTAAAACTCTTTTTAGTACACTCAAGTTAAAAAGTTTAAGGATTGTTGCTGGATCTATTATACTATATGCTGTTGGTTTCACCATTGCGCAAGGTACTATAGTGTTCTATATGGAAAAGGTTGTTGGATTAACAGGTGCTGGTATAGGCAGTTATTTTCTAATTACAGCATTAGTTGGTATTGTTTGTATACCTTTAATTAATTTTATTTCAAATAAACTTGGTAAAAGACGTGCTTATACATATATCATTTTGTTTGCCGCAACATTACAATGTATATTTTACTTTGTAGGTACGGGTAACTTTGGATTGCTTTTAACATTTGGTATTATACAAGGGGTAGGACACAATGCATTTTTTCCCCTTAGCTATGCTTTAGTTTATGATTGTTGCGACATTGATGCATATCTAAACAAAACAAGAAGAGAAGGCGTTGTTTTATCTGTTACAGGTCTATGTCAAAAAGGTGGTTATGCCTTAGGGACTGCGATTGCAGGTTTTCTATTAAGTTTCTTTAGTTACAATCCAGAATTAGCAGTACAGACTGCTGAAACACAGAATGGTATGGCGGTTACTCTTTTTTGTTATCGCGCCAATCTTGTTTATAGTATGTGCACTAGCAATGTCTCGCTTCAAAATAAACCGTGAGAGGTACAATACACTACAAAAAAGCACTTAAGGCTCAAGCAGCAGGTGAAGAGCATAGTTCCAATGGTTTTGATGAATTGCTATAAAGGAGAGTATTATGAAAACAGTTTATACAAATGGTCAATTTATTACAATGACAAATGAGGAAATTAGTTGGCTATGTGTTGAAGATGACAAGATCATAGGAATGGGTAACGATTCGTCGTTACCCACTTATGAAAAATTAATAGACCTTAAAGGGAAGACTCTTTTACCTGGATTTATTAATTCCCATATTCATCCGTTGCCTACTGGTATGAGTGAAAAGAGCATCACAATATATGAATGTGAAACCATTGAAGATGTGATGGAAAAGATAGATCGTGAATTAAAAAATTATCCTAATGATTCTAGTTTTGTCATGGTAGAAGGTTTCATTCCATTTATAATGAAATTTGACATAGTAAAAGATTTGAAGCTTTTAGACTCTATTAGTAATGGGCGACCTATGGCAATTAAATATGCCACAGGGCATGGGATTATACTAAATACGATAGCGATGAATAAAATTGGTGAAACTGAGTGCATAGCAATGAGTGAAGAGGCTATGTCTAAGGTTCAAAATTTATTTTCCAATGACTCCATTAAAAATTTCATGAAATTATCGTCAAATTTGTGTGTACGTGCTGGCATAACGTCAATGAATGCATTAATATGTCATGATGTTTATGATAACAGGGATGTAGCATACTGGATAGCAGAAGAGCTTGGCGAGAAACAGCTAGATGTTAGAGTTTTTAATTTTATGCAGACAACGGATATGGAATGGGTAGATAACTGTGGTATGAAACGATTTGGTGGCTGCATTGCGCTGGATGGTACACCGATAGAAAGATCAGCTGCTTATACAGAAGACTACGCAGATGAACCAGGCTATAAAGGTGAATTGTATTTTTCCGATGATGAATTATATATGATCGTTTCTCAGGCATATGAGAAAAATTATCAATGCACATTTCATGCAGTAGGTGATGCAGCGATCCATCAACTAATAGACTGTCATGCAAAAGTTGCAAAAAAATATGGCAAATCAAATTGTCGACATCGCATAGAACATGTGGATTTAGTGGATGAAGAACATTTGGAATTAGCTAAAGAATTAGGATTAATATTTAGCGTTCAACCAAGCATTTTATATTTGTTTGGTGAAGGATTAGACAATATTGTTGGTAAAGAAAGATTTAGTAAACTTAATAATTATAGAAAGTATCTGGACTTTGGAATTAAATTGATTGGTGGAACAGATTCACCTGTTACGCCTGTTGATATTTTACTGTCTATTCATGCAGCTGTAAATGGTAATAGTAAACTCACGGTTGAGGAAGCGTTGCGTATGTTTACAATTGATGCAGCATACGGTATTCATATGGAAAATGATTTAGGTTCTTTAGCCATAGGTAAGTGTGCAGATTTTGTAGTACTTGATAAGAATCCTTTTACTCATAAGGATATAATAAAAGATATTAATATTGTGAGCACTTATGTAAATGGTAGGTTAGTGTACAATCAATAGGTACTAATTAATTATAACAAATATAACGTCAGGAAATCTTCTTGCATAGATAGCTGAGTTAATAAAGGAGTGGTGTTTTGAAAAATATAGAAGAAAGATTAGTCGAATTGAAAATTGAGTTACCTAAGCCTTTGGGACCAATTGGTTCTTACGTACCTTTTAAAAGAGTGGGAAACTTAATTTTCTTTTCTGGTCAGGGTCCCATGATTGACCAAAAACCAGTTTTTCGTGGTAAAGTAGGTAGAGACCTAACAAAGGAAGATGGACATGAGGCGGCTAGAATTACAGCACTAAATATGATTTCACAAATTAAATTAGCTATTGGTGATCTTAACCATGTTAAGCAGATTGTTGACATAACAGGATATATAAATTGTACAGATGACTTCATCGATCAACCATTTGTTTTGGATGGTTTTTCGAAGCTTATGATTCAGGTATTTGGTGAAAAAGGATTTCATTCTAGATGTGCTGTTCCAACTGGAACCCTTCCAATGAATACACCAATAGAGATAAAAATGATTATTGAAGTAGGAGGATAAACAGATGGAGAATTATTTCGTAGTTGACTCCCATTATGATTTAGGACCGATGCTCTTTAATAGACACCAAAGAGATGAAAAGGAGATTATCAAAAATCATCTGCTTAAGAGTTGGAAAAGAAATAATGTAAAGCTTATTGTTGGGGCAATTTTTATCGATGATATTTTTCTTCCTGAACAAGCTCTTAAAATAGCACTTGATCAAATTGCGTTAATAAGCAAGGAGGTAGATGCTCTAGATGACTTAGTTTTAGTGAAATCTAAAGAAGACTTAAATCAAATATTTAAGAACGAGCAAATTGGTATTATGCTTTCACTAGAGGGATTAGAGCCAATTGGCAATGATTTAAAGTTAATTGATATCTTCTACGATTTAGGCGTTAGGGCAGCAGGACTAACTTGGTCTCGAGGTAATGCCGTTGCAGAAGGTTCCAGATTTAATAATACTGAAAGTCAAAATGGACTCTCAACTTATGGAATAGAAGTAATTAAAAAAATGCATGAAAAAGGGATTTTAGTTGATATTTCACATTTAAATGATGCAGGTATCAAGGATCTTAATGGTAGAATATTCGCGTCTCATTCCAATGCGCGAGCTATTCATGCTATTACGCGAAACTTAAAGGATGATCATATAATAAAAATTACTAGCTGCGATGGTATAATCGGTATTAATGGCATAAAACCTATTGTAGGTGGTGACAAGAATATTGAATCTATGTGTGAACATATTATGTATATCAAGAATCTTGTTGGTAGCGAACGTATTTGTTTAGGACTTGATTTGTGCACTGATTTAGAAATAACCGGGATAAGATTTGGTAATGAAGAAATCGTATCTATTGATACGGTAAATGGTTATGATGACATCCATTTACTCATTCAAGAACTTCAGAAAAGAGATTTCTCTGAAGAAGAAATCAGAGGTATTTTAGGTACAAACTTTATAAAGTTTGTACAGGAGGCTTTAAAATAATCTTTTGATAATTTCTTAATCATGAGGGTTGATTAGTAATATGAGGTGATTTATGATTATGAATTTTACGGTTAACGAATTAGCGAAGATAACTAATGTTAGTGCAAGAAACATAAGGTATTATGATTCGATTAATCTATTCAAGCAAGCGGTAATTCTGAGAATGGATATCGATATTATACGATGGAAAAAATAGAAGAACTTAGACTTATCAATTATCTTAGACATATAGGTATTCCAATAAAAGATATTAAGAATCATTTAAATAATAGAAACATAGATGATTACTCTCTAATATTAGAAAATCAACTGAAGCGTATTGATAATGAACTGGAACATTTATACGCATTAAAAGAAAGATTGAAACATAAGTTAAGTTCACTTGAGTATATAAAAGACTTACCACCATTTGATACAGTAAACATTGAAAAACTGCAAAAGAGAGTGATTATTAAGCAAACAAAAACTATCAAATCTCAAATTGAATGGGAACAGTCAATGCAAGAATTCGAAAAGAATGAGGCAGTACCGCCTAGTCTTATAATTGGAGATGTGGGCTTTCTTGTTGATTTAAACAAGTGGGAATCAAGGTGTCCAACTGAATTTACGGGACTATTTTTAGTAGCAAATGATCCTTTTTTATTAAAATCAGAGCGTGCAGAATATCTACAAGCAGGTTATTGGTTGACCATGCATATTAAAGGCGACCATTTTGACGCATCTAAGAAATATAAAAAGTTAATAGACTATGCGAGAAAAGAAGACTTGGTTATTGGGGAATTCGCGCTTGAAAGAACATTAATAGATCACTTTATATCCAGCGATGAAGATCTGTATATAACAGAAATACAAATACCTGTAATAGGTCTTTCTTAGTGTATAAAAAAAAGCACTAGGTAATATCAAAGATTCGGTAAATGATAAGGAGGCAAGATATGAAAAAATCAGACGCTTGTTAGTAAGTTGATAAAAAAAAGGCAAAGGTAGCTCAAAAGCAAATTGAAAATTATACGCAGGAGCAGGTCGATGTAATGGTTAGAGCTATAGGAAAAGCAGTTTATGATAATGCTGCTCTATTAGCCGAAGAAACGGTTAAAGAAACTCAACTTGGGGTTGTAGCACATAAAACTATCAAAAATACTGAAAAGCCTATGGGTATTTGGAATGATCTAAAAGGAAAGAAATCGGTCGGTATCATTGATGAGGATAAAGAAAAGGGCATTGTTTATATTGCCAAGCCAATTGGTGTAGTTGGTTGTGTTTCTCCTACTACTAATCCTAATATTACACCAATGGGTAATGCGATGATTGCATTAAAAGGAAGAAATGCAATTATTATTTCTGCACATCCAAGAGCCAAGCAATGTACTGCACTTACGGTAGATTTAATGAGAGGTGCTTTAAAAAAAGTTAGTGCACCAGAGAATTTGATTCAAATTATTCCAGAACCAACGATTGATGCAACTCAAGAACTGATGGCACTATCAGATATTATCATTGCTACAGGTGGTATGAGCATGGTAAAAGCTGCTTACTCAAGCGGGAAACCGTCTTTAGGTGTAGGTCAAGGGAATGTGCAAGTTATATTTGATAGAGATATTGATTATAAAAGTGCAGTACTAAAAACACTTGGTGGCAGAAGCTTTGATAACGGCATTATCTGCGCAGGAGATCAATCTTTTATTGTACCTAGAGAAGACCAAGAGTCAATTATGTCAATTGCTGAAGATAACGGTGCAGCATACATCTCAGATGAAGATGAGATAAAACGAATAAGGGAAGTTATCTTCCAGCATGGTCAGTTAAATAGGGATATCGTAGGAAAGAGACCTAGCTATATTGCAAAAGTAGCGGGTGTCGAAGTTCCAAAAGGCACAGTAGTGTTGATTTTAAAGGTAGATGCTATAGGAGAGGAAGATATCCTATGTGGTGAGAAAATGTGCCCAGTTATGATTACTCAAGCCTATGATGATTTTGAAGATGCTGTCAGTATCGCAAAGTCCAACTTAAATTATCAGGGAGCTGGCCACTCTGCTGCAATACATTCAAATAGTCGCGAACACATTGAAATAGTAGGGCTTGAGTTGCCGGTTAGCAGAGTGTTGATTAATCAAAGTGGTACAGGAGCTGGTGGTAATTTTGGGAATGGATTAGAAGAAACGGTTTCATTAGGTTGTGGCTCATGGGGTAATAATAGTATATCTGGTAATTTAACATATAAGCATATGATTAATATCACGAGGATGTCTTATGCGTTTGATAAGGCAGAAGACCCTGACCCTGAAGAAATATGGAAACTTTAGTGAAAGGATATAAAGATGGAAGAAATCAAGTCAGTTATTGAGAGATATGTAGAAGGAACTAAGACTGGGAATGCAGAGAAACTAAGATTAATTTTTTTTGCTCCAAATGCAGTTATGTCAGGAGACTTAGGTGAATTAAAGCTCGTTATTGCTTCGCCTGAAATTTTTTTTCAAAGATATTGAAGGTGAAGAGTGCGATAGGAATTATAGGTATGTTATTGAAGATATTATTGTTAAAGGCGAAATTGCTTCCGTAACATTGAAAGAATATAATTTGAAGAATTCTGATTTTTTTTAACTTTATTTCAATTACAGAAAATCGATAATGAATGGAAAATTATTTCGAAATTATTTACTACGACTTAAAGCATTAACAGGAAAAGCCGATTGGATTCACCGAAAAAAAATAAATACGGAACGGTCATGCACATCTGAATAATCGGTTCCGTTCCAATTGTGCCAGATCATCAAACTATGGCTACTTTTTCAGATCCCCCCACAATACCTGGTATTGTGGGGGGGGATCAATTCTTTCTCTATGCTGCAATCGATACGCAGCTTCCCAACTCAGAAATATGCAGAATTAGCATCTATATGGAAAATTATTCTACTCATTAAAATAGTCCTGTTTTGAATAAATAGAAACGTATGTTCTGTAGATGGGATTTATGGTATAATATGAGTTAATATGCATATTACCGAATGAGAGAAAATTTCAAAATGAATATGGTTGTAGATATTCATTTCGATTACATAGGATAAGGGAGGATAATATGGCAAAGCAGAAAAAATGTATTTGTATGTCAGGAATGTGGTAATGAATCGGCCAAATGGATGGGACAGTGTCCAGCATGTAGGGCGTGGAATTCATTTGTTGAAGAAGTTAAGGTAAAAGCGAAAGCAAGTGTACATAATAGTCAACCGATAGAATTAATAAATAAGCCTAAAAAGTTAGCGGCTATAGAAATGAATGATGAAAAGCGTATTTCCACTAAGATTGGTGAACTTGATCGTGTATTGGGTGGAGGAATAGTCAACGGTTCATTAACTTTAGTTGGAGGTGACCCAGGCATAGGTAAGTCCACTTTGTTATTGCAGATGTGTCAATCACTATGTGACCAAGACGTGCACGTGCTCTATATATCTGGAGAGGAATCACTACAGCAGATTAAGATGCGTGCTGATCGTTTGGGGGTCAATGGAGAACGTCTGACTCTATACACGGAGACTAATCTAACGCACTGTATAAAGGCAATCAAAGATTTAGAACCCCGGGTAGTTATTGTTGATTCTATACAGACCATCTATTCAGATGATATAACGTCAGCAGCAGGTAGTGTCAGCCAAGTACGTCAAGTAACTTCGTCGCTTATGCGAGTGGGAAAAGGACTAGGCGTATCCGTATTCATCGTTGGACATGTGACCAAAGATGGCTCTATTGCAGGACCTAGAGTACTTGAGCATATGGTGGATACAGTGCTTTATTTTGAAGGTCTAAGAAGTGCGACTTATCGGGCACTAAGAGCGGTTAAGAATCGTTTTGGGTCAACCAATGAAGTTGGTGTATTTGAAATGCGCGATAAAGGATTGGAAGAAGTGCCGAATCCTTCAGAATATATGTTAACAGGTCGTCCTATTAATAGCCCTGGGTCCATTGTTACTTGCTGTATGGAAGGGACAAGGCCTATGTTAGTAGAAGTACAGGCACTCATGAGTCAGACCAATTTTGGTATGCCTAGACGTACAGCTACAGGAACAGATTATAATAGAGTAGTGCTATTAATGGCAGTTCTTGAGAAGAAGATTGGTATGCAGTTAGCTAGCTACGATAGTTATGTAAATATTGCAGGTGGACTTAAAGTGACTGAACCAGCTCTTGATTTAGGCATTGTATGTGCTATTGCATCAAGTTTTAAGAATATCCCAATTGATTCTAAGACGGTTATCATAGGCGAGGTTGGGTTAACAGGTGAGGTAAGGGGTATCACCATGGCTGAACAGCGTATTATGGAATCAAAAAAACTAGGTTTTACAAGATGTATCATCTCAAAAGCCAATATTAAGGGGCTTGCTGTTAAGGGAATCGAATTGATTGGTGTTGAAAATGTGGCAGAAGCTTTACAAGCTGTATTTTAAATAGATTTTTTGAATATATTTCAATAAAAGAAGTTAAGATGATAGTTGAAATACTCTTGGAGTTATGTAAACCGTATTGGGTGATAATTACGCGTTCCATTTATTGATTTAATCACAAATAAAGGGGCTGTCTCAAAAAGCAAATAATGTCAATGTCGTAGTAAAATATAAGAGGTTAAGCGTAAAGCGTAGCCATGGACGGCGAAGCGCAGGTCCTCTAAACATGGACGTTTAGGGGGCTGAAAAGCTTAACCTCTTATAGTTTACAAAAACCTCTAGCCTACAATATTACTTTTATGAGACAGTCCCTTTTACATATTAATTCTTGTTCATGTTTTTAATCAATTCTTGTTCTTTTAAATCTTCCATTTCATCTTTGCTTTTTTTGATTTACTTCTTTTTTTAAATTTATTAGTTTTAATAAGTTCTTTTAAATCTTTAGAATCTATAGTTAGTTTTTTCATTTTTTTTATTAAAGTTCTCATTATAGTATTTTTTTAGATACGTTAGAAGTACTATTGGAACTTTTGTCATTTTCAACTTTAAATTTACCTTTATATAATCCGACAGTTCTATAAACATTCTCATATCCTGGAACTTCTATTTTTACTAAGCAACATAATATATTTTCATTTTTATTAACGAGTGGATCGATATCACCCAAATCATTTTGGAATAACAAAATTTCATCTTTTTCATTAATTAAAGCATCACTATCACGTAATAAATCAATAACTTTGATTTTTGATAAATAGTAAGTTTGGTCTTTATAATTAAATGATTCAGGGTTCTCCAAAACTTTTGCTTCTAATATCACTGGTGACTGTTCTAGTAATTCTTCAAAGGATGATGGCGTTTCTGCTAATTCAACATCAACAACAGAATTATCTTTATCAATTTTATTGCTACACCCGCATAAACTTAAAATAATTATCAATAAAATTATTATTTTTTTCATTGTCTTACCTCCTAGTATAAATCTATAATACCTGCTTTATCACCTTCACCTAAATAGGTTTGTGAAATGTCTTAATAAGCTTTTAATCATAATTGAGCATAAAAAAAAGTTGAGCTTCATCTCATACAATATAATGTATTCTGCTATCAGCCATTGATATAATGGACTCATACATATTGTACAAGAAGTTCAACCGTTTTTATACCTTTTTTTATGTTGCAGAAAAGTTCTGTAATTAAGAATAATGAAACTTTCCCTTCCGCACTTAAACTTACCTTGAGAAGACGCGTTGAAATCGCTTTTCTTGGATTCTGATTTATTCTATATGAAACTTACCTAATAGATGGATAATATCCATTTCTTTTAGTAGTACATCATCAAGATTTAAATCAAAGGAGTTACTGATACAAGCTAGGTAATAGAGGCAACTACCCATATCTTTTTCAATACGATCTCTACATGCGTCACACAATTCTCCAGAAATATGGTGGGGGGTCAAGTAGTTTTATCATATCTAAGTTGATGTCATCATGATAGGAATATAGCTTGTTATTTGCATTGATCTCTATACAGCCACAGTAAGTACATGCTCGAATAATACTTTTATTCACTTTGGCGGCAGCTTCTTGGAGTTTAGCTAATTGTTCAAGTATGTTTTTGTTGAAGTAATCATTTTCTTTTACAGTACATTGAAATTCGTCTGTAATAGTATGACCTGGATCTGACACGTCATCACCCCTCTTAACATTATATTACTATATTACCATAATTTTACAAAAAACAAAAGAACTATTATAAAAAAATAACGGAGAATGTTTTCGTGAAATAGGTAGATGTTATAGTTTAATGGTTAAGAAAACATAAAGTTATTGTAATTATTTTACGAAAAAGTATTGACAAAGCACAAAAAATCAGTAATATTATGTATATAGTGCAAACGGTTGCTCTAACAATGATTAGCAAGCAACTGTTACTTTATTTGTTTTAACTTAAACGATTAAGTGATTCATTTAAGGTGTTGTGCATGATTTAAAAAAGTATTAAAGATAGAGGGGGAATACTCTTTAGCTAAGCAGCAAAGTTTTATATCAAATGTTTGAAACTAAGAAATTACAATCAAGGAGGAAAGATGATGAAAAAAAATGAGAAAAATTTTATCTTTATTATTAACTTTTATGGTGGTTGTAGGTTTATTTGTTGGATGTGGCGATAAAGCTAAGAAAAAAAGATGAAGCGACCACAAATAACTCAGCAAATGGTAGCGTTTCAGAGACAGATGGAAATACTGAGGGAAAAGCTTCAGGTGTAAAGGCAACTATCAATGTACAAGTAGAAAAGAAATGGCTTTTGTATTATCAACTGCAGCAGAAAGAGTTTTAGCAAAGAATCCAGATTCAACCATTGATTTTATTCAAACAGGTTCTTTCGATCATTTAGATGTGCTGGATTCTACAGATGTTACAAATGAAGATATTGCAGATGTATTTGCTATACCTGCAGACAGAATTTATGGATTAACGCAAAATGAAGTTTTAGCTGAAATAGATGCTAAAAGCATGGCAGCTCATGTAGGCGACTTTGATAATTATGACGCAGGTCTTGGGGGGAATTTCAAAATAGACGGACATTATTTAGCATTCCCGATGAATATAGAAACATTAATTAACTTTGCCAATAAAGCAAATGCAGAAACTAATGGCATCGACTTGTCAAGTACCATTGAGTTTACAGAGCTTAAGTATCAAGATATGCTCGTGCCTGTATTTAATGCGTGGTTCGGTGTTGCCATGACAAACGCAGCTGGTATTGAGCTTCTTGGAATGGATGAATCTGGTGGGTTATTTACAGATATGACAAAAGATTTTTCAGAACTTTCACAAGCAAAACAAGATGTATTTACAGCATTGTTTAATTATTGGAAAGCACATGATGAAGCGGGTACAGATCTATGGGATAAAGATGCTACCTGGGGATACATGGATGCAGAGTTTACGACAGGTGGTAAGAACGCTGTTCGTTTAGAAGGTCCATGGTCAGCAAATGGATTATCAGAGAAAGCAAGTAATGGTGATGAACTTGAGATCTTCCCAATCAATCAAGTGACAATTAATGGAAACCCATTAGCTCACTGGAAAGGTGGATGGGGACTTGGTGTTAATGCTCGAATTGAAGATGATAAAGACAAGATGTTACTTGCACAAGCAATGATTGAAGAACTCGTTAATACAGAATTTGCTGTTGACCTCTTCAAAGCTACTGGTAAGATTTTAGAAAATGTTGATCCAGCTGTATATGAAGCATCTGACTTATCAGATATGGATAAAAAAATAGTAGCCGCTGTTATTGAATCCTATCAAGATGCACCAGCTAGACCATTGTTTACAGAATGGGGATCCGTTTGGGAGACTTGGGAAAATGGATTATTATCATGGTCAGCGGTTAAACCAGCAACTGTCCAAGAAGCTTATGCAGAGGTAAAAGCCTCATTTGAAGCAATGATGACAAATTTCCAATAAGAAAGTTATACTTACTATTTTCTTTGAAATCTTTTACGTGACGAAGGCACTTTAATTCTAGCAGTAATAGATTATCAATGATACATAATTGAAGAGGGGTGAGCGATTATCCCTCTTTTAAAATTCTTTATATTATAGAATAAATTAAATCCACACCAGAGGTGGTGACGTATTGAAAGGTTATACCCGATTACCTAAGAAACATTTGTATTTGATACTTGGAGCGGTAGGGGTTTTGATTTTTTATACTCTCATTAGAGGTCATGATGAAGGTAAAAGATGTAAGCATGTACAGAAACTGGTTACGTGAATATGATGTACATAATATGATGCGAACAATGACGGATTCAGAATCATTCGATGTCTATTTAACGGTTAATCTATCCCTTTACTTTCAGAAAATCATCATTCCAATCGGTTTAAGTATTCATACTTATTTTTCTTATATTAAGCTAAGGCTCAATAAATTATTTGTTTTTATATGGACAGTATTACTCTTTGGATCGGCAGCATATACGCTAATAGGATTTGATTATCGGACGATATTTCCATATGGCTATATAATATTATACAGTATCGTTATATTCACAGTTCTATCCTTATTGACGGTTATAGAAAATAGTGAAAATTTCTGAAAGGCGGTATCAACTTGAGAAGAATTAACGCATTCTTATATGATGACATTGGCAATGCCTATGAAAGAAAAAAATAGTTATCTAAAAGAACTTGCCACTTTATACACTCAGTATGAGAAGGGGAAGGACAAAAGCGTTTTAAGTAAAATAAGGACATTAAAACAAAATAAAAAGCAACATCCTTACAACATTGAGTTAGATAAATTTATAAAAAAAAGAAAAAATGTTTAATCGTAAACTTAAGATAAAGAAGAAAGACTTTGCACAAAAAATTACCTCAAAGTTTTTTCTTTTGGGATGAGAAAATTAAAAATACAATTATTTATTGCTGAACACAAAAAACGAGTTTTATAAAGCTTATCATGATATGAGCTATGAAGCAGCATATGCATATGAAAAGTCCAAAATTGAAATGCAACAATTACCTTCAATCATTCAACATCTTCAAGAAAATGAAAATAAGCTTAAAGTGGCTTTGGATGAAAAAAAAACATATTGATCCTAGTCAGGAAGCCAAAGCAAGAGTTGAGCTGAAACAAATAAAAAAAAGAACAAAAA
>JDSF01000171.1_pt1 | contig 44782 bp, 48 predicted proteins | sample 199441 | NCBI WGS metagenome assembly JDSF01 (sample SAMN02592751, study PRJNA231836) | bioreactor metagenome | isolation source: continuous culture bioreactor denitrification-DNRA | place: Germany: Bremen
GGTAATAAATAATTGTATTTACAATATTATATAGACCTATTGTTTCTGGACTTTTATTATTTAATAATATTTTTCTATTGTTTTTATTATCAAGTGATAATTTTAAATTATTAGATACATTTTTTTTTATCAAATTTGACTTCAATATTAAAATTATCCTTATCTATTTTATCAAGTTTTTATTGTTCTTTGTTCTAAAACTTTTATAAAAATTAGAATAATAGATTGATTCAATTATATTTGTTTTACCCTGAGCATTATCACCAATTATAATATTTAACTTGTTATGAAAATCTAAATTACAATAATTAATATTTCTAAAATTCTTAATTATTATATTTTTTATAAACATTTAAATTAAAGGCGCATCGGCATAATAACTGACAAATAGTTTTCATCATTTTCAGGATTTATGCGACCAGGTGAAATATTGTCTTTTAAATTTAGAACAATATTATCATTTTTAATTGCTTGTAATATATCCATTATATAGCGAGCATTGAAACCAATAGAAATATCATCGCCATTATAACTAATATCAATTTCTTCTTTTGCATCACCTAAATCTGGATTAGAAGATGTCAGTGTCATCAAATCATTTTGTAATTTTATTTTTACACCTTTTGACTTTTCATTTGATAGCACTGAAATACGTCTTAAAGAATGTAAAAACATATCTCTATCAATTGTAGCTATATTACTGCCGCGTTCAGGAATAACTCTATTATAATCGGGAAACTCTCCATCAACCATTCTCATTATAAGAGTTATATCTTCATTATTTATTGAAAAGTTATTATCTGAAATTCCTAAGTTTATATTCTCATCTATATTTTCCAGAATTTTTTTAAGTTCAATAATTCCCTTTTTAGGTAAAATGAATCCTTCTGAAAATTTATCATCTAATTTAGATTCAACCCCCTTTCTTATAAGAGAAAGACGATGACCATCGGTTGATACAAATATTAAATTTTTATTTTCCTCATCATATTTAATATAAATACCAGTCAAATTAAATTTAGTTTCATCATTAGAAATAGAGAAAATTGTCTTTTCGATCATCTCATTAATAATGCTTTTTTCTATATGACTTACATCAGCTTTAATTTCTGGAAACTTTGGAAACTCTTCGGGTGATAATCCAACCAAGTTAAAAACTGATTTTCCACATTTTATTTCAACCCAAAAATTATTTTTAGAACTGAAGTATATATCCTGATCGGGTAGTTCTTTAATTATTTCAAATAGCTTTTTAGCAGATAAGGTGACTTTACCCTCCTTTATTACTTCTGCATTATATTTAGATCTTAAACCAACTTCCAGATCTGTCGCTATAAATGTTATTTCCCCATTATTAGCTTCTATTAAAACATTAGCCAATATAGGTAGAGTGTGTTTTTTTTCAATAATGCCCTGAACCTTTGTGAGAGCTTTCAGAAAAACCTCTTTTTTAATTTTAAATTCCATATATCCTCCGTAGCTATATACAACTTATATATTTAATAAATTAATAGTAGTAGTAATAGGTCTTGTTAATTTGTTGATAAATTCCTAACTATTTTAAATTATTGAACATTTAGGAAATAATTTATTGTTCATATAATGTCATAAAAAAGCTCTTTTTGTTGATAAAACAATATATAAGCTGTTTTTCACAATTGTCCTATTTTTGTACCCACCTTTTTCATCAATATATCAACAATCATTTTTTAAGACATTTTACTTTTTAAAATTAGTTATTAATTTTTAATGTTTATTATTTTATTTTATTTTCACCAGACCCTATATAAAGACTATATATTTAATAAATTATTAGTAGTAGTAATAGGTCCTGTTAATTTGTTGATAAATGGCTAAACCCTTAAAAAATTGGATAAAAATCAATTTTTAACTGTTTATGAATTGTTCTTAAAAACTGCAAATTGTGGATAGTATTTATTTTTTGGTGTTTTTCACAATTTGGAGATTTAGTTACTCACCTTTTCCATCAGTTTTTCCACAACGGTCCTGGTGTGTAAATCCTCTTCAATTTTCTTATCTATTTTTTTTATTGCATGAATTATGGTTGAGTGATCCTTACCACCAAATTTAGCCCCTATTTCTGGATAAGATAAATCTGTAAGTTTTCTACATATGTACATTGCTATTTGTCGTGGAAAGACTAGATTTTTTAAACGCTTTGATGATTTAAGTTCAGAAACCTTTAACTGGAAGTGTTCTGCTACAGTCTTTTGAATTTTCTCAATAGTTATTTCTTTACTATCTTCTATTAAGATATCTTTCAGTATTGTTTTAGCCATTTCTAAATTTATAGGTGTTGCTGTTAAACTTGCATAAGCACCTATTCTTATTAAATATCCTTCTAATTCTCTAACATTATTAGTGATTGAATTAGCTAAGAAATAGATGACATCTTCAGGTATATCTATTTTATTCTGATCTGCTTTCATTTTCAGTATAGCTTGTTTTGTTTCTGTATCTGGTGCTTGTATATCTGCAATTAGACCCCATTCAAAACGTGATCTTAATCTTTCTTCAAGATCTGGTATTTCTTTTGGAAACTTATCCGAAGTTACGACTATTTGTTTATGTGATTCGTATAATGCGTTGAAAGTATGAAAAAATTCTTCTTGTGTACTTTTTTTTCCAGCAATAAATTGGATATCATCTATAAGTAATATATCTATGGATCTAAATTTATTTCTAAATTCATCCATTTTTGCATGTCTTAATGAATTTATTAACTCATTCGTAAATTTTTCAGATGAATAATAGCAAATTTTCATACTTTTATTATCTTTTAATATCTGATTTCCTATCGCATGAATAATATGTGTTTTACCTAGACCAACACCGCCATAAATAAATAGTGGGTTATAAGTTGTTGCTGGATTATTTGATACTGCCAATGCGGCCGCATGTGCAAATTGATTTGATGATCCAGATACAAAAGTATCAAAAGTATATTTAGGATTTATATTTGGAATTTCTATTCCCTTAATATCTTCAGTTTTTCTTTTTTCTTTTACTTCTTCTATCGGTTCATTAGATATTTCTTTAGTCTTTTTTATTTGTTTATTGATGGATAAATTTAATCTATGATTTTTGTAACCTTGGTTATCAAGTGATTCTTCGATTAGTTTTTGGTAATTTTCTTTAATCCAATCTTTTATGAATTTATTAGGAACCTCTGCTTCAATGACACTGTTTTTGATCTCTATTAATACTATAGGTTTTATCCATGTATTAATATTCTGCTCACTAATTTTATCTTTGAGCAAATTGACGGTTTTTTCCCAGATTTTATTCATTTATCCACACTTTATAAACAGCTGTTTATAGTCTAATAATTACATAAAGTACTGAAATAACAGATATTTATCACTCCTACTTTGGATAGGTGTGATTAATTCCGTTGCTAACTATATATGTAATCTACATACACTACTACTAAAAATTTATAGCTTAATGTCTTGACAATTATCTGTGCATATGTTTAGTAGTGTGACTTTGTCAGTTAAAGATAATTTGGAGGATAAATAATGTCTAAGCGTACATATCAACCGAGCCGTATTAAACGTAAGCGGACTCATGGTTTCAGAAAAAAAATGCAAACTAAAAATGGACGTGCATCGATCAATCGTCGTCGTGCGAGAGGTCGTAAAGTATTGACGGTGACCACACCACAAAAATAGTAAATGAATAATAATTATCTTAGGAAGTATCGAATAAGGACTTCTAAAGATTATAGAGAAGTAAGAAAAATGGGGTGTAAGTTATATACACCCCATTTTGTTCTTTTTATCAGAGAAAATGGATGTGATCATCCACGCCTGGGTGTGACAGTAAGTAGACGCGTTGGTAATGCTGTAACTAGGAACAGGATAAAAAGATATATTAAAGAATTCTTCCGTACAAATAGATATGATTTGTATAATTATGATTATTCTATAATAGCTCGTAATCATGCACATGTTTTATTGTACGGTGATATAAATAAGGAATTATCAATATTAATTGGTAATACGGTAAATATATAATGCTTAAAAATATTTTTATATTTATCATTGATATTTATCGCCTTTGTATATCTCCTTTCACACCACCTTCTTGCCGCTTTTACCCTTCATGCTCAAAATATGCACGTGATTCTTTTATATATCATGGTGTGCTAATGGGTATTGTTTTGACTTTTAAACGGGTTATTCGCTGTCATCCTTTTTGTGATGGTGGTTTTGATCCTGTTCCTCCCAAAAAATAGGAAAATTTAATGGATAATAATAGAACGATTCTGGCTGTTGTTCTTATTGTATTACTTTGGTCTGGATATAGCCTTTTTTTTGCTCCTCAGCAGCAAGTACAACAACCTGTTGTTGAGGCAGTCTTGCCTACAGAAGAGCAAACTGCTGGAACTGATAGTGTCAATACTCAGCAATCGTCTGTTTCCAATATTGATTTATCTTTAGTTGGTGCAGAGGAAACTACATATACCGTGGAAACGGATCTTTTTGATATTGAATTCAGCTCTTTTGGGGCCAGTATTAAATCGATCGATTTGAAAAACTATAAACAGACAAATGATGTTGGTTCGCCCAATTATCTTCTTTTTGATGGTAATAAATTCGATTTAAAAACACTTATTACAACTGGATCCGATGGTTTCTCAATCCCTTCAAATCTCAATTTTAAGTTAGTTGATCAAGATTCAGAGAATATTAAATTATCAGATACAAATAATAAGTTATCATTTGTCTCTCAAACTGATAATTTTACCATTATCAAAAATTATATATTTGATCCTATCTCTTATTCATTTGATTTAAATATTCAACTTATTAATACCTCTGCAAATCCTATTAGTGGAAAAATAAACGTTTCATTGATTACACCTTGGAATAAAGATGAAAAAGGTGAAATGTATACATTTGTTGGACCACAATCTTATGATGGTAACGAATTGATTGAGGATGATGCTGATGATTTAGGGACTTCTCCTAAGATTTACAGGAATGATATCGTTTGGTCAGGTTATACCTCAAAATACTTTATTAATTTGTTGAATCCCAATAATGTTTATGAGCAGATATTTATCTCTTCTGGACCTAATTATATTGAAAATAAATTCAGTACTAAGCAAATTAATTTGAATGTTGGAAATCAATACGATTATACATATTCAGTATATTATGGACCTAAAGAGTTTGAACTCCTGGCTATAGGAGAGCATGGATTTGAAAATACAATCAATTATGGTTTCTTTCACCTTTTAGCTAAGCCCCTTATGGTTGTTCTTAAATTCTTCTATGGTTTTCTTGGCAATTATGGATTTTCAATAATTTTGTTAACATTGTGCATTAAAATCATTTTTTGGCCATTGACTCAGAAAAGTTATAAGTCGATGAAGGGCATGCAGAAATTACAGCCTGAAATGAAGCGTATGCGTGAAAAGTTTGGCTCTGATAAGCAGCGCTTAAACCAAGAAATGATGTCTTTTTATAAAGAAAACAAGGTAAATCCTCTTGGTGGTTGTCTGCCAATGTTAATTCAGATTCCTGTGTTTTTTGCTCTATATCGTGTTTTATTGGGGTCAATTGAACTGCGCCATGCTCCATTTATGCTTTGGATTACGGATCTCTCAGCAAAAGATCCATATTATGTAACACCGCTTATTATGGGGGTTACAATGTTTATACAGCAAAAAATGACACCAACAAATATGGATCCTACTCAGGCTAAAATAATGTTGATGATGCCTGTTGTTTTCACTTTCATGTTTCTTAATTTTCCGGCTGGTTTGGTTGTCTATTGGCTTATTAACAACCTTCTTACTATTCTTCAGCAATACCTTATTAAACGTCAACCCGACTGATTTATGGTGTAATGAACTCTACTGATACGATTATTGCTCCCGCAACTGCTCCAGGTGAAGGGGGTATTGCTGTCATCCGAATATCTGGTGCTAAGGCACTTGAATTTTTAAAAAAATTCTTCAGACCTTCTTTTGTAAAAGCTGAGTATAGCTCTCATCAGTTATATCATGGTTTGCTGGTTGATAATGACCAGCAAACCATCGATGAAGTGATGGCCGTTTATATGGCAGCACCCAGAACATATACCCGTGAAGATGTTGTTGAAATTCATTCGCACGGTAGCCAGCAAATTGTTAAATCAATCATTCATTTATATCTACAAAATGGGTTACGTCTAGCTTCACCTGGTGAATTTACTTATCGTGCCTATATTAATGGTCGTCTTGATCTTTCTCAGGCTGAGGCCGTTTCTCGTCTTATTAAATCAAATAGTGATACATCGCGCAGATTGGCTTTATCTCAAGTCGGTGGTGAACTTAGTAATTTAATTTATTCGTTCACGAAATCAATAAAACGCACATTGGTATTATCTGAGGCATGGATAGATTTTCCTGAAGAAGATCTCCCAGAAGAGGATATTTCTTTTATTTATAATTCGATATTAGATACATTTAATTCTATATCTTCTATAACTGATACCTTTGATATGGGTCGTATTCAGGTAGAAGGTGCATCTATTATGCTCATAGGTGAGCCTAATGTTGGTAAGAGTTCTCTTCTTAATGCATTGCTTGGGGAAGATAGAGCTATTGTTACTGATATACCAGGTACAACACGCGATTTACTTGAGGAGGGTGTATATATTGCTGGTTTGCCTATTAAATTGATTGACACTGCTGGTCTCAGAGATACGGATGATAAAGTTGAAAGAGAAGGCATAAGGCGCGCTGAAAATAAAATGGCGAGTTCAGACTTAGTTTTATTGCTTGTTGATGGGAGTGATTCTTCTATATCCTTTGAATCATATGCATTTAAAAAATGTATTAACTATTCTACTTTTTTAATTGTGACAAAGCAGGATCTATTAAGTACGGTTGTTGACTTGTCTAATTCACCTTTTCCTGTGTTCTATATATCTACAAAAACAGGTCAGGGGTTGGACCATTTAAAGGAATCTATATCCAGTTTTTTACTTAAGGATAGTTCTTGTTCTTCTGAGACTGTAATGTTGACTGAGAGACGTCATTATGAAGCCTTATTAAATTCGCATTCAAACTTACAGAAGGCTTTAAATCTTGTTGATATGGGGGGAAGTCTAGATCTATTAGCTTTTGAGTTACGTGAAGCTCTTTTTCATTTAGGACAGATATCAGGCGAGACAACAACAGAGGATCTTCTAGAAGATATCTTTGCCGGGTTTTGCATTGGAAAGTGATGTTTCACGTGAAACATTTAGATAGGTTGTTATGAGTCATTACGGAAAAAAATATGATGTGATTGTTGTAGGGGCAGGTCATGCAGGTTGTGAAGCTGCATTGGCTTCTGCTCGCATGGGGTGTATGACGCTTCTGCTGACAATAGGTTTAGATACGGTTGCTCAAATGTCATGTAATCCATCAATAGGTGGTCTTGCAAAAGGACATCTTGTGCATGAGATAGATGCCCTAGGTGGTGAGATGGGAGTGAATATAGATGCAACTGGAATACAGTTTAGACGTCTTAATACAAGAAAAGGTCCCGCTGTAAGAGCTAATCGTGCTCAAGCTGATAGAATGGCATATAGTGCTCGGATGAAAAAGGTTGTTGAAAATGAACAAAACCTTGATTTGAAGCAAGGGCTTGTGAATGATTTAATAATCGAAAAAAATAGAATAGTTGGTGTAAGTACAAGGGAGGGGATAGATTTTAAATCTAGAAAAGTGGTGTTAACTACGGGGACCTTTATGAGGGGTTGATTCATATCGGTTTGAAAAATTATGCTGGTGGAAGGGCTGGTGAACCTTCAGCTGAGGGTATCTCTGGTAGTTTGAAATCAATAGGACTGCAACTCGGACGGTTGAAGACAGGTACGCCAGCAAGGTTGTCAGCACGATCAATAGATTTCGAAAAACTGGAAGTTCAGTATGGAGATGAAAAAATACGACCATTTTCGTTTATATCAGATGGTATCGTAAGGAATCAGGTTGTATGTCATATCGCTAATACGAATGAAAAAACGCATGAAATCATCCGCAAGGGACTAGATAGATCCCCTCTTTATGCTGGTGTTATAGAAGGGGTTGGCCCTAGGTATTGCCCGTCAATTGAAGATAAGGTTGTTCGTTTTCCAGAAAAGACAAGTCATCAATCATTTTTAGAGCCAGAAGGCGTTTCTGGGTGTGAGATGTACCCTAGTGGGCTTTCAACGTCCCTACCTGCAGACGTTCAGCAGGATTATTTTAGAAGCATGATTGGTTTTGAAAATGTTGAGTTGATGAGACCTGGATATGCAATTGAGTATGATTTTGTAGAGCCAATACAACTACAATCAACTCTCGAAACAAAATCGATTGAAGGTTTATATCATGCAGGACAAATAAATGGGACTTCTGGATATGAAGAAGCTGCAGGGCAGGGATTACTGGCGGGAATCAATGCGGCAAGATCATGTCAAGATAAGGATCCTATTGTTATTGGACGAGATCAGGGATACTTAGGGGTTATGGTTGATGATCTAGTTACTCAACCTACGACTGACCCTTACCGAATGTTTACTTCTCGATCTGAATATAGATTGTTGTTACGAGAAGATAATGCAGATCAAAGATTGACAGAAATTGGCTATAAAATAGGACTTGTAGGTGAGGAGCGATGGAGGAGATACATAGAAAAACAAGAAGAGGTTAACTGTATATCATCCTTTATGAATGAAAAAACAATAACGTCATCTGATTATCAAAAAATGAAAGCATTTGATTTGAAGACGTTGAAAAGTGGTGTAACTGTTTCCGAACTGTTAAAAAGACCAGAAATCACAATCAATAAGGTAAAAGAGCAGTATCCTGAACTGATAAGATATAGTGATAAGGCTTTGGAACAGGTTGAAATAGCAATTAAATATGAAGGCTATATCAAGCGACAAATAGAGCAGGTCGAAAGATTCAGGGAGTTTGAGACGATATCTTTGCCTGATAATTTGAATTATAATGAAATTCCAAGCCTGTCAACCGAAGTTCGAGAAAAATTAAGCAAAACACGGCCTGTTAGCCTGGGGCAGGCAAGCAGAATACAAGGTATTACTCCAGCAGCTATCGCTGTAATCCATATATATCTGAAAAAAAATGACAAAAAATCAATTTAATAAATCATTGAATTTATCTCCATTCGATTTGAATGACACGCAAGTAGAGCGGTTAAATCTATATCTAGATGAAATGTTGAGGTGGAATAGAAGGGTTAATTTAACTTCTATTACAAATTATGAGGAGGCAGTTGAAAAGCATATTATCGATTCTCTTTATTTACTCAAATATCTTAAAGATTGTCGTAATGTTGTTGATATGGGATCTGGAGCAGGGTTGCCAGGAATTCCTATCGCTATCTGCCTTCCAGAAATAACTATAACTTCAGTTGATAGTGTCGGTAAGAAAATAAATTTCCAAAAGCATATGAAAAGAATGCTTCAGCTCGATAATTTCAATGCACTAGAAGCGAGGGTGGAAAATATAACGGACTATCTGTCAGGTCAAAAAGTCGACCTTGTAACCGCTAGGGCTTTTGCCTCAATTGGTCGTCTGGTTGAATATGCTTCGCCATTACTTTCTTGCGGTGGTGTTTTACTGGCGATGAAAGGGAGCGAAGGTGAGCAGGAAATTGAAGAAAATGCTCCCTTAATAGAAAAAAATGGTTTTACCTGCAGTCGTGTTGATATATATAACTTACCAATATCATTGGCTGAACGAAAAATAATAACCTTCATAAAAAATATTGAATGATAAAGGGGCTGAAATTGCCCCTTTCTTATGATAATCTCTCCCCTCGTAACAATCCCACCCAGTATATCTAACTGAAAAGGAGCATCACTAATGGCAAGAATTATCGCCATTGCCAATCAGAAGGGCGGAGTTGGTAAAACGACAACCGCCGTAAATTTAGCTGCATCTTTAGCTGCAGCCGAAAAAAAGACTCTTTTGATTGATATGGATCCACAGGCAAACGCATGTAGTGGACTTGGTGTTGACAAAACAGAAGTAATGTCAACAGTTTACAATGTTTTGTTGGGAGAGGATAGTATAAATGATGTGTTAAGGAAGACAGATCTGGATTATCTCGATGTTGTCCCTTCCAATACTAATCTAATCGGAGCAGAGATTGAGCTTGTAGAAAAAGATGAGCGTGAAAAGCAATTATTCTATGCTGTTGATAGTATAAGTAGCCAATATGATTATATTATTATTGATTGTCCACCATCCCTTAGTCTATTAACAGTCAATGCCTTAACAGCTGCGAACTCTGTGTTGGTCCCTCTTCAGTGTGAATTTTATGCTATGGAGGGGTTGGGACAATTAATGCAAACAATACGATTGGTTCAGCAAGAGCTTAATCCACAGCTTGAAATGGATGGTATTTTGCTGACAATGTTTGATGGCCGCAATAACTTATGTCACCAGGTCAGCGATGAAATAAGGTCCCATTTTGGTGATAAGGTATTTAGATCTGTCGTGCCACGCAACGTGCGTTTATCTGAGGCACCCAGTTATGGGCAACCTGCTCTGATGTATGATATTGCCTCAAGAGGTGCGCAGGCGTATCTTGACGTTGCCCAAGAAGTGTTGGCGGGAGGAGCTAATGGCTAAGAAAAGACCTGCCCTGGGGAAGGGGATTGGTGCTTTACTTAATTCTGCGGCGCAAGAGGGTGGAAAAAAATATTTTTCATGCCCTATAGAAGAGTTAAAGCCGCATGCGAATCAACCACGTAAAACATTCGCAGATGATAAGATGGCTGAATTAGTTGCCTCTATCAAAGAAAAAGGTGTTATTCAGCCGTTAGTTGTCCGGCAACAAGATGATTATTATCAAATAATTGCTGGTGAAAGGCGCTGGCGCGCTGCTCAGAAGGCAGGCTTAGATCGTGTTCCTGTCGTTATTCAGGATGTCTCTGAAGATTGGGCATTGGAAATAGCACTGATAGAAAATATCCAACGTGAAGACTTGAATCCATTAGAAGAGGCTGAGGCCTACCGATATTTAATGGATAGTTTTGATCTTTTACAGGAAGATGTTGCTAAGAGGGTCGGGAAAAATAGATCGACTGTAGCCAATGCAATCCGATTATTAAGATTGCCTGAGAAGGTTAAGTCTGATCTAGCAGAGAATAAAATGAGTATGGGACATGCAAGAGCTCTGTTGGCGTTAGAATTAGAAGAAGACATGCTTGAAGCGAGTGAAGAAATTATCAGAAAAAAACTCTCGGTTCGTGAAACAGAAAAACTGATCAAAAAAAATTAAAAATTTTGAAAAAATAAAGCCGAAAAAAATTAATGAGCCGGTCGATCCCAATCAGATCGCACTGATCAATAGCCTTCAACAGAAATTGGGGACACAGGTTAAGTTGTTGCCAAAGGGGAAGGGAGGGCGACTCGAAATCAGCTATCATGATCAGGATGGTTTGAATCGGTTAATTGAGTTGTTTGATATCGATTTGTAGCTAATAACGTTAATTGAGTCGTTAAATGACGAAGTGGTGATAATATGTTTGGTAGCAAAAAACAGGAGCAAATTCAAATGAAGAAGCCAGTTGCAATTGATAAGGCAGACATAAAAGCTTTTCTAGGCACGGGAAGTAAATTTGAAGGTAAGCTTAGTTTTAACGAGATGGTTAGACTGGATGGTGTTTTTTCCGGTGAGGTTGAATCAAGCGATACTCTAGTAGTTGGAGAAACTGCCGAGATTGATGGAACGATAAATGTTGGTGCGCTTATTCTCAGTGGTAAGTTTAAGGGTGATATCAAAGCAACAGCATCTGTTGAATTGAGGGCACCAGCCAAAGTAGATGGACGGATAGAAACACCGTCATTGAAGATTGAAGATAAAGTCGTTTTTAATGGTGAAATTATTATGCCGGGCACAGCGGTAACTGATAGTCCTGGTAGGGAAAAAGATAAAAAAAACAAGTAAGTAATGATGTTATGAAGAGAGGGTGTGTTTAATTGTATATAGCAGAACAGTGCTTGACAAGTATTGTTAAGCTATGATAGCAATGCCCTTCCTTAAGCCAAATCCCATTGAATTAAACACAGTGATTGTATACAGTATACCGCAACCACTGTCCTGCAAAAAAGAGGTGAGCTAAGTGATCAGCGTCGACTGGACCCTTGGTCTGCAGTTTCTAAACTTTGTCATCCTGCTTGTTGTTCTGAATAAACTTCTCTATAGGCCATTACAAAAAATAATGGCTGAAAGGCGTGAAAAGATTGAAGGATCTCATGCCCAAGCCAAAGAGCTTGAAAATTCTATAGAGGAGAAAATGCTGCGCTACCAACAACAGCTGAGTGATGCAAAGACTTTGGCCAATGATGAGCGCAACAAGCTAAAAAAAGCTGCATCAGAAGAGGAAACAAAGATTCTTTCCGAAGCAAATGGCAAGGCCACTTCACAACTACAAACAATCAAGCAACAGGTTGCGGAAGAGGCTGATAAAGCTGGTCAAGTACTGAAAAATGAAGCCGAATCCTTGGCCGGGCAAATTGCGACTAAGATTCTGGGTCGTGAACTGGCATAGGATCAGGAAGGTTGATTTTGGTTATGCACAAGAAAACAGCAACTATTCTACTGACATTCATGCTGGTCTTGGTACTGGCAAATATGGCAATTGCCTCTGGCGGGGGACATGCAGATAGTGGTGTTCTGCTGAAAGACTTTCTCTATCGCATACTGAACTTCAGTATTGTGGTAGCTATTCTTGTTTACTTTTTACGGAAACCGCTGAAAAAAGGTTTGGCTGGGCGGAGCGAAGAAATTGAAAAAGCTCTTGCTGAGGCAAAGCAAGTCAAAGAAGAAGCCGAAGCTAAATTTGCGGAGTATGATCGTAAACTAGATCAGGCAACGGAGGAGATTGCGGAAATCAGCGATGCAATCCGCCGCGAAGGTGAGCTTGAAAAACAAAAAATAATAGAAAATGCTAAGCAAATGGCAATCAAAATTGAACAGAATGCTGAAAAAGCAGCTGAAATGGAGATTGCCAAGGCGCGCAGAGAACTTCAGAAAGAAGCGTCGAAGCTCGCAGTTGAAATGGCAAAAACGATGTTGGAGCAGAACTTCACCAAAGACGACGATACACGTCTTATTGACGAGTATATGCAGAAGGTGGGAGAGTTACATTGAGTAGCAGTGCGATTGGAATAAGGTACGCCAAAGCGTTGCTCAACATTGCTTCTGAAAAGAAGATGATTGAGCCATATGCTGATGAGCTGGCGAGTGTTGCGTCGGTTTTAAAGAGCGAAGATCTGTTGCGGTTATTGCTCGATAGTCCGACTTTTCCTCTGGAGAAAAAGACCGCGATTGTAACCGATCTCTGTGGTTTGCTTGAGTTGAATGATGGAATGAAAACATTCCTGACATTGCTTGTAGAAAAAGACCGCATCAGTTACATCCCGCAGATTATTCTGAACTACCGTAAGTTTGCTGATGAAATCTCAGGTGTTATCAGAGCCAAAATCACCTCAGCAAATACGTTGTCAGAAGATCGTGCAGACGCCTTGAAAAAAGGTCTCGAACAACAGACCGGTAAACAGGTTGTATTGAGTATTGAAACTGACAAATCGTTGATCGGAGGCCTACAGGCTGAGATGGACGGTAAATTATTTGATGGCAGTGTGAAAACCCAGCTGAAACGGATTGAAGCTACCTTAGCAAAGGGGTGATAGGAATATCATGGAAATCAGAGCAGAAGAAATCAGTGCGATAATCAAGAAGCAGATTGAAGACTTCGGTCGTGAAGTTGAAGTCAGCGAAACTGGCACCATCATATCGGTAGGTGACGGTATCGCCCGTATCCACGGTCTCGACAAGGCAATGTCTGGCGAACTTCTCGAATTTCCCGGTGGTACCATGGGAATGGTTCTTAACCTCGAGGAAGATAACGTTGGTGCTGCGATCCTTGGTGACTCCGAACACATCAAAGAGGGTGACCTTGTCAAGCGGACTGAACAAATTGTTCAGGTACCTGTTGGTGAAGCACTGGTTGGTCGTGTTGTTAACGGAATCGGGATTCCGATCGATGGCAAGGGTGATATTGAGACAGAGACCTACAGTCAGGTTGAACTGAAGGCTCCAGGTATCGTCGACCGTAAATCGGTTCATGAGCCAATGCAGACTGGTCTCAAAGCGATTGACTCCATGGTTCCAATCGGTCGTGGACAGCGTGAATTGATCATTGGTGACCGTCAAACTGGTAAGACTGCAGTTGCAACCGATACAATCATCAACCAGAAAGGTAACGGCGTTGTCTGTATCTACGTCGCTATCGGCCAGAAACGTTCAACTGTTGCCCAGGTTGTTGATAAACTGAGACAGCACGGTGCAATGGACTACACCACCGTTGTCGCAGCGACCGCATCTGATCCGGCACCACTTCAATTTATCTCACCCTATACTGGTGTAACCATGGGTGAGTTTTTTAGAGATAACGGCAAACATGCGCTGATTATTTATGATGATCTGTCAAAGCAGTCGGTTGCTTATCGTCAGCTCTCGTTGTTGCTACGTCGTCCACCAGGCCGTGAGGCTTTCCCTGGTGACGTTTTTTATCTACACAGTCGGTTGCTCGAGCGGGCTTGTAAACTCAGTGATGCAAAAGGTGCCGGTTCCTTGACGGCATTGCCTATCATTGAGACCCAGGCTGGTGACGTTTCAGCATACATCCCGACCAATGTTATTTCGATCACAGATGGTCAGATCTTCCTTGAGACAGATTTGTTCTACTCAGGTGTTCGCCCAGCGATCAACGTTGGTTTGTCGGTATCACGGGTTGGTGGATCAGCGCAGGTAAAGGCGATGAAACAGGTTGCAGGGACGTTGCGTCTGGCTCTGGCCCAGTATCGTGAGATGGCGGCCTTTGCCCAGTTTGGTTCTGATCTCGATGCCGCAACGCAAGCACAGCTTAATCGTGGTGCACGTTTGGTTGAGATTCTCAAGCAGGGTCAATACAATCCTCTTCCAGTCGCTATTCAGGTTCTGGCTATTTATGCCGCTAATAATGGTTATTGTGATGACTTCCCGGCAACTGCTGTTCAGCGCTACGAAAGTGAAATGATTACTTTCATGGAAACTCAGTACGCCGATGTCATTAAGGATCTGACCGCTAAGAACAAGATTGATGATGATCTTGAAGGTCGGATTGTGGCGGCTCTGGATGAGTTTAAAAGTCAGTTTGTAGCCTGATTCGATAAAGGTTTGAACAGATGGCAAGTCTGAAGGACATAAAAAAACGGATTGGCTCGGTTAAAAATACCCAGCAGATCACCAAGGCAATGAAGATGGTTGCTGCGGCTAAACTGCGCCGAGCTCAAGATGCTGCCGTTTCTGCACGACCCTATGCGGAAAAGTTGCAGGCGGTGATGTCTAACCTGGCTCAACGTGAGGACGGCGACGGTCATGCGTTATTGAACCAACGTGGTACCGGTCGTGCCCTGATCGTATTGATGACAGCGGATCGCGGTCTCTGTGGTGGATTTAATGCAAATGTTTCAAAAGAAGCAGAGCGTTTTATCCGCACCAACGAACAGGGTTACGACGATCTTGACCTCATGATCATTGGACGGAAAGGGCGTGATTTCCTTAGAAACCGGGTGGGTGAACATATCACCAAGGTCCATGAGGATATCACGAGTGATGCAACTTACAAAACAGCTCAGTTGATCGGTGAAGAAGTGGTCGATGCTTACACTGAAGAGAAATACGATGCTGTTTACGTCATCTACAATGCCTTTAAGAGTGCCATTGAACAGGTTGTAACGGTTGAACAGGTTCTCCCTATTCAGCCGAAGGCGACTGATGAGGTTGAAGAAGACAGCATCGATTATATCTACGAACCGAACCGGGGAGAAGTTCTTTCTCAGCTGTTACCTAAGATGGTTGAAGTGCAGATTTTCCGGTCGCTTTTGGAATCAAATGCATCAGAGCAGGGTGCCCGAATGTCATCTATGGACAGTGCCAGTCGTAATGCTGCCGATATGATTGACAAATTGACACTGCAATACAACCGAGCGCGGCAGGCTGCTATTACGACAGAGTTGATGGAAATTATCTCTGGTGCAGAATCTATTAAATAAGAAGATTTCAGACATACAAGAGCTTATTCCGTTGGAATAAGGAGGAAAGGTTTCGTTATGAACAAGGGAAAGATCACACAGGTTATTGGTCCTGTCGTTGACGTGGAGTTTGAGCCGGGTAAGTTACCGGAGATCTTCTACGCAGTTAAGATCACTAACCCTTCACTAGGTGAGGGTGAGTGGAACTTAGTTTGTGAAGTTGCTCAACATCTAGGGGAAAATACTGTTCGTACCATCGCTATGGACTCTACTGACGGTCTGGTTCGTGGTCAGGAAGTTCTTGATACTGGTGATCAGATTCAAATGCCAGTCGGACCTAAGACCCTTGGTCGAATCATGAACGTTGTTGGTGAGCCAGTAGACGAAGCTGGCCCGATTGATAATGATAAGGCATGGTCTATTCACCGTCCTGCTCCAGACTTCGTTAGTCAGTCAACCAAGGTTGAAGCTTTCGAAACAGGAATCAAGGTTGTTGATTTGCTCGCACCTTATTCCCGTGGTGGTAAAATTGGTCTGTTTGGCGGTGCCGGAGTTGGTAAGACGGTTCTGATTATGGAGCTGATCAACAATATTGCTCAGCAACATGGTGGCTTTTCCGTTTTTGCCGGTGTTGGCGAGCGGACTCGTGAGGGGAACGATCTCTGGGAAGAGATGAAGGAATCTGGCGTTCTTGAAAAGGCAGCTCTTGTTTACGGACAGATGAATGAGCCTCCAGGTGCCCGTGCCCGTGTTGCTCTGTCTGCCTTGACTGTTGCGGAATACTTCCGTGATGAAGAAGGTCAAGACGTTCTGCTGTTTGTCGACAATATTTTCCGCTTTACCCAGGCTGGTTCAGAGGTCTCGGCGCTTCTTGGCCGTATTCCTTCGGCCGTTGGTTATCAGCCGACTCTTTCGACTGAGATGGGCGAATTGCAGGAGCGAATTACAACGACTGATAAAGGCTCCATCACATCAGTTCAAGCAATCTATGTTCCTGCTGATGACTTGACGGACCCTGCTCCAGCAACAGCATTTGCTCACTTGGATGCAACGACTGTTCTTTCACGTCAGATCGCCGAGCTTGGTATCTATCCTGCCGTTGACCCTCTGGATTCAACCAGCCGGATTCTTGACCCTCAGGTTATTGGCGAAGAGCATTATGCTGTTGCCCGTGAAGTACAGTTTGTTCTCCAGCGTTACAAGGATCTCCAGGATATCATTGCGATCCTCGGTATGGACGAGCTTTCTGAGGACGATAAGCTGGTTGTTGCCAGAGCCCGTAAGATTCAACGTTTCCTCTCTCAACCCTTCCATGTTGCTGAGGTCTTTACCGGTTCACCTGGTAAATATGTTGAATTAAAAGATACCATTAAAGGGTTTCAGGAAATCCTTGCTGGAAAGCATGATGATCTGCCTGAGCAGGCCTTCTACCTCGTCGGTACGATTGAAGAGGCTATGGAGAAAGCCAAGGAGATGGCAGCCTAATCGGCTTACACAGTTAAGTTTTAAACACAAAGGACAGTTTCGCGATGGCTGATAAGCTGAAACTAGAAATGGTGACCCCTTATGAGCGGGTCTTGACAGAGGAAGTTGATGAAATCACAGCAAGTGGTTTTGTTGGTGAGTTAGGCATCCTCCCGGGTCACACCCCATTACTGACCACATTGAAGGTTGGTGAACTTTCTTATAAGAAAGATAACAAGCAGTATTTTATTGCTGTTAACTGGGGGTACCTTGAAGTCGAAGAAGATACTGTGACTGTGCTGGTTGATACGGCTGAAAAATCAGACGAAATTGACTTAGCACGTGCAAAAGCGGCGCTTGGCAGAGCAGAAGACGCGTTGCAGACTTTGCCGCATGAAGATAAAAAATATGCCATTATGGAAGCAGCTCTGCAACGTGCAATGATCCGTATTCAGGTGGCAGGTAAAAAATAACAAACACACAAAAATTACGTCATAAGGGCCCCTCAATTGAGGGGCCCTTTTTTTGTGGTTAACTGTATAAGTGAGAAGCAAAAACACGGTAAATTGTGTTGACAAAGATCGATATAGGTTATCTATTATGATATTGGTTGTAACAACCATATGAAAGTAGGAAACTATGGCCAAACTGTCGATTGTACGTCTTAATTCTCTTTCCATTACCCTCTGCTATTTTGTCATCAGTGGGGTGTGGACTCTATTCTCTGATCGATATTTTTCAATACTTCTTGATCACCCACCACTCGCTGATCGTTCTTCAAGCCCAAGCCAATGGTTTTTTGTCGCAGTCTCTACAGGTCTTTTATATTGGCTACTACGCAGTTGGGATGTTTCCGTGAATGCATCTCAAGAGTCTTTGCGTAAAGTGAATCGATCTCTGAGAAGTTTCAGTGAATGCACAAAATCGATGACCAGAATCGATAATGAAAAAAATCTTATGGAGAGTATTTGCCGAATTTGTGTTGATGTCGGTGGTCATCGAATGGCATGGGTCGCTTTTGCTGATAAAGAACCGAGTAAAAAACTTAAAGCTGCTGCACACTGGGGAGCCGAAGATTGGTTTGTTGAAAATCTGAATGCCAATTGGGGGAACTCCGAATTAGGCAATGGGCCTGCAGGAACATGTATAAGAACAGGAAAAATAACAGTTTTTCAAGATCTGGTCGGAAATCCACGTTTTAAACCATGGAGAGAAACGGCTGAAAGAGGTGGATATGGTTCCTGTATCGCCTTACCGTTAGTGGAGCGAGATCTGGTCTATGGGGCATTGGTTATTTTTGATGCAGAGGCAAATGCCTTTGATAAAGAGGAAACGATTTTACTCGAAGAACTGGCAGAAGATCTGTCTTACGGCATTAGAACAATTCGACTGAAAGAAGAGCGAACTCGCGAAGTCAATGAACGGTTAATGCTTGCAACTGTTATGGATCAGACATCTGATGGCGTTATTACCTTTGATGCTGGAGGGACAATTCAGTATATCAACCCGAGTTTTGAAGAACTATGTGGTGTTCCAGCGAAAGAGGCAAGGGGCATCAGTATTCACGATTTTGAATGCTCGAAAAGAAATCCCGTTTTTTATCGTGCCATTCTTAACGTATTTGAAAGCAAGCAGGTTAAGGCTGGACACTTTATTAACAAAAAAAGAGATGGAACTGAATATGATATTGATGCACGTATTTCGCCAGTTTTTGGGGATAGCGGGCAGGTTGTTCGCTATGTAGCGACCATCAGAGATGTCAGTCAGCAAGTCAGATTGCAACGTCAATTACGCCAAGCACAGAAGATGGAAGCTCTGGCAACGTTGTCTGGGGGAATCGCTCATGACTTTAATAATATTCTCGCAATAATAATAACAAATGTTGAAATGACCCTTGAAGATCTGGAGAAAAACAGTCCCCTGAAGGCGTCTTTAGATTTAGTCCATAAAGCTGGGCTGCGTGGGAAAACACTGATCAAGCAGTTTCTAACAATAAGTCGACAGAGTGAAGAGTCGCAGCAACCCGTCAATATTGGAGCCATAGTCAATGAATGCCTTCAGTTACTCAGATCGACTCTTCCAACAACAATTGAACTTCGTAAACAAATAGATTCTGAGCTTGGAATGGTTTCAGCTGATCCGACTCAAATGAATCAGGTTGTCATGAATTTATGCACCAATGCCCGCGACTCAATGCTGGACAGGGGAGGTATATTGGACATCAGTATTAGTAAGGTTACGCTGTCCTCTGTAGAGATGCGAAACTATCCAGGGCTCGCTGCAGGGAGATATGTCAAATTATTGGTGTCCGACACAGGTGAGGGGATGAGCCGTGATGTTATGGATCGAATTTTTGATCCTTTTTATACAACTAAAGTTCAGGGAAAAGGGACTGGTTTGGGGCTATCAATAGCTCATGGGATCATAAAAAACCATTCAGGTAATATTTCTGTGAACAGTATAAAGGGTATCGGAACAACATTTACTATACTATTGCCAATAGCTGAAAATTGCAGCGCAGAAGCGATTAAGCAACCAGCTGAAGATAGTATGACAGGATGGGGACATATTCTCTTTGTTGATGATGAAAGTGATTATGTTGTTGGAATGAAACATATACTGGAGCGATCTGGATATACGGTGACAACCGAAACAGATGGAAAGCGAACTCTAGATTTGGTCAAACAAAATCCCCAAAAGTACGATATTTTAATAACAGACCAGACAATGCCGCATATGACAGGTGTCAAGCTGGCTGAAAAGGTACTTGAAGTAAAACCTGACATGCCTATTATCCTCTGCTCCGGTTCTTCACCAGGCAGTGACAGCGCCGTGAGTCCGGAAAATATCAGGTCGGCAGGGATTAGTAAGGTGTTGATGAAGCCGGTTGAAAAGGAAGAGATCATCAAGACGGTTAAGGACTTGTTCGCGACATATAAAGTGTCGTAATTGGATGGAACATGGCAGAGATACTGATTATTGATGATGATGAAATGATGTGTTCAACGCTGGCGACATTAGTCGAGCGTAAAGGTCACTCTGCCATCAGTGCATTGAATCTGAAAAGTGGACTTGAACAGGCCAGTCAACATGATATTGATGTTGTTTTTCTCGACGTTAAAATGCCAGACGGCAATGGTTTAGATAGTCTACAGGCAATAGAAAACAGTCCTTCGCGCCCGGAAGTGATTATTGTGACAGGATTTGGTGATCCGAATGGGGCCGAGATGGCGATTAAAAGTGGTGCCTGGGACTACATCGAAAAAGGATTTTCGATTAAAGAGATTACCTTGTCCCTTGAACGTGCACTGCAGTACAGAAAAGAAAAACAAGACGTTATTAAGATTCACAAACCTGTACCTTTAAAGCGTGATCAAATTATCGGACACAGTATGGCTTTGAATAACTGTCTTGATATGGTTGTGCAGTCTGCAGAAAGTGATGCCAATGTTTTTATCACCGGTGAGACCGGAACAGGGAAAGAGTTGTTTGCTCGAGCGGTACATGAGAACGGGTTGAGACGTAACGATAGCTTTATCGTTGTCGACTGCACCTCACTGCCGGAAACTCTAGTAGAAAGTTTATTGTTCGGACATGAGAAAGGGTCCTTTACTGGTGCAGAAAAAGCTCAAGATGGACTCGTTAAACAAGCCCATAGAGGGACTTTGTTTCTTGATGAGGTCGGAGAGCTCCCAATGGTATTGCAGAAGGCGTTTCTCCGGGTTTTACAGGAGCATCGGTTTCGGCCGCTTGGCAGCAATAAAGAGATCGAGAGCAACTTTCGTTTAATTGCAGCAACAAATCGCAATCTCGATGCCATGGTTGAAGAGGGGACCTTTCGGAGTGATCTGTTGTTTCGGTTACGCTCCTTTATTATTGAACTGCCACCATTGAGAGAGAGACGAGAAGATATTAAGGATTTGGCTCGGCACCATATCGATAAGTTTTGTGAACAGTATCGTTTGCCCACTAAGGGTTTTTCACCTGAGTTTGTCGATGTTCTTGCTCACTATCCGTGGCCCGGAAATATACGAGAACTGGTCAATACTCTTGATCGAACCTTGGCCACAGCACGTTTTGACCAGACGTTATACCCTAAACACTTACCGAGTCACATTCGTGTCCAGGTCAGGCGGGCCGAGATGGAAAATGATGCTGCTGTCAGCCATGGAGAGGTGGGACACGCAGTACGTAAATTACCAAAATTGCAAGAATACCGAGATTCTGTCTATGCGGAAGCTGAAAAACAGTATTTACATGACTTGATGGAAATAACTGATAAGAATGTCTCAGAGGCTTGTCGCATATCTGGACTCTCTCAATCACGTCTCTATGCAGTTCTGAAAAAAAACAATATTTCTCGGAAAATATAAGAGAACTCCATTCAAGCAGTAATTATTCCTGCCAAACAGGAAAAAACGATTATCCAACCTGAATAATTAAACATACCAATTTGAAACTATCTGTAAATAAAGAAAAAATTTAAATTCCACCTTTGGCATAATGAATGCTTAGCTTTATATAAACAAGTTGATTGTTATTTGATCGAAAGGCGTAAATATGGTTGAAGTCGATTTAAAGGCAGATGTAAATCTAAAAACTGTAAAGAATCAATTGGTTCAAGGGCAGCAAGCATTTTCTGGAATGATTGAATTGATCGAAAACCTGCAGGTTAAGGTTGATATTCCTGGTGTCGATGAGAATAGTCTTGATATTCATTATAATGGTGGAGTCCTGACAATTGTCCAGAAAACAGGCACAAATCGATCGATCACATCCGAGAGTCAAAAACATTTTATAGCCTTGAACCAAACAACACAAATGGCTTTAGCTTTGGCCGAGCGCATGGCCTTCACTGATGATCCTGTCGTGATCTATGGAGCCACTGGAACAGGAAAGCATCTGATTGCGCAGATGATCCACGAGCGTGGTCCTCGAAAGGACAAACCGTTTGTATTGAAACCGTGCGGAACCAGTCACCGTTTTACTGATATCTGTGACAAAACAGGCCAGGGAACGCTCTATTTAGATGATCTTGATGAGATGGGGCCCGATTGTCTCGATATTGTTCGTCAGATTGGAAGCGAAAATCAGACGTACCCATTTCGATTGATTGTTGCAGTTGACCAGAGTAGAGAAGAGTTGAAGCAACGACATGAGGGACTTGCGGAACTTCTGAGCCAACTGCGTAGCTGTGTGATTGAATTACCCCGACTCACTGAAAGGGTGAATGAAATTGAACCCTTGGTTGTTTACCACTTGGAGCGAATTCGCAAAAAAAGAGGTCTCGAGAGCAAGGTCATTTCGCCAGAATTCCTACAGATATTGAAGACTTATGTCTGGCCGGGAAATGTCAGAGAGCTGATTAATACGTTAGACCAGGTTATGATGACTGCTGGACATAAAAAAACGCTTTTTGCGAGAGATTTACCCAATCATATCCGTATTCAAACGCAAAAGGCTGCAGCAAAAAACAAAAAAGGTCTTTAGAGTCATATCTCCCCCTCAAAAGTTCCTGCGCAACAGGAAGATTACTGTTGCGCAGGAATATTCCTGTCTGTAACACATTTACCAAATGTTCAATATCTGATGGTCGTCTTGGTAACTAGTTAATAATATTAAATAATAAAATAATAAATCATCATTTAACGATGTTGGTACACAGGTTGCTCTATAGGAAGTTGAAGACCTAATAGAGGAGTCTTATATGAATAAAAAACTAGTCTTTCAAGTGGTTACTGTTGTCATCGCACTCTGTGGATCAATACTTTTCCTGTTTTGTGACATGGGGTTTGGTATCACCCCTTTATCTAAATTTTTTATTATCTTTTTTGGAATCATCGTTGGACTGCAATGTATTCCGGCGACTTTGTTATTTATCGGAATGATCAAGGGCATATTCAGTCGTTCTGAGACAACAGGGCGCGTTTTACATTGAACGACAGGAGGAGCTCATGAAGGCACGTAAAATACTGATAGCAGATCGAGATATGAAAGCCAGAAAAGAAATGGCTAGTTTTTTTGAAAATTCACACTTTGAAGTGGAAACAACAGCGTCAGCTGCATATGCAATCGCCAAAATCGTACAGAAGCAGGAGCCAATCGTTATCCTTGGTGATTCATTTGAGGAGAAAATTGCATCTGTTGATGTAATCGCGTTGATGCGTAAGTGTAACAAGAATCTCAGAATCATTCTTGTTTCGGATGACAGTTCATTGGAAACCCTGAAAAGAATTCGTGAGGATGGAATATTCTATCATGCCCTGAGACCACACAGTCCGGAAGATAATGAAGAGCTGCGCTCTGTTGTTGAATGTGCTGCCGAAGGGTTTAATCCGGCTTAAAGTCGAATGACCAATTAGATAAGGAGATTGTTATGAAAACTGTGATTAAAAACAACCTGGTGACTTTGCTATTCCTACTCTCTGCAACCTCAGTGTTCGCTGAGGCGGGAACAAGAGAAGAGAGCAGTATGACCCTTGTTTACTTATTCCTGGCAATTTGTGGACTGATTATCGGTTTGCAGCTGATACCTGTCTTTATGATGATCTTCGGATTTGTTAAAGGGGTCTTTAGTAAAAAAGATGTGGAAACGAAACCTGCGCCAGTTAAATACCGCTGATCGTTGTAGGAGTATGGAAAGGATCGTTTGCATATTGATTTGAGGGATAGCTATGAAAACGAAATCTGGATTGAATGTAATATTGGGGCTGCTGTTGATTCTGCTGTTGCCACTGTCAGTCAGCGCTATGGAAATGGATGATTGCTTGGGTTGTCATATCGATGCTGACGCTGTTGGTGACGATCTGACCATAAGTGAGGATGTGTTTCAGCATACCATGCATTCTGAGCTTGGTTGCGCTACCTGCCATGATTCGGTCACTGACGAACACCCAGATAATGGCGAGGCTGTTAGCATAGTGCTTGTGTCGATTGTCATGAAGATGTGAGTGAGCAGTATCACAATAATGCCCACTCCGGAAATGCCACATGTATTGACTGTCATGATCCTCACAAAGCGTTTGGATTGGAAACCTTGTCGAGCCATGCGATGAATCTCCAATGTACAGGTTGTCATGGTGCGGAAGAGATAACCGAGACGCACTCTGGGTGGTTGCCTCAAGCAGATTTACATATTTCTAAACTGCCATGTATTACCTGCCATGCAGCATCAGAAAGTTATGAAGTTGTGCTGCACATAATTCATAAACAGGAAGAGGGTGGCTTTGGTGATTACAGTATCTCGCAACATGATGATCTGAATACTTTCAGTAACGGTAAAGATATTCGTCATTTGATTGATCTGAACAAGGATGATTTTATTTCATTGGCTGAGCTGAAGAGTTTTCATTTTAATCCGGCATATAAAAAACTAAAGCTCGAAGGCACCTTGGTTCCCAGTGAAGTCACACATAATTTTACAGCCATGGATAACCGCTATGACTGCAGTTTTTGTCACGCTTCCGGACCGAGCAGCATGAAGATAGGTTACCTGGCTTTACCCAATCCGAATGGAACTTTTGATCGGATTGATGTGGAAGAAAGAGCAATCCTGAGTGTTTCACCCGATTTTTATCTGACCGGAAGTAGTCGCAATGCGTCACTGAATATTATCGGTTTGATTATCATCTGTGGCGGTATGGTTATGCCGATCTTTCACGGGACTCTGCGTTTCTTGACCCGTAAAAACAGAAAACACTAAAGGGGAATCATCATGGCTGAAAAAAAGAAAATCTATTTGCAACCAACACCTGTTCGTATCTGGCATTGGCTCAACGCCTTCGGCATCATGACATTGATTGTTTCCGGTGCCCAGATTCGCTTCCCAGAATATATCGGTATCCTCGGTAGTTACAAATCAGCAGTCTATCTTCATAATACCGCTGGATTTGTTGTCGCCATCTCGTTTTCTCTGTGGTTTTTCTACTACATGTTTATCTCCAGGACCATGGCTGATCTCTATGTTCCACGTGCGGCAGATCTCAAAACGGGGCTCGTTAAACAAGCCAAGTTCTATTTTCTGACCTACTTTCTTGGCTGGGATAACCCTCATCATCCAACGCCTAAGAATAAATTCAATTCGATGCAGAAATCGGTTTATCTGGCGATCATGTTCGTCATGGTGCCATTGGTTAGCCTGACTGGTATTTTGTTGACGAACGTTGATCCTCTGCGCGGTTTAATTATTATGGTTGGTGGTCTGAAACTGTTGATCAATACTCATTTCTTGCTGGCCTGCTGTTTGACCGCATTCTTGCCGACACATGTTTATCTGGCAACCCTGGGACATAGTCCGATGGAACATATCAAGGCGATGTGGACTGGTTGGGAAGAAGATGAGCAGGAGGATGTTGTGCCTTCAGATGTCGTTGAAACATTGCCGAAACATCATGCCGCTTGATTTAAAACCGATTCGCTCAAAAAGTTCCTGTAGAGGAGCAGCAAAAGTTCAACATTGTGGAGGTAGAGATGCTGAGAGAAAATAATATATATAATCTGGATAACGGGCATCGCAGCATGCATATCAAAGAGCTGTCTGATCGTCGTTATATGATGTCTCGCCACAATCTTTGGGAAATGATCCTGTTTGTTGTGGTCAGCATCTATGCTTATGCTATTGGTGACCTGAATCTTTTTGAACTTGCGAGTGAACCGTTACGTCAGATCCTTGGTTATCCGCCACCAGCCTATTTGGTCAGTATTGCATTGGCAGTTTACTTTTTCTCAGCCGTCAGTTTGACTTTAACAGCCATGGTGAGGGGGGGGCAGCCAGAACAAAAGTGGAACCAGATCGGTTATCGCAGTGCATTCTATTTCTTTTATGCTTTTTCCGGTTCTATCAGCACCAATTTTTTAGCTGTGTTGATCGTTGGCCTGGTCCTTTATGGACTCGACCAATGTCATATCTGTATTTATAATAAACGCATGATCGACCTGGAAAAATAACTACTGATCCCGCTTTTATGGTCATTGATAAAGAAATTATTTCGGCCCGTTGCCTTTTTTGACAACGGGCCATTTTATTATGAAATGAACTCGGGGAATGTTTGGTAAATCGACTGTAGAGAGATCTCAGTATTTGGCAAACTGTGATTTTCAAGTGTCATCGTTGGTGTGATACTCCTGTCTTTCAGCCAGCGAAACAACTCAGTAAAAGGGATATCTCCCTGGCCAATAGCCAGGTGTTCATCACGTTCGCCATGATTGTCATGCAGGTGGAGGTGTCTCAGATAAGGGCTCATCTGATCCAGCCAACTGATCAGGTTCGTTGATCCGAACAGGTTCCAGTGGCCAATATCGAATACGTGTCCCATGTAGGGGGAGTCGGTGGCTGACAATAAGCGGATAAAGGTCTCTGGTGTTGCAGCGTAGATATTTTCAATACAAATAACACAGTCAATTTCTTCAGCTCGGGCAATAAACTCTGGCCAGAAAACGGTACTGTGGTCCAGCCAATCTTCCAGCTTTTTCCCGCAGCACCCGAAAGGTAAGCCGGGATGGAAGACAATTCTCTTTGCTTTCAACTTTTCAGCGAGAAGTAGAGATTTCTCAGCAATGGAATGGGAGAGCTTACGGATACGCCTTCTACTGCTACCAGGGTTGAAGCCACTGTAAGGGGCATGGAGTGTTGTTGCGAGGCCTTGTTCAGACAGTTGAGTCGCACAGTCACCGAGCAGTTCAAAGTCGAGCTTCTCAAGTGAAATATCCTGACAGGCTACTTCGGGTTGCAGTTTCCGGTTTAGCAGGAAGGGGAGACGACTGGGTAAGACATGAGCTGGTATATGGATGTACAGGGGGCTTGAATTCATAGTAATTGTTTGGCGGCGATCAATTCTAATTTTTTGATCTCCGGGTATTCTCCTAATGCGATCAAGGTATGACCGGCTTCAATAATGGTGTCAGCTGACGGATTGAAGGTCATTTGATCGCCCCGTTTAATTCCAACAATAATCAAACCAAGGTCTTTACGGATATCGGATTGCATCAGATCTTTTCCAACGAGAGTTGATTCGGGCGAGACAGGGATCTCTTCCATCTGGAGCTCGATATTACTCCGACCTGTGGCAATATCAATAAAGTCTACAACTGATGGACGCAGAATGGCCTGGGCCATACGGTTCGCACCGATAGTATAGGGTGAAATGACCTTACTGGCACCAGCCTGATCAATTTAACCTCAGCCCCGTCTTCACTGGCTCGAGCAAGAATGTAAAGATTTGGATTGATACCGCGGGCAGTCAGAACAATGAAGACATTGGTGGTATCCTGGGTGACCGCTGTAATTAAGCCCTTCGCATTACGAATACCGGCTTGTTCCAGGACATTGTCTTGAGTTGCATCTCCCTCAATAAACAAGTGGCCATCGGCAATCAGCTTGGCAATCCTGTCTGGATTATTTTCTACGACAATAAAGGGAAGTGGTTTTGCTGCAAAGTCGCGGCTGATGTTGCGACCAACGCGTCCATATCCACAAATAATGAAGTGATCCTGTAAACTGTTAATTTTTTTTTTGCAATTTCTTTTTCCCCAAAATCTGATGAAGTTGACCTTCCACCATGAATTGAAGCATGGAACCGATTGTGTAGGCAATTGTTCCAACACCAAAAACAATCAGCAGGATGGTGAATATCTGTCCATTGTGAGAGAGGTTATGAACTTCACTATAGCCGACAGTTGCGAGAGTGATCGTTGTCATATAGAGGGCTTCAAAGGGAGTCCAGTCCTCTATGATGATATATCCCAGGGTTCCGCCACCCATCATGAAAACGAGCGCAGCGAGTGAAAATCTTACTTTTTTAATGGATCCATTTATGTGCTCCGGTTTTAGTTTTCCGATGATAGCTATCTGTTAAGCAAAACACAAGGAAGTGTCTGTTTTTTATAGATAAAAAAAGTATATAAAAAAAGATTGACATCAACTGTATACTGTATACAATTTGATTTGTTGAAAATGGGAGATGTAATGTGAAAAGTAGACAAATTGAACGTCATCAGACTTTGAGGGAAAAAATTCTCGAGACGATTCGAGAAGCGATTCTTAAGGGGGACCTTAAGCCTGGTGAAAAGGTGGCGGAGCCGGAACTGGCTGAGAGATTCGGAATTAGTAGAACACCGATCAGGGAAGCATTCCGACAACTGGAATCAGAAGGTTATTTAACTGTTATTCCGCGTAAGGGGGCTGTCGTTGCAGCTTTATCAGAGCGGGACGTCCAGGAGTTTTATGCCATTAAGAGTATCTTGGAAGGTTATGCTGCAGAGCTTGCTGCAAAAAATTTGTCAGATAAGGATCTGGCTAAGCTCGAAGCAATTAACGACAAGTTGAGAGACATCGCGGAAGAGGGGGATGTCAAAGCCTTCTATCGTGTTCATAACGAATTCCACGAAACCTTTTTGAAGGCGGCAGACAACAGCAAGCTGTATGAATTGATACAGCAACTGGGCATGAAGTTCAGCCGTTTGCGGATGGCGTCTCTGTCGGTCAGTGGCAGGATGGCTATTTCTGTTGCAGAACATGACAAGTTGTTGGATGCGTTCAGGCGACACGATGCGAAGTCAGCTGAGAATTTGGTTAAGAAAACGGCAGCAATCGGTGGAAAGGTCTTGCTTGAAAGCCTAGCTTACTCGAAAGGCGAACCGACAAAGAAGTCGCTTCTGAACAAAAAAATTGATGTGAGTTAAATGATTTTTTGAATTTATATCATTTTAATGGCCCTCCGATGTTATGTCGGAGGGTTTTTTCATTTGAGATAGTTATTGATGGCGGCATCGAGAGAGACGGGTTTGATTTTAAAATCATGGATCCAATGGTCTTCTTCGCAGGTGTTGCCCTCTAGTAGCATCTGTAGTTGATCTTCAGTAATAGGAAAGAGTGGAAACGATTGCAGCAATTTGACAATTGGTTTCATCAGTGCGAGAGGCTGATGGATTTTACAGACGGATTTCTTTTTCAAGGTCTTTCCAATTGTATCGAGGAGCTGGTTATAGCTATAGGTTTGTGATCCACAACAGCAATAGATTTTTTGAGCGCTATCCCGATTGTCAAGTGCAGAGAGAAAAGCTGTGGCAATGTCATCGACATGAACCGGTTGTATTTGATATCGACCATCACCAAAAACAGGAACGACCGGGAAGAGTTTGATGATTTTGGCTAACATGTTGATAAATTCATCCTGTGGTCCAAAAATCAGCGAGGGACGGAAGATGGTCCAGTTAAGGTTCGATTGACGAACCACTTCTTCTGCAGCCCACTTTGTTTGATGATATCTGGTTATGGCCGCATCTCTTGTGCCGTTCGCACTCATATGGAGATAACGTGGAACACCCTGGTCATAACTGGCCTGAACGATATTTTGTGTCGATTCAGTGTGCAGTTTATCAAAAGTGATATTTTTTCTTGGGACTTCACGGATAATTCCGACCAGATGAATAACAGCATCACAACCAGATAGAAGATTTTTTAGCGAATCGGGATCTGTCGTGTCTCCGGTAACGGTTGTCAGGTGAGGTTGTTGTGCGATTGCATCTGCCCGTCTGACCAGAGCACGAACTTCATGCTGGCTGGCAAGCAATCTGTTAATGATGGCTCTTCCAACGAACCCACTACCACCTGTAACAAATACTTTCATGCTGTTCTCCTTCCTCTTTTAGGAGTTAGCATTATCATACCATGTTCTGCTTTGAAGTGTCGTTTGTGGCTGTTAGCGTGGGTATTACTTTGGTAAAAAAAAAACAAATTTCTGTTTGAAAATAATTAACAGACAGAATAGGTCATATTTAATCATTCTAGCTGTTGCCTGAAAGTAATCTTTAAGTTATAGTCCGGCCTTTAGGCCGGCAGGGAGAGCTCTGTTTCTGGCCATTTCAGAGATTTATGCTCTATTTTATAAACTTACTATTTGAATGTGGAGAAAAAGATGACAGAGCTGACTGCTGAAGAGTTAGGGCTGAAAAGTGTTGGCAGGTGTTTCGTAATCTCAGCTATGATGAGTTGTTTGAGCATGAGTCGAACAACAACGAAGGAAAGCTCTCGGCAAACGGTACCATGATGGTTGATACTGGTAAATTTACCGGCCGTTCGCCTAAAGATAAGTATTTTGTCAAGGAAGATCCTTCTCAGGGGAATATCGCTTGGGGCAACATCAACCAACCGGTATCTGAAGAAATTTTCAATGAACTCTATGCTGAAGTCATCGATTATCTCTCTGGGAAAGATGTCTACGTTACTGACGGCTATTGTGGTGCGAATCCCAATACCCGCAAAGATGTCCGTTTTGTGACCGAGATCGCCTGGCAGTCACACTTCGTAAAAAATATGTTTATCCGTCCTGATGCTGCAGATTTACCCGATTTCAAGCCGGGTTTCAGAGTCTATAATGCTGCTGGATTGTCAAATCCGAAGTGGGAGGAGCATGGTCTGAACTCTGAGGTTTTCGTTATCTTCAACGTTGAGAAGAATGTCGCGATCATCGGCGGTACCTGGTACGGCGGTGAAATGAAAAAAGGCATCTTCACCATGATGAACTACTGGCTGCCACTGGAGAACATCCTGTCGATGCATTGCAGTGCCAATGTTGGCAAGGATGGCGACGTTTGTTTGTTCTTTGGACTTTCTGGAACAGGTAAAACCACCCTGTCGACTGATGCTGCACGCAAGTTGATTGGTGACGATGAGCATGGTTGGGACAGCGACGGTGTTTTCAACTTTGAAGGTGGCTGCTACGCTAAATGTATCGATCTTTCAGCCGACAGTGAGCCTGAAATCTTTGGCGCTATCCAACGTAATGCACTGTTGGAAAATGTTGTCGCTGATGACGCTGGCAATATTGATTTTAGCGATAACTCTAAAACAGAGAACACGCGCGTTTCATACCCGATTGAGCATATCGATAACCACGAATCAAGCCTCATGGCTTCACATCCACAGAATATTATTTTCCTGACCTGTGATGCTTTCGGGGTTTTACCTCCCGTTTCAAAACTGACCAAAGAGCAGGCAATGTATTACTTCCTGTCTGGTTACACAGCTAAGGTCGCTGGTACAGAGCGTGGCATAACAGAGCCACAGGCCGCTTTTTCGGCTTGTTTCGGTGAAGCCTTTTTGCCTCTGCATCCCACTGCGTACGCCAAGCTTTTGGGTGAAAAAATGGAGCAGCACAATGTGAATGCTTATCTGGTCAACACTGGATGGGCTGGCGGCGGCTATGGAGTTGGCAAGCGGATGAGCATCAAGGCGACCCGTGCATGTATCAATGCCATTCTGGATGGAAGTATTAAGGATGCGGAGTTTGATCAGACCCGTTTCTTTAAACTTCATATCCCCAAAGAGCTTCCTGGAGTTGATGCGAACCTGTTGAATCCCCGGAATGCCTGGGCTGATCGTGATGCGTTTGACCAGACTGCAAATAAGCTGGCCGGTATGTTTATTGAGAATTTTAAAAAGTATATCACTGACAATGATGACTTTGATTTCACTAAGGCAGGTCCTCAGGTCTAAGTTGAATACTGCGATAAAGAGTTCCATAATACAGCATCATTAAGAATGAGAGCGGTCGGCATTAGCTGGCCGCTTTTTTTGTGTCAAAGAGAACTTTTCTTGACATAAAGTGAAAGAAAAATAATAATTAAACATTAAAAATTAAAATTGGATAAAATTCTATGTGTGTTGATGCAAATAACAACCTGAGTGAATTTGAACTGATCAGCTGGATTGAGGAACAAACTGGTAAATCCGAGCTTTTGAGTCTTGGTATTGGTGATGATTGCGCTATTCAGCGGCAAAACACAGATTGTGACCTTCTCACGTCAACGGACCTGTTGATTGAAGATGTTCACTTTAGACGTCAGTGGACATCTTTATACAACATCGGCCGTAAAGCAGCAGCTGTTAACATTAGCGATATCGCGGCGATGGGGGGAGTTCCAGTGACGATGTATCTGGGGATCGGGCGACCTCAAGAGATCAGCGATCTGGATATGAAAGAGTTTATTTCTGGATTCATCTATGAGGTTCAGCTTCATGGAGCAGAGTTGGCAGGGGGAGATACCTGTGCTTCTAGGGGTGGTTTGATGATCTCTGTGACGGTTCAGGGACAGGTTGCCCACGGGGAAGCCATCTGCCGCAAGGGAGCCAGTTTAGGAGATGCGATCTATGTCTCTGGAACCTTGGGTGACAGCGCACTTGCACTGAAAAAATTACTGGCTGACGAACCTGTTGACGAATATTTAGGTGGACGATTCCATCTGCCAACACCACGGGTTGCCTTGGGACGTACGCTGCTGCTCGCCAAATAGCGACGTCAATGCTTGATCTGTCTGACGGTCTGGTGTCTGACTTGGGGCATATCCTTAAGGCTTCTGGCATTGGTGCGGAAATAGAATTAGAAAGCCTTCCTTTATCTCATGCGTTTCAGCAGGCACTGGATGGTGATGCGACACTGATCGATCTCGCACTCGCTGGAGGTGAAGACTACGAGTTGGTTTTCACCTCTCCGTTAAAAGATCTGGCCGATCAGCCGGATCTGTTACCAGGAGTCTCTCGCATCGGAGTGGTGTGCCAACAACCGGAACTCCATCTTCGACAAGCTGATGGAGAACTCTATCGCTGTCAATCTGGTGGGTTTGATCATTTTGGATAAAGGAACTGGCCGGTGAATATTCTATGAATGATATCCACCCTGTTCAAACAGAAGATACGGCGCCCGTTGTCGGCCATGATATCAGTCACACCCTTTATGATCAGGTTGTTGAGATTCTTCAAGAACAGCAAAATTTTTTGCTGAGTGGCTATAAAAACCTGTGTATTCGCCGCCGCTTGGCAGCCCGCATCAGAGCTGCTGGGTTTAGAAGTGCCGAGACTTACGTCTCTTGCCTGGCTGAGGATAGCAGTGAACAGGAAATTTTATTAGCTGCACTCAGTGTGCATGTGTCGCACTTCTTTCGAAATCCGAGTGTTTTTAAAGCGCTTGAACGTCAGGTTTTGCCCGATTTAGTCAAACAAAAGAGTCGGGAGAAGGCAAAACTGAGGATCTGGAGTGTTGGTTGTGCCTACGGTGAGGAACCATATTCTCTGGCGCTGTTGTGCCAACGGGCTGAATTGAAGCCACAACAATTCTCGATTATTGCGACCGATTTAAGTCCTGAAGCTTTGAAAAAGGCCCGTCAGGGATGTTTTAGTGAGGATCGGCTCAATGAGGTTCCGATGACGATGAGGCAGGAATACTTTGTTGAATCGGGTCAATCATTTCAATTGTGCGAGCGCATTCGTGAGCAAGTCCAGTTTTTCCGCCATGATATTCTTGCGGATCAGCCGTTCTATCGAGCTGAATTGATTTTATGTCGAAACCTGTTGATCTACTTTTCTCGTCAACAGCAGCAACAGGTTCTGCAAAAATTAGCTGGTGCCCTGTTGCCGGGAGGATATTTGGTTCTCGGACGCGCAGAGACAATGGCGGCATCGTGTCGACCTCTATTTAATTGCGTTGATCCGGCTGAACGAATCTATCAGCGTGCCGTCAATGGGGTGTAATTAAAATGAAAATAGGATCATTATCTCGATTTTAGCTGTCATCAGGTCGTCGGCTGTGCTGATCAGGCTGGGCCGTAAGGAGAATAAAATGCGAGTGGAAATCAGTTATAAATTCGTCATCGGTGTCATCATTGTGGTTGGATCCGTTGTTTTGTTGAACCTGCTGGTTCCGCGAATGGAAATACCGGTGTGGACTCATCAATGGATCACCATCGTTGGTGCCTTACTGGTCGGATTGGTCTTCGGGTGGCTTTTTTCAAAAGCATTTACAGCCAATATCAGTATTTTGACAACTGCTGCTGAACGTCTTAGTGATGGTGACCTTAGTCGTAAGGTCCGTTTACGCAAAGGAATGTTCACTGACGAAACTGAGGATCTGGCAAATTCACTCAGCCGGGTTGTTGATAGTTTGCGTAACCTTGTTGGTCAGATCCGGACCAGTTCTGTTAAGGTCAATGGGTCCTCACTGGCTCTGGCGACAACCGCGGAGGAAATGACCGCAACAGCACATGAAGTTGCGGGGTCGATTGAACAGATTAGCAGAGGAGCGGAAACGCAGGCTGAGATGGTTGAGCGGGCGTCTCGTGTCATGCATGAAATGGCCCAGCAGATTGATCTGGTTGCCGCTGCAGCGAATGACCTGTCCAGCTCTTCTGAAGAGACGACTCTGGCTGCTCATGAGGGCGGAGAGATGACCATAACCGCTTTGGCAAATCTGAAAGAGGTCCTGGCAAAAATCGAAGAAAATGGTGATTTGATTGTATCTTTCAGTGAGCAGGTGCAGAAGATAGGGACCATTACCGATGTGATTACCGGGATCGCTCAGAAGACGAACCTGTTGGCTTTGAATGCGACGATTGAGGCGGCTCGCGCTGGTGAATATGGTCATGGCTTTGCTGTGGTGGCCGAAGAGGTCAGCAAACTGGCTGATAGTACCAGTGCTTCGGCCGGTGAGATTACCCACTTGATTGAACAAACCAGAGATCAAAGTCAGAAAGTTCAACAGTCAATGGCCGACAGTGTTAAATCGATCGGTGATGGATATAAGGCTGTCGATATTACCGGAAGTGCGTTTAAGTCGATCATCGATAAAGCAGAAGTCGCTCAAACGAAGTCGACGAACATTCAGGGTCTGACTGAAAAACAGACAGCAGGTTCACAGGCATTGGTCAATGCGATTGAAGAGATCGCTCGCGTGACAGAAGATAATGCTGCTGCGACTGAAGAGGTCTCTGCCGCAACAGAAGAGCAGACAGCTTCAATGGAAGAGATGACCTTTGCGTCGCAGGGATTGTCCAAGCTTGCGGATGAACTGCTGGTTTCGGTTAGTCAATTCAATTTGGGGATGGTACAGGAGCCAAATGACGAATGAAGCAGCTGTTACCCTTTAAAGTCGGTTATGAAAGCTACGCACTGGAGTTAAAGTGAGATCCAGGAGATTGTTGAACAGCCTCGGATCAATCCCTTTCCGGGAGCACCTGAGATTGTTGCTGGTGCCATCGCTTTCCATGGTCGTATTGTTCCTGTCATCAGTATGCCTAAACTGCTTAATTTCCCGACCGGAAAGATCGGGACACGTCTGATTGTTCTGGTTAATGAGCGAGGACCCATCGCCTTGGGGGTGGATCAGGTTGGTTCGATCATCTCTCTGGACTCTTCCGTTTTTAACCCGATGCAAAGTTTTACAGAACGAAAATATATCAGTGATGTTGTGAATTGGAGAGGGACGATGCTCGGCCTTCTTCAATTGGATCAGGTTCAGACCGATATCGATCTGTTCTGCGATAGTACTGGAGGTTGATATGGCCAAAAGGGTCTTGATTGTTGATGATGCGTTATTTATGCGTACAATGCTGAGCGATATCTTTGTTGAGGCAGGGTGGGACATTGTTGCTGAAGCAGAGAGTGGTGAACAGGCAATCGAGTCCTATCATCGGTTGAAACCAGATATCGTCACAATGGATGTTGTTATGCCGGAAATGAGCGGTATTGATGCGCTGCAAAAAATATTGAAGACCGATCCGGAAGCCAGAATTGTTGTCTGCAGTGCGTTAGGACAGAAACATCTGATTATCGATGCGATTCAAGCCGGTGCAAAAGATTTTATTGTCAAACCGTTTAAGAAAGAACAGGTTCTGGAAGTTGTTGAGCGGGTTGTCTCTGAGTGATTTCTTACACACAGGTGAATGACGTATGGATGTAGAAAAATTCAGGGAGATGTTTCTTGATGAAGCGAATGATCATCTTCGTTTGATGGTGGATCAGCTGCTAAAGCTGGATGCCGATCCTGAAGATAGTACTGCCATCGACGCTTTGTTTCGCGAAGCCCATTCTATTAAGGGGATGGCAGCGACGATGGAATATCATGAAACTGCAAAACTGGCACACCACCTCGAAGATAACCTTGATCGTTGTCGCAAGGAGAAAATAATCCACAAGGCAGAGATTGATCGTTGTTTAGAGGCAACAGATCTCCTCGAAGCTTTGTTGGAGGATATCAGCACAAGAAGACCAGAGCGTGACGTTGATGGTTTTATCTCAGCTGTTGAATCCCTTTCTTCTGGAGGGGAAGGGAAGATTGATGACACTGTTGAGCATCAACGTCTTTTGATCAAGCTGATCTTAAAACCGACAACGGTTGCGCCGGAGGCCCGCTTTATGGTGTTGCTCAAATACCTGAAAGTATTTGGGACCATCCTTAGCAGTGGGTCGGAGCAAGAACCTTCAGATTCCGGAGGTCGTGCTGGTTGTATAACGATTCTCCTTGAAACAGGGGTTGCCAAAGAGGAGTTAAGGCGAGAGTTACAAAAATTCAGTGAGTTGGAGTCGATTGAATTCCCTGTTGAAAAAACAAAGGACTCGGTCGTTAAAAAGACGAACTCTGGCCAGACCTTGAGAGTTAATACCGATTTACTGGATCACTTTATCAACCTTACTGGTGAATTGATTACCAATCGTTACCAACTGCAAAATGCAACCAAAGAGCGGAATTGGGCTGCGTTGGACGATGGGATCGGTCAGTTGAATCGGCTGGTGAAGAATTTGCATCATCAAGTTCTCCAAGTGCGGATGGTTTCTCTGGAAAGTCTGGTTGGCCGGACGACCAGAACCTTACATGACCTCTGTCGCAGTAGTGGGAAAGAGGTTCAATTAAAGTTTGAAGGAACAGAGCTGGAATTGGATCGCGCTATTGTTGAAGGGCTGGTCAATCCATTGGGGCACATGGTTCGTAATGCCGTCGACCATGGAATTAATGAGAAGGGAACCATTACAATCCGGGCGTGGCGAGAAAGAGATCAGATTTTACTTCAGTTTGAAGATGACGGCTGTGGTCTCAATCCCGAAAAAATCCGTGAAAAAGCGATTGCTCACAACATGCTGACCCCAGCGCAGGCCCAATCAATTCGCGAATATGACCTCTACCAATTGATCTGTCAGCCAGGGTTCTCAACCGCAGAACAAGTTACAGAGACGTCTGGCCGTGGGGTCGGTATGGATGTTGTCAAAACCTCAGTAGAACAGTTGGGCGGTATTCTGTTGATTGATTCAACGCTGGGGGAGGGGACGAAAATCACCCTCAAATTACCCCTCTCATTGTCCATTATTCGGGCTTTACTCGTTGAATGTGCTGACATGGTGATGGCGTTGCCGATAACCCGTGTTGTGCAGACACTTGAACTCAGTTCTGACGAGATTCAAAGCAGTGGTAAGCAGTTGATGATTGAGCACCAGAATGAGTTACTGCCATTATTGTCTCTCCGGAAAATTCTTAAACAGCCAAAAGCACGAACACACGATCTGATTCCGATTGTGATTACTGACATTCTTGGTCGGCGCGTTGGATTAGTTGTTGATCAATTGGTTCGGCAACAGGAAATATTTGTGCAAAGATTGCCGGAACCATTTGATCGGATCCGTGGTTGTGCTGGCGGGACAATACTGGGTGACGGGAGTATCGTTTTTTTGCTTGATATTCAATCCTTGCTTGAAAAGCGTAGTCACTGATCTTTTCCACTCCCATTCGATATTCGTTCAGACCCTGTGCTTTCGGCATGAATAAAGATATTTGCTGCTCTCCAACTATCCCATCATTACAAAATCTGTTAAAATCCCTCGTCTTGAATAAAGGAGAGCATAATCATGATTAAAAAACTCATGATCAGTCTGTTATTTCTGATGCTGCCCGGATTTGTTGTGGCCGCAGAAACGACGTTGACTGATGTTATCACGGCGCTCGAAACACCCTTTAAAGGTGAAACGGCAGATACTGAGCGGATCGGTGATTTTAAAGCAGAATTTACCCAGGAATCACATGTCGCATCGATCAATCGGACCCAGCAAGGCGCCGGACGTGTCTACTTTCGGTTTATTCCGGGTGCAGGTGATGAAGAAGCCATTGCCCAATTTCGCTGGGACTACCGTAAACCCGATATTCAGGAAATAATTTCTGATGGCAGAAAAATGTGGGTTTATCTGCCGGGGAATAAGCAGGTAATCGAAAGTGATATCAGTGGGTTGAGTGAGCAGCAAGGAGAAAATCCAGTGACCTTTTTGAGTGGGCTGGGAAATATCTCAAAAGATTTTCACGTCGATTGGGGAACTGAGAAGAGCGACCAGAATGGTAACTTTTTGCTTCAGCTTATTCCGCACCAAGAGTCGCAATTGATTCAGCAGATGGAAGTGATTGTGAACCGTGAGGCTGTCAATGACTGGCTGAAGTCACATAAAACAGGACAGATATTTCCAATTTTGGCCACGTTAGTCACCGACCAACAGGGAAATCGCACTTTTATTCAATTTGATCAGATCGAGGTCAATAATCGACTTAAGCCTGAGCAGTTTATTTTTGATAAGCCTGATGATGTTGAACTGGTCAGGCCGGAACAGATGAATTTCTAGTTGACAGTTATCCTGTCCTTTTTCTCGTCTGATAGTGTGTTATAAGTCACCGATTCTGTGAAAGAATCTATCTCTCAGGCGACATTGTATAGGGGTTTAAAAATGCCAAGTTTTGATATCGTTTCAAAAGTGGATCTTCAAGAAGTTGATAATGCTGTTAATCAGGCGGTGAAAGAAATTTCCCAACGATATGATTTTAAGGGCACAACCAATGAGGTTGAAATCGAAAACAATAGTCTGCGGATTCTTGCTGCCGATGAATACAAGCTTCAGGCGATCAAGGATATTCTGATTGCCAAACTGGTGCGGCGCAACGTTTCACCAAAGTGTTTTGATTATGGTAAAGAAGAAGCGGCTTCGGCTGGGGCAGTCAGAGTCCGGGCTGCAATGGTTCAGGGAATCAGCAAGGAAAAAGGCAAGGAGTTGGTCAAATTGATCAAAGAGACCAAACTTAAGGTTCAAGCCCAGATCATGGAAGATCAGGTGCGTGTTACCGCTAAAAAAATCGATGATCTGCAGGAAGTTATGCAAATGTTAAAAGGTAAGGATGTTGGTGTCGAATTACAGTTCGAAAATATGCGCTCATAGAAAAGAGATCATTTTCTCATAGTGATATCAATTGATTAGATAATCGCGTGATCTGTTTAATCGATGTTCACTGCCCAGTCTTGTTCTTGGTTTTGAGTGCAACAGACCTTTTAGTGAATTATCGTAAACCGTACAACTATTTTCAGGGAAATTTGTGGAAAAATTAAAAGTAAGTCTTATCAGCCTTGGCTGTCCGAAAAATCTGGTCGACTCAGAAGTTATGCTTGGCCAGTTACCTTTGGATCGGTATGAAATTGTCACGGAAGAGAGTCAGGCTGACATTATCATTGTCAATACCTGCTCCTTTATTAACGATGCCAAAGAGGAGTCTGTTGACACAATTCTTGAGGTCGCTGATTACAAGGAAAATGGTCATTGCAAAATGTTGGTTGTGGCCGGTTGCTTGCCACAGCGTTACAAAGAAAAGCTTAGCAAACAGTTGCCTGAGGTCGATCTCTTTTTGGGAACCTCTGAGGGGGCTCGCATTGTTGAGTTGATTGAAGAACACCTGTTGACCGGTTCTCCAACAGTTGAGATCGGTCAACCTGACTACCTGTATGATCATAGTGTTGCCAGAGTGAATTCGTCACCGACCTACACCAGTTATGTCAAGATTGCTGAAGGCTGCTCCAATCGATGTTCTTATTGTATTATTCCGCAGCTACGTGGTGATCTGCGCTCACGCAGTATCGATTCCGTCGTTGAGGAAACGCGCAATCTTGTTTCAAATGGGGTCACAGAGATCGTACTGATTGCTCAGGATATTACTGCATATGGTCATGATCGCCAGGATGGTGCAACCCTGGAAAAACTTCTAAAAGAGCTGGTCAAGGTTGACGGAGTTGTCTGGATTCGCCTTCTTTATGCTTATCCTGACGGAATTACCGACGAATTGATTGAGCTTATTGCCACAGAAGAGAAAATTTGCAATTACCTGGATCTGCCATTACAGCATATTGACGGTCAGATTTTGAAACAGATGAATCGCCGCCTCGATGAAGAGGGCGTTCGTAAGTTGATTGCACGGATGCGCGAGAAAATTCCTGATCTGACAATGAGAACATCATTTATCGTCGGCTTTCCCGGTGAAACGCGCGAACAGTTTGATAAGCTACTCCACTTTGTCGAAGAAGGGCACTTTGAGCGCGTTGGTGTCTTCAGATATTCACGTGAGGAGGGTACTGCTTCAGCCAAATTTGATGGGCAGGTTCCCGGTCAGACCAAAAAGAGCCGTCTCAACAGATTGATGAAAGCTCAGGCACGGGTCTCCTTTAACAAGAATCGTGCGTTACTCGGGCAAACTGAGACTGTTCTGGTTGAGGGTATAGTGAGGAGACAGATCTGTTACTCAAGGGACGTGGCGAGCGTCAGGCACCGGATATCGATGGCCAATTCCTTATTACTGCAGGGAATGCTGATGTTGGTGAGTATGTGCAACTGACCATCACCGATTCTTCTGAATATGACCTGATCGGTGAAATTGTAGAAGACTGATGCTGTTGAAACGTCTCCTCCCCATATGTTTGATTGTTCTTGTCCTTGCTGGACTCATCTATCTGCGCCAACCGCAGACGGATGGACAGGTGAGCCGTACTGCTCTGATCATGGGAACGGTCGTTGATATCAGAGCATATGGTGAGGATAATAAGCAGCTTGAACAGGCAGTAACTAAGGCCTTTGAAGAAATGTCACGAGTGGAGCAGCTCTTTTCAAGCCATATTGCTGAGAGCGAAATTTCACGACTTTCAGCCGCGACTGAGAGCCTTTCTCTCAGTCCAGAAGTCATCAGACTGTTACAGATGGGGCAACAGATCGGTGCTGATACTTCCGGCGCTTTCAACATGTCGCTTGGAGCATTGAAAGATCTTTGGCAGATTGAAGGTGAAGAGCCTCATATCCCTTCCGAACAGGAACTTTCTGCAGTTCTCAAAAAAACGGGTTCAGGAGCTTTGACCATAGTCGATGACAAGGTGATTAAGAGTAAGGCTGACCTTAAAATTGATTTGGGGGGAATTGCCAAGGGGTATGCTGTTGATCGTGCTGTTAGCGTATTACGACAAGCCGGAGTCACATCAGCAACGGTTAACGCTGGCGGAGATATCGCCCTCCTCGGTGACAAGCAGGGTCGCCCCTGGAGGATTGGGATTCAACATCCACGCCAGACAAATGATCTTCTTGTAACTCTGCAACTTAAAGACCAGGCTGTGGTGACGTCGGGAGACTACGAACGTTTCTTTGAGCGGGACGGCATCCGCTATCATCATATTTTTGACCCAGTTAGCGGAAAACCAGCGCGCCAGTGTCAGAGTGTCACTGTTGTCGCTGCTGATGCCGCCAGTGCCGACGCATTAGCGACAGCAGCTTTTGTTTTGGGACCTGATGCCGGGTTGAAACTTCTTGAAGGTCTTTCCAATGTCGAAGGCCTTCTGGTCAGTGCCGATGGAAAACTCATGAAAACCAGTGGCCTGCCGGAGTAGCAGATGGCGTTTCCCGATTGGCTTCAACGCCTGACCCCGTTTGATCGTAAATTGCTGATTGTTGTCATCGTCGGCATTGCTTTTTCTTTTCTCCTTCCTTTACGTCAGGGCAGTGGTACTCGAGTTGTGGTTAGCTCTGGGGATAAGATTGTCTTTATCGCCCCCCTTGACCAATCACGTAAGGTCTCTCTGGAAGGGCCATTAGGGTTCACAGAACTGGATATTCATGATGGTAAAGTCAAGGTTCTCGGCTCTCCCTGTCCGAATAAAACCTGTATGCGTATGGGCGAAGCTCGACATGCAGGAGATTTGATTGCCTGTGTTCCCAATCGTCTGATTATCCGGATTGAAGGTGAAAACATTGAGGAAGAACCGGACTATGACCTCATCAGTCGTTGAAACTGAAGAATATGAACAGATACGCCAACGTGTTTATATGGCCCTTTTCGTTGCCCTCGCAGTTGGCCTTTATACCATGGAAGTATTGTTGCCGAATCCCGTTCCATGGTTTCGCATCGGTCTGGCTAATATCCTTGGCTTGACAGCTTTGTTCTGCTATGGCGTTAGAGCGATGTGGACAGTTAATCTGCTCCGAATTTTTGTCGGTAATTTGCTCATGGGAAGCCTATTTGCTCCTGGTTTTCTGCTCTCCTTAGGGGGAGGATTATTGGCGACCGGTCTGATGAGTGTCAGTTTCCTTTTGTGGAAAGGAAAAATCGGTCCCGTTGGAATTTCTGTTTTAGGCGCTCTTGGGCATGTCAGCGGTCAGATTGTGGTTGCCTGGTTGGTGGTTGTCCGTCATCCCTCGATCTTGATGTTGTTGCCAATCTTCCTGATATTTGCCTTGATAAGTGGTATTGTTAACGGATTGGCTGCTGATTATCTGATTGAACTCTTAAAGAAGCGCTCAGATAAACAGTGCCTTGCGTGCAGTGAAGAACTGAATAAAGTGTAACCTCAGGGACCTGAGAAAGTCTGAATTTCTTAAGAGGTAATCCTTTATAGTAAGTTTTCACCGTATCTCTGTGTGTCTGTGATAGTTTCACAGTTTTTTTGCCAATAAGTTATTTAAAATAGATCAAGGAGGGATCATGAAAGCAGTACTACCAGTTGCAGGTAAAGGAACCAGACTCAGACCTCATACCCATACCAAAGCTAAGTCTCTGGTTCATGTTGCTGGTAAAACGGTTCTGGAACATATCATTGAGCGTCTTCAGGCTGTCAATGTCGAGGAATATATCTTTATCATTGACGATAATGGCCAGCAAGTCTCAGATTTTATGGCGCGCAAATTTCCTGGGCTGAATTGCAGTTACTATGTCCAGAATGAACGCCTCGGGCCAGCCCATGCCGTAGCACTGGCCGCTCCATCGGTGAAACCGGGAGATGATTTACTGGTTGTTTTCAATGATACGATCTTTGTCACCGATCTTGCGGCCATCCCAGAGCTTTGTCGCAACGCTGATGGCCTGATCTACTCCAAAGAGGTGGAAGATTATCAACGTTTTGGCGTCAACGTTGTTAAAGATGACTATATTGTCGACATGGTTGAAAAACCTGACACACCCATTTCACGCCTAGCCCAAGTAGGACTCTATTATCTCAAAGATGGTCAAGGTCTGATTGAAGCGATTGATGCGACGATCAGCGCCGGTGAGACAGTGAAAGGCGAGTATTACCTGCCATCTGTCTTCATGCGTATGGTTGGTGACGGTCTAAAGTTCAAGGCTCCAGAAATAGATGACTGGCTTGACTGTGGCAAGCCGGAAACCCTGCTTGAAACCAACCGTTTTCTACTGACTGGGCGTCACCATATTCATGGTGAGGTGGAAGACTGCGTTCTGATTGAACCTGTCCATATTGAACGTGGTGCCGTCATCAAAAATTCAATTATCGGTCCCAATGTTTCTGTTGCCGCCGGTAGTGAGATAGAGCACTGCATTATCCGCGAGTCGATTATCAATGCCGACAATAAGGTCAGTCACCTGAATCTGGAACAGTCATTGTTGGGAGATTCCGTCAGTTTGTCCGGGTCTCCGCGACGGATGAATATCGGTGACCATTCACAGATAGAGATGGATCAGTAACAAAAAAATGGAATATCTCTTGACCACAGAGAAAGGCTGAAGCTTTTAAGGGGAAATTCTTTATAATCAATTTTCATCGTATTTCTGTGTCTCTGTGGTGATTTCACAATCTTTTGGGTGTTCTTCGAATTGTTTTCGGATAAAAGTTTTTAATTATGGACTATCAGCAATATCTGCCATATTTGATACCACCACTGCTCGGCGCAGTGATCGGTTATGTGACCAACTATATCGCAATCCGTATGTTGTTCAGGCCTCTGCGTGCATGGAGAATATTGGGGATCCGTCTGCCCTTAACACCAGGAATTATTCCATCGAAAAGGGGAGAGCTGGCTGTCAAAATGGGGGAAATGGTTGGTGACCATCTGCTGACCTCAGGAGATGTCGGACAGGCCTTCGAAAAAAGTTCAATTCAGCGCGAACTGCGTCTGGCTGTCACTGACAAACTTGGTTTGTTACTTGATCGGCAGCTTGGTCCTTTGGAAACTCTGGTTCCAGACCGCTTCCGCCCCCGCTTTCGTGAGATTATCAGCCTTTTGCAGGCGAAAACCGCCAAAATTATTTTTGATTATCTGCAGAGCGATGCGTTTGAAGAAAAGTTTCGCAGCTATCTGCGTCAGCAGAGCGACCTGCTGTTGTCCCG
>JDSF01000172.1_pt1 | contig 44513 bp, 54 predicted proteins | sample 199441 | NCBI WGS metagenome assembly JDSF01 (sample SAMN02592751, study PRJNA231836) | bioreactor metagenome | isolation source: continuous culture bioreactor denitrification-DNRA | place: Germany: Bremen
TTTGGGATCCTATGGAGACTTTGTATAATGGTAATTCTGTAGATGCCTATGATCAAGATGGTAAACCCATATTTTTTGATGGAGATCATTTGTCTGCCCATGGCAATAGAATTCTGGCACCTTCTTTTCGAAACAAGGTCATTTCAATCTGGAAAAATCCCTCATCTAGTCTATCTTCTACTAACACAGAACTTGAATAAACTATTTGTTGGTTTATGCTCTTGAGTTGATTAATTGCTGAAGGCACTTCATTTTAATGAAGTGCCTTTGATGTCGACAAAGTCAACTGGATCTTAGTGTATAGAAAACTTTAAAAGACAACTTGGTTCATTTATGCAAGGTGGTTTTTTGTATGAAAGCAAAGCACAAATACAAAAGCCGACTCAATTTTTTCGAATCGGCAATTTGATCACGAACTATTTCCTATTTTCTTTGAAAGAACTGTACATTTAGCCCATTCGGGTCCTTTACACAAAAATATTTTGAGCCTGGAGTCTCAAACGGTCCGCTGTGAACAGGGATACTAATGTCACGTACTTTTTTCCAACATATTGTCTAGAGATTCCACCGCAAAACCAACGGATATGTGCTCACCAAATTCAACATCTCTGTTGTTCGAATCCTCCATAAGTTCAAGTTGAGTCTCGTTGTCAATTCCATTACCCATAAAAGTAATTTTCATATTTGATCCCGGTGAAAATTGATTCATCACTTGAAGTTCCAAAAGACTTGAATAAAATTTAATAGATTCGTCCATATCTTTCACATTCACTGCCGTCCATAAGAATTTCATTATTGCCTCCTCTTAGGTCTCACTTTTTATAACAAGATATCTGTTGTCATATGACTACCATTTCTTGCTAAAGTGTAGCTCAAGATTTATCATGTAACTAGGAGTGCATTTATACTAGTATAAATAGTAATAGATAGGATTGATCCTAATGCATACGAAAAAAAAGTCGATTAATAGAACTTGGTGATTTTCTGAAAACGAGAAGATCTCGGATCTTACCTTCTCAAGTTGGTCTTCTAAACAACTCAAGACGACGTACAGCAGGATTGAGACGCGAGGAAGTTGCTCAACTATCTGGCATAAGCCTGACATGGTATACATGGCTAGAGCAAGGTCGGGATATTCAGGTCTCAACACAAGTTATTGAAAGTTTAAGTAGAGTTCTGCTACTAAATAAAGAGGAAATAGTGCATCTACATAAGTTGGCGAATCAACCATTGCCAATAGAAACACCTGATTACCAGAACCCTATTGATCCTATTCTTCAAAACTTTTTAGACAGTGTTCCGACCTCTCCTTCTTTGATTATTGATCAGCGCTGGAATGTTATAGCTTGGAATAATGCCGCTCGATTAGTTCTAGGGGATTTCTCCAAAATGAATGCCCGTGAAAGAAACATTGTCTGGTCCATGTTTGCTTTAGAAAAGTACAAAAATCTTATTATTGACTGGGAACTTCATGCCAAAGGCCTTATAAGTATGTTCCGATCAACATTTGGTCAATATGTCGAGGATCAGTGGATATTACAACTCACAAAAGACCTCAAAGAAATAAGCAACAGATTTCAAAACCTGGTGGTCTCTACACGAAATCAAGGGCAATAGCCAAACTTACAAGTCTATTAACCATCCCGACGCTGGGGTACTACATTTTGAAGTGAGTAAATTTGATGTTTCCAGCAATTCAGGATTAAAACTAATTGTGCATACACCCTCTAAGGAAAGTGAGACCCTTGGTAAAATGAAAACCTTGATCGATTAATACTCTTTCATTATGTAAAATAATCTTTCTTGATAAAAAAAACATTGAGAATAAAAAAACCGACTCAAATTTCTGAGTCGGCTTTTCATATACTCACTATTTTTTATGATCATAAGCGAGTTTCTCGAGTGCATATTCATCAGCAGCCAGCTCGTAGGAATTTGATCTATATGCCTCTATAAATTTTTCATTTAGGCGTTTTTTCTCATCACCTTCAGCGCCCATTATGTCCTTTCTCAGTTGGATCAACGTTCCTCTATAATCACTAACATCAAGGGTTTTACAATACTCTGCTGAAGAAAGTCCCGAATCAAGAAAATGTAGCCAGTGATGCTCCTCATGGTATATAAGGAATTTGATCAGGTTTTCATCACTGGCTTTGTTCACACGTCCAATCCTGACAATTAACTGATCCAGTGCTTCCACCTGAAAGCTCCTCATAAGCTTTGCCACTTCCGACACATCTCCATCGACCATATGTACACCCATTTCATGCTCATTGAATGGATCATGATCATTGAATATACACATAAATAGCCTATTTCTAGCGACTCTGGTATCGAACTTAAGAAATGGAATGACTCTGCGATCCATAATTTTATAAGCTAGGTCTTTTACTCTCATTGGTATCTCCAATTTCACTCATATACTCTCATGATTTCATCTAGTTTCTTTCGTACTTTTTTCTTTGTCAGTGATTCCCTTGGATGTCCCATAGCTATGACCAGTGCAACTCTTTCATCACGATTCATTTTAAGTTGCGTTCTAATTTTTTTTCTCATTAAACCACCCAATCATGCATGTTCCAAGACCTTCTTCAGTAGCCTGCAAGCAAAAATGTTCAGCTGCAATCCCTGCATCAATTAAATAGTATGGAAGCCCACTTACCATTTGTCCTACTTTTGTCCTTAAGTTTCCTTTGGTTGCTGTGAGAACAACCAAAGCTTGTGCCTCCAAGGCAAATTTATTTAGAGACGTCCCCTTTTGAAGGGTCATTTCAGCAATTTTTTGAACCTGTTCTGAGTCCTGTACTACATGAAATATCCATGGCTGTGAATTACAAGCTGAAGGTGCTAACCGAGCCGCCTCAATACACCGCTTTATGACGTCAAGTTCTACTTTTTCATCAGAAAACTTTCGTGTACTTTGCCGTTCACTCACTAAGTCTAAAAAGGTTTTCTTCTCTTGCACCAATGTCAAACATCCTCTCATCTCTCTATGAAATAGTAGATTCACAAACAACGTATCTTTATTCCTAAACCTGTAATATGTTTTTACTTCCTACTCACTATCATTCTTATAAATTCTGTCTAATTCAACGATACTCCTCCTAACAGGGGTTGTCAATTTTACGTCCTACACTTCGATTTTGCATTCCAACATTTGAAATAAAACGCAAAAAAGTCCGGGTTACCGGACTTTTTTATTATATATTGAACTTTATTAACCAACACGTTCTTGGACTTTACTTTCTTCATTTACAACACTCTTTACTTTTGAAACAAGCTCTAGCACACTTCTTTCAATCGCATCGTAGTGGTCTTCTTTTGGAGATCCTTTGAACTCAACACTCTCAAGGAAATCCCAACCCATTTTGTTTTCTTCCATGATCTTAGCAAGCTCTTTTTTTTCAGCGCCACCAGACCATCCGAATGATCCTAGTCTGAAGGCAAGTCTGTTTTTCATCGTTTTCTTTCCGATTTCATCAAGAGCAGCTGCCATTGTTGGGAACATCTTATTTTCATAAGTTGGCATACCTAGAATTACACCTGTTGATTCCCAAACCGATCCTAGAATGAAGCCCCAAGACGTCTCCATCACATTTATAACTTCATATTCAATATCAGCTTTTTCTAGTGTTTCGATTGCTTTCTTAACACCCGCTTCAGTCATACCATACATACTGCCCCAAAGAAGAGTGATTTTTTCTTTCGCAGGCCCATCTTGATATGAAGCATAACGTACATAGTCTTCCACAATCTTATTCGGATTCTTTCTCCAAACAATACCGTGACCAGGTGCAATGATCTTTATATCAATACCTTCTGCTTTTTGAAGAGCTTTCACGACCATTTTTGAGAAGGCAGCTACAATATTTGCATAATATCTTACTGCTTCTTTTTCATAGAACGCTAGACCTTCTTGATCCAGTTCGTCGTCATATCCACCATTCTCAACTCTGCCGTATGACCCGAAGGCGTCACATGAAAATAACGTACCTGACAGTCGATCAAATGTGAAAATAGTATCTGGCCAGTGAACACCAGGTGCCGCAATAAATTCTAGAACACGGCCGCCACCTAGGTCAAGTGTGTCGCCATGCTTTACGACATGAACGTTGTCAACGTGGCCATAGAATGCTTCTAACATCTTGCTCGCTGCCATACTACAGATGATTTTTACATCTTCTTTTAGATTTCTAATATTTTCAATCCATCCAGAATGATCTGGTTCCATATGATTAATGATAATGTAGTCAACTGAATCAATTTTCACTTCCATTTCGTCAAGCATCCCTAAAAATGTTTCAGGCACGCCATCCCAACCACAGAATCCATCAATAAGTGCAGTTTTTTCACCCTTTACTACAAATGAATTTAGAGAAACGCCTTCTGGTATATCCCATAATCCTTCAAATAGAATATCTTCAATATTCATAGATAATTTGAAAATATCATCTGTCACTTTTGAAATGCTCATATTTTATTCCTTTCAAATCACAAATATTATTCTAATTCCAAAAGCGCCGATCCATTTGGAACCATTACATCTTTACAGCGATTATTATACATCATTTTTGTCTATTTTTTATCAATAATTTCATTAAGATTTGTTTTTACTTTATAGAACTATTGCAAAAGTAGGCCTTAGAGGCAATTTAGCAAAACAAAAAAAACCTCCATAGTGGTCTGTCTAACTTTTATAGTTAGACGAACCACTATGGAGGTTTAATTTCTGTTTATTCCTATTTCTTATTGATATGTCCATCTCTTAATAGATCATTTACCGTTTTCACTGGGTTAAATGTTAAAAGAGGTACTTCAACAAACAGAGTATTCCAGTTATGCATAGCGCCATTCCATAATCCTGGATGCTCTAATGCTTTTAGTTTTTTTTCCTTTAAAAGTCTTTTCACTTATAAAGTATCTGTCTACATTAATGTAATCTAGTAAATTATATTTTTCCTCTTTATAGTCTTTGACGAAACATACCAAATCAACTGGATTAAAGAACTGAGATGCATTAAGTATACCTAAATGCTCTGTGTTCTCTAAGTCAATTTCTGCTTTTTTCGCAGATTTGCAGGTCAAGATAATCTCCATTGTCTACAATAAATGGTCCTCCACCTGGCTCACCTTGGTTCTTCACAACCCCACAAACTCTCAGTGGTCTATCTAGTATTTCAAGCGCATTTTCTCTTGTAAGCTCACTCTTAAAAGTGATATTTAGAGTTGAGTTAATAAACGCTTTGATTTCAGTAAGATCAAACTGATCATTAATAAGCGCCTTAATGTGCTTGTCGATTTGTTTCTTAACATCGAGACCTACTGAAGCTAACATTTTCTTCGAATCGATGGTCTCTCTTGAATGATCTTTGTGACATACGTTATCAATATTCTTAATGAATATAATGTCTCCATCAAGGTCATTTAAGTTCTCTATTAATGCGCCGTGTCCTCCGGCTCTAAATAGAATTTCTCCATTATCTAAAACAAACGGTTCATTATTCATATCTACTGCTAATGTGTCTGTTTCTTTCTTTTGGAAGGAGTATGAAATACTAATATTCTTCTTATTTTCCAGTGCGTTGTCTACATATTTGTTAAATAGTGATTCGTGTTCTTTAGATATTGTAAAATGTAAATTGATAAGATCTGAGCTTAAATAACTTTCACCTTCGTAAATATGTTCATCAATTGGAGTGGTTGTGTGGTTATCATATGTATGCATTTTGATTAATGCTTTTGGCAATTGACCATAATTTAGTTTTGTAGTCAGAACCATATCTACTATTTTTACTCTATCCTCAAGCCTATTTTTGTCAAGACCTTCAAGCTCTAGAAGGCTATAAAATGCAAAACTTTCAAGGTTTTCAAAGAAAATATTAATAAAGTCCGTCTCTTCTTTGTTATCTAAAAAGGCATATAGATTCTTAAACATTCTTGTAGCAGCCCCACTAGCCGGTATAAACTTTATACATTTCTTATTTGTATAGTCCGAACTCATTGAATCACTACTTGTAAGTTGATCTGACGTTACTGCTGATACTATATTTACAAACTGGGTTCCCTTTTTAAACTTGCTAATGAATTTATCCATTTACAGCCTCCAAACCATAATTATGATATTCGAATATCCTCACCTTTATTTTTACTCTTATTCACTACTCTATAATCAGATGCTAAACATTATTTTTATCAATAAACTTTTTTAATTTTGTTTCATACCACATCATTTTTATTGTTTCTGACATATAAATATAACATGGTATAAAACGGTTGAATAGTCAGTATTAGGAGATGTTTATACGGTCTTTGCCAGCATCTTTTGACCTATACAAAGCTTCGTCAGCCCTTTTGTATATTGAGGCTTCAGTATCGTATTCATGCCCTTCAGTTATGCCTATGCTAACTGTACCATCAACGCGTTGTAGGTCAATATTGCTTTTGATTTCATTTTGAAAGTCCTCTATAAGCACTTTAGCTTCTTCTAATGGTTTGTAGAGAATAACTGCAAACTCGTCACCACCAACTCTAGAAACGAAATCTGGTACCGTAAATGCCCTCTTTGATATGTCTGCAATTAGTCTCAGAGTATAATCGCCTTTATCATGACCAAGACCGTCATTAATTTTTTTCAAATTGTCTAAATCGAAAAGCACTAGACAAAACTTCTGCTTTTCAATATTTCTGACAGCTTGTTCAAGGGAAATCTCAAATATTGTACGGTTGGGTATATCCGTTAAATGGTCGGTGTTAGACAAATTAATGATCTGTTTCTTATACTTCGATATGGCATGATTGGTTACCAGTAAAATTACTAGAGCGCCTAGTGCCAAAGTTGTAACCACTTTCACGCTATAGTGATTCAGTGCCCCTGTTAACTCTGAAGTACTCTTACCTACAACCAAATACCAATCAAGCATTGGAATATACTGAATTATAATGAACTTGTTATCAATTGTTTGTTCTATGAGCTGTTCTTGACTTTGCCTAATATCTATAGATTCCTTAGCTATGTTTTCTAGATCGTAAATTGATGTGTTTTTTATATAACTATCGTCTTGATGAACCATAACCATACCATCACCATTGACTATAAATGCTTCTACGCCTTGATTATCCAGATATCTGGTAAGAATACCCTGAATATGTGTTAAACGTTTCCCAACACCTGCTAATCCAGCGAAATCACCATTTCTATCATTAATATTGGCATCGACATATATGGTTAGGGCCCAGTCGTCGAGATTCTCTGTATTGACAACTAATCCATATGCATCTTTAGCGTCCACTCTTTTTGTATACCAATACGCATGCTCACTCTCAATATCTACTTTTTCATCTGTACCACCTGGATGATAGTAGTTTAGTGTACTCGACGGCACTACAAATACAGACTCATACCCAGTTGCCTCTTGTATAAAAGTTAGATACTCCGCCAGTTTTTCTTCTGTCTCAGGTGTATCTTGATCCATAAAATCAAAAAGCAATGTATTCTGTGCCATAATCACTGATGTATTTATAGGTTCAACAAGTTCCTCTTTGATTTCAGCATAAATATTTGTATGTGTAAGTCTCGTAACGTTTTGTATATCTCGGATTGTAAGCTCCTTTATTACGTCTTGAGTCAAAATTGCCACACAAAGCATTACGGTTATGACCACAGCCAAATTTATTGCATTAATAGGAATTATACGCTTATTTTTCAAAATATCACCTCTTGACCTTATTATAACCTTTTTTCGCCACAATAATGAAAAAAGACTGAATCTAAAAGATTCAGCCCCCATCATTTTTGGTGTACTTAAGTAATCTATTCTATTACTCGGTCACACTCACAAAGTATTTATACTCATATTCCATAGCTTGTTTATAAATTTTAATAGCCTTTTCTTCATCAATAGAATCTGGATGAGCTCTTTGATACATATCAAGGAAATTCCCCACTGCATAAGGTATCTCTGGAATTAGATTTTCCTTTATCCAGTTTTCATAAATATTACCTGGCTCTACTGGAAGCATTTTTTCACTTAACCAAGGCCACAAGTATTCACATGGCAACATAAGAATTAAAGTGTAAATTGTATCTTCTTGAGTAGACACCTGTGTCTCGAAATCGCTGTACTCAGCACAAATTGGTGGTGGCACAATTCCGTTTGCATCTTTTAAAAACCAAGTTTTGTGAAACCTTTCATTATAATCTACATACCCTTTTAACTTCTCACCTAAGAATGCCTTCAAGACTGGATTTTCTGCACGTTTTTCAGCCATTTCAAAGCAGTCACTTTGCTTAAAGCAGTAGTACGCATCACTCACATTAAAAGCACCAAATTTTATAGGATCAAGACTTCCACTTCTTAGCCCTTTCACTAAGTCAGTTTTCATCACATCTTCAGCAATTGACTTGCTTGAATCCCACAACTTCCAAAACAATGAATCAGGTGGTGGTGGGGCTGTAGATAGTTGATTCTCTTTTATTGAATGTCTAATCATTTTGACTCTTCTTGGATTGCGCATTGTCTCACCTTTCTGTACCATACATCTGCTTTGGATTGTAACACATAAATACATTAAACCAATTTTCTTCCATATACGAACTCATCTTATCATAATAATGACTTATAGAGAACAATTGATAAAAAACTAAATAGAAAAACCAACTCTATCGAGTTGGCTTCGAGTTGGCTTTAAGTACATTTTTGTTGTTCTTTTATCGCATTACTATTTTCATCTAATTCTTGCCTAATAATTTTTTTTGTTTTCATCATGATAAGACTTCATAATCTGAGGAAATTGCCACCCCTTCAGCAGTTTATCCGCCCTATTTTCATCTTTATCAACAAGAGCATTTCTAAGTTCCCTGATATATCCTAATGATGATGTCTTCCTCTTTACTATTTCAGAAATATCATCTGTTGGGTTTCCATGCCCTGGCACCAACAATTTGACCACATGGTTTTCAAGGATTGTATCTACCTTATCCATAGTCTCTTCGTAGTTATAACTATTAAAATAGATATATGGAAACTCTATATCTGATAGATAATCTCCAGTAATTAAAACACCCAGTGGTTCAACAACAGCAAATACTCCGTCATTGGTGTGACCTGGTGATGTATAGAAAGTAATTGTCGTGTCACCAACTGTTAATGTCTGATTATCCTTACTTACTATATAGTCTATGGAAGGATAAGACACTTCATAATCCCTTTGTAGGTAATACTGATCGTCAAATGTCTTTATCTGATCTATTATCTTATCCTTATCTGGACTGTGACTTAACTTGTCACTCCCTATATAGTTCACATTTTCAATACTGTTATACCCTAAAATATGATCCCAGTCTGAATGAGTAAATAAGACGTATACAGGGCGATTCTTTCGAATTTCCGATATATAATTTCTTATCTTAATAATCTCATTAGGAAGCGTTGTTGGGTCAACAACAAGGATCAAGTCTTCGGTTTCACTCACTGAAGCGTTGGTTTGGTATAAAGGGCTTTGAAATATTGTAATGTCTTTATTTTTAAACGTAACCATTTTATAAGTTCTCCTTGTCTAAAATCCAGCTTTAGACTATCCACAGCATTTTAAGCAAACTGATTCATGTAGAGTTGATAATAATCACCTTGTTTACCCATTAACTCTTTATGACTGCCCATTTCTTTGATCCTACCCTCCGATATTAGGATGATCCTATCAACGAACTTCACTGTAGAAAGTCTATGTGCAATGATAAAACTTGTTCTGTGAGCCAAGACATTTTCAATCGCCTTTTGAATTTTCTTCTCTGTATTCACATCAATTGAAGACGTTGCCTCATCTAAAACAAATATTTTCGGGTCAGCAAGAATTGCTCTGGCGATAGATATAAGCTGTTTCTCTCCAGATGATAGCTTTGCTCCCCCTTCTCCAACAGTTGTTTCATAGCCCTTTTCAAGCTTTGTAATAAACTCTTCTGACTGTGCAAGTCTTGCAGCAGCTTCTACTTCTTCATCTGTTGCACCTAATCTACCATAGCGAATATTTTCCCTAATCGTTCCACTAAATAGCTGTGGTGTCTGGAGGACATATCCCAGATTGGACTGGATGAATTCTTTCTCAATACCTGTATAGTCAACTCCGTCAATGGTCATTTTGCCGCCACTTGGTGCATAAAATTTGCAAATCAAATTAACAATTGTACTTTTTCCTGATCCAGTTTCTCCTACTAAAGCAATTTTTTCACCTGCACTGACTTTTAAGTTAAAGTCCTCAAGCACAACTTCTCTATCATCATATGAGAAATCCACATGTTCGAAATCAATTCTACCCTTAATCTCGAATGGTTCTACAGGGTGCTCCACATGAAGTGACTTCTCCTGAGAGAGATGGTTTAATACTCTTTCGGCTGCCGCTTTTGCGGCCTGCATTTCAGATACTACCCTTGCAACCTGTGTTATGGGATCAAATATCATACTTGAATAGTTAATAAATAAAATTAAGGTCCCTAGAGAAATGAGGTCATTTTCAAGATACAGCCCTCCTGCTACAATAACAAGTGCAACACTTAATGAACCCACGTTTAAAGCCACTGGTGTGTAAATACTTGAAAGCACAGCACTTCTAATAGACTTGTCTTTCATCTCTTCAGTCACTTCTTTAAACTCATCTGTATTCTTTGCTTCTGTAACCAATGTCTTTGAAGTGATAGCCCCTGTGATCCCTTCGTTTATTAGTCTTATAACTTCTGAGTTTAGTTTCCTAACATCTTTTTGCATAAAGAAAATTTTCTTCTGGAAAAAGAAGCTCACAAGAACTAAAATTGGTACTACAATGGAAACAACAGCTGCCAGTTTCCAGTTTATAGCGAACATAACGCCCAGAATAATAATCATAAAAGTGATAGACCAAACTAAGTCTACTAGTCCCCACGATATAATATCCGATAACTTTCCAATGTCTGACGTTATTTTAGAAAGAACCTTGCCAACACCTTCTTCATCGAAGTAAGCAAAATTATAATCCTGCATACGGTCAAAAGCTTCTTTTCGGAGTCTATAGGCAATGCCCGACTCCAGTTTTCCAGCAACTATGATAAAAACAACTATCAACGCTCCAAAAACTATAATTGCACTTCCATACATAACTGCGAATGGATACAAACCTTCTGTTGTCATTGGTGTTATGAAGTTATCTATAGCCATTTTTGTTGCATAAGGTATTGCCGCATCTAATAGTGCTATAAGCACCAATAGAAGAGTCAATATTAAGAATTGACTTTTAAACGGCTTAAAGAGATACATGATCAGTTCTTTGTGTTCTTTAAACATGACTCTCCTCCCTATAATCTGCCTCCTGGACATCACAAACTTCCCTATAAAAATCATTTTTTATCTTAAGGTCATTATGTGTACCATAATCTGTAATGACGCCATCTTCTAGAACATAAATAACATCGGCGTCCATAACGGATGTAATTCTGTGAGAAATCAAGACGATTCCCAGTGAATCTTTCAATTTTTTCAGTGCATCAATAATCTTAATTTCAGTGTCTGTGTCCACTGCACTAAGTGAATCATCAAATATAATGAGTTTAGAGTCTTCAATAATTTTTCTAGCGATGGATACACGTTGCTTTTGACCACCTGATAAAGAAACTCCTTTTTCCCCAACAAGGGTGTCATACCCTTCCTCAAATCCAATAATGCTGTCATGTATCGAGGAAATTTTGGCAGCTCTTTCTACATCTTTTCTGCCTAAATGGTCACTTGAAATTTTAATGTTCTCCTCAAGGGTCTTTGCAAATAGAAATGTATTTTGCATAACCAAAGAAACATGTTTTCTGAGATGTTTCTTGTTAATATCGCCTAGTGCCTGTCCATCGATTGTAATAGAACCACTCTCAGGTGTGAGCATTCCAATAAGAACATTTGCCAGGGTTGTTTTCCCAGAGCCTGTTGGTCCAACAATACCGACTATTTGTCCAGGTTCTACTGACATTTTTATGCCTTTAAGTACCTTTGTTTCTCCATAAGAAAAAATGAATATCTTCAAGGGACATGTTACCTTTAAGGTCTGGTCTTTTGCCATCAAAATCCTCTTTAATTTCAGCAAGAACTTCCTGGATTCTACCACCAGCGATTTTTGCCTTTCCGAAATCCGTTAAGAGACGGCCCATCATTCTTACAGGCCAAATAATCATGTTTCCATAACTTACAAAGGCAACAAAGGTTCCTACTGTAATCTGTCCATCTATTACAAAATAAGTTCCAGCAATCACTGTAAGCATAACCTGAAAAAAAGCAAAGTAAATCACTGACACCCCAGTAGAATCCCATATTTCTAATTAGTTTAAAAAAGTTCAACGCGAAACCTGTTGTTCTTATCATCAAATTTCTCTTTTTCATAAGCCTTTCGATTGAAAGCTCTAACCACTTTTACACCCGATAAGTTTTCCTGTGCAACAGTTGTAAAGTCTGCTTCTGCCTCTTCTACTTTAATAAATCCTTTTTTTACTATGATAAAGAAGAAATACGAGTATCCAATAATTACAGGAATTAAGCTAAGTGCGAAAAGAGTTAATTGTGCACTCAGACTCAGCATAAATGCTGTAACAACTATTAGTAGAAAGATGGCACGAACCACCTCAATAATCTGATTTGCTAGAAACTTTCTAATGGTTTCTACATCTGAAGTGGCTCTTTGAATCAAGTCTCCTGTTTCTGTATCAACATGATACTTGTAGTCGAGTTCTTGAATATGACCAAACATTTCATCTTTCAATCGTTTTGCTACTTTTTCCGCACCAGCTGCTGCAAATTTCCCTTTTAAGTAAAGCATAAAGCCTCGCACAGCAGAAAAAGTCATAATAACGGCTGCCGCTATCAATAGATTTGAAAGGATTTGATCACTGCTAAAGAGAACCGTACCAATTTTAGCTAGTATTGGATCATCTACAGGAACTTTTTCAATGTTTACATCTATAATAAGCTTTACAATTATTGGGCTCAACAACTGAAAAACAGCTGCAAAGAAAATACTAATACCTGCCCAAACAAAGTATTTGTACGCGCCTTCAAACAGTTTTCTATTTAATCCAAACATAGTCACTCTCAGCTTTCTGTAAGATCCAGTGCCATAACAATTTCTCCGTGATCTATTTCACCAGTGGCTTTAAATCCAACTGACTCATAGAGACTGCTTCCAGTATCATTTCCAGGAACATAGGATAAGTATACTTTCCCTGCCTTTCCATGTGGAAAAGTCTTAATATACTCAATGGCTTTATTAAGTGATGCTCTTCCATAGCCTTTTCCTTGTTGTGTTTCATCGATCATGAATCTCCAAAGGTCATAAATGTCCTCATCAAGTTCCTCTTCTTGGTCTTCTCTAATATAAGACATCATAATGAAGCCAACCATAGTTTCATTATGATAAATTGCGTATGGCATTGGTATACATGTGTCATTCTCTATCGCCACATAGGCCTGAGCTATGCTGACTACATTAGGCGCCACAAATTCACTACCTTCTTCACCCGGGTTCAGTTTTGTACACTCTCTAAAATTTTCATTTGTAATAGGTCTAAACTCGATCATGCTCCTCCAACTTCATCCTCTAAGGTTCATAACTTCATATAAATTAATCGTTAAACTTATTTTAACATTTACAATATTATAATTCAATTAATTACGACATCTTATTGGAAAATTATGTTCTATACAACCTTAATCTAGGCATCAAGCATCTTTTATCGCCATACACCAGACTAATACCTACAACAAAAAAACCGATTCAAATGATAGAATCGGTTTCAGACTTTTAATATTTTAATTGGCGTCAGTATTTGCCTTAAGAGACGTCATTCTGTTCTTCCCAGCATTCTTAGAACTGTATAAGGCTTCATCAGCTCGTTTGTATATTGTGGTTCCACTGTCAGATTTGTCGACTTCCGTAATTCCAATACTGACTGTACCGTCAACTCGCTGTAAGTCGAAATTATTGTTAACACGACTTTTAAACATCTCCATTACTTCTATAGCTTCGTCAAGAGGCTTATACAATATAACTGCAAACTCATCGCCACCTACTCTAGACACGAAGTCAGGTGTATTAAATGTTTCTCTTCCTAACTCCGCAACCAACCTAAGGGTATGGTCACCTTTATCATGTCCTAAACTGTCATTAATTTTCTTCAAATTATCTAAGTCAAATAGAGCCAAGGAGAAATGTTGGTGTTCCTTATTTCTTATAGCGTCTTCAAGGGCAATTTCAAAGATTGTTCTATTCGATATATCTGTTAAATGGTCAATGTTAGATAATGTGATAATCTGTTTTTTGTACATTGATATTGCACGATTGGTGAGTAGTAAAATCACTACTGCTCCAAATGCCAACGTCGCTATGACCTTCCAGCTGTAGTAATTCAGCGCTCCTGTTAACTCTGAAGTGCTTCTTTTTTACGACCAAATACCATTCAAGCGTTGGAAATTGTTGAACAATAAAGAATTTATTACCCATTCTTTTCTCAAATGGTTCATTTTGTCCTTGTTTAACATCTATTGCTTCTCGTGGTATATTCTCCAAATCATAAAGCGAAACATTTTTAATATACTCATTGTTTTTATGTACTTTTATCATGCCTTCAGCATCGACAATATATGCTTCAACGCCTTGATCTTCAAGGTAACTGGTCAAAATGTTCTGAAGATGTGTAATGCGTTTTCCAACGCCCGCTATTCCAGTAAAATTCCCATCTCTGTCATTAATATTTGCATCAACATATATTGTAAGTGCCCAATCGTCCAAGTTCTCAGTATTAACAACGAATCCATAAGCATCTGTCGCATCAATTCTATTTGTATACCAATAGGCATGATCACTATCAAGGTCTACTTTTTTCGTCTGTTCCACCTGGATGATAGTAGTTAAGGGTGCTATCCGGAATCGTAAAAACAGATTCATATCCTGTTGCATTCTGGATAGCCGTCAGGTATTCAGCCAATTTTTTTTTCTGTTTCAGGAGTATCCTGATCCATAAAATCGAGAAGCAGTGTGTTTTGCGCCATAATGACCGAGGTATTTATGGGTTCAATCATTTCCTGCTCAATCTCGGTAAAAATATTAATATGAGTCAGTCTTGTAACGTTTTGAATATCTCTAATTGTAAGGTCTTTAATCACGACTTGGGTCAGAAGTGCTACAAAAATCATTACAATTATGATCACAGATAAGTTTATTGCATTAATGGGAATTATGCGTTTTCCTTTCAAATTGCCACCTCACATCGTTTTACAAGATCGTCTCTTATTAGTACATTTGAACTATTTACTTCCATTATGAGTTCATTTTATCATAATAATTACTTTCAGAATATGAAACTCATCTATTAAATGACCATTAAAGCATTTTCTATATAATTTAGGGCAAACACCATGAGAATTTTTTTTAAAAAAAACTGTTTAGTGGCTAAATAAAAAGCAGTGACCCACTTGGCCACTGCATCTAGTTTTTATAGGATGTTTTTAATTTAGGTTTAACTGCACAAACCTATCTGTTTGATTCTATATAGGATTTGAAACTCTCATTCATTACTTCAAATTGAATGGCAGTTGGTTCAATAACAGATTTTTTTAAAAGTCGAATCAATAAACCACTAAAATTCTCTGCATGAATAAATTCAGTCTGTTGATTCCCCAAGGCAATAAATTGAAACTGATGATGTCCATCAAAAATACCCTTAATCCATAAGTGACCAATCCATTCGAAGGCTTGCTCTTCATCTAATTTAACAATTGTGGGCTTCATAGTCATCTTAGTATCGCCATCTTTTAGGAAACCAACATGAAGAGTGTCACCAACCTTTTTACTGCCTTTAGGTATTTGTACAAAGTGGTTCCACCGATGATGGTTTTCAAAATCCATAAAAGTCCGCCATACTTCATCAATAGGTGCGTTAATAGTTATCTTCGTTTCTACTCTATGTTTCATGCTTATCTCATTCCTTTCATGACTAAATGAACCAATTCGTCAATAAACTCATTACTTAACTCCTGATTTTCACAATCTACATTAAGCAAGTTAAGATGGTAAGGATAGCTCATAGATGCTTGAATATATTTAAATGCAACTTCTATTGATTTGAACTTGAATACACCTGTTTTTTTTCCCTTCAATAAGAACTTGTCGTACATCAATCCAAAACGGTTGAATGTAAGGTAGTATAAGAGCCATGTTTTCTTTTGACGTTATTTCACGGTGTAGAAAGTCGACTAACTCCGAATCCTTCTGTCGTAGTTCTATAATGGTCCGAATAATTTGCTCTAGTTGCATTTCTGGATCTACTATTTCAAGAGGCGAATTTTTCTTAGGGAAAAATGCATCGAATACTGCTGGTATTAACCCTGATTTGCCACCAAAATAGTATGAAATCATGGAACTGTTAACTTGTGCATGGTTGGCAATGTCACGTATTGAAGTCTTATCGAACCCCTTAGTTGCAAACAAGTGTTTTGCTGATAGTAAAAGTTTTTTTTCTTTTATCCATGTTTTCCTCCAGATTCAATCAATCGATTGATTGATGCTTTAAGTATAACATATGTTGTCGTTAGTTGCAAATCATTCTCAATAATTCTTAGTTGCAATACATCCTCAAACTTTTTTTTACTCCAGACATAAAGGACCAAATAATGTTGTTCATGTTATAATACATAGTGTAGTTAAAATACTAGTAAAAGGAGGTGGAAATATGAAATTGAGTTCAATTGACTCTAAGGAATGTATGGAGCGAAACAGCATATTATCGGGAGGACATTTTAATGAGTTACAAGAATGCAACAGAAGTATTACCGCCAGATTTACTGGAGCTGATCCAAGCCCACTTTAACGGCGGAACTATTTACATTCCCAAAAGCACTGATAAAAAGGGATGGGGAGAAGTAAGCGGTACAAGACGTGATATCCAAATAAGAAACAGTAATATCACGACGCTGTTCAAAAAGGGAAAAGGTATATCGGAGTTGGCAGATCAATTTTTCCTAAGTGTAGAAACAATCAAGAAAATTGTTTATACGAGAAAGTAATTTGAATCTAGTATGACTGTCAAGTATGTATAGAATGTCTTTAAAACATTCTTGGTATATCCTTCATCCAAATCAAGTGGCATAATGTAGTTAACCGGTTGAACAAGTTTTGGATGCAAATCCTTTACTCCACTGATTTTCTGCAGTAAATCAGAATATGTTGCGAAAGGAGATGATCAATTGAAAAAACACAGAGGTGTTTGAAGTCTAAATACAAAGCAGTGGCCGTTATGGTCACTGCTTTTCGTTTTATTATTCATAAATTACTTTCAACTCAAAATCTTGTCATCTGAATTTTACAGAAATTAATTACTTAATCCAAGTAATCAATTATAATATGTATGTACTCAGTTGAAGAGATTAGCGAGGTCCTATGAATAATAAAGATATACTAGAACTCAAAAAGCGTTTCAAAAAAAGAAGAATGCACCTTCACAAAAGTGTGTGGGTGTTATGTAAATAGTGAGAAAAAACCACTGTTTGAGTTCAAAGAAACCTTCTTAAACTTACCCGATGATGATTTGTTTAAGTACTTAGAAATAGCCAAAAAAATCACTTTCAGGTAAAATAGGCAACAATCTACTTGAATTAAACTTTCCTTTGAACGATGATTTAAAAAATGAAAAACAACAGCTTTTTATGATGTTAAAAAGAAGTGGTTTGAAAGAAGACGCTCTTCTTTCAATCTTTTACGAGTCAGTTATTGATGCATATGACTTTTCAGGGAACTATTTGATCCTGCTTTACCATGATGTCTATGATGTTATGGTAAAAAACTTCTGACAACCGCAAACTCGATGAATCAGAAGAACTATATGAATACATTATCTGCGCCATCTGCCCTGTCTCCTTGTCTAAGCCAGGACTAGGTTACTTTGATGATGAAAAGAAAATTAAATCGAGAATTCGAGATTGGGTTGTTGAAGTCCCAGCTATAGGGTTCACATTCCCTGGATTTATAGATCGTGGTTCCGATGTAAATACAGTCATGTACTATACAAAAAATGCCAAGAATCCACATGCAGAATTTATGGAAAATGCTCTGGGGTGTGCTCCAAAACAGACTGCAACTATTCAAATGGAAACCTTTGAGTCTATTGTCAAGAGCACAATTGGCTCTGATGAGGATACCACAAATAAGATTTTCACAGATATTCAAGAAAACTTAAACACTATGGTTGAAGATTACAACGAAATCTATGACAATACTGATGAACAACCCATCACACTATCGAAAGAAAAAGTCAAAGACTTATTAATAGAATGTGGAGTTTCTGAAGAGGCCTCTGTTAAAATTGAGTCATCTTATGAAGAGAAGTTTGGCGAGGAACCCCCTCTTGCGAAAAACTTAATTGATGCAAAACTTATCAAAAAAAATGCCCAAAAGAAAAAAGAGGATCAACTGATTTCTCAAATTGAAATACTTGAATCAAAACTTGAGTCAAAGCTTGATTTAAAACTTGAGTCAGAACTTGAACAAGTACAAGATGACGTGGTTCTTAGTGAGGATGATGAGGATATTTCAGCTGCCACAGACACAACGAATACAACCGATCTTCAAGATAACTCATTAGAATCAGAAGATACTCAACTAGAATTAGAGTATGATGTGGTTTTACATGTAAAACCTGAGAAGCTTAAAATGATCAAGACCGAACTGATCAATGGTCAACGTTGTATTGTCGTTCCAATCAATGATGATGAACAGGCTACAATCAATGGTATTGAGGATCTGCTATAAATACTTTTCGTTAACATAGATAAAATCAATGAAAATAGGTGTCACAAAATGATTTTCTTACGAAAACTTATTGTGACACCTATGTTTTATCTTTTTAGAGGAATACCCGCTAAGACATCTCTTCTATGCGCCTCCTATTGAAAGAGCACCTACTAAAATGGAGGGGACAGTAAGCTGTGATTGGTGTATAACTAATTCCTCTGTCTGCTTTGACAACTTTTCTACATCACCAAGCAATCTATTAATGTTTCCTGATATTGTGAAATTGGCTAGTGGGTTGTTCATTCTTCCATCTAGAATTTTGAAACCTTTCGAATTCAGAGAAAAATCCCCTGAGACCGTATCAATGCTTGCAAACATGCCCTCAACCCCTATAACATATATGCCTTCATCTATACTTTCAACTAAGCTTTCGAAGTCTTCTTGTCCTGGCTCTAGCTGATAGTTTATTCCAGTTGGATTGAGTTCACCCTTATAACTTTCTCTAAACATTATTCCATTCTTATCAAGAGTTGATATTCTGCCCTCAGATATAAGAACTTTTGATTCTGTTTTATGCCCTAAGTCGTCAAAGCGTCTTCTTCTAATCCCACTTTTTAAACTTGGATCAAGTTTAAGCGTTATACATTCTGCTGCTTTTAGCCTCGGTTTTCCGCTTTCCATAAGAACTTCTATAATGTAATTCAATATACTGGCTGTGACCTTTGGAGACATAAGTACTTTACTTTTACCACTGAGTGGTACTGAAGCATTTAAAAGGCTTCTCGCATTATGTACAAGTTTGGTCAACTGACTAGTATATTTCTCATGGTTTAGCTTTTCATCTATATATTCACACTCCAAATTTGAACGTACACCTTCATGTTCAATAATAGCTCCCATTAAAAACTTATAAGTAGTATGTTCATCAGTCAAAACACAAGACTCGTCCATAATAACAATTTCTTCGGAAACAACGTCAACTTGACACTTGATTGATTGAACATCTTCATTCGACCTCTGAACACGATTATTGATGTCCTTAAAGTCACTTGGGATGAATTTAGGCGTCTCGGATTCCAAAATCTCTTTCTTTTTTGGTTCATAATTATTATTGATAGTATGCAAAGGCACTTCACATTCCAGTTTTTTCATGGACTCAATTGCACTAAGCACTGATGTCTTATCCAGCCCTTGGGTGAAGCATGTTAGACGTTTTCTGTTGTAGTCGCATTCTATTCGTAGTCCTACTTCGTGCCCACTTGCTATAGCCTCTATTTTCTTCTTAATCTCAAAGCATTCTATGCATTTTCTTTGAAAAAATAAACTTACATTGTCTAAGTCCTGATGCAGACACGTTTCCAGTATACTCTCCAGTAGATTTAGTGTTGTCATTAGCCCAAACCACCTACAGTCATTTCTTTTATTCTAATAGTTGGTTGTCCCGCTTCGATGAACAATGCACCACTCTTGTCATAGCAGAATCCTTGCCCCATATGAAGGTCACTTCCTACCATGTCAACATTCATTATTGCCTCACTTCCCGTTCCGACCAAAGTCGCTCCGCTAACAGGTCGTTTCACTTTTCCTTTTGAAATTTCATAACCTTCAAGGATTGTAAAGTTGAATGCACCCGTCACCGGATTCACTGATCCAGCGTCAATAGATTTAACAAACAACCCCTGCTCCGTGTTTGAGACAATGTCTTCTACCACGTCGCTTCCGGGCTTAAGATATGTATTGCTCATTCTTGACGTTGGAGGGAACTTATAAGACTCCCTTCTGCAAGAACCAGTGGTTTTCATATTCATTTGTTGTCCACTGCGGCTATCAATCAAGAAACTCTTTAAAACACCATTCTCTATGAGCACATTCCTACTTGTTTTTGTGCCTTCATCATCATAGGCTTGCGTACCCCAAGCCCCTTCAATTGACCCATCGTCAATCAATGTCACTTTCTCAGATGCAACTTGCTGACCTAGTCGCCCAGAAAATTCTGACTCATTACATGCTATTGATTTTGCTTCCAGACTATGACCACAGGCTTCATGGAAAAACAAACCTCCAAAACCATTGTCTATGACGACTGACATTCTTCCTGATTGAATTGGCTTTGCACCTGCCATAATACACGCAGATTTGGATACATCCTCGACCAGATGTTTTAAATCTAGATTGTTATACAACTCAATGCCTCCACTAATTGCCGGACCTGAGTAACAAGTCTTTCTAATGCCATCTACTTCAGCAGTGGCCCGAACAAGAAGCCGCGTTTTTTCTAATTTATGAGACACATCCAACCCTTCAGAGTTCACGATTTGAATATGCCGCGTTTCATCGTAATGATTACACGAAAGGTTTTGAATCTTATTATAATCCGCATACTCTTGGCAAAGATTCAGGTATTCCAAAACAGCCTCATAATGTCTTGTACTAGAATTGATTTTGACATTTTCTAATAAGCTGGATTCATATGTAAAATTCTGAGTCGAAATACACTCATGTTTTTGATTCTTAGATAGGGTTTCAGTCAATCGCAACAAGTCACTTAATCCAGTAATTGGACTATATCCATATCGCATTTCGCCATTTTTAATAACTCGAATTCCAATACCTGACTCGTTGTCTATACTAGCCTTTAATTTCCTGTCCTTTTGTAAAATTAGCGAAAGCTTACTTGAATTTTCAATAAACACTTCGGCAAAGTCACAGCCTCGATGCAAGGCTGTTTCAATAATAGTCTTGCTATCAATCATTTTTTGACCTCATCACTTCATTCTCTTTTGATTTCAAATCCACATTTACACTATTTTAGTACTACGACTTCACAAACTTTAAGTGGTGATGACATGCTACAAAATGTCCTTTTGATACTTCTTCTAAATCAGGCATCTGCTCGCTACAAATTAAGCTCGAGTGAACACATCTGTTTGAGAACTTACACCCTGGTGGCGGATCTATTGGACTTGGGACTTCTCCAATAATCTCAATGCGTTCACGCTTTTTGGAATCGTCAATTTCTGCATCTGGAATAGCAGACATCAGCAATTGAGTGTAGGGATGCAAAGTGTTTTGGAATAGTTCCTCACTGTCACATATTTCAACTAAACTGCCTAAATACATTACACCTATTCTATGTGAAATATGTTTAACCATCGACAGGTCATGCGAAATGAACAAGTAGGCTAAATTCCTTTCCTCTTGTAATTTAATGAGCAGATTAACAATCTGAGCTTGAATTGAAACATCCAGAGCCGAAATTGGTTCATCACAAACAATCAAATCTGGGTCTACAACTAAAGCTCTTGCAATCCCCACTCTCTGACACTGACCACCGGAAAGCTCGTGTGGAAATCTGTTTTCAAAGCTATCTGTCAGACCAACAGCTAATAAGACTTCCTTAACTTTTTGTTTTTTTTATTATGTCATTTGAATAGTCAAAATGAACACGCAAACCTTCTGCAATACTTTCAAATATTGTCATTCTTGGATTTAAAGAAGAGTATGGATCTTGAAAGATCATTTGAGCATTTTTACGGAATGCACGATTTTCTTCCTTAGAAAAATTATTTATATTATTGTTTTGGAACAATACCTTTCCATCTGTTATAGGATAAAGATTTAAAATTGCTCGACCACAGGTTGTCTTCCCGCAGCCAGACTCTCCAACAAGTCCTAGTGTTTCACCTTCGAATATTGTAAAGTTCACGTTATCAACAGCTTTAAGAACCTTCTTTCCACCTACAGGAAAGTGCTTTTTCAACGACTCAACTTTTAAAATAGCTTGATTCATTTCAGCCTCCTGTCAATTTTCTTACGTATTAAACTAGCATTTTTATGACTTAGCCAACAAGAATATGCATGGGTATCTGACAACTTGACTTGATCAGGCTGTCTCTCCTTGCAAATCTTCATGCAGTACTCACATCGATCTGCAAAAGAGCAATGATCTAAAGGCAATATTAAATCGGGCGGTGTCCCTTTTAATGAAAACAGCTCTTTACGACCTTTGTCATTTAACTTTGGCATTGATTTGAGAAGTGCTATTGTATATGGATGTTGTGGCGATTTAAAAATATCTTCAACACGCCCCCTTTCAACAACCCGTCCTGCATACATCACTTGAACTTTGTCAGCAAAATTTGCAACGATACCAAAATCATGAGTAACCAGAACTATTGCGGTTCCCAGTTCTTTCTTAATGTCAGTCATTAAGTCCATAATTTGTGCTTGTATAGTTACATCAAGAGCTGTCGTTGGTTCGTCTGCAATAAGTATGCTAGGATTACATGCCAAGGCGATAGCGATCATGATACGTTGCCTCATACCTCCCGACATTTGATGTGGATAGTCATTAAATCTAATTGCCGCTTCTGGTATTTTTACAAGCTCTAGCATTTTTAAGGCTTCATCTTTAGCTTCTGATTTTGACAACTTTTGATGTTGGATTAAGCTTTCCATAACCTGATTTCCGCATGTCATTGTGGGATTGAGGGAACTCATTGGATTTTGAAAAATCATACTGATTTCATTACCTCTAAAGTCCTGAAGCTCTTTTTTAGGCATTTGCAGTACATTTTTTCCCCTATACAGAATTTTAGATTTGGGTTTGTACTCCACAATGTTTTTGCTTAACAAATTCATAATTGATTTTGCAGTTACTGTTTTTCCACAACCTGACTCTCCAACGACAGCTAGGGTTTCACCCTCGTTCAGCTCAAAATCCACGCCACGCACTGCCTTGACTTCTCCGACATATGTATTAAATGAAACTTCAAGATTTTTAACTTCTAGTATCTTATTCATGTTGACCTACTTTCTCAGCTTTGGATCTAAAGCATCCCGTAGTCCATCACCCATTAATGTGAACGACAGCATTGTTAACGCTATCATTATTGCGGGGAAAAACAACTGATATGGATAATGAGTAAACTGCGACTGTGCCGCAGATGCCAGTGCTCCCCAACTCGTATCAGGCGGTTGAATACCCAAGCCTATATAGCTTAAAAAAAATGCTTCTGAGAATATGTATCCTGGAATTGTAAAAGTTATAGATACAATCACAACGCTAATCGTGTTTGGTATCATGTACTTTGTTATTACTCTTAAGGGACTCACACCCATTGCTTTTGCCGCTAGAATGTACTCCTCGCTTTTTATCTGAAGCATCTGTCCACGTACTAACCTTGCCATACCACACCAACCAGTTATGGTCATTGCAAGGATCAATGTCCCAAGACTTTTACTTTGTAAAATGATAGACATGAGTATAACAAGAATCAAATAAGGAATGCTTATCAGTATTTCAACAATTCTCATCATGATGGTATCAATTTTTCCACCGAAAAACGCGGAAATACCGCCATAAAGACAACCTATGATCGAGGAAATAAGCGCACCTGTAATCCCTATAATTATTGAAACACGCCCCCCTATGCTGACGCGAACAAATAAATCTCTGCCCAACTTGTCAGTGCCAAACCAATGCTGAGCATTTGGTGCGACATTTCTTGCTGTTTTGTCCACAGCTTCAAATTCATAGGCACTAAATAATGGAGGGAATATGACAAATCCTATTATGAATATAAGAACATATAATGCAACTACAGCAATTTTGTTTTCCTTAAATCGTCGCCATGCATCTTTCAAATATCCAATCCTGGGTCTTGCTATTTGATCAGCTGAATCCTCTGATGCTCCGATCCATTCAAATTCACTGACCAGTAATTCTTCATTTACCATTTGAGACTCCTTTTCTTAATCTAGGATAAGCGAATTCTCGGATCAATAAACATATATAGAAAATCGACAACCAGCTGCATTATGACGAACAATGCCGCATAAAATATTGTTGTTCCGAGGATCATTGTATAGTCATTGCTATTAATGGAGCTTATATAGTAGAATCCGATTCCTGGAATTGAAAACATTCGCTCTATAATGAATGATCCAGTAAATATGCCTACAATGCTTCCAGAAAGCATGGTTGCTATTGGGAGCAGGGAGTTTCTCAAAACATGTCTAGAAATAACTTTTATCTCCGGCAACCCTTTTGCCCTAGCAGTCAACACGTAATCCTGTTCAAGCGTATCCAACATACTCGATTTCATAAATCGCGCATAGCTGGCTATAGGACCAAAACTTAGAACAATAACGGGAAGAATTAAATTCTCAACTTTCCCCCATCCAGATGCTGGCACCATATCTAGTTGAACTGCGAATACAAACTGTATAAGTGATGCCAATACAAAAAACTGGAACTGTAACGCCTATAATTGCAATAACCATTACTAAATAATCAGGCCACTTATTTTTATGTAGTGCAGCAATGATTCCAAGAACCAAGCCAGTTCCCAAACCAATTATTAGAGCAATACCTCCAACAAGCCCCGAAACGGGAGAGGTCTTGATAATGGTTTCAGTTACCGAACGCCCTGCAAACACGACGCTTTCTCCAAAATCAAAACGCAAAAGCCCTTTCAAATAGTTTACAAACTGAGTCATAAGAGGCTTGTCTAGACCATATTTGGCATAAAAATTAAGTCTTGTTTGCTCTGGGAGCATCTGCGCCATAGACGCAAGAGGATCACCAGGAATACTTCTCATCATAAAAAAAAGTGATTGTTATTATTGCAAAAATGGTTAGGAGCATGTAGCAGACACGCTTAAAAAATGTACTTTTTCACAAAACATTCCTCCAATTTGCTAAAAAATGGGACAATCAATATTGTCCCATTGATATTTTGCTATTCTTCAGTACTAACTGTTATATATTTACTTCCTTCGTTACTAAAACCAAGACTAGAATATCCCCCAACATAATTCCTGTAGAAGATATTGGCATTGCCCGTAGCCAGTGGTGAAACAACGTAATCATCGAGCATCATTCTTTCTGCTTCAATATAGTACTCAAGACGCTTTTGCTCATCCATTTCAATCGAACCCATGTCTAAAAGCTCATCATATTTTTTATTGCCCCATCCTGTTTCTGCCTGATCCCATTCAGAATAGAAGACACTAAGAACATCATATGGGTCGTTGTAGTATGCGCCCCAACTCATTAATGCGATTTGATAATTCTCATTCTGAACATTTTCATAGAACACACCCCACTCCGAGAAATCAATTTTTAGAGTGATGCCCAGCTCAGTTAAATAAACTTGCTGAAGGTACTCACCAAATGTTCTATACCAATCGCCCGTTCCAGCAAGAGACAAGGTAACTTCCAAATCAGCTGGATCTGAACCTAGTCCAAGCTCTTCCATGCCTTCGATAAGAATATCTCTAGGCGTTTCACCCTTTGCAGCCATTATAGACTTCATTTCTAAAATCGGATCGCCTGCAGCTTCTCTAAAACTTTGCTCGCCAACAGATATTGTTGGTACCACCCACCCGTATGTTGGAATTCTAAGTCCTCCAAAGCACATATCGTTGATGTCTTCTCTATCAATCGCTAATGTCAGTGCTTTTCGAATATTTTTTGTTGCTCATTAGCTCATCGTCTGTATTATAAAATGTGAATGAAATGGTTTGCGTTGTATAGTTGTTGTACACGTACTCATCGTCATTTTTAAATTCTGCAAGCCATTCCTGTGTTGACACACCAATCGAGTCAATATCACCACTCTTAAAAGCATTTACTTGAGTTGATATATCTGGCATGATGTTGTACACAACTGAGTCAAGTGCAACTGAATCTTTGTCCCAGTAATTTTCATTTTTCTTTAAAACAAGCTGACTGTTATGTGTCCAGCTTTCAAGAGTAAACGGTCCATTATAAACAGTGTACTCAGCTTCTGTTCCATACTTTTCTCCCCACTCCTCTACCTTATCTTGACGCTGTGGGAAGTATACACTGCCATTGCACATTTGTAGGAATGCAGGAGTAGCAGTTGAAAGTGTTATCTCTAAAGTTTTTGAATCTAGAGCTTTTACACCTAATTCATCGGGAGTCATTTCCCCTTTACTTACGGCGTCATAATTTAGAATTGGTGTTAAAAACCAGTTATTTGGACAACCCGTAGCTGGATCAGCACTTCTAACAAGTGAGTAAACATATTGATCTGCTGTTACCTCTTTACCGTCTGACCATTTGTTATCTCCCAGATGGAAAGTCCATACGGTTCCATCTTCATTGGATTCCCACGATTGTGCATCGCCTGGTGCCATGACATACTCACCGTTGTTATCCTCAAGTCTCACCAGACCTTCCATTGTGTCTGAAATTATGTAACTTGAGTAAACGTCAGAGCGTAATGAAATATCTAATGATGTTGGATCTGAACTTAAATATGTATTAAACTGAGCTTCATTTTCCTTAGATGTAGCATTTGAAGCGCCTTCACCTGACTGAGTATTCGACTCATCCATCACTGCGCCTGGCAAACTCGCTTGACACCCTGCAAGATTAAGTATCATAACCAAACTCAGTAGTAGTACTAAATATTTTTTCATTTTTTCATCCCCCTCTATGTGTTTAGCGTAAATCAATTGTCAACAAATACTGACTTGCCCTCCTTTCAAACAAACCTATATAATAATGCAATTATCTTTTGTTAATTGTTGATTGTATACAATGTTCAATAAAAAAACAAGATATTAGCTGTAATATTCTTACAGCTTAATATCAAAATCTATAATTGAGTCCTCATCTCTAGAAAGGTTCCTTGGAACTATCAAGTAATGTTCCTGGAGCTCATTACATATTTGTTCCGTATTTCCTGACTTGATCGCATCAACAACCAATTGATGGTTGTCACTCAACTGTTCATTTGGAGAATAACGGCTATGATACAATGCATAAAAGATTACTGCGTTTGTACTATTGAGTGTAGACCACATTTCAAAAAGTTTATCTGAATCTGCCTCTTTAACTATACACTCATGAAATCTTTGATCTGCATCTATCACATCAAGTAAATCATCAGAGTCGCTATAGTTGGACATTTCGTCAATGATCTTTTCCATTTCACCAATAGTTTCAGTCTTAAATATACCTTTACATAATCTTACTGCTAAATTTTCAAGGTTCACTCTAAGCAGATAAATCTCCGCAGAATCTTTTGCTGAGATTAGTTTTACAGAACAGCCTTTTCTAGACGAGTATGATATTAATCCTTCTTGCTCCAACTGCCTGAAAGCCTCTCTAATTGGACCTCTGCTTACACCTAGTTCATCAGCTAACTCAGTTTCTTTTATTCTTTCGCCCTGTTTTATTTCGCCTCTCATTATTTTTTCTCTCAAAATAATAGTGACTTCTTCACGCATTGTTCTAAATCTTTTCATGATATTAACAACCCCTAATCCATTTCTCTTTGCAATATTATAATAATCTGCGTCATTGTATATTGTCAACAATTTTCAATCGAGTTGTCAAAAAAATTCTTTCACTTCCATCTCTAATATTAAAGAGCAGATTTCTCTGCTCCTATATAGTTTTTATGCACTTTAAAATGGTATCGTATATGTATAATAATTGAAAAAAAAGATTAATTTATGAAATTACAATATTAAGGAGACAAACCATGAAAATAGACCGTATGATGACTATAATTGTTATGCTACTCAATAGAAAGCGAGTTACTGCAAAGGAACTTGCAGATAAATTCGAAGTCTCTGTAAGGACAATCTATAGAGACATCGATGCTATTGATATGGCTGGTGTACCGATCATTTCTCACTCTGGGAATAATGGTGGGTTTGGCATTCTGGAAAATTACAAACTCGACCATCAGTTACTCACACCAAACAACCTCTGTTCCTTGTTAACAGCCCTTCAGGGAATTAACTATACTTTTGAAGACATTGAACTTGAATCGTCAATAGAAAAACTTCGCACTCTTATTCCTAAAGACGAAACCCACCATCTAGATTTGAATATGGAGCAAATAATCATTAGTATGCCATCTTGGGCAAACACCTCAAAAGAAAAAACACACATTAAGAAAATCCGAAATGCTATAAGTCTTTCTCATGTAATTACTATTGAGTATAGGAATTACATGAATGAGATTAGTACCAGACAAATAGAACCTATGTCCATTGTATTTAAAGGTTATACTTGGCATTTATTTGCATACTGCCGTCTAAAAAAAAGATTTCCGTGTGTTTAGAATTTCTCGTATTATTAGCCTAGAAAATGAAGACATTCTATTTGAACGCAAAAACAAATCCTACTTAGACATGGAAGAGGAATCAAAACAACAAGACTTAAGCACAAGCATTACCTTAAAGTTTGATTCTCAGGTTAGGTCTAAAGTAGAAGACATTTTTACCAGAAATAATATTCAATTTCTTAAAACGGGTGAAATGATCGTCACTGCCCAGTTTCCAGATAAACAGTGGTATCATTCACTCATACTCAGTTTTGGGGAATCCGTTGAAGTATTGGGCCCAGAACATATACGCCAAGCTATTGCTTTAAGAGTAAAGTCTATGTATGAAAAATATATATAAAAATAGCTGTAAAAATATTTTCAGTTTATTTTTTCAAACCTGACATACTGTTGTCATTGCACTCTACTATACTTATGTTAAGAGATATTAAGTATTCAAAGTATAGGAGGACATGCAATGACAGTTAAAATAAATTTCCCAAAATCGAACCTTATAAAAGTTAACGATGTTGAACTAGAAGTCTTTGAAGCAGGTAGAGAAAATGCAGGCAAACCCATTATACTCTGCCACGGTTGGCCAGAACATGCCTATTCATGGCGCCATCAAATCCCTGACCTTGTCGAAGCAGGATACCATGTTATTATTCCTAACCAGCGAGGATATGGCAATTCGTCTTGTCCGACTGAAGTAACACAGTATGACCTTGAACACTTAACAGGTGATCTCGTTGCACTTCTTGACCATTATGGATATGACAATGCAACATTTGTTGGTCATGATTGGGGAGCCTTTGTCGTTTGGGGACTTGCTATGTTACATCCGACTCGTGTAAATAAAATTATTAACATGAGCCTACCTTATATGGAACGTAGTCCAAAACCTTGGATCGAATTTATGGAAGAGATATTTGGCGCTGACAACTACTTCGTTCATTTTAATCGTAAACCAGGCGTTGCAGATGCTGTATTTAATGAAAACACAGCACAATTTCTACGTAACTTATACCGTAAAAATGTACCGTTTAGAGAACCACAGCCGGGTATGGCATTTATTAACCTTGCTCAAGAAGAAAATGTATATGGCGATCCTATAATGACTGACAGTGACTTAGCGGTTTACGTTTCAGCCTTCAAAACATCAGGATTCAATGGAGGTATAAATTGGTACAGAAATCTTGATCGAAACTGGCACTTATTAGCAGATGTAAACCCAATCATTCACCACCCTACACTTATGATCTATGGTGAACAAGATCCTATTCAACCCTTTGATAGACTAGCTGATTATGTACCTAATGTTGAAGTTGCAAGCTTAGATTGTGGTCATTGGATTCAAGAAGAAAAAAAACCAGCAGAAACCAATCAACTTATGATAGAATGGCTAAAAAAAATAGTATAAAAAAAATCCACTGTATCCTTCTAGTTTAAGGTATACAGTGGATTTTTCATTTTTTCTTATTTTATTATATTCATAACAAACTGGGTCATTGTTAATAGGTCAGAAATATGGTAGTGTTCCTCAACAGTATGGGCTTTACGCTCCCCTATTCCAAGATTCAATACTGTAATGCCTTTTTTATTAAGAATATTGGCATCACTTCCACCTCCTGTAGACGTTGTTGAAGCTTCAATCCCCATACTTTCAAATGTCTGTACCGCCCTCTGTACAAGTTCATGTTCATCTTCAATCTTGAATGACGCATACATGTGCTTAATATCTATATGTACTGTTGCGTCAAAATCAACTGCCGCTGATGCAAAACACTTTTTCATATGCTCAATTTGATTATCTAACTTTTCGTTGCAAAGGCTTCTAACTTCTGCTACCATGTCTAGCTCAGGCATAACAACATTAGTTGCAGATCCTCCAGATATAATGCCAATATTGGCTGTTGTTTCTTCATCTATTCTAAGTAGTTTCATGTTATCAATGGCTCTTGATGCCACCTGTAATGCATTGATTCCGTCTTCAGGTCTGACACCTGCATGAGCCGCACGTCCCTTAACTTTAATGTCAAGTTTGGCTTGAGCAGGTGCACTTGTAATAATTTCACCAGGCAACTTGCTGCTGTCAAGAATGAACCCATGGCTTGCAGAAATTTTCGAAGTGTCCAAATTTTTGCTTCCATTAAGTCCACCTTCTTCGGCCACTGTAAATAGAAGCTCAATGTCTTTGTGATCCAAGTTGTTTTCCTTAATGGTCTGGAAGGCTTCCACAATCATGGCTATCCCTGCTTTGTCGTCACCACCAAGTATTGTTGTTCCATCAGAATATATAACATCATCTTTAATAATAGGTTTTATACCTTTACCAGGACTTACAGTATCCATATGACCGCTTAATAAAACTGCCTGTCCATCCTGACTGCCTTTTATTTTTGCTATCAGATTACCACAATTTCCACCTATCTTTTCACCTGCATTATCAAACTCTACCTCAAATCCTAAAGCCGTCAGCTCGTCAGATAAATGTAATGCAAAATCCCTTTCATACCTTGTTTCACTATCGATTTGAATATACCTTAAAAACCGCTCAACCAACCTGTCTCTATTAATCATTTTATTGCCTCCTATTTATAACTTTATCAGTTAATCTCCTATTACATACCAAATTCTGATAAGATTTCTCCAAAATACTCAATTATTTATTACATACATGAAAAAGCAGAAGCTACATCACTGTAGCTTCTGCGAGAATGACATAGTTTATTCTTATGACATAAATGCGCCTGGTCCAATTGGGAAACCAGATACATACCAAAGAATGAGTAATACTGTCCAGCCAAGCATAAAGAATACTGAGTATGGAAGCATAGAAGATATTAATGTACCAATACCAGCTTCTTCATCATATTTCTGAGCAAACGTCACAATAACTGCAAAGTAGGACATAACTGGAGTAATAATATTAGTTGTCGAGTCACCAATACGATAAGCCAACTGAGTGAACTCAGGATTAATACCTGACATTAGTAGCATTGGAACAAATATAGGTGCCATGATTCCCCATTTTGCAGAACCAGAAGATATAAAGAGGTTCAGGAATGCAGCAACAATAATAAATGCAAGTACTAGAGGCAGTCCTTGAAGACCAATTGATTTTAGGAAGTTAGCTCCACTTACAGCCAATATAATTCCAAGCTTCGTATGGCTAAAGTACTTAATAAACTGTGCTGCAAAGAATGCCAGCACTAAGTATCCGCCCATTGTTTGCATTGCCTTTGTCATAAACTTTACAACATGTTTGTCATTTTTAATAGTCCCTGATGCAATACCGTAAGCAAGACCTGGTACAAGGAAGAAAATCATAATGAGAGGTACAAGCCCCTTCTTAATGAATGATGCTAATGAGCCATCCACTTTCAGTGCAGCACCTTCAGGAATTGTTAAAAACAGTGCTACTGCAGTCAAAGCAAGTAATGCCAGACCTGCTGCGCGAAGTCCCTTTTTTTCATCCTCAGAAACAGTCATTTCATCTACAACCTGACTGCCTTTGTATTCTCCAAGTCTTGGTTCAACTATTTTCTCTGTAACCCATGTACCAACCACCGTTAAGAGGAATGTCGAAGCCATCATGAAATATAGGTTTGCCGTTGGAAGGATCTGAACTTCAGAACCTGTAATTTTTAAGGCTTCATTGGTTATACCAGATAAAAGCGGGTCAATTGTACCTAGGAGCAGGTTGGCTGAGAATCCACCTGAAACACCTGCAAATGCAGCAGCCAAACCAGCAATAGGATGACGCTTAAAACTCAAGAATACTATAGCACCAAGTGGCACTAAAACTACATAGCCTGCATTTGATGCAACATTTGACATAATACCCGCAAATACCACAACTGCGGTAATAAGACGTTTTGGTGTGCTGAGTACAACACGTTTAATGGCAGCGCTATTAGACCTGTTCCTTCAGCAACGCCAACACCCAACATTGCAACTAAGACAGTACCGAGTGGTGCAAACCCTGTAAAGTTGCTTGTTGCATGGGTGAACATGTAATGAAGACCTTCAGCATTCATTAATGATACAGCCCCAACAACTGCATCTTTTTTAGCTTTGGCGTCATAATAAGTTACCGAAACACCTGCACGTGACGCAATCTCTGAAATAATAATGACTGCAACAGAAAGCATGATGAAGATCGTAACAGGATGAGGCAGTCTGTTACCAACAACCTCTACCATGTTCAGAAACTTCCCGAAAAAAAACTCTGTTTTTCGTTCACACCTGAACGATTCACTTCTGTCTTTTGTTTTCTTGCTGTGTTTTTCATTTCTTCCCCCTTTTGGAAAAAATACTTTAAAATGAATTCATGATCATCATACAAGAACTATCAGACTTGTTGTAATTTTCGGAATTATTTCTCTCTACACTTTTTTCTGATTATTCTCTTTTGTTCTTTTTCATTCATGTATAATTCAAGTAAGGGGGAAACAATATGAAAAAAAAATATAAAGTGGTTTCTATATGGCAGCTTTATTGCAGTCATACTATGGACCCTACAGTCATTTGTACCACTTAATATTTCCATAGAGAACATTACACAAATATTCAGTGACAACAACGAAGAGAAGAACTTAATTATTGGTCGTCCTAATGACAGTATTGGCCTTGATCCCGCCCGTGTGACTGACAGCGAGTCCTTTAGGGTCACTGTCAATATATATGACACTCTAGTAAAACATAATAGTGACGGCAGTGCCATATTGCCGTCCTTAGCGGAAGAATGGCAATCAAGTGAAAGTGGACGCATATGGCATTTCCGAATCCAGAAAGGCCTTCTATTTCATGATGGACAACCACTAAATGCCCACGCCATTGCTTTTAACTTCAATAGGTGGATGGATAATGACAACCCCTATCATACTGGAAACTTCAATTACTGGAACATGAGTTTTGAAGGGTTTCCCGGGATTGTTGAACAGGTGACAGCCCTATCGGACACACTTTTAGAAATTAGACTAAAAGAACCATTTGCACCTTTTCTCGGTACATTAGCTCAGCCAGCCTTTGGTATTGCAAGTCCAGAAGCCATAAAAACATACAATGACAGTTTAAGCTCCCACCCGCTTGGTTCAGGCCCTTTCATATTTGAATCTTGGAATAACAATGAAATCGTTCTAAGTAAAAACAAAGAGTACTGGGGAGATATTGCAAAAGTTGATCAGATTGTTTTCAAAACCATTTCAAGTGAGCAAAAAAGAGTCCGCATGCTTGAAGAAGGTCACCTTCATATAGCTGATGTTTCACCAAATGTTAATGATGGATTCGGATCAAACAGCAATAAAATCATGCTGTCTTCAAGCCCTTCATTCAATATTGGATACTTGGCTTTTAATATGGAACATCCTATTCTTAAACATAAAGATGTCAGAGTGGCTATTAGTCATTTAATCGACAAACCTAAAATGATGGAAGTCGCTTATGACTTAACCTCAAAACCTGCAAACACATATGTACCACCTGTCCTCTGGGGGCATAACGAAGCGATCAAACCCATTGAGTATGACCCTGACCTAGCTAAAGCCCTTCTTTCACCATATTTAAGCAAAGACCAACCAACACTTGATCTGCTTGTGATGGATTCACCAAGGAAATACTTTCCAAAGCCTGTTGAACTTGGAGAGTTCATCAAAGAAAGTCTTGAAACTGCAGGCATCAAAGTTAACCTGAACATACAACCCTGGAAAGATGTCATTGAAACGCGTCAATCGGGTGACTATGACATGATACTTGCTGGCTGGAATGGTGACAGTATTGATCCTGATAACTTTTTGTTCACTTTATTTTCTTCCCATAATCTCAACTCGAACTTGTCTCACAACTACTCAAAATACTCCAATGAAACAGTCGATAAGCTTTTGGTTCAAGCACGTCAGACACTTGATAGAGATTTTAGGACAAAAAAAATATATAGAGATATTCAAGAACTTATACATGAGGATACACCCGCAGTGCCACTTGCACATACTGCACCAATGACTGCAACACAAGGCATAATTGGGTTTGAACCTTCCTTGACATATCTTAGCGGCGATGATGCTCTTACAGCAATAGATCTGGAGAATGCCTATGAGTAAAGTCACAAAACACATAAAAAATTTCTTTTTCTTTCTTAGTGGCATTATTACAACCCTTGCAGTTTTGTCACTGCTTTCTAACAGCCAATCAGACGTTTTGGCAAGCCCTATGTATTTACCGCAACCCATAGCATCTGAAAAAGTACTCATTACTTCTGCTGGACAAAGCATAGACACTTACATTGTTAAAGATGTTGCCAATGACCTGCTATTACACAATACTTTTATTCCCAATGTTGACGAGGACGATCTAACAGAAATCAACTCTGTTGTCATTGTCATTGGCCATAGCGATACTGGGGAACTTTTACACGAAGTGGATCATCAAGGAGAGACCGAGCGGGTCAAACGGGTCATTGAGAAAGCGCAGTCATCTAGTCAACCTATTATTGCCGTTTTTATTGGTGGAAAAGAAAGAAGAAGTCGCAAAACAGACCAGTTACTTGACCTCGTTTGTTCTTCCTCTTCTTTTATAATAGCAACCGAGTCAGGAGACCATGACCTTTTTATTAGCACAATCGCTGATACAAATAATATCCCGCTTGTGAAAATACAGGACATACAATCCTTCAGAGCGCCGTTTTCATCTCTATTCCGTTGAGGTCATGTCTATGAATACTATAAAACTCTCTAACATAAAAAGAATATCCATAAAATACGTCATATTGACTTGCCTTATGGGGCTTCATGTTCTTCTGCCACAGATCATGAAAATTTCCTGGTTTTCAGTTGTGGCTTGGATGCGTGATTCACTCCATTCTGGTGATGGCGGTCAGCTTATTCTTGCAAGTGCGTCACTAAACCTGTCTTATGGACTTATTGGTATTATTACCTATGCTTTTGTCATACTGTCTATTAGATCTTCTAGACTTCATGCAGACTTGTCCATCGTGTCTAGGCGTATCCTTATTATATTTGGATGTATAGTCATGCGGTTTCTTTCATGGAAACTGCTACAGATCCCCTTTGAGATTATGACTGAAATGGTTGCTCTTATTACCCTGAGCTTTATGGCTCATACAGCTAAGCTTGAGTTTAAATCTTTAATTTCTGAGTTCATTATTGCCATTCAGGTCATTATAGCCATGCAGTGGGTCAATACCATGCCTGCAATGACAGCATTTCGATTTGGAGTTGGTGATCTTCCAGCGAGTGTAAAGTTGGCTGGACTATATTTGGGAACAGATGTCATTTTGAACATTGTAAGTCTATCCTTTCTTTGTCCCCTTCTGCTTAGCGCAACCATGACGGTTATGCGGTTTAGAGCCAACAGAATGTATACTGTTATTCTTGAGGAGAATTATCAAAAAGCAAGAGATCTGGAGCTGGCTCAAACCAAAATCATGGAGAATAGAATGTATCAGGAAGTCAATGCCATGGCCCATGATCTTAAAACACCTCTTGTTACAATACGCGGACTGAACTCCATGCTCATGCTGTCTCAGGATATAAGTAAACTTGGCCCATATACAGAACGAATAGAGGGTGCAGTTGAAAAAATGAATGAGCTCATTTCGGGTTTCCTTTATGAAAACTATAGACAACCCATCCGACTTGAAGAGCTTCTCAACAATGTCAGGGCCCAGCTCCCCATTGAAGACGAGTCCATGCGGTTTAGAATGGATAACCGACACTCTGATGTTCTAATTAATGGCAACAAAATAAGACTATCGAGAGCCATTATAAACATTGTTGAAAATGCAATTATTGCATCCGCTGGTCTAGATGAGCGATTCATAAAAATCATTACAATACTTGACGGTTCATGGATTCTGCTTGAAATCATTGATAATGGAAGAGGCATTCCCCCTGAGGACTTGAATAAAGTATTTAATATTGGGCATTCCAGAACAAATACAACAGGACTTGGACTGCCGTACGCAAAGAAAATGATCGAAGAAAACGATGGTGAAATTCGATTAAATAGTGTTCTTAATAGTGGCACAACAGTTACTATTCGTCTGCCAATATACAGTACTTTAAGTTAGGAGGAAAGTATGTTAGACTCAACAAAAATTTTAATTATTGATGATGATCAAGATATTCTATATACGGTTCGGGAAATATGTGAATTCTGCAATTACAAAGTCTATACTGAAAACAGTGGAGAAACTGGCTATAACACAGCTCTTCGAATTAAACCAGATCTTGTTATTGTTGACTACCATATGCCAGGTTGGGACGGCTTAATGACAGTGAGAAAAATTCATGAAGCCCTTCCAAATACCCTTATCATGGTTCTTACGGTAGATGAAAATCAAGATACAGCCAACAAATTTCTTCTAGCTGGTGCAACAGATTTCTCTGTAAAACCGATCAAAGCACCAGACTTGATTTCAAGGATAAAAAATTAATCTACAGCTCCACGAGGCGCAGACTCATCTTCATACAAAAAAAACGGAGCAGTCCTACCTCGAAAAGGGCATCAGTGCATTAACACTCGACAAAATCAAAGAATGTATGAGAGCTCAGAAAAACCCATCTACAATACATGATATATCTGCTGGTGTTGATCTTGCTTATAAAACAGTCCATAAATATGTACAATACCTTGTTGAACACAATCAAGTTGAAATCGTTCATCAATACGGAACTTTGGGACGTCCACGGAATCAGTACAGGCTCATTGGCAAGTAGTACAAACTTAAAAACATGAAAAAAGCCGATTCAATGAATCGGTTATGAATCGGCTTTTTTGTGTAATCAACTATTAGTTAGTTTTTAAATGAAGTTCTTTACTTTTTCAACCACTAACTCTGGTAAATCAAAAGGAATAATATGAGCAGAATCGACTTTTAATTCCTGATACTTTTTAATGTTCTCTTTGAAAACCTCACATGAGTTAAACACATCATTATAATCAAATGACCCTATCATATGGTAGACTTCTTGTTCAATCTGACTAAGAGACACATTCACAGGAGGATTCATAAACTTTGGCATTTTAAAGTTTACGCCTTTGAGTAAACTATGCTTCGTTATTTCCTCAAACAAGGCAACACTTTCAGAAGAAAGGCTATCCTCTTCTCTATTTTCACCCAGTAACCACAATTTAGTCCAGATTTTAGAAGCTCCGTCTACATTACCTGCATACAAGGCTGTCTGAAAATCTTTCATACGTTCTACTTTCTTCTGGTCTTCCTCAACACCAAACACTCCTGTTGAAATCATAAAAATCTTATCAACTTTTGAAGGATAAGTAATAGCATATTCGAGTGCTGTATATCCTCCTGCTGACATTCCAACTAAGCTTACCTTGCTTAGATCAAGCTCATTAATCAAGTTTTCTAAATCCTCGTACATACTATATTCTGCATCGTCATTCTCTGTTTCACCTGTGTATCTATAGTCTAGCTGAATAACTTTATATTTTTTTTGTGCTAAACTTTTTTTCAACTTTACTCCAAACTCTCATGTCAGAAAATGCTGAATTCAGTAGAATTACAGGTTTTCCCTCTCCGCTAATTTTATAGTGTAGTTTTAGTCCATTCTTTTCTAGAAACAAATTGTCATTTTTTTTCATTTTATATCTTCTCCTCAATAATTTTCAATTAACTTACCTATAACTTATTTTAGAATAAAAAATAGGACATCTAGTATGTCCTATTTATATAATTCATTCATTTTATTTATATTTTCTTTGACTTTGTTTATTAATGATTCAGGTTCCAATACTTCCACTTGACTTCCAAAAGATAGAATTATAGATAACAACCATGAATCAGATCTGGCATATGTGGTTACAAGAATATACTCTTCATTCATTTCACTTATATCATCCGCATTGAAAATATCTATGACTCTCGAATACGTTTGTTTATTAAACCTCAAAACTTTTTTTTACACGATCTTGATTATTTGTCTCTTGATTATTTGCTTCATCATCAAAAGTTTTATAGTCTCTCTTAACGAATTTCTGGACTGTTTTCTCTATTTCTTTTATCCTATTCACTTTGAAATTTCGAAAAGCATTTTTATTAAGACAATAGGCTTTGACATACCATCTACCATTTTTCATTTTCATTTCATAAGGTTCAATACTTCTAATAGACGATGTCCCCTCTAAATTATAATACTCAATCCTCACAATTGATTTATCTTTAATTGCGTCCGAAAGCATATTTACTTTTTTTCGGTACTGTTTCATCTTGATTCCAAGGAGAAATATCAACTGTCATTTTAACTTGTTCATCATCAGGGCTTGCATCTAACGCAGACTCGAATTTTTCCCATAGATTTTCTAACTGCTTGTTATCGTAAATCGCACTTAGCCCATCTAACATCGAGTTCAAAATACCCACTTCAAAATTTGATAACAGTTTAGTATCTAATTTATAGGAATCTAATATTCCGTACCACCCTTCATTCCTTTTTCAGAAAAGACAGGGATTCCCGCCATATTTAAGGTGTCTATATCTCTTTGAATGGTTTTAACTGACACTTCATTTTTCTGAGCTAACTCTTTAGCTGATACAAGATCATTATTCAGAAGTGTTATTAAAATCGATAATACTCTATAAATTTTCAAGATTGCTCCCCTTCTAAAAAAACAGTGTGTATATTCCAAATAACTTTTGAAAACTATTACACACTCTTTAAACGTTCTTTCATTTCTGATTCAATCAAACCTTTTAATGCTTCATATTTTTTAGCTTCAATTAGGAAAAATAGAGCTGAATATCTACATAATACCTTCATTTCTCCACCAATTAATAAATTAACGCCCATTTGGCATTTGGAATTACATGAATCAGGATGAATCATTCGTTTGCATTGCTGACCTTTTTTAAGCTCTTTAATCATTGTATCAGGTAATGCAATAATTCTATCCATATAATTCTCCGTGTGATTACTATACAGCCTAATATACATTCCTTTTTTTTCTACAGACAAAATTTAATAAGGTTTTCTTAGTGGAATGTTGTTTATAGGATAAGGCATACCCTGATTTTTTTAGTTCAACTTTTGAAGTGAAATTGTTTTCTGTTAATAAGCTGTTGATTTCATTATAAAAGTCTATATGTGTGTCATCTACATTTTCTATAAAATCATCAAATGAATATTTTTCTTTCGCCATACTACTTGTCTCCTTTTACGGATTTTACCGGCAACCATACTTCACATCGATAGTCGTCATCATTTCTATTTCCCTCATAATACACTTCAATATCAGGTGCATCAGCATATTCATATCCTGATGAAGGCAACCAATCTGTAATTATGTTTTTTTTGTAATTGCTGAAGTGCTTTGGGTATGGCTCCTACACACTGAAAAACAGCATACTCATTTTTAGGTATTACATACGCCTCAAAATTCTTAGGCGTTTCTTTATCAGTTTCAGTTGCGATATAATAATTAAACTTTCCTTCATCATCAAAAACACTAACACCTAGGAGTGATTTTTCTTCTTTAGTATTTAGTGAAAGGATTTTTTTTGATTTTCCCTGTCACTGTAGCTTTAAACCACTGGATCGGAACTTTATTAAAGTTATCTTCAATATCCACAGTGTACTGTTCTTTTATACCTACTATTCGAATGGCTTCCTTTGCCTCAATAGAATAAGTAAAGTTGCGATTTCCTATGATCTCAATATTTAAACTTATTGGTTCGTAGTAATTAAGAGAAACGTTCTTATTTTTCACTTTACTTGGCGCTACACCATGTACTTTCTTGAATGCTCGATTAAACGCTGTTGGAGAGTCATAACCATATTTAAGGGCAACTTCAATGATTTTTATATCAGACTTTTGTAAATCATAACATGCAAGTGTCATTTTTCTATTTCGAATATACATTTTTTAATGTTATATCTGTTAGATACAAAAAAAATCTTGCTAAAGTGATACCCAGAGCATCCTGCTATTGCCCCAGCTTTATCTAAATCTATGTCCCCGATTAAATTCTTTTCTATATAATCAATCGCTTCATTATATTTTGCTAAGTCCATAATATCCTCCTAGTTCAAAATACTATTTTTCTATTTCATATTCTTATTGTATATGAATAGATAAATAATACCTCTCATTTTTGAATAACTTGGGATAGCATATGCAAGGGAAAATAACAGTTATTTAATTTCATCCAAGTTTTAATGTGTTCCTCCAATTTTAACGCCTTTGAAAATACATTTGATCATGTTGGTATGGTATAATTAATTGAGAACGATTCTCAAAAGGAGGTTCCATGTTTAATTTCAAAAACACATACACAACGCTTTCCCCCACCTTTTATGATTATGTAAAACCATATATGTTTAAAGACCCTAAACTTCTATTACTAAATGATAGTCTGGCAAAGGTATTACATTTAGATATAAAAGAATTACAAACGAAAGGGCATCTATACCTTTCCAGCAACAAGATTGTAAATGAACCCATTGCTCAGGCCTACGCTGGTCATCAGTTTGGTCATTTTACAATTTTAGGAGATGGCCGTGCCTTACTTCTTGGTGAACTTGAAACTGAGACAGGCTCATAGACCTTCAACTTAAAGGCTCTGGTCCTACCAGTTATTCAAGAAGAGGTGACGGTAAAGCCACCCTTGTTTCTATGTTACGTGAGTATATTGTTTCTGAAGCCATGTACCACATGAATATTCCAACCACTCGTAGCCTAGCCGTCCTAACCACAGGAGAAAAGGTTCAAAGAGAACAGTTGCACGACGGTGCAATACTGGTGCGTTCAGCCAGATCACATATTCGTGTTGGTACCTTCCAGTACGCCTCCCTAAAAGGCAAAGTCAAAGAACTCGCAGATTACACCATTAAAAGACTCTACCCTATGTAACTGATTATGCAGCCTTTCTTGAAGAAGTGGTTAAGAATCAAGCAGACCTCATTGCCCAGTGGCAATCTATTGGTTTTATTCATGGGGTTATGAATACTGACAATATGTCTATCGCTGGTGAGACCATCGATTATGGCCCTTGTGCATTTATGGATACTTATCATGAAAAAACAGTTTTTAGTTCTATCGATGACTATGGTCGTTATGCTTACAATCAACAACCAAGTATTGCCCTGTGGAATCTTTCAAGATTTGCTGAAACACTTTTGCCCCTTTTATCAGACAAGGAAGAAGATGCCATTGAAGTGGCTCAAAACATCTTAAAAAAAGTTCAATGGGTATTATTTAGACAGCTACCTTTTACACTTTGCTAAAAAAAATTGGACTTACTCATCCAGTACAAGACGACCTAATCCTGATCAATAATTTCCTTGAAATTTTACAGGAAGAAAAACTGGACTTCACAAACACGTTTAGAAATTTACCAACACTGGATCTAGAATGTCTCACTAAATGGAAAGTTCTTTGGAAAAAGCGACTTCGTCTTTCAAACATTCCACTAGAAACTGCCACTGAACTCATGAAGGATCATAATCCATCTGTCATTCCTAGGAATCATATGGTTGAAAAAGCTCTACAGGACTCTAAGATAGGTAAATATGATGCCTTACATGAGCTCCTAGACTTAATTAGGACACCCTATAAAGATCATGAAACAAAACACACATTGCCACCTAAAAAACAAGGAGCGTGTTTTTAAAACATATTGTGGCACTTAATGTCACTAAAATTTTCATATACTTTTACCATTTTCAAGGCCACTATGACTTGCTACAATATGTATAAAAAATGAGGTGATCGATTGGAAGGCTTAAAAGAATTATTTATAATAAAAGTGCCAAAATTAGGTTCAAATACAAGGCACACTGAACTTGTACTCCCACATTATGAATTTTACACCTTACTTGTGGAAGACTATAGAATGGCACTCGATGAAGGACAGAAAATTATAACCGATAAAGGCATTCATGCAGTGATTCTTTGTGCAGGTTTCACCAATGAAGAAGTTGGTGACATAACAAAAGCATTTGGAGACAAGGTTGGTGTTCTTGTTGCACGCGGTGATGGCCGCAGTAGTGCTATTGTAGATAAGGCCATAGAAAATGCAGGATGGTAAACCAAAATAATTTTAAAAGCTGTCAAGGAATGCCTACTCATAGAAGCATTCTTTGACAGCTTTTGTATATCTTATAAATTACATATTAGATGATGTTTTATGTATGGAAATTTTCTCAACTCAACAAAAACTATTTAATTTCTTTTTTTTATTCACTAAATCCAAGTTGTATTGTGTAGCACCTTCGTCTCTGAAAATTGCACCCCTTGTCATTTCAATTGCTAAAATAACGCAGTTTCATCTTTCTCGTTATTTGCATGATCATACCAATCACTAAAAGCCTTTCGAAGTTTCGTCCTGATTTCAGCGTTTTGAGGGTCTAAAACCCATCCAAGATTTTTACCAATGCCGCTTCCAGAAATACCTTCCTTACAGACAACAAATCCAACCTCTTTATTATTGGCAATCTGAATTATCTTATTGGATTTGCCCCAAGTTGTTACATAAAAAACGCCATTCTCATAGTATGCGTCGACTTCTCTTACAAATGGATAGGGATTCCCATCAACACTTGGATCAACTGCTATTGTTGCAAGTGCAATAACATTATCCTTTCCATTACCACAGCTTTCTTCGATCAGTCTTAATCCTTCATCGTATCTGTTCATCTCTATCTCCTCCTATTTTCTTCAATTACATTTTGTTAATACTCTTTCCTTCATTTTACCGAACGTACGTTCTTAAGTCAACTAAAACAATCTTGCCAAAAATAAAAAAAGGGCAGATTTCTCTGCTCCATAACTATCCAACCATACACTCTTTAATAATCGCAATTTCATCTCTAATCCCCTGAAAATCACCAGGAGAGAAAAGGCCTTCAATTACTATGGGAGCCTTCACCTGTTTTACTTTACTTAGTACGTCTACTTGTCCACTCTCGACAATCGGTGTTCGACCAAGATCATCAATAAAGCCACTTACGTGTATGGCCTTTATTTGTCCCCCGTGGTCGGCTAAATAATTATCGATGTAGTTTTCAAACCGTACTGCCCTATTAATATCCAGAACACTGTTGAAGTCATGTTCATGAATCGCTTCATTAAAGTTGCTCCAAGAGGCGTGATTTGGGTTTTTAATATAATAAGGAAATGGGCACTCTTTAAAACAAGACCACTCAGCTATGCAGTCAAAATGAAATATTACACCTTCAACTTGAACTCTACTTCGTATGGTCTCTAAATGTTTAAACACTTCTTTTGTTACGTTATTACTTTTATAGGTGATTCCACACCAAGGTGCATGTATCATCACATTACCAAATTTCGATAATATCTCACATAATTTTGGTGACGACGCAAATTGTCGAAGCATTTTCAATGTGCTAAATGCAATAACAATTCTATCAAAACCAAGCTCTTTACAAATTCTAAGTTTACGAGCAGGCCCTATGTCCCAAAGACAAAAAGCTGCTGTTGAAATAGCAATGTCAGTCATTCCCCTTCTACTCCCTCTCAATCATTCTTCTCATATTACTACCATTATGCTAAAGAATAAGTAGAATTGTCTAATTGAATCTTTCAATGCCATTTTCATCAGAATTCAGTTATCTAATGCTATCCCCTCAAAGTTGCTAT
>JDSF01000173.1_pt1 | contig 44345 bp, 38 predicted proteins | sample 199441 | NCBI WGS metagenome assembly JDSF01 (sample SAMN02592751, study PRJNA231836) | bioreactor metagenome | isolation source: continuous culture bioreactor denitrification-DNRA | place: Germany: Bremen
TGACCCAATATCTAATTCGAGTTGTAATGGTTCCGTTGTCTAATTACCTCTAGGAAGTTAAATAGCCATGTCGGAAAAATACGTTATACACATCAAGGGTGAATCGGTACGAGCTAGGCTGAATAGACCTGGTCAATGGGTAATTGCAAATATCGAGCAATCAATTGGATGGCCGGAAGAAGACATTATCGTCAAGTTCGAAAACACAGACTTATTTCTTCTTTCCTATGGCGATAATGGCGACTTGATGCCTGCGGTGGCTGTAAAGCTTAATGAAGGTTTAAGCAATGACGAAGCAAAAACGAAAATAACACGATTTCTCAGTTCTCTTAATTGGGTTTCAAGTGGAGCGCTAAGAATATCCTCTTGGCTAGGCGGAGGGCGGCCTGTAAGAAGCACAAACGCAAAAAGCATGAAGTATACCGCGAGCTTTTTTCGTATTACTTACTTGCCATCAAACTTAGATAACGATCAGCAGCTTGCATTAGCTCTGCTGCGAGAAGGTGATGGGTTAAGCCATACGCACTATGGATATAGCTTTTTAAGCTATTACAAAATTATCAACCTAGTTAAAAGAAACGGTGACAGGCAAAAAAAATGGATTAAAAGAAATCTAGCGGACCTTGAAGGTGACGCTGAAAAAAGGGTTCAGGAGTTAACCGATGATGGTGAGCCTGTGGAAGATTACCTGTACCACTCTTGTCGGTGTGCACTTGCTCATGCTGGAGTTGATCCCACTGTCAACCCAGATGATTTCAATGATGCCATTAGATTATACAAGGATCTGCCTCTCATAAAACAACTTGCTGTCCGTATGATTGAAAGTCATTTTTCAATTAAATCTGATAGCACTATATATAGTGAACATTTGTATGAAACATCAGGGTTTATCGAGTTTTTAGGATTGGATGTTGTTTCAAAAATACTTGCTAAGGATGAAATTTCAATAGAAGAACTTGAATTCAACCAGAAAATATCTATACGGCAGTGGTGCGACAAGCGATACGGCGTGTTTGAATCACTCAATATTGAGGCTGTTGGAATACAAAATGAGACTGTCTTGTTTTTTTGCTTTAATGATGACCTTTCTTTTAAGGTTCCTTTAATTGTTGATTTTGCCAACAATAGAATTTCACTAGAAATAGAGTATGCTGAGTTGAATGCAAATGATGAAAAAACCGAAATACTGTACCGTATAGACTTTAATCTATTTTTAGGGATTTGGTCTGTAATGGGCAACTGGAAATATTTCTAGAAAACGACGGGTCTCTGCTGGGCCGAAAAGACGCAAATATCCCTCTAAATATTGATTTAGGCAGAACAGTCGATAGTTTTAATGCTGAAATAGAAAAATTACAGAAAAGGTTGGATGGCCAGGAATAGAACTTTCCCCATAGAATGTCTTTAGTCATAAATGTGGATCAAATGTAAAAGCCTACGGCGAAAATGCCGTAGGCTTTACTTGTTGCTTGTTTCTTTACAGCAAGATGTCGAGTTCACTATCGCCCATAATAATTTCCCTCCTCTCCTTGGCCCCAAGCAGTCGCTTGGGATAGGTGTTAGCGGCTTCTAACCGTGTGGCCTATTGTACATGCTGGTGAGGTGCGAGGCAAACATTATTGGGCTACGCTAATGCACTATAGCTAACTGTCCTATATGTCAAGCTTTGGTAGGCTCCTTACGATCTTCATTGTTTCAAGGCTAACCGTGATGACACGCTGGAACAGTTCCAGTGGGTACTTGGGATTATTCATAGTTTCTTCCGCCCAATCGTTGGCATCATTGACGATGCCACTAGCCTTGTCGATTTTCACGCATTGGCGCTCAACAATCCAGTCAAGGGCGGGCTTGCCGTTCACCACGTAGTCGTAGGCTTCCAGCGGAATCCGAGTAAGGGTGATCCTGGCGTTGTAGTGGAGAGTGGTTTTATCTTTGCTCTTACCGTACTTCATCTTCTCCACCCGGTAGTCTGCTTTACTAAGACGCTTTCCGCCTGTATCGATCTTGACTGGGTAGGGCTGTACCGTTTCGTAATTGAGGTGGAGGTCAGCAAGATCACGACCTGCCTTGCTAAAGGCCCAGAAGTCTTCAGCTTTCTTAACGCAGGGGATACGGGGCAGCTCCTTCCTCAAATTATCAGCATATCCTTCCCGATAGCCCACAGAATGCAACAGACCATAAACATAATAAAAAACAGATTGCTTGCTGATTTCTTCACCAGGATAAGATGTGTGAAAATACGAGAGCCCCTCATCAGAAATAGCCTCACGCCGTTTTCGGCCACCATTGTCATTTGAGGGCATATTAAACAAATCATCTTGCCGCTGCCTTGCAGAACTAACCTCCTCATAAAGGTAAAGAGGGAAACATTGGATTTTTGCTGGCCCCTGTAGGTCAGGGAGAATATCACTCATAAAACATGTAAAATCCAGTGAAGCGCCTGTTCCAGTTACCCAAATTACTCGGTTCTCAGCTTCAGCATCTGGAAAAATATTTGGCATCTTCCCAACACGATGATTGAACATGCCATCAAAATACAGCCACTGTTTAGTAAAGGGGCGATACAGGCTTCGAATGACTTTATTTTTATGAAAAGCTCCCTGCCTCGTTCGAACTAGGCCTGCCATCAAACTGCTAGACCAACTAATCTTGGTTGAATCTTTTTCGACAAAACCAGGAGCCATCGACTCCATCAACGTCCTCTCCTTGCCAGAAAAGGCTTTGGAAAACCTCTCTACTTCCAAATTGTAAACACCAATCATACGAGTAATATTGGAAGCGACACCAACCTGAGACGAATTGTAGCACCAAGCATCTCGAGCACTCTCGAGCCCTCTAGAAAACGAATCAAAAAGCGTTAGAGCTTTGCCTTTCTTGCTTCCTAGCAACAAGTATTTATCAAAACTATCATCTCGTTGATTTAGCCAATCACCGTGTTTATCAGGAGAGATTATTCGCCACCGCTCTAGATCGGAAATGCCACCAACACTGGCCAAAGCAGCAACCCTCTCTAGTTTTTCTTCTCGATTCAGATAATCGCCAATATCGTGAAAGTATATTTGACCATGCTTATCAGATTCTGGATTCTTAACCAAAAGAGATATTGCTATTGGTGCCCGACTACCACTACCAAAAACCTTCCCCCCTTCCTTGCGCGACAACTCTCCAGAGGTACGTTGATTTCCGCGAAGATGAAAAATGTAAATACTGGAGAACTCCTCGACAAGGCACCTGCGCATACCATCAGCGGTGTTCGCCTCTAGGAACCCGGCATTCGTGACAAAACCGACTATGCCACTTTCACCGACCCGATCGCTTGCCCAACGGATTGCGCGAATATAGCTATCATACAGGGCATTCTTGTTGGTAGCAGTTGAACGATCGGCATAGGTATTGCGAATGGTCTCGTCCAGGTGTGGATACTGCACATTCTGGTTGTTATCGTTAGCACTTCCCTGGCCAGCTGAGTACGGAGGATTGCCAAGGATAACCCGAATGTCTAACTCCTTCTGGCGCTTCCGACGAGCACTGTTGTGCTCCAGCATATGGTCGATCAGGTCCTCTTTTTCATACATCTGGAAGGTATCGGTAAGACATATCCCTTCGAAAGGTTGATAGTCACCACCAACGATTCCGTGATAGACCGCTTCGATATTGATGGCGGCAATGTAGTACGCCAGCAGGACAATTTCGTTGGCGTGGATTTCACTGTTGTACTTAAGCTGCATCTCCTCCGGAGCAATCAAGCCACTTTGTAACAGGCGTGTAATGAAAGTTCCGGTACCGGTGAAGGGGTCAATGATATGCACCCCTTTACTCCCCAGTGTCTGGCCAAACTCGTTCTTCAGGATGTCGTTAACACTATGGATGATGAAGTCGACAACCTCAACCGGGGTATAGACGATCCCCAGTTTCTCAGTCATTCTAGGGAACGCGTTACGGAAAAACTTGTCATACAGCTCAACGACAATCTTCTGCTTTCCTGTCGCGCTGTCGATTCCCTCGGCACGCATCTTCACACTCTCGTAGAAAGATTGCAGAGTATCGGCTTCCTTATTCAAGCGGTGCTCTTGCAGAACATCCAACACCTCTTGCATAGCTTGCGACATGGGATTGTGCTTGGCAAAACTGTAGTCCTCAAAGAGGGCATCGAAAACCGGCTTGGTGATGAGATGCTGGGCCAGCATCTCGATGATCTCACCATCGGTTATACTGTCATTCAAATCGTCGCGCAACTCATGGGCGAACGCTTCAAAAATCTCACACTCTTTCTTGTTCTGCTTGTTTTCAACGATGGCGGTGATTCGGTCGATGTGGGTCCGGGCAATCTTGGCGATATCATTCGCCCATTCTTCCCAGTGGTGACGATTACCAACTTTCTGCACCAACTTGGCATAGATGCTCGTTCGATTGCGCCTATCTCGAATTCTAGGCCTAGCTGCACACCTTCGCCAGAACGACTCTTCTTTGCTCCAATGGTCTGCCCACCTTTGCCAACATCCTTCTTGCCGGTACTTTTCTGCTTCCTCTGGATCTTGTCAGTGATGGCAATAACTTCCATCTTGCTGGTGTCTCGACCTATCAGGTCGAGCTTGTTCACCATTGCATCAAAACGATCATCGTGCGAACGGAGCGCTTGCAACACTTGCCACACCACTTTGTAGGTAACATTATCGCTCAGGGCATCATGAGGTTCGACTCCTGCTGGTATGACGACTGGTAAAATGACATAGCCCCGCTGCTTTCCAGGTGCATTCCGCATGACGCGACCAACAGACTGCACCACGTCAACTTGCGAATTTCGGGGGGTGAGAAAGAGAACAGCATCGAGGGCTGGAACGTCAACGCCTTCCGAAAGGCAGCGAACGTTGCTCAGAATTCTACAGGTATCCTCAGGCGGGTCTGTCTTCAACCAATCCAGCTTGGCTTCTTTCTCGCTGGCATTCATGCTGCCGTCAACGTGCGCAGCCTCGCAGGCAAGAGACACATCCAAATCAGGTTCACCTTCCTGATATGCCTCGATGACCGACTGAAACATGCTTGAAATCTGCTTCGAGCTAACCTTGTGTGTTTTGCCGCCCTTCGATACCTCAATGACTTGGCAGAATGCAACGGCTCGCTGCATAGCAGCCTCATCGTCTGCTAGATCATCAGATAGCCCTTGCTTCGACAGGGCTTTCCAGCAGCCAATAATCTTGGCTGCGTCATCGACCTTCAGCTGATTATCTTCATCCGCCAGCATGGTTTGCAGGCGACGGTTGACGTGTGCTTCTTCGATTGCCAGCACAATGACCTTATAGTCGACAAGAAGACCACGGTTGACCGCTTCGGAAAAGGTGATGACGTGCAGTTCCGCACCAAAAAGGCTCTCGTCATCCATCGAGCAGATCGCTACGTTGTCTCTTTCGGCTGTTGCTTTGGCGCTATCGCCGTAGATACGCGGCGTCGCAGTCATGTACAGCCGCTTCGCAGAACGAATAAAGTCAGCATCATGGACTTTGACGAAGGCGCTTTCGTCGTCACCGTCAAAGGTTGCACCAGTGGTCCGGTGAGCTTCGTCGCATACGATCAAGTCAAAATCAGCTAAGTCGTAGTCGTGCTGTGCCTGGCTAATGACCCTGATGGAATGATAAGTGCTGAACACAACGCTCATGTGGGTTGCATCGTGGCGAGCGTCCATCTCCTTTGCCAACTTAGATGGTTCGGTGGTGGCGGGGTAGCGCAATTCGTGGGTGAATGTCTGGACGAAGTCATCGTCTTTCTTCCGCTTCTTTCCTACATCGCTGTCGGAACAAACAGCAAAACTATGCAGGGGAGTGGCGCTTTCTTGCGTCCACTCCGTAAGAGTCTGCGATAGCAAAGACAGGCTTGGCACCAAAAACAGGACACGCTTGCCCGCTCCGGCTAGGTTCTCAGCAATCTTCAAGCTAGTGAAGGTCTTGCCAGTACCGCAGGCCATAATCATTTTACCGCGATCAGCACTCTTCAAGCCGGTCATGACCTCACCCAGTGCATTAGTCTGGTGAGGTCGAAGCTCTTTCTTCTCCTTCAGGGCAGCCGGTGCCTTCGGTTGGTACTTACTCCAATCGATCTGGCTAGTCTCCAAATCATGCAGATCAATCTTGTTGACGGGAGGCTGCTGGTCTTGGAGAGCATGGTCAGCGTGCTCGCTCCAATGATTGGTCGTGGTTACGATGATTCTATGGGTGAAAGGTTTCTTCCCGGAAGCGGTAAAGAAACTATCGATATCACTTTTCTGTACCTTGTAGTCTTCGGCGTAAAACTTACACTGAATGGCGTGGTACTCATCGGTACCACGCGTCTTGGCAACAAGGTCGATGCCAGTGTCACGTTTGTCTAGTCCCTGCTCTTCTGCCCAGTCGGCATACGTCCAGACGTTGCTGTACAGATCACGGTAGACGGCCTCGTTACGAAGATAGGTAACGAATAGCTCTTCGAAGTAGGTACCCTTTTCACGTTCGGAGACCGCAGCCTCACGGAATTGTTTCAACAGTTTTTCAAGTGCTGTCATCTTAAGATTTCCCCCTAATAGAGACCTTGTCCAGCAAGGACAAGGTTCTCTTGCCCAAAAAGGGGAAGTATAGCTAACACTAGGTAATCAGGGAAGTTTTTTCTGGTTCCGAACGGCAAGTCTGAGTAGTCCGGAGAGCCCCTTCAAAGGGCTCTCCGGTGGATAAGCAAAAAACCTACAGAACAACTAGGTTTGTCCATACAGTCCTAACAGACCATACAAAAATATAGTGAAAAAAGAATGGCTCAAAACAGGCTGAGACATTGACAGGAAGAGTTGCTGACACTTTGTCACTTCCCGAGAAAAAACAGCTAGAGACCTAGGACTCTCCGGTCTGTCAGGACAAAGGGAAGGCTTTTGCCGAAAAGCATGACGGTTATTAAGCTTACTGGTTACTTGAGACTTGTGGCAACCGCCACCCTTTTCAGGGTGACGGCCTTAATATCAAAGTTCGAACTCAAATGGATTTCTCATCAGCACACCATTCATCCAAACGTCATCGGGAGGAAAATAATTGCGATCGGCAATGTCATGAATCACTTCATCAACACTCTTGAATGGGGAAGGGCCATCGTAGCGATAAATTGTTGGCCACATCATCGCATCCCTTGAATACTCCCAATCTTCCTCGTTCGGTTCCTTGCTGCCACCTTCAATTGCTCCAGCAACGGCATCAATATAAAATAACGTAGGCAACATCAATGTCTTGAGGTATTCATCTAGTACCCAGGGACCAGTATTAGTAAAACTTTGTGCATCTTTGATGTCAATGGAAACGACAACACCTGAGTTAAATGCGTCTCTGGTTTCTTGAGAGAAGGAAAAGTCCTTTGGCAAAAAGCAGTAGTCCGTTGCCATTTGCACAGCCTTGGTTGCTAAATGCCAGCGCACATTTTCTTCCGGGAGTCCCAGAGATAGTGCAGCAAGACGGTCCAGTGCGGTACTTAGAGGGATGCTTTCTTGAGCTTTGAGGCGTTTTGCGTTGCGTTTGACCTGCTCGACAGAGTGGCCGTTCGGAAAAGTAAGGGACAGGTACTCGGACATAGATCGACACCTTTCAACAGTTTAGAAGCGCTTAGCCCACGAAGCAACTTCCCGGTTGAAAAGGTCGCTCTTCGTCATCAATTGAAGTCCACTGGCGCATCCGCCTTTGCTCACCAAAAGGGTGGTGGGCTATAACAAGCATGTGGTTTGCTTACGTCACAGATACATTATTGTATGGTGTCGAGTCAATGAATAATCCGAGGGAAGTGGCCAGCTTAATATCGTGGCCGTTGGGGCGGGATGAATGCGATAGCGCTAATCGCAGAAAGCTGGCCATCGGGGCAAAGTGCTATTTTCTCGGATGGCACTTTAGAATAATCGTCGCCAGCTCTTCAAAGTCCGATTTATAGCTAATCTCAACTTCTGGTCTTTTTTCCGGTAAGTCTGTCGGTACGTCTTGGGCTTCCCACTTCTCTACCCATCGGCCTATCTGCCATATTTGAATTTCAGTTCCGGCTTCTTCCAGCAAGGTAAAAACGATTCACCGTCCCATAATAACTTGTCAGGGTCGTGACTGCCGTTCCGGTCGAATATTTGTAGAGAAAATAATCCTCGACATCTGCTTCAGTCAACCGGTCCGGCGGCACCCCCTGATTGCAAAGATGGGTAAAAAAGTGCTTCAAGCCTTGCATGTAAATTGAAAGACTATTGACCGGGTTGATCGGTAGAGTATCGATGATCGACCGTAAAAGATTTTCGTATTCTGCTTTTAACGACATCGCAACTTTACTCACCATAAACCACAATCGAGGCATACTCTTCCCCGACCAAGAATTGAAGAATTCTTGATTTTATTGGATTCAACTTTAAAGCCCTTTTGGATTAGATTCGCACCCTGTCTTTAAACGGGCAGCATTTTTGATAGTCCAGAATCTTCTCGATTCGACTTTCCGACAGTTGGCTTAAATGAACAACGATTTCACGCTTTGTCATGCCTTTAAGGTCCGAAAGTATACAGCCGGAAAGAGAATGGCACATCGGGCAGGTCAAAACCTTATCGACTATCCTTCTGATCGGATTTTCAGCAAGCGTCTTTCGTCGTTCTCTTCTCCAAGCCTTGACACCTTCAACATCATTGGCCAGTGCCGAAGAAAAACCATCCTCGGGAACAAGTTTTAAATCTTTCTCCCGGATAAGGCCGCTGATCCCTAAATCCAGCAAAGCCTCATGCTCTGTTTTTCCTGTCGCACCTTGGTAGGCCGCAACCATCATCGAAGCGTATTTCATATTTAGCCCCCCCCTAGCTCTTACCTTGAAATCGCCAGTATAAAGATGGGAGCTGACTAAAAGCTGAATCTAATTATCGGTCAAAGATTCACCCGTTAACACCTTGGCGAAACAAAGAAGAAGACTTTTTCTGAGGTACGGAAAAAGAGGCTTGCACAAGCTAGCCAATTGGAGCCAGTCAGGACAGGGGTGCCAGCTGGAACTTTATTGGACACTGGAAGGACAAAGCGCGGACAAAAACTAAAAAGGGTCTACGGCTTAAAGTGCCGTAGACCCTGATTTTTTAATGGCGCGCCGCGGAAGATTCGAACTCCCGACCTTCTGATCCGTAGTCAGACGCTCTATCCAGCTGAGCTAGCGGCGCATAAAGAGAAGCTTTATCTCTTATTTTGAGGTGCTTGTCAACACCTTTTAAAATTTAATTGAATAAGTGGCGGAGAGGCGGGGATTCGAACCCCGGGTGGCATACACCACACTCGCTTAGCAGGCGAGCACCATCGGCCTCTCGGTCACCTCTCCGCATATCTTACTTATTCAATTTTTCTTGCACGCTTCAATAAAAAAAGCGTTGTGATAATAAAATGGCGGAGGATCAGGGATTCGAACCCCGGGTGGGTTGCCCCACAATAGTTTTCAAGACTACCGCCTTAAGCCACTCGGCCAATCCTCCGTATTTTACTACCTCCCGATATGTTTCGCGGGAAAACCGTAGCAATCTATCGAAAACTAAGTCAGAATGCAAGCAGAAATTAACTATTTTTTTCTACTTGGCTATTTTTCGATTTTTTCCAAGCCACCCATGTAGGGACGCAAGACTTCCGGGACAACAACAGAACCATCAGCCTGCTGATAATTTTCCAAAACAGCCAGCAATGTTCTACCCACTGCTAAGCCTGACCCGTTGATGGTATGAACCAGTTCCGGTTTCTTCGCACCTTCGCGACGGAAACGGATCGCAGCGCGACGCGCCTGAAAATCGCGGAAGTTGGAACAGGATGAAATTTCACGGTAAGTATCCTGCCCTGGCAACCAGACTTCGATATCAAAGGTTCGCGCCGCTGAGAAACCGATATCGCCACTGCAAAGATCAACAACGCGGTAGGGTAGCTGAAGCAGTTGCAGGACCTTCTCGGCGTTTTCGAGCAAGCTTTCAAGTTCTGCATCTGAATCTTCAGGACGGACAAACTTGACCATCTCTACCTTATTGAACTGATGCTGACGGATCAAACCACGGGTATCTTTACCATGTGACCCTGCTTCTTTACGGAAACATGGAGTATAGGCCGTGTAGCAGAGTGGTAGATCCTGATCAGCAAGAATTTCGTCACGGTGGATGTTAGTCACCGGAACCTCTGCCGTTGGAATCAGAAACAGATCAACATCTTCTGTGTGGAACAGATCGCTTTCAAATTTTGGCAACTGCCCGGTCCCTGTCATCGATGTGCGATTGACGAGGAAAGGTGGCAGAGTCTCTTTGTAACCATGCTGATCGGTGTGCAAGTCGAGCATAAAGTTAATCAGAGCCCGCTCAAGTCGTGCTCCGGCCCCCATATAAAGAGCAAAACGAGCACCAGAGAGCTTGCTGGCACGCTCAAAATCAAGGATACCGAGATCTTCACCGACGTCCCAATGTGCTTTGGGTTCAAAATCAAATTGTGGTTTCTCACCCCAGGTTTTAATCTCAACATTATCGTCTTCAGACAAACCGACCGGACTCAGTTCGTGAGGAATGTTAGGAACACCCATCAACAGTTCATTCAACTGGACCTCAACGCCCCTGAGCTGATCATCCAGCTCTTTGATCTGAGCGGATACTTCTTTCATCCGGGCAATTTCACCCTGAACCTGACTTTTATCTTTTGTACGGCCGATCAAACCGGAGACTGTGTTCTTTTCAGCCTTCAGAATTTCAGCCTGACCGAGCAGCTCACGCCGCTGCAGGTCGAGATTTTTAAAAGCAGAAATATCGATCCCACCACCACGTGTGGCGAGAGCTTTTTCTGCTGCATCAAAATTTTCACGCAAATACTTGATATCGAGCATGATTTTCTCCTTAAACTACTTCAATCCAATAGAACAAAAATTGATAGCATGTCTTTTTCAAAGGGTCAAATTTTTAAAGACGTCAATTCAATAATTTCATGTGTAAGGAAGAAACAATATACGGAGAGTTACCTTAAAAGAGTGCTCCCGCACATCCAACAATAACGAGGCTCCAACCGTACACCACCGTCCATAGGAGTAAAGGATGTGCGTCAGATGCTAGGCGCTATGGAGCATTTGGCCGCAGGCGTAGCGGTGGCTACGTCGAGGATCAAAGGTTCCGTAGCAACAACGCAGATGTCGTGCAGCGTTCACTCCCTCCCCCCATTAACCCACCACTGGTGATCGTCATCAAACCACCACTTCGATGAATCAGTCTCCCAGATTGTTTCCGCTAACTGCTTGGCCACCTCAGTCTTCAGACGCAGCCGCGAGAAAGGGTACCACTCATCTGCATAACGGTTACCAAGGTCTTTATGCTCCTTAAGCGACAGAACCATTTCAAGTTGATCAGCATCATGAGCAATCTGCGATTCATAGGTCTCTCTGTCGATAAACTCTTTCAAGGTCTCACGGTAGTCAGCGCCAAAGGGAAGGTTGGCTGCCAGATCTTCGACTGCCTTCATTTCATCAACCTGAACATACTTCTTGTTGACGTAATTCATGTCACCGGTTCGCGCTTCCGGGATGTCATGGAACAGACAGAGTTGCAGCACTCGGCCAACATCGGCCTGTTCATCCATCTGCGCGAGCGCATAACCGATCATCGCCGTGCGAAAGCTATGCTCTGCAACGGATTGAGCTCCAGAGCCTAAAAATTGAAATCCGGTTCGTGGTGTGCGCTTGAGCATACCTACTTCAAACAGAAAATTAGCAATATTTTTCATTGTTTAATCTGCTTTCTTTTATCTTTGCCACAGACTCACACGGACAGAATCGGGACAAAAACTTAAAAATGTTTTCTCACAGAGCCACAAAGTCACGGAGAAAATCATGGACAAAGCTATCAGGGATAAGCGGGATAGGTTCTGGATACGACATCTGCATCTGTGGTCATTGCAGCTTAGACCCGCTCTCATCCTGTGATCCTGTCAAAATCCTTTAATATTTTATCTGCGGCTATATCTGTTTTACCCGGCCCAGATCAACACAACTCCAGCCAGAATCAAAGTCGCTGAGATTAAACGGATACGCCCAAAAGATTCCTTCAAAAATATAATCCCGATCAACACACCGATCAACAGGCTGACTTGACGTGCCGGAACCGCGTAACTGACCGGAGCCAATTCCAAGCCGAGCCGAAATGAAAGGAAAGATGCGAGGACAACCGGGCCGGCCAACATGATCTGTTTTGCGTTAAGACGCCATTCCTCCATCACTCTGCCACGATAGCTTGAACGCATCAGATTGAGCGTCATAAAGATCAGAACAAAAAATACCATCACATAGGTAAAGCGATAGGCACCATATTGATCCACCCCTGATTTATCAATCACAGCTCCGATAGAATAACTGAATCCGGCTAACAGAGCAGCCTGAACCGAACGAGTGCCAAACTGGGAGAAAGGGCGTAAAAAATCAACGGCAGATAAACCACGCAATTGAATACAATAAGCCCCGACGACAATAAGAGCAATCCCCGCCAGCCCGACCAGACTTAAGCTTTCACCAAGGAAAAGGACTCCCCAGAGCGGAACATAGAGCATCGCTGTCTGAGCAAGAGGATAGGTCACCGACAAATCTCCCTCGCGATAAGCATAACCACCAAGCCAGTGATAAAACACAAAGCAGATAGCTGAAACCACCGCCAGGCCCAGCATATGCCATGACAGGATCGGAAACAGGTCGAGAATCAGAGTCAACAACGTCATCAAACTCCAGGAGCCGACAAACATCCACCAGATAAAAACAGTTTTATCGCGACTCTGTTTGACCAGCAGGTTCCAACAGGCATGCGTAAAGGCAGAAAAAATGATAAGTAATAGCGCAGCAGTTTCCATGGCGGGCATCATAGCTGATGGGCAATGGGAAAGAAAGCGCCTTTGACAGTTGGCCATTGGTCGTTATGCTTATATAAGTGTCTTGAAAAAAAGGAGACGATCATGACTAAATTTCGCATAGAGCAAGACTCTTTAGGGACAATGCAGGTACCCATTGATTCACTATACGGGGCTCAGACGGCAAGAGCCGTCGACAATTTCCAAATTTCAGGAACTCCGCTCCCACGTCCGATGCTGCGTGCTCTTGGTCTACTGAAAAAACATGCCGCGTTGGCAAACCAGGAGCTCGGCTTGATCTCTCCAGAAATCGCTGACGTTATCAGTCGTGCAGCAGACGAAGTCATTGATGGACAATGGGACGATCAATTTCCGGTCGATATCTTCCAGACAGGCTCTGGCACCAGCAGTAACATGAACAGCAACGAGGTCATTGCCAACCGAGCAGCTCAATTGCTTGGACAGCCGATCGGTAGTAAGGCGATCCATCCAAATGATCATGTTAATGCCGGACAATCAAGCAATGATGTCTTTCCAAGTGCCATCCATATTGCTTGTGCCGAGCAGCTACACAGCAAACTTCTTCCCGCTCTGGAGCAACTGTTAGCCCGACTGACTCAAAAGGCCGATGAGTTTTCAGACATCCTGAAAATCGGCCGAACTCACCTGCAAGATGCGACACCAGTCACACTTGGACAAGTTTTTTCAGGCTATGCCCGTCAAATTGAACAGACCCACGAACGCCTGTCCGTCTGCTCCAGCGGTCTTTATGAGCTCCCCTTAGGCGGAACGGCAGTCGGCACAGGGATCAATACTCATCCACAATTTGCAGCGACAACCATCGCTGCTATCGCCCGTGAAACCTGCCTGCCTTTCCGGGAGGCGAACAATCATTTTGAAGCTCAAGGATCACGTGATGCTCTGGTTGCAACCAGCGGCAGCCTAAAAAACAGTGCGATCAGCCTGTTTAAAATTGCCAATGATATCCGCTTTTTGGCCAGTGGTCCTCGCTGCGGTATTGGTGAATTGATTCTGCCTGCAGTTCAACCGGGCAGTTCGATCATGCCGGGTAAAATCAATCCGGTTATGGCAGAATCGTTGATCCAGGTTTGTGCTCAGGTTATTGGGAATGATGCCGCGGTTGCGCTGGGAGGAATATCTGGAAACTTCGAGCTCAATGTCATGATGCCGGTGATCGCTCACAACACCCTGCAGAGCATTGAATTACTCAGTAATGCCATTGCAGCCTTTGATGAAAAAGCGCTGACAGAACTACAAGCGGACCGTGAACGCTGCAGTGATTTGCTAGAGCGCAGTCTGGCCCTGGTCACTGCCTTGGTTCCTGAGATCGGCTACGACCGCTCTGCTGCGATGGCTAAGGAAGCACACGCCAGCGGACAAACGCTAAGAGAACTCGCCCTGGCAGAAGGAATCCCGGCTGAACGCTTGGATCAGCTACTTGATCCAGGCAACATGATTGCACCACAAGCCTGACAGAGGTTCGTTGTGGGTGCTAATGTTCCGTTAAACAGAGGGACGGATGATTGTAGATCGCTTTCTGCGCACCGTAACGCAGAAAGATTCCGCGGGAAAACATAAATAAAACCAGAGCCAGCCACAGGGCGTGATTCCCAAGATAGAGATGACCGATGGCGTAAGCAGGAGCAAACACGGCAAAAACCGACAACAACATGGCGTTACGGATGACCGTGGAAGCCGTCGCGCCTATGTAAATACCGTCCCACAGATAGGCAGCATAACCGCTGAGTGGCAGGATAATCATCCAGATGACATACTCTCTGGCATCGGTAATGATTTTTATATCATCCGTCAGCAGATACAAAATATTTTCTTGGGCAATGCCGTACAACACCACAAATAGAAGTGCCAGAACACGTCCCCACTTAAATAGACACGCCACACATAGCTTTAAATCTTCCTTTTTGCCTGCTCCGATAAATTTTCCAGTCAATGCTTCTGCGGCATAGGCAAAACCATCGATCAGATACGCGAACAGAACAAGAAACTGCAATAAGAGATTGTTGACCGCCAGAATATGCTTGCTCGCTGCGGCGGATTCAGAAGTAAAAAAGGTAAACACGCCAACCAGACAAATGGTTCGAATCAGTACATCTTTGCTGACGTTGAAAAAGTCGAATAACCCCTTAAAGGTAAAGATCGCCTTACGCTGCCAATGCCTGAGGCAGGGCCGATAACGCGTCAACAGGGTGTAAACCGCCATACTGAGGCCACAATACTGGGCAATCAGTGTCCCCAGTGCGACCCCCTCTGATTGCATTCCGAAAACAAGAATAAACAGAGCGGAAAAACTAAGGTTCAGAACATTGATAGAAACAGCGATAACCATTGGAGTCTTGGCGTTCTGCATCCCGATAAACCAACCCAGCAACGAATAGAGACCGATGGTTGCAGGTGCCGCCCAGATGCGGATATAGTAATATTCACGGGTTAAAGCCGCAACTTCTGGTTCGGTCGTAAAAATCACAAAGGCCGCTTTTTCCAGCGGGACCTGTAACGCCAACAGAGCCACAGCGGTAATGGCAGCCACACTCAGCGAACGGGATAGAACCAGAGCACTCTCCTCAAAGTCCCTGCGCCCATATGCCTGTGCAGTGAATCCAGTCGTGGTCATGCGAAGAAAAATAAAGGTCGCATAGACGAAACTGAAAATCATCCCACCCAGGGAGATAGCCGCAACATAATCAACGGCACCGTTCAGGTAACCCATCAAAGCCAGATCGATCATTCCGGCCAAAGGGACAGCGATGTTGCTCACGATATTAGGGATCGCCAGCTTTAAAACCTGTTTGTTCATAGTGTCTTTCTTAATCTTGTCCTGATACGGTCGCATTCGGAAGTGTGAATGTATCTTGAGGATATAATCAAAAGAATATCACGTGGAATAAAAATATGGTGAATACCGATCACAGTCCCCTACATGATTGGTACTCACCATAAATGAATTGGTCATCAAACGTGTACAGACTTTATAGCGTCTTTAAAATTCCTGCTCCCAATTCCTTACGTTGCCAGTTTTTAAGCAGTTTAACCTGACTCAACTCTGCATCATCGGCAGGTTTTTTACGAGCCAGTTCTTCCAGAGTCGCGTTATTGATTAAAACCCCTGGATCGAGCTTGAATGCAGCAGATGCTTTTTTACGCCAGTTTTTAAGGTCATTGAAGCGCTTTTCAACCATGGGATCTTTTTCCCGTCGTTCTGTCCGTGGATATTGCGGCAACTCTTCCTCAGGAATCTCTCTAGCTGCGGCGATTCCAGCAAGGATATTGCGCCCATAGCGTTCACTTAAGCGCGGAAACATTCCTGCAACCTTCTCCAGTGTACGTTGATTATCAGGCATTATTCTCGCCAACTCCAAAATAACCTTATTACCTAAGACCTTGTAGAGTGGGCAATCTCGCCGTTGAGCTTCAGTATCTCGCCATTGCAGCAATTGCTCGACAACGGCCAGTTGGCGTGGATACAAAGTCCCGGCCCCTTTAAAGCGTAAGAACTGAGGCCCTTCGTGTACAGCAAAACGAACCTTCTCCAATAGTTTAAATTCTTCCTTAACCCATTCGAGGCGCTCCATATCGATCAACTGACGCTCAAGAATCTCACTCAACTGGTGCAGATGGGAGGTATCTCCTCCGGCATAGCGGATCATCCCTTCTGTGAGCGGTCTTTTCGACCAATCGGCACGCTGATACTTTTTATCCAGTTCCAGGCCAAAATGCTTGTTCAACATATCAGCCAAACCGAAACGTTCTTCACCCAGGAACTGGGAAGAGATCATCGTATCGAATAAACCATCAATTGTGATGTCAAAATCACGCGCCAGGCAACGGATATCATAATCGGCTGCATGAAAAATCTTGCGGATCGACGGGTCGGAAAGAACCGTCTTTAGAACAGAAAGATCAGGGACAGCGAGAGGATCGACCAGAACAGTTGTCTCAGATGTCGAAAACTGCAGAAGGCAGACTTTCTCCTGATAGTTGTGCATCGAATCTGCTTCGAGATCGACGGCGATAACGGTTTCAGCCTGAAGCTGTACCGCCAGTTGAGCGACCTCTTCAGTTGTGGTCAGGATTGGTGGTAGTGACATCTATTCTCCAACTTTCTTTAATACTTTAAGGGCTTTTTTATGGGCACCGTGAAGTGCAAGCCCATTCAATTCATCGTAGTTATACCAGCAATTGGAACCTTCAGCCACCTGCAGACCTTCAACTTCGACGCGATAAAGGGACAATTCAAGGCGGAAATGACTATAGACATGCTTGATCTGTCCCAGCAAAGCAGGCTCAGCCTTAATAGCGTAATCCTGCAGCAACTGGCTCAGCTTTTGCGCGGCATTTTCATCCCCAGCCAAACCGATATTCGGAAACTCCCATAACCCACCAAGAAAGCCTTCGGATGGACGCCTGCGAACAAGGAAATAGCCATCTTTGCCAACTATCAATGCGATCTGCTTTCGCACTGGTATTTTCTTTTTAACCTGCTTCAGTGGCAATTCATGCTGCAATCCAAGTTGGCGCGCCTGGCATATGGAAGCAACCGGGCATTGCTCACACAATGGCTGCCTAGGAACACAGACCGTTGCACCCAGATCCATAATCGCCTGGGTATAGTCATGGACTCTCTTGGCCGGTGTCAACTGTTCCGACCACCACCACAGCTGCTTTTCGGACGCAGTTGAGCGGGGCGGTTGTTGCAGGGCACAGAGACGACAGAGCACCCGACGGACGTTGCCATCAAGGATCGCTGCCCGTTGTTCAAAAGCCAAAGCGGCAATGGCCCCGGCGGTCGAACGACCGATCCCCGGAAGTTGTTGCAAACGGTCCGCATCTTCGGGGAAATGTCCTGCATAGTCGGTAGCAATCAACTGCGCAGCACGATGCAGATTACGGGCGCGTGAATAGTACCCCAAACCGGCCCACAGGTTAATCACATCCTCCTGTGTCGCAGCAGCCAGAGTGTCTAATGTGGGAAAAGCATCCAGAAAACGCTGATAATAATCGATGACTGCAGCAACTGTTGTTTGCTGCAGCATGATTTCAGACAACCAGATACGATAGGGATCACGGATGTCACGCCAAGGGAGAGAACGTCCCTGCAGTCCGTACCAATCAAGAAGGGATGTTGAAAACTCATCAGCGGGGAAGGGCAACTCAACCAATCGCAGAAATCGCTTTCAAGGTCAGCGCCATCTCTTCATGGGTCCCGATCGAGATTCTCACTCCATGTTGCAGCAGCGGATCAGAAAAATAGCGCACCAGAATTTTTTCAGCGTAGAGGCCCTCGTAAATCCGTTTGGCATTTCTGTCTTCAGGAATCGCAAAGATATAGTTCGCCCCTGAAGGATCGACCTGAAAGCCCAACTTGCGCAGCTCAGCACTGAACCATTCGCGGGTGTCACAGACCTTTTTCAGGGTCATGCGCAGGTAATCCTGGTCGAGTAAGGCAGCCTCGGCAGCAACCAGAGCAAGGCGGTCAAGGTGGTAGTGGTCTCTGATCTTATCCAGTGCTGCGACAATTTCAGGACGGGCTACGGCCAGTCCGATCCGCATCCCTGCCAGTGAATAGCTTTTGGAAAATGTGCGGGTCACAACCAGGTTTTCGTACTTATGGACCAGTTCCATCGCATTTTCAGCGGCAAAATCGACATAGGCTTCATCAACGACCAGTATCCCTTTGCAGCGCGGGGCCAGTTCTTCGATATAGGCATTGCTGAAGCAGCAGCCTAGTGGAGCGTTGGGGCTGGTGAGAAAGAAGATCTTGCCTTCGTATATTTCAGGGAAATCGGCAATGCGATGATCTTCTGTCAGGCCAAAAGTTCTGATCTTCGCTCCCTGGATCTCCGCCAATGGGCCATAATAGGAGTAGGATGGATTGACATAGCCGATTTCATCCTCCTCACCGGCAAAAGCACGGATCAAATTATTGAGCAGTTCATCAGAACCGTTGGCCATAATTACCCATGAAGGGTCGTAACCGTAAAGGTCAGCCGCAATCTTACGCGATTTTTTACTTCCGGCATCGGGATATTTTCGCAGGTTTCCACCCCCATCAACAAGTTCAGCGATGATTGCTTCCACCACTTTGGGTGACGGTGGATAGGGGTTTTCATTTGAATTCAACTTTGTCCAGCCCTCGCCCTCTGGCTGAAATCCGGGAACATAACCGGCCATATCTTTAATATTTTTTCTAAGATTTAGCATTTAAACTCCTGTTAACCACAGAGGCACAGAGGCGCTGAGAGAATTCACATACTCAGCCTTCCGGCCTTTTTGGTCTTTTACTTTGTTCAAAGGGGTTGAACCTTTCAGTAAGTATCATGGACAGAACAAGGCAGAATAATATTTTTCAACTGCTTTCTCTGTGTCTCAGTGACTCTGTGGTTCACACCAATATCAATATTCCTTCAAAATTGTGTACTCAGTCGTCCGTTGTGCCGGTATAAATCCAGCACCACGGATCAGCTCAACTAAATCATCCTGGGAAATGCGGAACGAACAACCAGCGGCAGCAACAACATTTTCTTCCAGCATGGTCCCACCCAGATCATTCGCGCCAAAGAACAGAGCAATCTGTGCAATACGCTCTCCCTGGGTCACCCAACTCCCTTGGATATTATCAATATTATTCAGCACGATGCGAGACAGAGCGAGAATTTTCAAATATTCCACCCCGCTGGCCGTCTCACCACCTAACTCTGTATTATCAGGCTGATAGCTCCATGGAATGAAAGCCGTAAAGCCACCACTGTTTTCCTGAATTTCACGGATGCGGAACAGATGCTCAACAATATCGCGCTGTCTTTCCTCACTGCCAAACATCATGGTTGCTGTCGTTCGCATCCCGATCCGATGAGCTTCTTCCATAACGGAAGCCCATTGTCTCCAACCAATCTTATTAGGCGAGATCCGCTTGCGCACTGAATCGACCAAAATTTCTGCCCCACCTCCCGGAACTGAGGCCAATCCAGAATCTTGTAACCGCTTGAGACAAGCTTCCATACTGATCCCCGACAATTTGGCAACGTGAATCACCTCAGCCGGAGAGAGTGAATGAATCTGAACCTGTGGAAAGCGCTTGCGCAGTTCACGGAACAGATCTTCATACCAATCGATGGTCAATGTTGGGTGAGTCCCACCTTGCATCAACAATTGGGTTCCGTTATGATCAACCAGCTCCTGAACTTTGGAAAAAATCTCTTCATTGGTCAGCAGGTAAGCATCGCTATCATCGGCATTGCGGTGAAAGGCACAGAACTTACATTTCGTTTCACAAACGTTAGAGTAATTAACATTGCGATCGACAACAAAGGTCACTCGCCCTTCAGGATGCTTTTGTTTCCTGATTCCATCGGCCAATGTACCAACCTGCAACAGATCAGCCTCTGTCAATAACCAGAATGCCTCTTCACGATCAATCGCTTTATTGGCGTTTAGTTTTGCTTCTATTTGTTCAAGATTCATATCATTAAAGGGGCTATTTTGCACGCCCATCCTCTACTGTTAATAAGTCTTCAATTCGTTATATAGCGTATCACGTTCAACCGGAGTCTTACCTGCTTTCCGAATCAGTCGAATGATCCGCTCTTTAGCAATAACTTGCGGTGAATCGGCACCAGCATCATGCCCTATTTGTTCTTCGATAACGGTCCCATCAAGATCATTAACACCAAAGCAGAGCGCAGTCTGGGCAGTCTTCAGACCCATCATCACCCAATAGGCTTTGATATGTTGAAAATTATCCAGGTAGATCCGACTGATGGCCAGTGTTTTCAATGCATCAACACCACTGACTCCGGTTGCCCCTGGAACTCTGGTATTATCTGGCTGAAAAGCCAGAGGGATAAAGCTCTGAAAACCGCCTGTGCGATCTTGCAGTTCACGGATCTGATGCAGGTGATCAACGCGATCAGCGTAGTTTTCCAGATGGCCGAACAGCATTGTCGCATTACTACGGAGGCCACTGTTATGAACCTGTTCGGTAATCTCCAACCAACGTTGTCCCGAAATCTTTTCCGGACAAATTTTATCGCGCACACCCTGACCCAGTATTTCAGCACCCCCACCTGGCATCGAACCAAGTCCCGCCTTTTTTAGTTGTTCCAGCACTGCAACGATGCTCAAGCCGCTGATACGCGCAAAGTAATCGATCTCCACTGCGGTGAATGCCTTGATATGCAGATCAGGTGATACTTCTTTTATCGCCCTCAGCATATCGAGATAAAACTCAAATGGCAGGTTTGGATGCAAACCACCGACCGAATGAATCTCTGTTGCTCCTGCAGCAACAGCCTCACGGGCCTTTTCACACACCTGATCAAGCGCTAATGTATAGCCACCTTCTTCCCCCTCTTCTTTGGAAAAGGCACAGAAGATACATTGATTGACGCATAGGTTCGTATAGTTGATATGTCGGTTGACGTTAAAGTAAACCCGGTCAGAATTTTTGCTCTGGTTGACCTGGGCGGCCAATTCGCCGATTGCCAACAGGTCTTTCGATTCAAACAGGGCGAGAGCTTCAGCGTCCGATATCCGTTCTTTATTTGATATTTTCTCTTTAAGTCTTTCAAAAAGGTTGTTCATCAGTTTTTGACCTCTTCTATTCCTGAGATTACTCGTTAAGCAAGCGCATCAATCAGGGTAAAGATAAAAATGGTCACACTGATATAACCATTCATATTGAAAAATGCAGCATCCAGTTTTGACAAGTCATCAGGCTTGACCAACATATGTTCATAAGCCAGTAGCCCTGCAACGACGATCACTCCACAAAAGTATATCCATCCCAACCCACTGCCCGGAAGCACCAATAATAGAAAGAGTAACATCAGACCATGAAAACTTCTGACGAGCAGAAATGATTTTTCTTTCCCCAGTCGCGATGGAACCGAATGCAGGCCACGCTCAACATCATAATCATAATCCTGCAGCGCATAAAATATATCAAACCCGGCAACCCAGAAGAGCACAGCCAGAGCCAGAGCAATCACCGGCCAGCCCAGATCACCTCGCAGAGCAACCCAGGCACCAATGGGTGCAGCGGCCAGACAGATTCCAAGAACCACATGAGCAAAATGGGTAAAGCGCTTACAATAGGCATAAAGGACAAAGAAGCCGATGGCTATTGGCGCAAGCTTGAAACAGAGTGGATTCAACATCCAGGCAGCAAATAGGAAAAGAAGCAATGCTGCGAGAATAAACAGGCCCGCTTCTAATACGGAAACTTTTCCAGCCGGGATGTGGCGCTCTGCCGTTCTTGGATTCTCTGCATCAATACGAGCATCGATTAATCGGTTGAGTCCCATGGCTGTTGTTCTGGCACCAACCATAGCAATACAGATCCAGAACACCTGTCCAAACCCTGGAGCTTGACCATTCGCTAATGAGGCAAGGACGACCCCCATCAACGCAAATGGAAAAGCAAATACAGTATGAGAAAACTTAATCATCTCAAGCAAAGTTCTGGTTTTATGCCACAGCTGTGTCTTATTCATTACACCCTGTCCTTTAATTCAATATAAAGCCATTACATCGACATTTCATCAGCAGGTAATCTACACCTGAGACTGCTCTGGAACAAGTTCTTTTAAGTTTGTTCCGTTCAGCGTATGATGCCGCTCATGGTTGATTTTCTACTCCAGTACGGTCTACTTTCTCTCCTGCTCATCAGCTTCTTTGCCGCAACTCTGCTTCCATTTGGTTCGGAGTGGTTTCTGATTCTTCTGCTGCTGAATGGAACCTCCCCCTATCTGGCTGTGATTGTTGCAACCATCGGCAACAGTCTGGGGGCATGGACAAACTATCTGATCGGCGTTTGGGGTAAAGACTGGCTTATCCGAAACCTGCTGCGCATCAATCAGCAGCAGCAAAATCGAGCTGAAATCTGGTTTAATAAATATGGCTGCTGGAGCTTGCTGTTATCGTGGCTACCTGTTGTTGGTGACCCACTTTGCCTGGTCAGTGGTATATTAAGAACACCACTCTCCCATTTTTTATTCTGGTTGTCAGTGGTAAAGGGCTACGCTATGTGAGTGTTTCTCTCTTGACCCTCGGTCTTCTGTAACTGCGTCTGATTATGAAACTTTATACACCCTCATTTATTGCTCTTTTTTTGGCCAATTTCTTCCATGTGTCGAGTTTTGCAGCATTTTTCCTGTTTCCACTGATCATTACAGATCATGGTGGGAACAGTCGTGATATCGGTATTATTATGGGCTCGTTTGCCTGCGCATCTGCTCTCTCCCGTCCATGGATCTCCTCCATGATTGATCGGGTTGGGCGCAAAAAATGCTATGCATCCGGTTGCCTGGTCATGACGCTGATGCCACTTCTGCATCTACTTCTCGGCGGGCAACTCGATCATGAATATTTCTGGTTACTACTGATTCGGATCGTTCATGGTGTCGGTCTGGCAATCTGTTTTACCTCGATTATGACCTTTGTCGTCGATATTATTCCTGTCAGTCGTCTCAATGAAGGCGTTGGAATCTTCGGAGCCTCTGGATTGTGCGGCATGGCCTTCGGCCCTTTGGTGTGTGAATTTGTTCTCAAAGGTTATGGTGAAACCGCTTTTTTCTGCTCTGCTTCAATTTTCGCGCTCTGCGCCTTTCTGCTTCAACTGCCGCTACGCGAAAAAACACAAGCGCCAGCAATGGAGAAAGACTCCCAAGACACCTTCTTGTCACTGCTTATGACCCGTAAACATCTAATCTGCGCCGGTATTGCTATGACTTTCGGCGTTGGTCTGGCTGCAACAGGTAACTTTATTGCCCCCTTTGCCGAACAGCGTTCTTTGACCCTTATTTCAGCCTATTATCTGGCCTATTCCGCGGCTGCTGTCGGGATTCGTTTTGTTGCCGGACGGCTTGCTGACCGGGTTGGAGAACAACAGATTATCCCTTGGGGAATTATGCTTGCTGTCGTTGCCATGTTTCTGGTTCCGTTGGTTCACGGCAACAGTTTGCTCCTTGTTGTAGGCTTCCTCTTTGGCCTCGGTCACGGTTTGCTTTTTCCATCACTCAATGCCATGGCAATCCGCAATGAGCCCTATGCCGTCCGTGGCAAGGTCATGGGTATTTTTACTGGTGCTATCGATAGCGGCGCCTTTATCGGTGCACTGCTACTCGGGATGATCGGTCAGGCGGCCGGATTCACGTTACTCTTCCTGGCCGCTGGCACCATCATGCTATCAGGACTGGCCATATTTCGATTCAGAGCCAGATAGATAATTATAGAAAATCAAACATTCATGGCTACAAATCAAATTCTGCCCAGATGGGACAATGATCTGAAGGTTTTTCCATCGCTCTCAATTCATAATCGATACCGGTCTGAGTGCATTTAGCATTGAGGACATTGGTTGCCATGATCAAATCAATTCTCAAGCCCCGCTTAGGTTCACGGTCAAACCCTTTGGAACGATAATCAAACCAGCTGAATTTATCGCTCACATCTGGATTTGCTGCCCTGAAAGTATCGATCAGCCCCCATGATTTAAGACGATCCATCCACTCGCGCTCTTCCGGAAGGAAACTAGCCTTCCCAGTTTTCAACCAGCGCTTGCGATTATCCTCACCAATTCCGATGTCGCTATCCTGTGAGGAAATATTCATATCACCCAAAACAATCAAGTTGTCTGACGGGTCAGCATTCTGCTCCAACCAGTCTTGCAGGTTCTGATAGAAGGCTCGTTTATTGGGGAATTTTTCGGGATGTTCGCGGTTTTCACCTTGTGGGAAATAGCCGTTCAGAACGCGCAGCGTCTCGCCAGAGTCAAGTTCGTACTCTGTTATCAACATCCGTCGCTGATGATCTTCCTGTTCCCCCGGATATCCCTTTTGAATAGAAATCGGCTTTAATTTTGAAAACGTTGCCACCCCATAGTGACCTTTCTGGCCATGATGGATCATGTGGTAGCCGAGCTCTTTTAGATCTTCGTGTGGGAATTCACTGTCATGAACTTTAATTTCCTGTAGTCCGATAATATCAGGGTCATGTGTTTCAACCAGCGCTTTCATCTGGTGCAATCTTGCTCTTATGCCGTTGACGTTGAAAGATACGATTTTCACAAAACACTCCTTAGCGTGGTAACTGGTCATACTGACATCTCAAAGGATGTGACATACACATAAATCACACTAAAAGATTCTACTTAATCACCAGACATAAAAAAAGCCCTCCAGGCAACCTGAAGGGCTTTTATTTTCATTTAAGCGCGTTTTATCAGAATCCAGCCATTTTTGCGAGATTCATCAAACTGCCAGGAACAATACCAAGGTACAGAACACCGACGATTGAAATGAAAATTGATATCGCGGTTGGTACGTTGATGGTGACCCATGAGAAATCTTCCTCTGGATCTTTGAAGTACATCTGAACCATGACACGTAGGTAGTAGAAGAGGGAAACAGCGGAGTTCAGCATTCCCAGGATTGCTAACCAGATATACCCCGATTTGATGGCACCAGCAAAAATGTAGAATTTACCAGTAAAACCGGCCGTTGGTGGCAGCCCCATCAGTGAGAAGAGGAAAATACAGAGGGCAACACCCAGAATTGGTTTTTTGTAGCCAAGCCCGACAATTCCATCCAAAGTCAAATTGTCTTCACCCTTTTTACCGATCAGCACCAGGACAGCAAAGGCCCCCATGTTCATGAAGGTGTAAACAAGCATGTAATAGAGAATCGCTGCAAGACCAACTTCATTCCATGCAACCATGCCAACCATGGCGTAACCAGCATGTGAGATTGAAGAATAAGCCAGCATCCGCTTCAAGTTCGTCTGGCTCAAAGCAATGAAGTTACCGATGGTCATCGTCAGGACTGCTAAAATCCAGAACAGTGCCGTTAACTCTGATTGCAAGCCATCCAAGCCAATAATTGTCACACGCATGAAGGCAGCAAAAGCAGCGGCTTTTGGTCCTGCACTCATGAAGGCAGTAATTGGGGTCGGTGCGCCTTCATAGACATCAGGAGTCCACATATGGAATGGGGCAGCAGCAACTTTAAACAGGAAACCAACCAGCAACAAGAGGCCACCTGCAATAAACATGGTGTTCATCACTGAATCTGGATTCGCATGCACATAAGCAGCAATTCCCTGGATCTTAGTCGTTCCTGTAACACCGTAAAGCAGAGCAACACCGTAGAGCAGGAAACCTGTTGAGAAAGCTCCGAGGAAGAAGTACTTCAGTCCAGCTTCATTTGAACGGGTTTGATCACGGAAGTAACCAGCAAGAACATAAAGCGAAACAGATAAGACTTCCAGACCGAGGAAAATTGTCATCAGGTCAGTTCCTGATGCCATCCACATTGCTCCTGCTGTTGTGAACAGAATCAGTGGATAATATTCAGCAACAGGAAATTCTTCACGCTTGAGATAATCATCAGACATCAAAATCGTCAGAATCGCTGCAACGATGCAGATCAAACTGAAGAATGTCGCAAAATTATCAAGGAGGACACTGCCAGCAAATCCAGCTTGAGGATTATTCCAGCCAGCCAGCGAAATCATGCCCGTGATAACCAGGGCGGCAATGCTCAACCAGGCAATGTGTGTTGTTTTCCCACGCTTCGAGAAAACGGTAATCATCAGCAGCAACATAGCGAAGCCACTGAGGACCAGCGAAGGCATAATCGCCTGCAAATTGACATTCTGGATGGCTTCTTGAACCAGGTTTTCCATCTAACAGCTCCTTGGAACCAGAGTTTACTTCAAGGTTATCTATTAATTAGTTATGACCATGAGTTGCCGGAGCGTGAGATCCGCCGTCGACAGGCTGCACCATCTCTACGACAGCAACCTTATGTCCCATATTCTCCAGTGCTTGCTCCATTGCTGGATTCATCTTCTCAAAGAAAGTATTCGGGTAGAGACCGATCCAGAAGACAAAGAGTAACAGTGGCAGCATGATGATGATTTCACGTACGGATAGATCTTTGAGATCTTCGTTGGCAGGGTTTGTCACCTTACCAAACATAACTCTCTGGTACATCCACAACATATATACGGCAGCAAGGATAACACCAGTGGTGGCGAATACTGCGTACCAGCGAAGTCCACTTTCGAAGGCACCAACCAGTGCCAGGAATTCACCGACAAAGCCATTTGTTCCAGGTAGACCGATTGAACTGAAAGTAATAATCATGAATATGACTGCAAAGATCGGCATCTTTGTCGCCAAGCCACCAAACTCAGAAATCAGGCGAGTGTGACGTCTTTCGTAGATGAAACCGACGATAAGGAACAGTGCGCCTGTAGAGATACCGTGGTTAATCATCTGGATCATACCGCCAGCCAGACCTTGCAAATTCAAGGCAAAGACACCGAGCATGACGAACCCGAGGTGAGCAACGGATGAATAGGCAACCAGTTTTTTAACGTCTTCCTGCATCATGGCAACCAATGAACCGTAGATGATACCAACGACACAGAGGAAGGCCAGGAAGGGGATGAATGTTGGCAATGCTTCGGGGAACAGAGGCATGGCGAAACGCACATAACCGTAAGTACCCATCTTCAAAAGCACAGCAGCCAAGATGACGGAACCGGCCGTTGGTGCTTCGGTGTGTGCATCAGGCAACCAGGTATGAAGTGGGAACATTGGAACCTTGATTGCAAAGCTGAATCCGAAAGCCAGGAACAACCAGAACTGTGCATTGTATGGCAGGTCAAGCTTGTAGAACTCTTCGATACCGAAACCATTCATCGGCACACCGCTCTTAACAGCGAAGTAGTAAACGAAGATGATAGCGACCAGCATCAATAGTGAACCAACGGCCGTGTAGATGAAAAACTTGACGGCAGCGTAAATACGGTTCTTACCACCCCAGATTCCGATCAGGAAGTACATCGGGATCAGCATCAATTCCCAGAAGACATAGAAGAGAAACAGGTCAAGTGAAACGAAAGCACCAAGCATGCCTGTTTCAAGCAGCAGCAGCATGGCCATGAAGCCTTTGACATTCTTATCAACCGCATTCCAGGTCGACAGAATAGCAATCGGCATGATGAACGTCGTCAACATCACCAGCCAAAGACTGATACCGTCAACACCCAAATTGTAATTCATCTGGAAAAAGTTGCCGATACTGATCCATTCGGCAAATTCACGATAGTGCATTCCTCCTGACGTTGTGAAAACATTATCAAACGCCAGTGGTAAGCTGATTGCAAATGTAATCAATGAAACAGCCAGGGTATACCCTTTAAGCAGTCGATCATTGTCCCGTGGGATGAGGAGGAGAATAATCAACCCCAACACTGGGAAGAAAGTCATTGTACTGAGAAGGTAATCAGCCATGTGGAAACACTCCTTGTAGCTTTATCGTATTTGCTGGCGAACTAATTAATTAAAGACGTAAAAGCCGACAATCATAACCACGCCGACCACCATGGCCATTGCGTAGCTATACAAGTAACCCGTCTGGGTATATCGCAGCCCTGCACCTAAACCTTTGACAACCCAGGCAACACCGTTAACAACACCATCAACGATCTTCACATCAATACCACGCCAGAGGAAGGTACCAATCTTCTTACATGGGTTGATGAAAATGAAATCGTAAAGCTCATCAATATACCATTTGTTGAAAACCGCTTTATGGAGCCCTGAGAACTTGGCCGTAAACTTCGCTGGTAGTTCAGGATTTTTGATGTACATGGTCCATGCGGCAAAGATACCGATAATGGCGATCGCAACGGAGATACCCATCAATGCGTATTCTGTTGCATGGGAACCATGAGCGTGGATTTCATAATGATGTTGAGTGTTTTCGAATACCGGAGCGAGGAAATGCTCAAAACGGTTCAGACCACCAAGAATCTTCGGAACACCAACATAACCACCGATAACGGCAAGCAGCCCCAGAACCATAAGTGGAATGGTAATTGTCAATGGAGATTCAGGAATATGATCTTTTGCTCGTGCATCAGTCTTCTGCTCACCGTAGAAAGTCATGAAGACCAGACGGAACATATAGAATGCTGTCATACCAGCGGCAACTGCTCCCATAACCCAGAGGATCCAGTGACCACGGGTTGAACCAAAGGACCACCAGAGGATTTCATCTTTAGAGAAGAAACCTGAGAACAGGGGGATACCGGAAATTGCAATTGTCGAAACCAGGAAAGTAATAAAGGTAATCGGCATCTTCTTGCGGATACCACCCATGTTACGCATATCCTGCGGATCATCATCCAGATGGGCATGATGGTAAGCATGATGCATACCGTGGATAACCGAACCGGAACCAAGGAACAGACACGCTTTAAAGAAGGCATGTGTCATCAGATGGAAGATACCGGCTGAAAAAGCTCCGACTCCCATTGCCAGGAACATGTAACCAAGCTGTGAAACAGTTGAGTATGCCAGAACACGTTTGATATCGTTCTGAGCAAAACCGATTGTGGCTGCAAAGAGAGCGGTAGCAGCACCGACAATGGCAACGGTCATCATTGTCGCTGGGGCCATGGCAAACAGACCATTCATCCGGCCAATCATGTAAACGCCGGCGGTAACCATCGTAGCCGCGTGGATAAGAGCGGATACAGGTGTTGGACCTTCCATCGCATCTGGCAACCAGGTATAGAGTGGAATCTGAGCTGACTTACCTGTAGCACCGACGAAAAAGCAGAGAGTAACGATGGTAACAATAATTCCACCGGTTCCAAGTAAATGGCCGTGCTCAGCGATTTGGACGAAGTTCATCGTCCACACACCTTTGCTACCGAGAGACCAGAATAAGATCATCAAGCCGCAGAGGAAACCAAAGTCACCAACACGGTTTACGACAAAAGCTTTCTTCGCGGCATCACTGGCACTCTTCTTTTCGTAGTAGTAACCGATCAGCAGATATGAACAGAGGCCAACACCTTCCCAGCCGATGAACATAACTGGCGCATTACCACCAAGAACCAGCATCAACATTGCAAAGGCAAAGAGATTCAGATAGCAGAAGAAGCGGTAATAACCCTCTTCACCGTGCATGTAGCCGATGGAATAGAGGTGAATCAGTGTCCCGACACCCGTTACGACCATGATCATTACGGCAGACAATGGATCAAGCAGGAACTCCCAATTGATCTGCAATTGACCAACTGTCATCCAAGGCGCGATGACCAGTTCATGAATCTTCTCAGTATCTTTCAGTAGAGCAAAGAAATTCTGAGCAGAGACCACGAATGAACAGAACATCAACGCTGTTGCAATACCACCGATGACCGCTTCATTTTTGATCTTCTTGCCGAACAGGCCATTGATAATCGACCCTAGCAGCGGGAAGAATGGAATGAGCCACAGATTACTGTACATCAAACTCTCCTATTAGCTGAAACACCCGTAAAAGTGGTTCTTACCACTTGAGCATGTTGAAATCGTCGACTTCGATCGATTCTTTATTTCTAAAGAAAGCAATCATCAACGCTAAACCTACAGCTGCTTCAGCAGCAGCAACCGTCATAACAAAGAAAACAAATATCTGACCGTCCATATTGCCAACGTGCCGTGACAGGGCAATAAAAGTCAGATTGACTGAGTTAAGCATCACCTCAATACACATAAAAATGACAATTGCATTTTTACGTACAAGCACACCGAAGGTGCCGATTGAAAATAAGATTGCGCTCAACAGCAGATAATCATTTACGGTAATCATGGTCAATCTCCCGAGTCGTTCTCAATTAAACATTGCGTTTTGAGAGGATAACAGCCCCAACTATTGCAACCAGCAGCAGGATTGAAGCAATCTCAAAGGGGAGCAAAAAGTCAACAAACATGGCCCGCCCAATCAACTCAGTATGGCCATAGCTTTTTATCAGCTCACTGGTAACCTCACCGCCTGTTGCTGTTGCTTCACCTTTGCTCAAAAATGCAGTGGTGATTAACAGAATTAACACGGCCAGAACACCTGAGCCCGCTACCGCGTGGGTATAGCGACTTTTAACAGCCAGGCCAAGGTTCAGCAGCATGATAACGAATATGATCAGAACCATAATCGCGCCGGCATAAACCATGATTTGGATCGCTGCCATAAATGGCGCTTCCAGCATCACATAAAAAACTGCCAGACAGATGAATGTCGTGACCAGATTCAGTGCACTGTTGACAGGATTACGGCATTTGGTAACAAAAATGGCCGAAAGTATTGCAACAGCAGCAGTGAGGTAAAAAAGAATGGCTTGCATAATTCCGTAGCTCCTTCTTACGACTTGAGAAGACGTTCTTTGTCGAAGTTAAAATCTTCCCGTTTAAAACTGGCCAGCTCATAAGCATCTGTCATTTCGATAGCTTCAACTGGACATGCCTCAACACAGTAGCCGCAGAAGATACAACGCAGCAGGTCGATTTCATATACCTTAGGGTACTTTTCACCCTTTTCATTCTCTGCAGACTCAACAGTAATACACTTAGCCGGGCATACTGTCGGACAAAGATAGCAGGCAACACATTTTTCGCGGTGCTGAGAGGGAACCAGACGATGGAGCCTCTGAAACGGGGAGCCATTTCCAGCTTTTCTTTAGGATACTGAACCGTAGTGGTATTACCTGGCAACAGGTGCTTCAGTGTAATACTCAGGCCTTTGGCAAACTCTTTAAACATATCTATCCTCTACGCAACTTGTGGCTACTGCCAGAGAAGGACTGCAAAGCCAGTGAAGACGACATTTGCAAGAGACAGAGGGAGCAATACTTTCCACCCCAAGAACATCAACTGATCGTAACGTACACGCGGGAAAGTTGCCCGGATCCAGATCATGAAAAACATGAAACTGAACACTTTGAGCAGGAAGTTGATCCAACCCCAAAATGGTCCATCCCAGCCACCCAGAAACAGTGTCGTAATAAGCGCGCAAACAGTAATCATGTTTGCGTACTCAGCCATGAAGAACAGAGCGTATTTCATTGCAGAGTATTCGGTACAGAAACCTGAGACCAGCTCTGTTTCTGCTTCTGGCAGGTCAAATGGTGTTCGGTTGATTTCAGCCATTGAAGCAACAAGAAAGAGACAGAATGCTAGCGGCTGAGAAAAGATGTACCAGTTATGCATCCATGATGGTACTGATGTCAGCCCCCAAAGAGGTTGCTGTTGAGCGGCGACGATGCCACTCAGTGTCAGTGTTTCAGAGAGCATGAAAATTGCGATGATCGACAGACCAGCAGCGAGTTCATACGAAACCATCTGAGCTGTTGAACGGATACCGCCGAGCAGTGAATACTTACTATTCGATGCTAGTCCAGCGAGAACAATACCGTAAACACCGAGACCCGCCATGGCGAGAATGAACAGCATTCCGATATTCAATTCGCTAATTTGCATCGGAACAGCGTACAGAATCCCGTCATAGGTGAAGGTGAAATCACCACCGAATGGAACAACGCAGATGGCAACAAAGGCCGGAGCCAAAATCATCATTGGCGCTAGAATAAAAGCAAACCAATGTGACTCTGCTGGGATGATGTCCTCTTTGAAAAAGAGCTTCAGTCCATCAGCAATCGGCTGTAGAAGACCTTTCGGTCCAGTCATTGTTGGTCCCATCCGGGTCTGCATTCTGCCAATGATTTTACGCTCAGCATAGGTTGCATAGGCAACGATCAATAACATTACAGCGAATGCAATTGCGATCTTTGCCAACATGGCAACGGTAAATAGAACCGGTGTTTGTGAGAGTGTCAGAACTTCTGGCGTCATGACCATCCTCTTCCTTCGTCAGTCAGTGGCATTGCTGCCAAATTCAGCCGATACGAATATCGACAATCCAATAAATGAGCTTAAGCTTTAGCCGGTTGGACAGCAATTGCTGCCTGTCCGGTATAAATACTGTTCAGCTGCAATTCAGCAAAATGATATGGCGTGAAGAAGACACCCTGCGGTAAGCGACGGTCAACTTTAGCCTTTGCCTGAATTTCACCATTTGCTGCCTTCAACTTGATCTTATCTCCATCTTCAATCTCCAGTGTTGCAGCATCCTCACGTCCCAACTCAATGTAGGGCTCTGAGACAACGGCCATCGGCCCTTTAGCATGAACAGAGACAGTCCCGCTATGATAGAGAGCACTACCAACCAACAGTTGGTAATCACCTTGCGGAGCTTCGACACCTGAGACAGCAACAAGTTGCTTCTTCTTTGGTTGAAGTGTCTCACCACCCCAGACGAATCCATGTGCACCAATCTTATCGATTGCAACATCTTGGTAGCCGGCTGTTTCAGCTGCAAGAGCGGTAAATGCCTCTACCGGAGACAGCGGTGCAGCAGCATCAAATTCTTTCAACATCGACTGGAGAATTGCATAATCGGTTTTCGCTTCACCTGGAGACTTAATACCAGCGCGTAACCGTTGAACTCGGCGCTCAGCATTGGTGAATGTCCCATCCTTCTCAGCGAAGGATCCTGCAGGGAAGACAACATCTGCCTTCTCGGCGCTGGCTGAGAGGAAGATATCTTGAACAACCAGGAATGTTTTTTCCAGAGCTGATTCTACAAGAGCTTTGTCTGGGTAAGAAACCAAAGGATCTTCACCGATGAGGTAGAGTGCTTTTAATTCACCCTGGCCGGCAGCAGACAACATTTGCTGCGCCCCTAAGCCGTTATTTCCTGGCAGAATACCAATGTCAATCGCTCCCTGACTGTTTGCTTTCTCACCACAAAGGTAGAGTCCAGATCCTTCGCGGCCAGCAATGCCTGTCAGCAAAGCTAGGTTTGCAGCGGCAATGGCAATCTCTTTACTGTAAGCAGTATAGGGCAAACCGTATGCAAGAACGATTGCCGCATTCTCCGCGTTGACCAACTCTCGAGCTGTTGTCTTGATTTTATCAGCATCACCACCGACAGCGGCAGCAACGGCTTCTGCACTGTAATCCTTTAGTGCCGCTTTCAAAGCATCGAGTCCGTCAACACCGTCTGTCTTCGCCAATCCTTCTTCTATCAAGGTGTGACAGAGTGCATTCAGCAGGTTCAACTCCATACCTGGCTTGTGAATCAAAGTTCTGGCATTGGGCAATTTACTTAACTTACCAAACTTATCTGCAATAACTGAAAGCTTGGCATCATTACGACGGATCGCTTGGTTTATGACCATTCCAAAGACAGGATGGGTCTCATAGAAGTCTGAACGTATAGCGAGAATTGCATTGGCATTTTCGACCTGAGGGAATGTTGCGGTTGAGGCTTGAAGTCCAAGTGTCTCGAACAAACCTTCCGTGACACCTTTATAGGACTCACCGCCAGAATGATCGAGGTTGTCAGTTCCAAGAACTTTGGCAAAGTTCTTCATCAGGAACAGTTCTTCATTGCTCAAACGCGCGCCTGACAGAATACCAACCTTATCACCAGCATCTTTAAGCCCCTTAGCTGCCGCCTTAAGAGCATCATCCCAGCTGGCTTCCTTCAACTCACCATTGGTCCTGACCAAAGGCTTGGTCAACCGCTGATCACTATTAACATAGGAGTAACCAAAGCGCCCACGGACACAGAGGTTGCCATCATTCACACCTGTTTCATCGTTAAAGCGGATGGTTTCGACCTGATTATCTTTGACACCCAGTGTCACGGTACAACCGTTTCCACAGTAGCCGCAGACAGAATCAACCTCTTTCAGTTGCCAAGGGCGAGCTTTAAACTTAAATGGCCGCGGTAGAATTGCACCAACAGGGCACATTGAGACACATTGTCCACAGAACTCACAATCAAGTCCGCGATCAAATGCAGTCGCAATTTTGGTTTCAAATCCACGATTGATGAAGGAGTAAGAACCATACCCGACAACTTCGTCACAAACCCGAACACATTTACCGCAGAGAACACAGCGATTCATATTTCGTTCGATCAGTGGGTTGACTTCATCCTTTGGCAGGTCAAACTTCTCACCTTCAAAACGGTTCGTGACGACTTCGTATTCGTATGAAAGATCTTGAAGGTCGCACTCTCCGCCCTTGTCACAAACCGGACAATCAACAACATGGTTGACCAGCAGAAACTCAAGGACAGTCTTCCGAACCTTGCGAATTTCATCAGTCATCGTCGTGACAACCATGCCTTCAGTAACTGGTGTTGTACATGAAGGGATCAATCGTCCCTTCATCTGTTCAACTTCAACCAGACAAACGCGGCAAGCACCATAAGGCAACAGCTTCTTAGCGTAACAAAGAACCGGAATATAGATTCCATTCTCTTTAGCCGCCTCGTAAATTGTAGACGTCTTACTGGTAGTGATCTGTTTACCGTCAATCGTTAGATTAACCATCGTGACCTCGTATAACTAAAAGCAGTGATTGCTATTATTCAATTGCCATAAAGCGGCAGGCGTCATAACAGGAAGTACATTTCGTACACTTATCCAGATCAATCTTTGCAACCTGGCCTTTTTCCCACTCAATCGCATCGACAGGACAAACTCGTGGGCAGAGACCACATTTTTTACATTTATCTTCGATAACACGGAAATGGAGAAGCTCCTTACATGAGTGAGAAGGACACTCCTTTTCCTTGATATGAGTTTCGTACTCATCACGGAAATAACGGATTGTCGAAAGGACCGGATTTGGAGCCGTTTGACCAAGACCACAAAGAGAACTCTTCTTAATATCGTACGCCATGTCTTGCAGCAATTCGATATCACCTTCTTGGCCCTGACCACTGGTAATCCGTTCAAGGATCTCCAGCATAATCTTCAGCCCGATACGGCAAGGAATACACTTTCCGCATGATTCAACCCGGGTAAAGTTGAGGAAGAATCGGGCAATGTCAACCATACAGGTCGTTTCGTCCATAACAACCAGACCACCGGAGCCCATCATTGCTCCCGCTTTAATCAGGGAGTCATAATCGACTTCAGCATCGATCGCCTCACTCGGAAGACAACCGCCTGAAGGACCACCAGCCTGCACAGCTTTAAACTTACGGTTATTGAGAATACCCCCACAGACATCGTAAATAACTTCGCGCATGGTGATACCGGCAGGAACCTCAACCAGACCGGTGTGTTTAACTTTACCAGTCAGGGCGAAAATCTTGGTTCCCTTCGTGTTCTCAGTACCGATCGATGAATACCAGTCAGCACCGTTATAAAAAATGTATGAAACGTTGGCGTAGGTTTCAACGTTATTGATATTTGTCGGCTTGCCCCATAATCCACGAACGGCTGGAAATGGTGGGCGCGGCCGAGACATACCACGATGGCCTTCAATTGATGCCATCAGTGCGGTCTCTTCACCACAGACAAATGCTCCGGCACCAGCTTGATACGCATATCAAGTTTGAAGCCAAGACCGAGGCAATTTTCGCCCAGGAAGCCTTTTTCATAGCAGGTATCAATCGCCATCTGCAGGCGTTTAATTGCCAGAGGATACTCAGCACGGACATAGACATAAGCAAATTTACATCCGATGGCATAGGCCGCGATCATCATTCCTTCGATCAGACCATAGGGGTCACCTTCGAGGATCGAACGGTCCATGAAAGCACCTGGATCACCCTCATCAGCATTACAGATCAAATATTTATGATCGCCTGGTGATCCTTTTGCGAATCCCCACTTCATCCCTGTAGGGAAACCACCACCGCCACGACCACGGAGACCTGCTTTTTTGACTTCATCAACAACTTCATCCTGCGTCATGGTGACAGCTTTTTTGATCCCATCAAAACCTTTATGGTCCAGAAAATCATCTAAGCTTTCAGCATCAATCGTCCCGCAGCGAGAGAAGACAACTCGTTCCTGCTTGTCGAGAAATTCATGGTAATATTTGCCTGCAACCTTTTTTGCAACGGGCTCATCTCCCAGAATATGCTCTTCAACAATTTGAGGAACCAGGTCAGCTGTAACAAAATCATAGGTGACAGCCTCTTTCCCTGGGATACAGACATCGACAAGAACGTCATTGGCACACAGACCCCGACAACCAGTCCCGTTAACATCACATGCATTGCCAATCTTCCCAGCAACATTGTGTTTGTCAAATTCAGCCTCAAATGCAGCAACAACGTCTGCCGCGCCCGAAGCTAAACCACCGGTTCCAGTACAGATCAGAATTTTTAATTTTTCTGCAGTTTCGGACATAAATCAATCCTCGATACCGAGAGCGTTGAACAACAGAATCAGTCCATTGCCTGATATTTTTCGATGACTTCATCCATTTTCTGGACAGTCATACTTCCATAGGTCGCATCGTTAACCATGATAACCGGGGCCATACCACAAGCACCGATGCAGGCAACGTGTTCAGCTGTAAACTTCAGGTCCTCAGTCGTTTCAGCATGATCAATCCCGAGTCGATCAATGAGCGTGTCGCCGATCCGCCCAGCGCCTTTTACGTGGCACGCAGTCCCCATACAAATTCGCATGATATATTTTCCACGGGGCTTGAGATGAAACTGAGCATAAAAGGTAAGCACACCATAAATCTGGCTTGAGTAAACATTGAGTCTTTCGGCGACCAGGTCAACGGTAACCTCAGGAATATAACCATACTCTTCCTGAATGCCCTGCAATACAGGCATCAGATTCCCAGGCATATCAAGGTACTTATCGATGACCTTATTGGCCAAAGTCAAATCGACTTCTTCCTCAATCTGCTCTTCAACTTGCTCTGTGCTGTCAGTCATAACGTCCTCTTTCACACCACAAAGGTTAACGGTCGATTTCACCAAGAACGATGTCGAGCGTTCCGATGACCGCAATAACATCGGCCAGCAACTTCCCTTCGACCATCTGTGGCAGAGCCTGTAGATTGACAAATGAAGGTGGACGAACTCTCATGCGATAAGGATGTGCGGAACCATCAGACACCAGATAGTAACCGAGTTCTCCCTTGGGGGCCTCAACACCTTGGTAAATCTCACCAGGTTCAGGCTTGAATCCTTCGGTAATAATTTTGAAGTGATGAATCAAACCTTCAATTGTGTTGACGACGTCCTTTTTAGGGGGTAGTACGACTTTCGGACAATCAGCAAGGATTGGCCCTGCTTTGAGCTTATCAAGGGCCTGCAGGATGATGCGACAGGACTGACGCATTTCATCCAGACGAACCTTATAACGGCCAAAGGTGTCACAATCTTCACGGACAGGAACTTCAAAATCGTAGTCATCATAGCCTGAATAAGGATTGTCACGGCGCAGATCCCAATCAACTCCGGAAGCCCTTAACCCAGGGCCGGTCAAACCGACATCAATCGCATCTTCAGCACTGATTTCACCGACACCAATGGTTCGCTTTTGCCAAATTTTATTACCGGTCAACAGGCCTTCATATTCTTCAATATGAGCCGGCATAGATTCAACAAACTCACGAATTGTACGATCTAACCCATCGGGGAGATCTTCTGAGAGGCCACCAACGCGGAAATAGTTGGATGTCATCCGCGCCCCGGAGACTTGTTCGTAAATATCGGTGATATTCTCACGCTCACGGAAGCAGTAGAGGAACACGGTCATCGCGCCAATATCCAGAGCGTGACATGCCAGCCACACAAGGTGACTCTTGAGACGTGTCAATTCCGCCATGATAACGCGAATGCGCTCTGCACGCTCCGGAATCTGATCTGTGATCCCGAGAAGCTTCTCAACAGCCAGGACATAACCAAGATTGTTACTCATAGGAGCAAGATAATCGAGCCGATCAGTCAGAGGGATGACCTGGTGGTAGGTACGGTGCTCTGAAAGCTTCTCAACCCCACGATGCAGAAACCCGATATGCGGAGTTGCCTTTTGGACAATTTCACCATCAAGCTCAAGGATCAACTGCAACACACCGTGTGTAGACGGGTGTTGTGGTCCCATATTGATAGTCATTGTTTCGCTGGTATTTGCTGCCATTTTTTGCCTCGTCCGATTAAGGATTATCTAAAGCGTTATCTGTTAAGAGAGTCGACCCTGATATGGCTCACGATCTGGCCCCTGCACAGGATAATCTTTGCGCAATGGGTGACCTTCCCAATCAGCAGACATCAGAATACGGCGTAGATCAGGGTGGTTATTGAACTCAATACCCATCAGATCCCAAACCTCACGCTCAAGCCAATTGGCGGTACTCCAGACTGTGCAGACAGTATCAATTGCCGCATTCTGTTCTTCAACCGGAGCTTTGATCCGGAAACGCTGCTTTGTCGTAATGTTGTACAGGTTGTAGACAACCATAAAGCGAATCTCTTGCCCCATGTAGTCGACTGCACACAGATCGCAGAGCAGATTATAACCGAGGTCATCCCGCATGAATTTGCAGATATCGACAATCTGATCCTTTTTTACCGTGACTGTTGTCTCACCACGAAACTCGACAACATCGAGGACTTCAGTGGAAAACCTTGCTTTTATTTTTTCAACAATTGCTTGATCACTCATTGTTTTTTCCCTGTTCAGCCTATGAGATTAAGCTTCATTATGGACGACATCACCAACACCAATAGAGGCTCCAAAGGTATTGCGCTCTGCCCTGATCTTGTCTTGAAGCTTCATCAATCCATACAGCAAGCCCTCAGGTCTCGGTGGGCAACCCGGGATATAAACATCGACCGGAAGAGCCTCATCAATACCTTGCACCGTGCTATAGGTATCAAAAATCCCACCGGAAGAAGCGCAAGCGCCCATAGCGATGACATATTTGGGTTCGGGCATTTGCTCATAAACTGTCTTGATAACCGGCAACATCTTCTTAGTAACGGTACCAGCGATTATGATGACATCTGCCTGACGCGGTGAAGCCCGAAAGAGAATCCCCATCCGGTCAAGGTCAAAACGGGCAGCACCCGTCGCCATCATCTCAATCGCACAACAGGCCAGACCAAAAGTCATCGGCCACATTGAACTCGCACGAGACCAGTTAACCAGCTTATCGAGACTCGTCGTAATAAAACCGCTGCCGAGTGTCTTGGGTTGCTCTACTCCCATTCCAGAGCTCCTTTTTTCCATACGTAGATATAACCGACGAGAAGGATAATGATGAACACACCCATCTCAATAAAACCGAATACCCCGAGGCGTTTAAACATGACCGCCCATGGGTAGAGAAATACGGCTTCGATATCGAAAAGGATGAAAAGCATCGCAATGATATAGAACTTAATGGAGAACCGCTCTTGCGCTGAACCGATCAGCGGCATACCACATTCATAGGGCGCAAGTTTGACTTCACTAGGCTTTTTCACCCCGACCAATCGAGACAGTGTCACTGACCCCAAAGCGAATGCGAAGGCAACGCCGATAACTACGAGAATCGGCAAATAAATATCCAGCATAAAAAACAGCTCCTTCCATTGAAGAAATTGGATCGTTTTGCTGTTCACATCAGGATGATAAAATGTGCAACAGCGTGTCGAAAATTAGGATACTTCCCTACAACATGTCAAGTAAAAATACAGTATACTGTATGCAATTGGCCTGACCTTTGTATTTTGCTTTTACTCTGGAATTACAGCGTTTTTTGAAGATTGTTTTCTTTTTGACCTGTTCATTTTTAGCAATAAACGGGCATTATTAAAAACCCGATTATTAAATCAAACGCTGTTTGAATTTGTAATTCACGAATACCTCAAGGGTTTTTATTTTCCCGACAAATACAGTCACCTTTAGCGCGAATAGATTTCGCGCACGACTTAAAGAACAATCGATTGGACCCAAACAATGAGTTTAAATTTAGAATATAGATATAAATATATAGTTTAGGTGTTATTTTTACGGCTTTTTACGTTAGAAAATCAAATATTTTTGAGCATTTTTTTTATATCTTCCTGCTCAAATTGATATTTTTTCTGCAATATTCACAGATCACCTCGATATTTTCCTGCTCTTCCGATAAACGACTCAGTTCTTCACGCCCTAAACTGATGAGCATTCCTTCTATCTGTTTATCATTGCAAGGACAGAAGAAAGAGACTGGCAACTCTTGCTGAACACTAAAACCAACGTCATCAAAAATCGAGCTCAAAACCTCAATTGGTGTGCGTCCCTCTTTTAACATTGTCGTTATTGGCGGCATTTTTTCAATGCGTTCAATCACGCCCCCTATCTGCTCCTCATTCCCAGGCGGCAATGATTGGACTAAAAAGCCACCAGCAACAGCCACCCGGCCATCCTCACCAAGCTCAACGCCTAAACCGATACTTGATGGAACCTGCTCTGAATTGGATAAATACCAGGCAAGATCTTCCGCTATTTCACTCGTCTGCAACTGAACCATGCTCTGATATGGATCTTTAAGGCCCAGGTCCTTCCAGACATGGAGAAACCCTGCCCTACCGATTGCTCCAGCAACATCAAAGCGGCCCTCTTTCGGTGGCAAATTCGCGCTAGGATTACGGATGCTACCGCGTACTTTTGCATCAGCATCAGCTTCAACGCTCATCTTCCCAAGCGGTCCACTCCCCTCAATCATCAATGCCAAGCGCTGTTTTCCCTTGAGCAAACAACTTAAAAGAGCCCCTCCGGTCACTAAGCGCCCAAGTGCGACTGTTGCCGTCAAGTCCGTTTGATGCCGCTCGCAAACGTCTGACACTAATGATGTTGTAACCACTGCTGCGGCTCTTAACAGTCCATCTTGACTGACAACCCGTACCAATTGATCTTGCATTTTATATCCTGCTACTTTCTGCTATTAATTAACAATTTATTTCAATCATTTACGCATTAACCTTACCGCGAAACGTCCATACATATCCACAGTACAGAACAACCTCTTCCGATGTAACTACTTACTCCTCTGCTACGCCAAGTAGTGCTCAACTCAGAGCATAAGTCGCACGTTTGTCATCATAGAAGTATTGCTGTTTTGCCTCCACACACTGTCCTCACCTGATATTAACTGCGCAGACGATATCCTCGTCCAATCAACCAGGCGGCCCAGATAAAAAGAACCGCCGCCATTGCGATGCTGACCGCAAAAGCGATCAGATAACTGGTATCACCAACCCCAAGAATGGCGTGTCTGAAGCCATCAATCAAATAAAAGAGGGGATTGAAGTACGATAAAGCCTGCCAGTGGGAAGGAAGAATCGATACTGGATAAAAGACCCCACCGAGGTAAATCAATGGCAGAATAACAAAATTGCTGAACATCGACAACGTATCGAAATTATGCGCGTAAATAGCAGCAATAAGCCCAAACTGAGCAAAAAGAAAGCTGGCAATCATAGCCATAATAATTGCAAACAGGGGAGACACCCAGGGTAATCCAGCAAACAGAGTAGAGATCAACCAGACAACAGTCCCAACGAGCAATCCCCGAATCATAGCTGCCAGTGTATAAGCCAGAATAAACTGCGGTGGGGTCACTGGAGTGACGAGTAAATCGACGATCCCTCCTAGGTAGCGGGACATGAATAACGAAGAGGAGGTGTTGGCAAAGGAGTTATTGATCACCCCCATAATAATCAGTCCGGGAATGACAAATTGTGCATAGCTGAAACCTTCGAGCACACTGAGCCTGTCTCCCAAAGTTGCACCAAAGACAAACAGATACAATGATGCTGTGACAATCGGAGTCAGTACCGTCTGAGTTGAGACTCGCCAGAAACGTAAGACTTCTTTACGCAGCAGGGTAACAAAGGGCAACCAGCGATAAAACTCCGGGGTTGTAAACTTAGGAACCATATTCTTTATCTTTCAGGCCGGTTAATTGGATAAACACCTCTTCCAGACCACTCTGATCAGTTTCAAAATCCTTGATAGCCAGCCCAAGATCAACGATCTTTTTCAATACAAGACCACCATTTTCATGACTCGGTAAACACAACTGCAGTACCCGGCCAGACTCCCTGAGCTGAGGTTTATAATCGTCCAGCCCAGCAGGAATGTCTTGAAGTGGGTGTTCAAGCCACAAGCGCAGCTGCCGATTCGATAACCTTCTTACCAGCTCATGAGTTTCTTCAAGAGCAATCACTTCACCATGGTTCATGATCGCAATACGATCACACATTTCTTCGGCTTCTTCCAGGTAATGAGTTGTCAATAAAATCGTTGTTCCCTGTGCGTTGATCTCACGCACGAATTCCCACAACCCATGGCGCAACTCGACATCCACACCGGCTGTCGGCTCATCCAGAATCAGAAGCTTCGGTTTGTGGATCAAAGCTTTGGCAATCATGAATCGCCGCTTCATACCACCGGAAAGTTTCAACATCACCTTATTCAGATGAGGTTGCAGCCCCAATCGGTCAATCAACAATTTCCGCCAGGAAGGATCATCCTTAACACCGTAATACCCGGCATGAAGCTTCAGAGCCTGTTCGATAGTAAAAAAATTATCGATGACAATTTCCTGATGAACAACACCGAGCATCCTGCGCGTATGGCGATACTCACGTTGATTATCGTAGCCAAAAGCTCTGATCTGCCCTGCCTCTAAGCGGGTCACCCCGGCAACCATATTGATAGTTGTACTTTTCCCTGCTCCATTGGGACCGAGCAGACCAAAAATCTCACCCTCACGAATAGAGAAGCTGACCCCATTAACCGCAGGCTTACCATCGAACGATTTGAAGATATTTTCTATATTTAATGCATCCATTGCGCGACTATACATCTGCCCACACTTCACTTGCAACTCAAACAGCTTGCAGCACTTGACAAACAACCCAGCTCTCTTCAATGATGAAATCTGAGATCACCTCAATATAGTTAATGACAGATAAGGATCAACAGATCGATGGGGATTAAAAACATCCGCTCATTTTTAATGGCGAAAAGCTATGATTTTCTGATGCAGGGGACAGAACGACGCTGCCTTAGCGCATGGCGCGAGGAGATACTTGCGTCGGCACGAGGCCAGGTACTGGAGATCGGAGCGGGAACAGGGACAAACCTTCCATATTTACCCGCTCATGCATCTCCCCTCTATCTATGCGAACCAGATCATCAGATGCGCAAGCAGTTGGTCCGAAAAACGTCAAATAACTCTAGACAACATATCAGTATCACCGACTGGAAAGCTGAGTCGATCGACATGCCGGATGAATCGTTCGACACAGTCATTTCCACCTTGGTTCTCTGCTCGGTCGGTTGCCTCACCTCAAGCCTGAAGGAAGCCCATCGCCTCTTGCGCCCAAAAGGCAGACTCATCTTCATGGAACATATAATTTCTGAACAGCCATCAACCAGAACCTGGCAAAAACGGATTGAGCCATTTTGGGGAGTCTGTGCCGGGGAGTGTCGCCTGACCCGTGATACGGCAGCAGCAATCCAGAACAATGGATTTCAGATCGAAAAAATGACTGAAGCAAAAATGATCGGTGCACCGGCATTTGTCAACCGAACCATCCGCGGTTTTGCCACAAAAGCTAGCTGAGACTGCCAATAGCAATGTCAATCCTTTCACGCCTGATCCGCTTAATTCACCCCCAAAAAGAAGCATCCATGGTGGAGAGCGCAAAGGCATCACATCATTTCATATGTGATGCCGATATCGACCTGGATAATTTTCCGTCCTGCCCCAGATGTGGAGCTCAAGACGTTGCCATGATCATCTATGGATCACCGATGAT